>Ga0307373_10004076_pt1 | contig 24841 bp, 19 predicted proteins | sample OX2MG_FD_202534 | JGI IMG/M metagenome (GOLD analysis project Ga0307373, IMG submission 202534) | Soil microbial communities from Risofladan, Vaasa, Finland - OX-2 | ecosystem: Environmental > Terrestrial > Soil > Coastal area > Acid sulfate soil | place: Finland: Risofladan, Vaasa | collected...
CGCAATGACATCTTCAAAGTCATTAATATGGAAAATTTTGAAAGTTGAAAAAGCGGATTACCCCGCTCGCGAAATCGACCAGGGGTTGAAAATAGACGCCGAGCAGTACGACCGGAATGAGGAGAACCATGAGCAAAATCCTGGCCGGAATAGAATACCGAATCGCGCGGGAAGGTTCGGCCTGCTCGCCGATACGCTCGAAGGCCATCTCCCGCAACGGCCGCTTCAAAAACATCGCGCCCGCGACTCGGAGATAGTAATAGAGCGAGATCAGCGAATTCAGAATCACAGCGATGCCCAACCAAAGCCACGGCATGGAATGCGTTGCCATATCCGGTGTAAGCAGGGCGCTCAGCAAATAAAATTTTCCGATGAAACCAGCGGTGAGTGGAATACCAGCGAGCGAGATCAGAAAAATCACAAGCGCGGACGCGACAAGCGGCGTCCGCGTGACGAGGCCGCGGTAATCCTCTATCGCTTCGGAACTAATTTTATTTTCGATCAGCATCACGCCGTAGAATGCTCCAAGCTGCATGAAGAGATAGGTCGCGAGATAAATCATGACGGCGACGATTCCTGCTATTTGGCCGATGGCGAGCGCCGCCAGCATATACCCGGCGTGGGCGATCGTGCTGTACGCCAGCATTCGGCGAACGTTCGATTGCAGGAGCGCAGCCAGGTTGCCGAACGTCATTGTAAGCACCGCGCCGGCTGCGAGAATCATTGGCCAGTCTATAAGCGGGGCGCCGGTTGTTGCACTACTTGGAAAAATAAAAACCACGAAGCGAATGAGCAATCCGAATCCGGCGGCCTTCGATGCGACGGAAAGCAGCGCAGTAACGGGCAGGGGCGCGCCTTCGTAGACATCCGGCGTCCAGAAGTGAAACGGGACGGCGCTAATCTTATACCCCATGCCGGCAAGTGCAAGGATGGTGGCCGTCCACAAAATATAAATATTCGTTCCGGCATGAGTCGCCGGAGCAAGCGCGAGCACCTGCCGGATGGCAATGAGATTCGTAGTACCAGTTAAACCATAAAATAAGGAGAACCCATAAATCATCAGCCCGGAGGAAAGCGCACCGAAAAGAATATACTTGAGCGATGCCTCCGCACCGTGCTCGGTCTCGCGGGAGAATCCGGCCAGGATATAACCCGCGATCGAAACAAGTTCGAGCGAGATATACATCATCACGAGGTCTGTCGAAGCCGGCATAAGATAGAGGCCAATCGACATTCCGAGAATGAGCGAAGCGTACTCGCCCAAGCGATGCGAGTGCTTGCGAAGCTCCCGGGAATCGAGCGACATCAGGAGCACGAGAATCCCCGCCAGCGATACGAGCAGCTTAAAATACACGCTGAAATTATCGACGACGGCCATGCTATATCCACTATCGAGCACGCCCTGATGCACCGTGGGAGCGAAAAGCGTTTGCGTATAGGGAAAGATAAGCTGACCCGGCTTCCAATCGCGCGGCTGGGAGGGATCGAAACCGTGCCATTCGAGCACGGCAAAAATTCCGGCAATCGCGAGAACTCCGATGGCGAACCAAATCGAAAATTGCTTGGACCGCGACTTTCTCGTGAGCGCATCCAGCAGAATCGCGAGCAGGAACCCAACGACCAGAATAATTTCCGGAACGAATCCATTGACGCTATAGGCCGCGTATTGCTGGGCGGCGTGAGCGATCGTGGCAAGCGTTTCCGGTGGTTGGGGGTGCATATGCGCGGCGAGGACTATGGAAGAAACGCGGCGGTTTGTGCAGGAGTATGTGCGTGTACCAGGCTGACCAGCGCATTCATGCTCGAAGTCATGAGGTCGAGAAGCGGCCCGGGATAAATTCCGAGCGCGAAGATAATCACTGCAAGCGGCACGAGCGAGACGAGTTCACGCGCCGTCACATCGCGCAAGCCGCTCCATTTTTCTGGAATCGTTCCGAAAAACATTCGCTGAAGCGTCATCAGGAAATAGGCCGCTGTCAGGATAATTCCAAGCGCGGAAGCGATCGTCCACGATTGCCAGGTTTGGAAGGAACCAATAAATACGAGTGCCTCGGAAATAAAGAGTGAAAGCCCAGGAAGTCCGAGCGCGGCAAAGAATGCGATGACGACGAGCGCGAAATATTTCGGCATCTGGTTCGCAAGGCCGCCGAATTCCAGTACGCCGCGGGTTTGCGTCCGGTCATATAGCACGCCGACGATCACGAAGAGCATGGCCGTTACGATGCCATGGTTGAACATTTGCAGTACCGCGCCCATCATTCCCTGCGCGTTGAGCGCGGCGATTCCCAGAAGCACATACCCCATGTGGCTAATGGAACTATACGCAATCAACCGCTTAAAATCGCTTTGCGCCATTGCGCAGAGCGCGCCATAGACGATATTGATAAAGCCAAACATCGCCATATACCATGCGAGCGCAATCGATATATCGGGAAATATTCCGAGCGAGAACCGCAGGATGCCGTATCCGCCCATTTTGAGCAAAACGCCCGCGAGAATGACCGAGATCGCAGTTGGCGCTTCCACATGCGCGTCCGGCAACCAGGTGTGGAACGGCACCATCGGAATTTTCACCGCGAAGGCAAAGAAGAGTCCGAGAAATCCCGCATAACGCCAGGCTGTGCCGATACCGCTAAAAATACTTCCCGGCACGAGCGCCGAGCGGTCCATCATTCGCAGCATGTTGAACGTGTGGTACATCTCAGGATGGTGCGTGTTGGGGATCATAATAACCTGATGCGTGCCGGGAATAAACAGCATCACCTGATTCGAGAAATAAAGCCCAATCATCACAAGCAGCATAAACACGGAACCGAGCAGTGTATAGAGAAAAAACTTCATCGCCGCGTATTCCCGCCGCGCACCGCCCCAGATGCCGATGAGGAAATACATCGGCAGGAGCATCAATTCCCAAAAAATATAGAATAGGAAAAAATCGAGCGAACAGAATGTGCCCATCATGCCGACATCGAGCAGGAGGAACATGAGAAAATATCCCTTGATATTCCGCTCGATGGAAAAGCTCGAGATCGCGGCCACCACCACGATAATCGCTGTCAGCAGGACCATGATGACCGAAAGGCCGTCCAATCCCATGAAATAGTCGATTGCGAGATTGCCAAAAATGCCGAGACCCGAAAGCCTAATCCACGGAGCACGCTCAACAAATTGAAAGCTCTTTGCGTCATTGATCCCAGCAAGTGAGCCATTGAAATTGAGAACGATGAGAATTGCAATCGCGAGCTGAAGCAGCGCCACGGCGACCGTCACACCGCGCAGCATTCGCACGCTATCGCGCGGGATGAACGCGATCACGAGCATTCCGACCAATGGCAGGAATGTGATGAAGCTCAGGACCGGAAGATCGGCTATCATTCAGTACGGAAACTGTGTGAAAAAGAGCGCCCACGCTGGGCGGCGACAGAAAATGCTATCTCAAAACGGTGATTGCGCGCGTAAGATGCGCGCCGGATGCCGTTTCGAACACAGCGTAATATGCCCCCGGCGGGAGCAAACGCCCACCGAATGTGATATGATTTTCGCCTTGCTCGAACATTTTATCAACGACAGAAAAAACCTTCCGTCCCACGGCATCGTAAATCGCAATGCTCGCGCGATCGCTCGATGGAAGCGTAAAGGAAAACACAGTCGTTCCCTCCAAAGGGTTCGGATTGACATCGAAGGATATATCGGGTGCCTGCCATTCCGGAACGCCAGCCTGAATGCTATCCGGCATTGCCTCGGCGTACGAGGCGACACCATTATTTGGAGAATTGATGCTCACCACGAATTCGCCCTGTCCGCGTGAGATAGAGATCTCAGCTTGAGTGGAGTTATAGGAAACGGGAATTCCAATGGAAGACCACGTTGTGCCGAAATCGGTCGTTCGATACACACCCATGTTGGATGTTAGAATGGCTGTATTAGAATTCGGAATAAATTGAACAGAGCCTGGCTCGATCCCCGGCGCAGGAAGCGTGGTAAGCTGCTGCCACGATGCGCCGCTATCGGTGGTGACCGTCATACCGTAAGTCCCATTGCCGGATACGGGTTGGTAGCAGGCCAATCCATGCCGCGCATCGTCATCGAATCCAATACCAAGCGAATTCTGATTGGTCCCGGTTTTTACAGAAAGCCATGTTTGGCCGCGATTAGTCGTTCTCAAAATCTGGCGACTGTTCGTTCCATACCAGCCATTATCGCCAACCCAAGCCGTCGCATTATTCCAACTTGCCGTCGTTCCTCCCACGGTGACGGGCTTTGCCAGCGGATTCCAACTCTGCCCGCCATCCGTCGTGACGCCAATCCCCCACCGGTTCGATTTCGGATCGCCGATCAAAATTCCATTTTGCGAATCGAAAAAATGAATGGTATTGACGAACGCCGCGAACGTAGAAACGTCCACGTTCGTGAAGTGCTGACCGCCATCGGTGGTATACATGACAGAAGCTGTTCCACCGGGCGGACCGCTGCCAAAGAAGGCCGTATTGGAGTCGAGCGCCGTCACACAATAGGGGGGATTCGTGCCATCCAGAAGGGTGGACGTGTCGCTCCAAACGCTCCCGCCTTCGCGCGCGAATTGCGCATTGAAGATCGTGGTCACGCCTGTTTGTTGGTTCGTTGAGGCTTGCCCAAACGCAGCCCAGGCAGAGGTGTTCGAAAGACGAAAGATACTGGAACCATAGTTGCCCGCCCGTTCCAGCACGAATCCGGGCATGCGGGCGAGCGGCAAAAACATGGAAATGGTATCCGTGTAGTTCGACCCATCCCCGACTGCAAAGCTCACGGGCAAATTGCCTTCGCTGAACACTCCGGTCCTTGTGATATGGAAAATGCCCGTCGCTGTGCTTGATTCATTCATCGAGCCCAGCGTGGCTGGTGAACTTGAAAGCTGTGCGCCAATAGAAGATAGAGGAGTTGCAGAAAGATTACTTCCCGCGCTCATGACATTCTTGAAGGTAACGGAAAGCACGCGATTCTGGCCGGGTCGTAGCGAATCGGAGGCCACGCCATCGATCGAGTAACTCGCAACGATAAGGCCCGGCCCGAGCGAGGCGGTAAGTGCATTCGCCGCATTTAATCGGCCCCAATAATCGGTCCGGTCACTGGGATTCACGACGTTATCACAGGTCGCAATGAGCTGACGCGAAATAAATTCCGGCAGCCAATCGTGGTGTTGCGACCAGAGCAAAGCAGCTACGCCAGCCGCATTTGGCGATGCGAAGCTCGTCCCATCTTCGGCGCTATAGGCGCTGTTGGACCCCACTCCGGTATAGTCACAGCTAAAGATCTGTGTTCCGGGCGCCCAGACCGAAACGCTATGCCCAAAATTGGAGAAATAAGATGGAGCATCCGATTGATCGGTCGATCCGACGCTTAACACATAAGGCCCATTTCCTGGATATTCCGGATTGATGTCGTTGCTCACGCCGCTGTTCGTAATCCCCGGAATGCCATTGCCCGCTGCGGCAACGACCAGGGCGCCTCGGTCATGCGCCTCGTAGAGGAATAGATTGGCCAATGCTGTATCCAGCCCACCAATCGTTCCACCCCACGAACAGTTAATAATCCGCGCGCCATGCGTCGAAGCATAATGGATGCCTTCATATCCCGCGCTAATACTTTCGAAATCCGATCCGGCCGCTTTGATCGGCAGCAATTTGCAACCATAAGCTACGCCCGCTATTCCGACGCGATTATTCCCTTCCGCGAGCATACATCCCGCCGTATGCGTTCCGTGGCTCGCCCCATCTTCACGGGGACGAGGATTATTATTGGGCTGAAACACTGCCCCATCGGGAACATCACCGCATACATCCCAACCCTCCCAATTATCGATGTATCCATCGCTGTCATCGTCAATGTCATTCGATTGTTTGGGCTGCCCATGTGCGTCAAGTCCGATTTCACCCCAGTTATATTTTATTTGATTTTTTAAGTCTTCGTGATCGATATTGATAGCACAATCGACATCGGCAATGACAATCGAGGTATCGCCCGTCGCCATATTCCATGCGTTGAAGACATTCATCTTCGTAAGCGCATACTGATAGCTTATATCTGGATCATTTGGCTGTGATGTTTCGGGAAAGAGATAACGCACGGAGCCGCACTCGATTTCACCCGTCGCCAAAAGCATCGCGAGCGCCGTGTGGGGATTGATCGAAGAATTAGAATAATAGAGGCAATACATTCGGTCGATGCCGAGGGCATGGCTGATCGAATCTTTCGAAGCGTGCGCGTCGAACGGAATAATCTCATGAAGCCCGAGCCTGTTCATCGCGTTTTGGAAGGCACCCCCGCCAGCCGACTGCGTAACTTCCCCCTTCGGCGTAATTCCCTTGGGCACCGGGCTTCCAATTTTAAATTGCACATAAATCACACCGGGAGCACAAGGGGTGATGTGAGTTAGCTGAATTCGGTGCGGATCGATGGGCGCCGAGCGTACCATAAACGGTTGCGACGCGCTTAACGCACAACATGCAATGGCAAGAACCGGGAGAAGTTTCTTCGTTATCATGATTTTGAGGAATTAAAAATGGAACAGCGAGAACCGAAGGATAAGCAAAATTACAACGACCGCCGCAACGACCCAGGTCAAGTAGGTCTGAATGCGTCCCGTCTGAATGGAACGGGCCATCAGGCCAAAAAACTGCACCGTCGCACCCACGAGGGTTACCAGGCCATCGACAACATATTTATCGAAAGCCCCGGTAATTCGAGCGAGAACAACAGTTGCGCGTCCGGCTAAATTCACGGCGCCATCGATAATACGCCGGTCGATCCAAGCCGAAACCCGCGCGGCAAGCGTGACCGTATCGGCCACCGTATAATCGTATATCGTATCGATGTACCATCCGTGAAGGCTGAATCGATAGAGTGGCGCAAACGCCTTGCGTAGGCCCGCCGCCCATCCGGGACGCAATAGAAAAAGCACGAGCGCAATCAGGAACCCTCCCACGGCGGAAGCAAGCGCGCCAAGCTCCGCGGTCGTGGCATTCGCCGAACGCGCTTCATCGAGTGCAACTTGGTGTGGTAAAAGTGGCAACACCGCCGGCGCGGCCTGAGGAGGAGGAATGATAGTAATTCCGAAAACCGGAGCCTGCGCGGGTATCGAGGGATAATTTATATAATGACTCGGACGAAATGGCGGGGCCGTCTGCGGCGGAATCACCTGCGCGGGAGTTTTGACCCATTTCGAAAGAAACCATCCATGCTCAGGGTTTATGGGGTTTTTTCCAAACCAAAAGCCGAGCGTAAAGACCGCAAGCAGTACCAGCGGAACCGTCATTACCATCGGAGACTCCCGGATTTTTTCGTGAAGCTCCGGTTTTGCGGACATTCCGAAAAAGGCGACGAATACTATGCGCCACATATAGAGCGCGGTCAGTAACGTCACGCCGAAGCCGATCCACGGAATCGCCAATGCAATGCCGCCCTGAAGCTGCCCATAAGCCATTCCGCCAGCGAGGATCTCGTCCTTCGACATAAACGCTGCCGTCAGCGGCAGCCCGGTAATTGCAAGCGTCGCGATGAGGAAGGTCCATCCAGTCACCGGCATTCGCCGGAAAATGCCCCCCATGTTGTGAATATCCTGCGCATCCGTCTCGTGATCATGCGTTTCCCGCAAGGCGCGGTGCATGGCGTGAATGACGGAGCCTGCGCCAAGGAAGAGGAGCGCTTTGAACGCTGCGTGCGTCACGAGATGAAATATTCCTGCAGCGACCGCGCCCGCTCCGATCGCCATAATCATCAGCCCAAGCTGCGAGATCGTTGAGTAAGCAAGCACGCGCTTGATGTCCCGCTGCGTAATCGCAATAGTCGCCGCGAGGAAACTCGTGAAGGCGCCGGTGCATGCAACGATAAGCATTGCCTTGCCCGTAAGCAGCGGAAAGACGCGCACCAAGAGATACACGCCGGCCGCGACCATCGTCGCCGCATGGATGAGCGCGGAAACCGGCGTCGGGCCTTCCATCGCGTCCGGCAGCCAGACGAAGAGCGGGAACTGCGCGCTTTTCGCAACAGCGCCCGCGAAAATGAGCAGACCGGCAACGGTGAGCGTGGTTTCCGGAGCGAGGCCGAGAAAGCTGAATGAAAGCGGAAGTCCCTGGTTGATGAGACCAAAGATTTCCCGGAAATCGAACGTGCGAAATTCGCTGAATAGTAAGAGAATGCCTATGAAAAATAGCGCGTCGCCAATGCGATTCGTAATAAACGCCTTTTTCGCAGCATACTGCGGGCCGGGCCGCTCGTACCAATGCCCGATTAAGATAAAGCTCGTGAAGCCGACTAATTCCCAAAAAATATAAAGCTGGAAAAAATTTCCGGCGAGTATCACGCCGAGCATGGCGAACGTAAACAGTTCCAGAAATGCAAAGTAGCGCGCGTACCGGCTATCCTGCCTCATATACCCAATGGAAAAAAGGTGAACGAGCAGGCTTATGCCGGTCACGACGACCATGAGGATCACCGTTATGTTATCCAGCAAAATGCTTTGCCGAATGACAAGCGGACCAACCCCAGTCGCGGTACCGATGTGAATCCAATTTGTCCTCCATTCGAGCGCGGGGGCAATGCCGTGGGTCCGAAGCTTCACCCACGCAACGTAGGAGGCAAGCACGGTACTAAAGGCAATCGCCGGAAGCGCGATCAGGTGTGCCCGTTCGGTAAGCGCGCGCTGATTAAAAATAATCAGCACGAACCCCACGAGCGGGATGCCGAGCGCGACAAGCGAAAGCAGGATGAGTTGGTCCATTACGATCAATCGCGCAGTTTATGAGCCTCGCGGACATTTATAGATCCTTGCCGCTTGTATAAATTCAGAACAATCGCAAGCGCCACGGCCGCTTCGCATGCGGCCATTACGATCACGAAAATCGCCACAATCTGGCCACCCAAATTTATCGCGCCATAGCGCGCGAAGGCAACGAAGTTGATATTCGCCGCATTCAAAATCAGTTCGATGCCCATGAGAACCGCGATTGCATTCCGACGCGTAAGCATCGTAAATATTCCCAGCACCAACAGCACCGCGGAAAGCACTAGGAAGTGCGGAAGACCAACGGGAGTATAGTTCATCTGGCAGCCTCCTCTTTAAATTTTCGCGTAGACAGAGTGGACTGCGTGGACGAGTTGGACTCCCTGCGGGCGATCATCGCTGCTCCAATTAATGCAACAATGAGCACGATTGATATGAGTTCGAATGGAAGCAAATAATCGGTCATGAGTAGCTTCCCGATTTCCGAAGCGGTCCCATAACTTCCCTGATGATCCAGGATTTCACGCGCCGCCCCTTGTGTCACTTTCGTTACTTGCTCGATTGCGTTCGTGTGCCACGGGCTCCCTTTCCACGGCGTGTCGCTAAAGCTAATCCAATGGCCGGGAATCAAAATGGAAACCAGCAGCGCAAGTAAGGCTCCGCAAATAATTAAGGCCGGAATACGCGCGCCAAGCGCCGAACGCAAGTCGATATTCGTCACGCGATTCGTCAGCATCACGCCGAAGACGAGAAGCACGAGAATCCCACCGACGTAAATCAAAATCTGGCTGACCGCCAGAAAATCCGCGCTGAGCAAAACATAAATTCCCGCGACACCAAAAAACGTGAAGAGTAGCGAGAACGCCGCGTGAACGATATTCCGCGAAAAACACACCACCGCCGCCGACGCGACGATCGCGGCGGCGAAAAGGTAAAAAAAGATGTCGAAAAGTTGGGGCAATTATGAAGTATGAAGTATGAAGTATGAAATGGGAAGTTTTGACAAGTCATTCCCGCGAACGCGGGAATCCAGGTTCGCATGGGATCTGGATTCCCGCGTTCGCGGGAATGACAGTAAAAGAACGGAATAATAAAATATCATTATTGTTTTGCTACTCGTTCCGCTGCCTGCTTCGCGCGCTGAACGTTCGCCTCCGCTTCGTACTTCGCCCGGTTCTCGATGTGCTCGTTCCCTTCCGCCGCGTCCATCGTCGCGAAGTGATAGATCAGGTTCTCCCGTTTCGGCTCGGAGAATTCAAACACTTCAGTCATCACGATACACTCCGTCGGGCAAGGCCAGATACAGAGCGAGCAATAGCAGCATTTCGCCATGTCGATATCGAAGCGGGTCACCCACAGCGATTTCTTTTTTGCGTTCCGCGTCGTAATCCCTAAGTCTTCGTCGGGAACGGATTTCACCGTGTCGATCTCGATGCAATCCACCGGACAGGCGCGCGCGCATTTATCGCAGCCGATGCAATCGTCCATATTGACGTAGAGGCGGTTGCGCGCCCGTTCCGGCAGGATGTACTCGTCCTTCGGCTCCGGATAGCGCCGCGTCACCTTCCTCCGCGCGAGATGGCGAATAACGACCACGAGGCCCACAAGGGTCGTCCGCAGCGCGCGCGAAATGTCAGCGAAATATTTTCCCACGAAGAATGAAAAATGGCGAGTATGCCTAACACGCGGGAGCGAGGGAGCAATCCATAACTCTTTCGGCCCCGACGTTCGTGAACTAAACTTGAGACCACTCCGCGGAGTTTGCGATCGTTACTCCACCACCTCCATCGGAAGATACCCGCCCGCCTCCCGCTTCACCATGCTTGCGGATTCCTCTTCTTCCACTTTCATCACGGTGAACGAAAGTCCTGCCTGCGCAAGTCGATAAGAATGGTGAAGGCCGAAGGTGCGCGCGCTGGTAATGATAGGCGCGCCGAATTTTTCTCGAATGCCGGACATGGCGCGCGAAAGACGCTCTTTCTTTTCGGTTTCATCGAAGAATAATTTTTCCTGCGGCGTGGCCGGTTGAAAATCGGAAAGATGGACTCCGATGAACGTCACGCGCGGCCGGGGATTCGCAGCCCACATCTCACGCGTCATTCGCGAAACGAGCGGAAAAATGATTTGCTCCGATTGCGTGGCCTCCTTCAAATGACACACACGCTGAGCATATCGCTGGTCGGCGAAGCGCATGTATATCGAAAGGCCTCGCGTTTTCATGCCACTCTTTCGCAATCGCCAGAGGCATCGCTCCGCGATATAAAGCAGAAGGGATTCGACGTAATCTTTGTCGGACGTCGTTTTTTGCAACGTGCTTTGATGGGAGATGGACTTCGCCGCTCCCCGCTTCATCAGTGGCCGCTCATCCACGCCGTGAACTAAGTTCCACAAATAGCTGCCATGCACGTTCCCGAAAATTTTGTGGAGCAATCCCAGGTTGAGCTTGCAAATATCTCCACATGTCACAATGCCAAGTTCCGATAACTTCCGATGCGTCGCGCTCCCCACGCCGGGCACCGCCTCGATGGGCAGCGGGTCGATCCAATCCATTTCATAACCGAATGGGACGACGGTAATGCCATGCGGCTTTTTGAAATCGCTCGCAATTTTGGCGAGAGCCTTACCGCTCGATATTCCGATGGAGGCACCGAGGCTGAGTTCCTCATCGATCGTTCGTTGAATCGCTTCCGCCGCCGCGAGCGGATCGGGCCAGCGGTGCTGGACGTGCGTCAGTTCAAAAAATGCCTCATCCAGGCTAAGCGGTTCGACATCGGGTGTGAAACGATAAATAATTCTCAGGATTTGCTCGGATGCTTCCTGATACCATTCGTAATTTGCGCGGACGACCACGGCATTCGGAAAATTCCGAATGGCCTCCTGCGTGCTCATCCCCGTTTTGACGCCGAGGCGCCGCGCCACATAATTGCACGACGCCACCGCCCCGCGCCCGACCGGACCGGCGGCCACGAGGACCGGCTTTCCCTTCAGGCTCGGATCGTGCTTCTCCTCGACCGAGGCGAAGAACGCGTCCATATCGAGATGGCAGATAATACGTTGCATTGGTGCTCTGGGGCTATAGGTGCCTATCAAAGCATTATCAAATATAACACCAAATCGGTTCGAAGAGACGAAATCGGACTCGATACCTCCGAATTAGACCTTGCGGCAACTCAATGTTCCAGCGCCCAGATAATAATATTCGCGCCGATCTGTAAGCCTTCCAGTCGTTTGGATTCTGGCAGCTCGTTCACATCCTCATCGTCCCAGCCGTCGGTGGGGTCGGATTGATAGGCATAGAACACGCAGAGACGGCCATTATCGAACAGGCCGAGTCCCTGGGCCGGCTTGCCATCGTGCTCTTCAATCTTTGGGAGTCCATTCGGAAAATCGAAGTGGCAATGATAGAGGCCGTAAGAGAACGGCAGTTCGACGAGATTCTGTTCAGGGAAAACTTTTTTAAGCTCCGGGCGAATGGTGGTGTCGAGACCGTAATCGTCATTGATGTAGATAAATCCGCCGGCGTCACAATAGGCACGGAGGCGCTTTACTTCCGTCTCGGTAAAATCGACCCGGCCGTGGCCGGTCATATACAGAAATGGATAATTGAAAATATCGTTACTCGCCACATCGACCCAAACATAGCGTGGATCGACATCGATGTTCGTATTCATCGCGAGAAATTTCAGCATGTTCGGCTCTTCGCTGGGGCCGTTATACCAATCGCTTCCGCCCGGATATTTTAAGCGCGCGATAACGAAACGGGAACTGGTCCGGTTAATAGAGGCCGGAAATTCCTGCGCAATGGCACTCACCGCGTGACCGAACCAGGCAAAACCGGCGGACACGAGCAAGACTGCAATACGAGAGGATTTGAATAATCGAGCGACCATGAAGCAAGTAGATAACCGCAAGCGCATAGTGGATAGTGCCAGCGGAAGCGATGATCTCGCCGTGAATAATGGCTCATCCGACACGGGTCGGGCTGGAAGCAGCATCGTGGGCGATACTTCCGACCTACGCGTCTGGCATGCGGCGGCAATTTTCGTGCTATTCATGCTCGCGATGTATTGGCCGGTCTTCCTTGGGAAGCGATTTTTTTGGGAAGATTTTTTCATCCTTGATTTTCCGGCGCGAGACTATGCCTTTTACATGGTCGCGCTAAAGCATACGCTTCCCTTTTGGAATCCCTATAACTGGGCGTGGTCCGCATGGCTTGCCGATCCCCAAACGGCCTTTTGGTATCCGACAAACCTACTTCAAATTGCAGTGGCAAAACTATTTCAGCCTGGCGCTTCCCATCCCTCGGTGCTGTGGCCGGAGGTGATGACGCTGCTTCATATACCGCTTGCTTGCCTGGGGATGTTTGTCCTGCTGCGTAAAGAATTTAAAGTGTCCCCTGCTGCCGCGCTGCTTGCGGCGCTGACGTTCGGGTTCGGCCTGCGCATGATCGCGGAGCAAAACCATCCGGCAAAAATTATTCAACTCTCGCTGCTGCCGTGGGAAACATTGCTCCTTATGCGAAGCTGGCGAATCCCGCGGTACGCGGCGGCGCTGGGAATTCTTCTGGGAGTTAGTTTCCTCGCCGGTCAGCCGCAGGTATTCTTCTTCATCGCATTTTTTCTGGGATGCTTTACGCTTGCCGAAAGCCTTATTCGCTGGAAAGAAAAGCGCGGCTGGCGAATGGCAACCATTCCTGTTGGCGGTTATGCTGTCGCGATCATTCTCGCGGCCGGCATAGCGGCTATTCAATTGTTGCCGTCGCTCGAACTTGCCAATGCTTCGGCGCGTGTTCGGCTCGGCTTTTCGGAGGCGAGCTATGGGGCTATTCAACTTGGGCATCTTATCAATTTTTTCGTTCCAAAATTTTATGGCGAAAATCCGGGCTACACCACGCCCGTGAGCGCGATTGTCCACGAACATACCTGGTATTGGTATTGGGAGGCGGAATATTACTGGGGAATGCTTCCGGAAATACTCGCCATGTTCGCCGTGGTGGTACTGTGGAAAAAACGATCTTCGGACGACCCGAGGACCCGCTATCTCTTTTTCGCAGTTGCGTTTTCTATTTTTGCTCTTGCGTTCGGTTTGGGAAGCAATCTCTACTTTCAGTGGATCTTCTGGAAGTTCGTTCCTCTCTTCGATCGGTTTCGCGCGCCGAACCGAATGATCTGGCTCCTATGGTTCTTCGGCTCTATCTATGGCGCGATTGGCCTGGAACTACTGCTAACGGGCCGAAACTCCGTTCGAACATACTCGAAGTTTTTGTTTTGGGCATGTGGAATCTTTGTTGGACTTAATGTCCTGGCCATTAGCGGGAGTTTCGATCTTGTGTTTCCTCCATTCCAAATCCGGGAGGGACTTTGGAAACTAATTCTGCCCAGCCTTATTCTTTCGACGGCCATCACGATTTTTTTTCTGCTCCTTCGGCGAGGAAAACTTCCGGTGCGCGCTACTTGGTTCATAGCGGCCGCGCTCATCGTGGTGGATTTATTTTATTTCGACTTCACCTGGTATCGTAATGGGCTGGACAGAACCACGCTGGATGCCCAGAACTCGGGGATACCTGCAATCCATGCGCTTGCAATTTTGTCCGATCCCTGGCAGCATAAACTGCTGTGGCTTCACCGCGATTCGGATTTCGCCAAAACCGTGAACCTCGGCACCATTTTACGATTGCCAATCGAAGACGTGCAGGATTCTACTACATGGACCGAATTCAATCCCGTGCGGCCGCTTGACCCGCTGCCGCTCATTCAAGATTCGACGAAACGAATGGAGATCATGGGAGTCACCATGCGAATCGAGGGCAGTGGGAAGTTGGATTCGCTCCTACATGCACTGCCGTTCCTGAAAGTATATCATAGATGGAGCGTTGCATCGAATGACTCCGAAGCTCGGCGAATTTATAACGATAGCACGTTCGATTTTCATACAAGCGTTATTCTGGATTGCGAACCCGCCGTCGCAGAAGGAGCAATATCGCTCAAGGATACCGCTGTCGTAAGCGAATTTTCAGAAAATCATTTAAGAATACTTGCGCAAGTGTCTGGCCCATCGGTTCTCCTTGTGAACGGTCTCTATTATCCTGCGTGGAAAGCGACGGTCGATGGCAAAGAGACGAACATTTTGCGGGCCTTCACCAACTTGCGAGGAATTCCGCTTGGCGCTGGAATTCACACGGTCGAACTGCGCTACGATAGCTCGGCCTTCAACCTCGGTTGGAAAATTACGCTGGGAACGCTCGCACTCTCTCTTTTGGTACTATTCATTGGCAAAAGCAGAAAGACCTCGCTGGATAGCGAGGTCCTTCCGAGCTAAAGTAAGGTGAGACTTACTTATAGATCGCGGGCCGAAGCCCGCGGTTCCATTCTTTAAACACCCGGGAAAAGATAAAATGTGCCGCGAATAATAACGCCCATCAAAGATGAATCACTTTAAATAATTCGCAAAGGAGGAAAGAGGAAACTATTGTAGCTATAAAAACCCAAAGCGGAAATTGTCTCGAAAAAGTTTTTTCAAGGATAGGTTTTCGGTTCACTATCGAAATGAAGACACCGCCGAGGGCCATTCCAAAGATGTAGGCATTACTCCAGGCATTTTCTGAAACCCCAAATACGAAGCGGCCAATTTTGCTGCCGAGCGCAGCGGACAAGATTAGCGCACCCGGCCCCGCAACAACCCGAATGGCCTCGGATAGGGTTGGATTTAAGGGAAGTTTAATCATATTTACAGCTCCATCGTCACTAATTTTTTCTTGACTTGCGAGATATGCCAAGTGATATTAATGTCTTTCGGGCAGGCTTCGACGCAATTGAAAATGGTGTGGCAACGCCAGACGCCGTCTGGGGAATCCATCGCGGACATGTGTTCTTCGGGCGCCTCATCTCGTGAATCGAACGAGAACCGGAATCCTTTCAGGATCGCGGCCGGTCCAAGATAATTCTCGTTCGCCCAGAGCGAGGGGCAGCTCGTCGTGCAGCAGGCGCACATAATGCACTTGGTCGATTCCATGAGAAGCTCGGCGTCTTCCGGCGATTGCAGCCGCTCCATTTGCGGCGGGGGTTCCTCCGTGATGAGCCAGGGCTTCACCATCTCGTACTTGCGGAAGAAGTCGGTTTGATCGACAGCCAAATCCTTGATGATCGGCAAAAACGGCAGCGGCTCGATGACGATCGGCTTTTTCGTATTTACGTTTTTGAGCAACAACGCACAAGCCAGCGCATTGCGCCCGTTGATCCGCATGCCGTCGGAGCCGCACATCCCATGCGCGCACGAGCGGCGGAACGTGAGCGTGCCATCGATCGTCCATTTAATCTCGTGCAGCGCATCTAAGATGCGAAACGTGGGATCGAGATCGTTGAGAGTATAATCCTTGAAGTAGGGCTTAGCGTCTTTCTCTGGATTGTAACGTTGAATGCGGAATGTTGCGGTCATCAATGTCCTTACTTATTTGTCCTATCTGACCGATGGGTCCTATGGGACACATGAAAAATTATACTCTTACCACCACCGGTATGCGCACCTGCACCGGCTCCAAGCCACCTTTGCGCAGGCCATGCACGCGCTCGGGACTGTGAAGTTCAAGTCCCGGCTTCACGCGCTTTTCAAAATCTTCGCGGAAACGTTCAATGGTGAAATAGACCGGCCATGCGGCGGCTTCGCCCAAAGCGCAGATCGTCCGGCCCTCGATATTTTTTGCCACATCGTAGAGCAGGTCAATGTCTTCCGGTCGTGCGTTTGAAGCCTCGAAGCGGCGGAGCAGTTTTAGCAGCCAGCCCGTTCCTTCACGGCAGGGCGTGCATTGGCCGCACGACTCATGCCAGTAAAATTTAGAGATGCGCGTGAGGACATGAATGATGTCCGTGTCCTCGTCCATCACCATAATGCCGGCCGTTCCAATTGCAGAGCCAACTTCCTTCAAGTGCTCGGCGTCCATCAGCACACCTTCGAGTTTATCGCCCCGGAGTGGTGGCATTGAAGAGCCGCCGGGAATCACCATCTTGATCTTCTTCCCATTCGGCACACCGCCAGCGTGATTATTGATAATGTCGAGCAATGGAGTTCCTGTCGGCAATTCGTACACACCGGGTTTATTAACATGACCGCTCACACCAAAGAGGATCGTTCCAGGTTGTTTCGGATCGCCAATTTTCGAATAGGCTTCGCCGCCCATCTTCATAATGACTGGGACATTCGCCATCGTCTCAATATTATTGATTGTTGTCGGCTGACCCCAGAGTCCGTGGTTCGCCGGGAACGGCGGCTTGAAACGCGGGTAGCCGCGCTTGCCTTCGAGCGAGTCCATCATCGCCGTCTCTTCACCAACGATGTATGCACCCGCACCTTTATGCACCGTAATATCAACCGAATATCCGACGCCCTCACCGCTCGGTTTGAAATTATCTTTCATCCGCTCGCCGATAAATCCTTTTGCATACGCTTCGGCCACGGCGCGCTCGACCATTTTCACCCAATGCGCATACTCGCCGCGAATGTAGATATACGCTTGATCGATTTGCATTGCATAGCAGCCGATGAGGATACCCTCGATCATCTGGTGCGGATTGAATTCGAAAATCTGCCGGTCCTTGAACGAGCCGGGTTCCGATTCATCGCCGTTGATCAGAAAATATTTTTTCTTCTCTTTTCCCTTCGGCATAAAGCTCCACTTGAGCCCTGTAGGAAAGGCCGCGCCGCCACGTCCGCGCAGTCCGGATTTTTTCACCTCATCCGTGACCGCGGCCGGTGCCATCGAATACACTTTTCGCATCGCCTCGCCGTAGCCACCGTTCGCGAGGTAGGTGTCGATGTTCCGAAGATTCGGGATGTCAGGTAAAACGAGTTTTGGGTATTCAGCCATTTGAAATATTCTTATCGGTTCGCTGCTTCCGTTAGCTCCGGCATTTGGGCCACGAATTTCGGTTTCGGAATTTCGTCTTTGGCGAGAACGTGGTCGATCACATCGTTCGCCTCTTCTTTCGATATTTTTTCGAAGAAAGTCTCGTTGACCGCCATCATCGGCGCGCCGCCGCAAGCGCCCATGCACTCGACTTCTTCGATGGAGAACAGGCCATCCGGCGTGTGTTCTAAATTTTGAATTCCAAGTTTGTTCTTCATCGTAGCGAGAAGTTCTTCTCCGCCACGGAGCATGCAACTTACGTTCGTGCAGACCTGCACGTGGTAGCGGCCCATCGGCTTGTCGAAGAACATCGTGTAAAAACTCACGACGCCCTGCACGTGACTTTTCGGCACCTGGCAAACCGCGGCAGCGGCTTCCATTGCCTCGTCATCGATCCAGCCGCGCTTTTCCTGCAATCGCCAAAGCACCGGCAGGAGCGTTGCCGCCGGCTCGGGATAGCGTTTCTGAAGTTCGCTTATTTCCTGAAGTTCCGCGTTCGAAAAAATTGCCATAATAGTGAAACAGGAATTTCGGGCAGGTGGCTCCCCGCTTGTAGCCGTAACCTCCCGATTACAGCAACACGGTCAGTGGAAGAACACCGCCCTCTGGACCGATTCGTTGCCGTTCTCATCGCGAAGAACGATCCAATACGTGCCGGAAGTGAGCCCCTCCGTCGAGATGGGAATATCTTGCAAGCCCACTTCAAGTGTGACGGATTCGTGCCGAAGTATCGCGCCAAGATTGTCGAGCAGTTCGATGGTCGCTATTTGATGTTTATATGCAAGGAGATAGCAATGGATGGAATTATTCGCTGGGTTTGGCGCGACGGACTGCACGCTGAATTCCCTCACACTCGCTGGCGGGCCGGAAGAAAGCTCGACCGGAAGATCGTAAAATGCGGTCGCAAAAATCGTATCGCCCGAAGCAGGATCTATTATTGCAAGCGGCGCGCGGTCAGACTCGGCAGCGGCGTCGTAGGTGATGAGCCAGTTGAAATTTAAAGTGATGGAATCGTTCGTGCTCTTACGGAGTGCAACCTGGACCCGGGTCGAATCCTCCGGCGAAATACGATACCAGACATAAGAAGTATCTAATGGGATCCCATTCTCCGATAATCCAAAATATTGAAAGGGCGTTAGATCTGTAAGTTTTACTGGCTTTCCGCCACGCGTCCAGCCAATGGAAAAACAGTAGTGCCCCAGAATGTTCGCATCGGTAATCGAATCGAGCCGAGCAACGGTATCCGGCATGAGTGGAGGATACATGGGAGTATTCGTTCCATACTGCTCTTTCAAAATAGCACCAGCGAACATTTCGCCAATCGATCGGAGCGACGACACGTCGTAATGGAATCTTCCGTCCCAAACCGAAAGGCCAACGCCGGTTCCGACAAGCGTAGATAGCGGAAGTGAAAGTTCAGCCTGACGCACCTGGGGAAAAGTGCCAATCCAATTTCCAACGCCGGCATCGCCGCCAATTTGCAAGTGGTACACTTGAAAAGTATCCTTCATGTCGCCTTCAAATTCCTCAATCAGGTTCTTGAAAGCAGCCTGGTATTGCGATGGCACGCCACAGCCTCCATAGCCGCCATCTGCTTCCCCTTGAATCCAGGTAAGCCACTCGATCTCCGAACCGGCGGCACGGAATTTTCGAAGCGCATTGCCATAGACACTATACATGGTCGTAGAATTATCTTCGGGGTTATTGGTATTTCTTTTCCAGACTCCTACGGTAGTATCGAAGTCGCCTAATAAGCCGGTTCCTCCCACGGCCGTATTGACAATGCCAATTGGAAGAGAATCGCCAATGTTCGCATAGAGTTTGTTGGCCATGACAATCCACGGGCCACCCTGAAATCCACCGGTCGGCTCGTGCGCGTGACCCCAAAATAACTTCCCATTCGGATTCGGTGTAAGCATGCGAATATCGCCGGTCGCACTGTCATTCATGGTCCAGCACCACCCTACGGCATTCGATTGCCCCGCGATCCCGATGATGTGGCCCGGAGTAAGGCCGGAGATCGCACCATTCGTATCCGAAGACGATAGCCCGGTTCGCCATAGAAGCGCATAATTCCTGAGCGACCTGGGGACCATAATCAGCGTATCAACCGTGCCATCGTGAATAGTAACAGGCGCCCACCCTTCCAGCGGGCTCGACGTATCGGTATCGGAACTAAGTTTATACTCGAAATTCGGATATCCGGTTATCGCAAGATGAAGCCGCAGGTCCGCATGATCGCCATGCACTTGAAGAATGCCGAACGGTAAGGGCGAGGTGAAGGTGACTTGGGCGCGAAGTGACGAGGTCGCGCAAATCAGCCCAAAGACCATTGCAACTTTTCGTTTCATGTCAATTCAAATAAACTTGCCTGCAGCTTTTCGGCCTGGGAAATATAGCTTTGGTGCTTCTCCCGCTCTTTTTCCAATACTGGGACCGGTGCGCGTTCCAAAAATCCCGGATTCGAAAGCTTCGCATTCGATTGCTCGATCTGAGCAAGTACGCGTTCCAATTCCTTCGAAATCCGCTCTCGCTCCTTCTTCTGTTCTTCCGGCGATCGATTCTCGATTTTCACGAAGACTCGCACACGCGCACGAATTTCGCTCCCATATTCTTTGGAAGAATAATCCACCGTTCCTTCTTCAAATTTTAGTGACGAAGCATTCCCAAGCCGCTCGACAATTCCCTTTCCGGATTCTAAAACATCCAAAATCTTGCCTCTTGGCTGAACGATAATCTCCGCTTGTTTTGAAGGAGCAAGCTTCAATGTCGAACGCACAAGCCGAACCGCTTCCACTGCTTCCTGAATAACCAAGAATGCGTTTTCCGCCTCATCGTCGATCTTCCCCTCATCCGGCGTAATATAATCGTCGCGGCCCAAAAGCACGCTTTCCGGCTCGCTCGTGAGCGCGTGCCAGAGTTCTTCGGTTACGAACGGCATGATCGGATGGAGCAGCCGCAGAATGCCTTCCAGAATTTCCACAGCAAGCGGAATGGAATCCGGTTGGATCTTTATGATTTCGAGATACCAATCGCAGTAATCGCGCCAGACAAAATCATAGAGAATTTTAGTAACCTCGTTGATCTCGTAGCGATCAAATGCGGCGCGTACATCTCTCGCAGCACGGTTGGCTCGGGAAAGAATCCATTTATCAGCCAACGTCGCGTTTTCAGTGGCGAGTAGCGAGTGGCGAGTGGCGAGTCGTTTTTTGTTCGCCATTCGCTGTTCGCCACTCGCCATTAATTCGGTGTCTTCACTTTCAAACTCGGTCTTCGGATGCGATGTCTTATATTCATCCCGCTTCATCAAAATAAAGCGTGTGGCATTCCAAAGTTTGTTGGCAAAGTTGCGGCCGATTTCGCAGGAGGCTTCTGCAAAGCGAATATCCTGCCCCATTGGCGCAAGATAAAGCAGCGAAAAGCGGACGGCGTCCGTCCCATATTTTGCGATGAGATCGAGCGGATCGGGAGAATTGCCGAGTGACTTCGAAAGCTTCCTTCCTTGTTGGTCGCGGATGATATTATGAAAATACACATCGCGAAATGGAATGAGATCGCGAAGTTTCGTGCGTGGCGATCCATCCTTCAGCGGGATGGATGGCATGAATTCAATCCCTGCCATAATCATACGCGCCACCCAGAAGAAAATAATATCCGCGCCGGTCGAAAGCATCGATGTCGGATAGAACTCTATAAGATCTGGCGTAGCATTGGGCCAGCCAAACGTTGCAAAGGGCCAGAGCCATGCGGAAACCCAGGTATCGAGCACATCGGGATCTTGTTGAAGCGAACCATTGTAGCCAGCTTCTTTTGCTTTTGCACGAGCTTCGTCTTCATTCCGTCCAACAAAAATTTCACCGGTCTCTGCATACCATGCTGGAATGCGATGACCCCACCAAAGCTGGCGTGAGATGCACCAATCGCGGATGCCGGTCATCCAATGACGGTAGGTATTGACCCATCGCTCCGGATGAAATTGGATGATTCCTTCCTCGACTGCCCGCAAAGCAGGCTCTGCGAGGGGTTTCATCGAAATGAACCATTGATCGGAAAGATACGGCTCGACCATTTCTCCTCCGCGCTCCGAATAGCCGACGGAATGCGTATAATTCTCGATCTTCTCGACCAAACCGAGAAGCTGCAATTCTTCCACTACTTGCTTTCGCGCATCGAAGCGGTCGAGGCCTGCAAAACGCCCGCCATTTTCATTGATGACGCCATGCGTATCCATCACATTGATCTGCGGCAAATCGTGACGCAGGCCAATCTCGAAATCGTTCGGGTCGTGCGCAGGCGTGATCTTCACGCAGCCGGTGCCGAATTCTTTATCGACATACCCATCCATGATGATCGGAATCTCCCGATTCATCAACGGAAGAATGAGCATCCGTCCAACTAATCGCTTATACCGGTCATCATCTGGATTAACAGCAACGGCCACATCGCCCAGCATCGTCTCCGGGCGCGTCGTCGCAATTGTAATGTACTCCGGCTGATCGCCATGCGAACCAACGATCGGATATTTAAAATAATAAAGCTTCCCATCGGTCTCTTTGTGGATTACCTCCTCATCCGAAAGCGCCGATTGCGCAAGCGGCGACCAATTGATGATCCGCTTGCCGCGATAGATCAGCCCCTTCTCATGCAAGCGGACAAATGCCTCGATAACAGCCTCGTAATAGGCCGGATCCATAGTGAAGCGCGTTCGCCGCCAATCGCAGGAGCAACCTAACGCGCGCAGTTGGCTGATAATGATGTCGCCATATTTTTCCTTCCATTCCCATACACGCTCTAAGAACTTTTCGCGTCCGAGGTCGTGGCGTGTAAGTCCTTCAGCACGCATTTCGCGCTCGATCTTGGTCTGCGTTGCAATACTGGCGTGGTCGGTGCCAGGAAGCCAGAGCGCCTCGTGGCCCAGCATCCGATGAAGGCGAACATAAACATCCTGAATCGTATTATTCAGCGCATGCCCCATGTGGAGGATGCCCGTCACATTTGGCGGCGGGATTACGATGACGAACGGCGGCTTATCGAGCGCGCGCCGGCCCGTCGCGTCCTGCGCATTCTGCTCCGGACGATTGGCGTTGAAGAGATGATTTTTCTCCCACGTCTCGTACCACCGCTTCTCGACGGCATTCGGTACGTAGGCTTTGGCTAAGGGTTCTGGCATGTTCAGAAGGTAAGGAACGCCTCCGCATCGAACACGGTGCCGGAAAGATTTTGGAAAGACCAAACCTTTTCCTAAACTAATTCGTAATTTTGTAATAAATGGCTGAAGCCCCGACTCAAATAATTTCCGAAATCCACGACGCACGGCGCCGTATGCTTGCGGGCAAGGCGCGAGAGGCATTGGAATCCCTCGCTTGGTTCAAGGCACCATTCGCTACGCTTTCGCTGGTGCGCGGCGAGTGCCACTATGTGCTTGGCCAGTGGAGCGATGCCGTCCGGGAATTCGAGTCTGCGATCAAGTTTTCGCCAAATTCGCCACGTGCCGAGATCATGCTTGAACTCTCGTCCGAAATGGTCGAATTATCGAAAACCATTCGCCCAGCCGCCTCGGTCAAACAATTGCTCGGCGTTCCTAACGACGTCGGCGAAGTTCCCAGATTTCCGAAGCTTTCTCCATCCCAGGAAGAGGACGAGGAAACTTCAGAGGCAACAATTTCATCAGATGAAATCGGACTCGTGAGCGAAACGCTCGCCGATGTGATGATTCGCCAAGGCAAGTTCGACGATGCCCGAAAAGTCTATATCCAACTTTCCAGACTCAATCCAGACCGGTACGAATACTTCCGCGACAAGATAAAAAAATTAGATAGTAAAACTTCCGTATGACTTTCTTCGCACAGCATTACGATGCCACCATCCGCAATCTCGAGGAAACCCTCGCCGCCATGATCGATGCCGGCAGCGATTTCGATTTCACCAGATCGGGCGACGTGCTCACGATTGAATTCGAGGATGGCGAGAAGATCGTCATTACGCCACAATCGCCGATGGAGCAGCTTTGGATTTCCGCAAATTACGCGGGGCATCGGTTCAATTGGAAGGATGAAAGATGGGTGAATGAAAAGAACCCGAGTGAGACATTTGATGATTTTATCGCATGTGCTATCGAAACGAAAACCTAAATGTAAGAGTTGTTTTATAGCTACCTAATAATCGGGAAGATTTATGGTTGAAAAATTAAGCAACGAATCCAATCCGCCAAAGAGCTTGCCCTCTCGAATTTTAGCAAATCGAGCTTCGGTTATCGTATCTACTGCCCTGATCTCCATTGCTATTGGATTCTTTGTGGGACGCCTGAGCAGTTCAAACGCGAACCTATCCTCATCACGGCACTCATCGGGCATTTCATTCGAAAGTGATTCGCTGTTGGGAACGGTTCCGAATCGACCCAAAGCCGATTCTTTTGAACGAGCCATAGATTCCCAGGGCGAGGTTGTCAGACAGTCGATCGTGGAAGAACTAAAAAAAAATCTTGGTCTCAGCGACGAACAGTCCCGCCAGATACAAGACATCTACGAACAACGGCATAAGGAGTTCATGGCTTACTTGACAGCCGATCCTGTTCAGACCAAAGCCCGAATTATGGCTGTACTTACGCCAGCCCAGCAAGCGCAATGGAGGTATGACTTGGCAAACCCTGAAGCGACTCACTTTCATAATCATCTCGAAAAAATGAAGCAGCCTGTGGGATTAAGCGATCAGCAGGAGAATCAAATCGAAGCTATTATGAACGAGCACTATGCTCGAATGCAGCAGGCAGTAAATAATCGGCAGCACCTCGACTTTCGGGCGGATGGGATTAAGGAGCAAGCAGAAATAAATGCAATTCTCACGCCCGATCAGCGCGTAAAGTGGCAGGAGCAGCAAAAAGCCAATCGGATTCGCTCAGGAGGAATGATCACCCCCGATGATTAACCAATAGATCGGGAACGAAACGAACTTCGATTAGTCCTTAATTTCGCCCAACTCGTAAATCGCAATCGCATTCCCTTCCGGATCTCGGAATTGCGCCATGCGGTAAGCTTCCCCGGTAGCGAGTTGTTTATCGAAAAATTCGCAGCCGAGCGATTCCAATCGTGCAATCTCGGCAAGCAAATCTTCGACCTGAAATTGAATGGTCAATCTCGATCCCGTCGGAAGTTCTCCGCCCACACTGAGCGATAAACGGATATTGC
>Ga0307373_10004079_pt1 | contig 24838 bp, 9 predicted proteins | sample OX2MG_FD_202534 | JGI IMG/M metagenome (GOLD analysis project Ga0307373, IMG submission 202534) | Soil microbial communities from Risofladan, Vaasa, Finland - OX-2 | ecosystem: Environmental > Terrestrial > Soil > Coastal area > Acid sulfate soil | place: Finland: Risofladan, Vaasa | collected...
TTTAATGGAAACTTTACCTCCGAAATGGCTACGGTTCTTAAATTCATTTGTTGCTCGAATCTCTGGCGCATAATTAATGTTTTAGTTGCCAATAGTGAGCAACAATTGTGCTGAAATGCAGTAGAATTAACACTTATGCACGTGTGTTCATAACTATTATTCGGCTGTATCCTTTTGTAGTAAAGGATTGTATCGTTTTCTTGCAGACACTAATTATTTGACCAAAAGTCATTCAACGATTTTTTTACAATCCGTCAACAGTCTATTATTTTGCTTATCCATTGCTCTTCACCAAACTATAATAATAGATGACATACAAATCAGTGATATCCTTACCCGTTATCGGATTACCCGCGGGACTCGTGCTGACGACATTTGCCACATTCCATATACCCGCCGTATCCCTGCAGTCCGTCACACTATACTGCATGCTGCCATACTGAGGATCGGGCTCTAAGGTAACCGGCGCATTACTGAGCTTGGTGCCCGACAAATACAGGTTAGGAGCATTTACCGCCTTCACCGGGATATCCGCCACCACCACCACCTTGGAAATTTTTATCGTCAATCCCTGCGTAAAAAAGGGGAAACGGCTTGTAATGTCCATCAGCAACTGCTGCGTAGATCCCGGTGTTGGGTTCAGGAACTGGTACCATTGGGTAGGGAAATCCCTCCGCGCGCTGAAGCCTCTCATCAACACCAGGCCGGGAGCGGTCATGGCCTTACTCAATTTGCCGAGGATACTGGCAGTAGCCGCCGCCTGGAGCGCAGGGCCGCCATCCCTGGACGTATAACTGTAATGCAGGATCAGATCGGTAATGGTTTTATGATCGAATTGGGGAAGGACGCTGGTAAATTCCAACTGCCAGGTACTGATCGCCCCCGCCCGCTCGAAGGGCAGATACCGATCATCGTGCAGGTTCATTTCAAACAAACCGTTATCATTGACGCCATTGCTCGTCGCCATGTATTGTATCGCGGCGTAGTTGTCGAGAAAACGGCTGTCATTGGTGGGCGCCCCTGTCGAATCGGTATTCCGGGGATAGGTATTGGCCGTTTCCGTCGGATTGGCCACGATCCGGACCGAATTATTCATCAACGTCATTTTGAGGCACACGGGCGTATAAGGTCCGACGACGCCGGGTATCGTGACGGCGATGTGTTTGACCCGCCTGAAGTAATGCCCCGGATAGTCGAGGTCAAACAACTCTTCCGGGATATTGACGAAACAGGTCCCATTGGATATCAATTGCAGCAAGGCTGCGGGGTCCAACTGAGCGAGCGATATCTGCCGGGTCAATTCATATTCCCGGATATTATTGGCATAATAGTCCGTCTCCATTTGTTTCAAACTGTTCATTAACTGCTCACCGCTCAACAGCCCCTTGTGCAGACTGTCCCAATACCCATAATTGATATACGAGGCGCCGGTGATCCCCAGCTCATAGCCGTAACAAACCTCTGCCTGTTTCGCAAAGCTGTATGCCAACTGATAACTTTGAAAATACACATTCGAGATCTGGGTCACCATCCAGCTGTACAGTTGCTGGTTGGTATATTTATTCTGCAAAAAGGTCTGGATGTCACCGGCATTCTGAATCAATTTCTGCTGGTTTTGTTCATCCTGCGTGGCAATGTCGATCTTTTTCTGGGCCGATTTCAGCTGGATGGCGATCTGGGCCAATTCATCGGTGGCCTGTCCCAGCTGGAATGTCCATTCCTCTGTCCTTCGCAGGTAGCCGGCGTTGACTGTATAGAGGGCGGCATTTTTATCGTCGCAATGGGATTCATAGCTGAGATACTGGACGACGCAGTCTGCCGCAGCCCCGAGCTGCTGTCCTCCTAAGATGCCCGTGACCACCGGTGATCCCAAACCGGAGGCGCCTAAATTAAATTGAGGTATGGCATGCAAAATGCCGGCTACCATCGTAGAGGCCACAATAGGATCTTCCCTGGACAGTGAGGACTGGTTGAGGGCAAGGGCCTGCGTTTCCAAGGGGAGCAACCCCGTCTGTATCAACCCGGCATAGTAGGATTGTTTATCCGTCACGAGGGTCTGGTAGGCCTGTAAATTCTGCAAGCCAAAATTCGCATCGGTGATCTGCATTTGTTTGACGGCATCGATATTTTGCTGCACGGTGATTTCCTGTGATGCATGCAACAGGGCCAGTCCTTCGGCATCCTTTTTCTCCAGCGCCGCCAACAGGGCCGCGCCCAGGGACTTCACTTCGTTGCACAATTCGGTGGCCTTCTGGATCATGATACTGAATCGGTAATTCGGCAATACACCGCCAAAATCCGCCACGCCCGAGCCATCCATATTGCCAACGCCCGGGACATTTGGGAATGGCGACAAAGGCTGGAACTGGCCGGCGATATTCATGCAGTTCCTTATTTTGTACAACTGGGTTTCAATGGTGTCCCAGTAAGCCAACAGCACGGGGTTGGGCGGAATGCAGAAATACAGGCCGGGCGTGGTGATTATTTTTTTCTTACTGGTGGGGCCTTTGGAATTGGGGATGGCTGGCGGGAGTACGTTCTCGAATTTTACGACAGGATCCGATAAATAGCCCTCGGGGCCTTCCTTGAACGCCAACACCTCAAGGTCCAATTCCATCTGATAATAGTTCAGGGTAGGCGTGGCTACGGCAGGGGGGATGGATACCGGCTGGGTCCCCAGGGATTCCAGCGCCGTCATGAATAGCTGGATCGCAATATTGACCGATTCCATGGTATACTGCTGATAATTGTAATTCGCCCATGCAATCAGGTTATCCAGGTATTTCATGAAAGTAGTGTACATATACGGGGTCAATCTTAACTGGGCCAGCGCATGCGGGTCATAGGGGTCATTGCGCCACAGGTTAATGGAGTTCCAAAAGGCCTGCCTCATGGCCGGAAAGGCGGTAGGGTCAATTTCATAGAGAAGGATCAGATCATCAATGGTTAAATCAGGGCTCATATTCTCAAAAAACGGCTTGGTCACCCAGTATTTTTGCGGACTCTGATTGGATGATGTATCCGTGGGATTGAAAATGAATTTGAACCAGGTGTCCGCATCTTCAAACTGCTGATTCTGGCTGAGCTGAATGGCCGACATCAATACACTATGGAAAAACAATTCCCAGTTATACTGACCATAGCTCGTCAATTGTCCCATTAAGGAATAGGAGGGGCCGAAATCTATTTCTTCAATAGGTGAGCCGAAGGCGGGATCCACATTTACAAAAGAGACGTTGGGACCATAGGTGGTCACGAAATCAAAAGGCTGTTGATAGGGAGGGGGGGGCGTGACCTGGTTGTTGGTAATCAAGTTGAGCTGAGCCTCGGCAGTCAGGCCGTATGGTATTCCGTTAGGATTCAGGACGGGATCTCCCGTGAGCTGAATGGAGCGTGGGAAGATAGCTTCGATCCCCTCATCGGGGTTTGCATAGATTTTAATGAATTGGTGTACATAGGGATGATAAAAATTAATGAACTGATAATAACTAACGGGGCTGCCATCCATGGAGAGCTCGGGCGCTATTGAAAAATATTGCCCTTCTTCACTGCTGTCAGGAGCGGGGCTCTCATAATTGCTGATCAATCCCGGATAATAGATATACCCGCTATTATACGCAAATGACTGCGCTACAAAAAAAGTGCGTGAGCCATCCTGGTAGAAAAAAGGCATTAAATCGCCCAACGTCTCCATATTAAGGCCATCGCCTGAAAGGTATAGGCCGATGGTATATAAACTCATTTGGAATGGCATCAGCGCTTCATAATTCGCATCAGGGATTTGATTTAATATGGGGATGCCATCGGACGACATTAAAGGATTTTGGCCCACGGAAAGCATGTTGACCATATCGCTGTTATACATCCAATCGTGGTCAATTTCAGATGCAGCACCATCCAGCAGGGTAAAATCCAGCGCAGTACAATACCCTCGTTGCGGGTCCAGCAAAAAGGCATTGGAGGACCCCGGGGTGAAAGCCTGGCTGATAAGAAACAGATTATCCTCGCCGGTTAACGAATAGGAGATAGTTATCTTGGTAGTCAAGGTGTTCATCCCTGCATTGTTCAGCGCGGAGTTGATAATACTTTGAATTAAACCGTAGGGGTCTCCCTGAACCAGATTTATAGTAGTATTATTGGCAGATAAGCCTGCGGGGGGATACGCTGGAGTATCATTCATATCAACTATCAGATCGTTGACATTAAATGACGGTTGTTGCGGATTGGAAATTTTTTCCGGATAAGTAATTGTATACTCCGATTGTAAGACATTGCCATCATACCAATTGAAAGTAATGTCTGCGGTACAGGTGGTTGGCACAGACTGGTAACAGGCAATATACATCTTCTGGTTGTTCTCCAGGCATTCCACCGTACTTACATTTCCCTGCGGAATATCAAGGGCGGCAAATACAAAATCGGACGTATCCGGGTAGATCACCGGACTGCCGGCGCTGGTCAGAATCACCTGTGAGGTGAGGGTGTCTTTCGAAATTTTCTTTCCCGACCATTGCCCGTTCTTATACTCGGAGAAAGCCATCTGGATGCTCCAATACTTGAGTGGAGGAGCCGAGGTGGAGCCTCCGCCGGCAGCGGCGGGTACCTGCGTCGGGGACTTATCGTCATCGCTTTTCTTGGTGAATATGGGCCAATAGAGATAAACGCGTCCGTTTTGCACCACGGGAATGATCTGGTCGCCCGAAATGTCCGCCGTTACTTTTTCCCATGGGCTCCACTGATACACGCTGTTTAAAGTCCTGTAGTAATACACAGCGGGGTCGCCTCCGAAGGTTCTCGCGAATACATGCAAAGTACAGGTGGGATGATCGAACCACATCCCTTTTACCTCCAGCCGGGCCACCTCGTCGAGACTGTTCAGATAATTGCCGTAAGCCGCCTCTATAATAGCGGTGGTAGCAGGGCCCTGGGCGAGATTGTTCTGCATATCCTGGAAGAAGCTGGATTGATTGGGCAGGGTTTGGGGCAGGATAAAGTTTTCGGGATATAGAAAATAATATCTTGCCTCATACCAACTTTCAAAAGTCCCCATCCAGCTCCATTGTGACCAATCAGCATCAATGGATGTGTCGGCCACGATAAGCGGCGCTTCGATATTCATCAGACTGCGTTGAACAAAAAGTTGAATGGAGCAATAGGCCTGGATGACCCTCGTGGTGGGTTGACAGGCTTGCATTTCAATATCGATGAGGAAATTCCCATAGGCGTGGTATTCATCCGGGAAAACAGCGAAGACCCCGGGCCAGGACCAGACATTCTTTGCGGGGTTGGATAATAAATAAGCCAACAGGGCATCCCGCCTGTCTTGCCGCAGGGTGTTCATTAGTGGTTGGATGGTGCTCATCCAGTTGGCATCGTCGGGATAAATGGATTTCAGCGCCTGTTTGATGTCTATGGCAGTCGTATTCGTGATGGGGTCGATGACCCAGGTGACGCACCTGGAGGGCACGACCTTCATCTGCTTCGCGATATTGAAACAGGCCGACAGCCGTAATAAAATGGAGATATCGGAGAGGTCGGTTTCGCAACCCATGGAAGTGCCTGAATCGGTCAGCTGCAGCGGGTTCACCGGCAGGCCGGGTGTGGGTAAAGGCCCGATGTGAAGCAGATAACGCAGTTCGCTGAGGGTCCAGCCCGTCAGCTGTACCAGTTGAGCCAATAACTGCCCCGGATTGGGGAAGGCGGCGGTGGTCAGAGCGAATACGCCGGAGATAATAGAATAGACAGATAACGTGACCGATCCGCCGGGGTTGGAGGGGTCAGGAATAGTCTGCGGTTTATACGTTCTGTTGAACATGCAGAGGTTATTGAGCACTTTCCAGGCGCTGAAGGGCAAAGCGCTGGTGGCGCTGGGGTAGACTGTCAGATCGATGGCATTGACGAGGCCGGCATTTTGCAAGAACCAATCGACGTCAGCCGCGCCCAGATTAAACTGCGTGATCAGGAAAGCCATCCTGGCCAGTTTCATATACCACAAGGCCGGAGGGAATTGATTGGGGTCGGGATTGATCGGCCGGTTATTCGTGGCAAAAGCTGGGTCTGTCATGGAATTGAACAGATCGGGCAAGCCGGTGACCAATATGGAGGCGACGGCCACGCTGACGCCGAAATAGCCCGCTATTTGTGTTTCCAAAGCCTCCGCCTCTTTAATGGGTTGGTAGATGGGGCTGGTCTGGGTTAAGAAATAGGCATAGAGGGCGGCGGGAGCGGGGCCGGAGGAAGCGGCTACGGGAGCGGCCGAAGCGGCCGCCGGGGTGGATGACGGTAAGAGGGTTTCGTATAACCCGTCAAACAATGCCGTCTCCGGTTGTGCGGGATCGTTGACCGCGGAATAGAGGGTATCGATCGCCGTTTGCCAGTCGGCGTCCTTCGACAATGACAGCAGGGCCGATTGGTCCGCGGCGGAAATATAACCCCGCAGTGTCAGTGAGCTGGTGGTGGCGTCGAAGCTGAGCTGGTTGGCATAGATCGAAGGGATGGAGATAGAGGGTAAAGGAAAATATTGGACGGGCGCCGCGCCCGTGTACAGGTTAGTGACAGCCGCCGTATAGTCGGCGTCCGTGCTGAGCGCCAGCAGGCCGAGGTAATCCGGTAAGGACATCGGCGTGGTGATCGACAAAGTTCCGCCGGTATAGTTGATCGATGAAGCGGCGGCGGCTAGTGTGACCGTGGTAAAAGAGATGTCGGGTGCGGGGGCATAGATGAGATACGCATTGGCTACGGGAGCGATACCTGCGATCAATCCTACCGCGGCGGTATAATAAGGGTCCGTGCTCAAACCGGTCAGGGTGGTAGCCAGGGCGGCCGGCAGCTGTACGGCGCCGGTATAAGACAGGACATCATTGACAGTATCGTAGGCGATGGTGGCCGGAAGCGTTATTGCTGGCAGTGAGCCCAGGGGCACTGTCGTCAGGAAGGTAGTTTCCGCAGGTTGAGTTATTTGGGACGCTGTATTGAGGGCGGCAAGGGCGGCGAGGTAATTGGCGTCTGTGCTCAATGCCTGCAGGGTGCTGTAGTCGGCGGCTTTCATTTGCCCGGTAATGCCCAACTGTCCATTGGCCCAGGAGATAGGGATGGATGTGGGTAAAACGATAGAGGGCAGCGCATTCAATACCGCGGCGACATAGCCTGAACCGGTGGCAGGCGGGGGCGTGGAATAGATCCACGAGATCGCATCCTGGTAATCGGGGTCTTCGCTGAGCTGTTGCAGGTTGAATTCATCCATGCAATCGGGGTTTGGGATGCCGGTGAAGAGGATATAACCCGTGGAATAGGCGGTAGTGGAGATATTGTTGTCGGGCAGCGGCAATTGGATCGTGGGCAATGTCGCGGTGATGATAGCGGAGGTCTGGGTGACGAGGTACCCGATCGCCTCCTGGTAGCCGCCATCTGTACTGAGGGCCGAGAGTTGTTGCTGAACGGCGGGGCTGAGGGGGGCCGTTGTCGAGAGTATCGACACGCCCGGGGTGATGGCGGCAGTCGTCGTTACGCCTGTAACTGCCGGGATGGTGACGCCGGAGGGCAGCGTGACCTGCACTGCGGTGGTGGTAGGGGTGGGTTGCGAATTGGTGTGGAGGGCATTGATGTTGATTGCCCAGCCGGCATCGCTGCTGAGGTTCAACAAAGCGGACTGAACATAGGTGTTCATCTGCCCCGTGTATAAGAGGGCGGCCGGGGCCGATGCCGTTGCCGGGGAAAAGGACAGCCCATCGATGCCTGAGAGGTCCGGGAAACTGTTGGGGAGAACGCTCCAGCCTGTGGGCAGGGTGGGAAAGGGGACAGATACTGTTTGACCTGCGGCTGCCATAGTATACAGCGTAGTGATAGCCGTCCGCCAATTGCCTACATCCGTGCCCGTCAGCAGATTGGCCAATCCCAAAAGGGCAATGGCATCGGCAGCACTCATCGCGCCGGTAAAGGCTAATTCGGGGGCACTCGTCACGGGATCCAGTCGATAGATCAGGCTCGCGGCATCGGCATTAGGTAGCCCCATCAGGGGTAAGGCCGCCAATTGTACGTAGGTAGTGGGACCGGCAGCCGTGGAATGGGTGGAGATGAATAATTGGGAAAGGGCAGCGTGATAGGAGGCATCATTGGTCTGGGCGAGTAAGGCCAGATAGCTCGCGGCAGTCATGGCGCCGGCGAAGCTTAATACTCCCTCGCCAATCGAGAACTCCGGTACGTTGAGCTGCGCGGGGGCCAGCCAGATAGGCGGAGTCGAGGGAGGAACAGCCTGCCACGGGGCGGCAGACAGCACACATTCCTGCGATTGCTGATAGAGGTTCGTCAGCGCCGTCTGAGTGGTTGGGTCCGAGGGTAGCACGGTCTTCAGCGTATTATATTGTTCCGGGGTCATCTTCCCACCATAAAACAAATAGCAATTTTTATTATCATAGGCGATCCCGTTGATGCCGGAATCAGGGAAGGACAGGGCGGGCAATTGCGCGAGCCAGGCGGATGCCCCTGACTCCAGGTATTGTATTTTGAGCAGTTGCAGGAACCGGAGATTATTTTGAACCGTGGCCTCATAGGCAGCCGTACCGGCATTGGCCAGGATAGAGAGTAATTTGGCCGCCACCGTCTGGTCCCAGTTCAGATCAGGGTCGGACAGCCACTGTTTTAACAGAACCCCTTTCGGGTCCGCCACCGGCGTGGTGGCGGTAATAGCCGCCTGGAGGGCTGTGCGGATATCTCCCAATCCACTGATCACTGCCGTAGAGTTGGGAATAAGGGAAGGGTTGGCCGTGCTCTGGTTGGTCAGCACGTAATTCATGCCGTCCACATCATATCCGGCCTGTTGCGTCTCGTTGAATTTGGTGATGAAGTTGAAAGTGTCCACCGGGGAGCAGACATTCTTCCGCAGCAAGGTCGTCGGATCAACGGGGTTCATAGGCGTAATACCCGTTAAAGTCATAAAGGTGAGGACATCCGCGACGGGTATCGACAGTGCGTTCGATAAGAGCCCGCAGGCATAGATAAAAGAGAGGTTATCCAGCGTGAGGTTCGTATACACGAGGCTTGTAGATGGTGGGTAGGTCAGCGCCATGATCGCCGTCAGGTCTGCCTGCATGAGGTCACAGGCAGTAAGGATGACCGCCGCGGCGCCGGGATTGGTGGTCGGATCGGTGATTAACGTGCCTGCTTTCAACGGAAGGGTAAAGGCGGGGACCAGCGGATTGCTGATCTGGCGGTTCTGAAACAGCTGCTGGTACAGGTTGACAATGCTGCTGTCGTATATATTGATCGATGTATCGATATTTTGGTAGAGCACGATCGTCTCGGTGGCCGTCAGGGATTGTTGATTCATCAATTGCAGGAAATAATACATGTTCTCCGCAAATGGCATATTCAATGCCGAGCTGCCAATGGAAGGGCAATTGATGCAGAGATCCATCTCGTGCATCGATACGGCAGTGAGTACGTTGAGTTTATTCCATAGCCGTAAAAACCGGTTGATGGCATCCATTTTCTGGGAAGTCACATTGGCGATGACCAACTCTGCGATGTTGCATGGATCATAGATCGTGATGCCGGGTTGGCCCGGGGCGCCGGCTGTTGTGGTGCCGGGGTCTGCGATATAACTGTTGTCGGGTCCGGCAGGATTGACGAAAGTGACAGTCAGTAAAGTTTGTAATTGCGCGAAATCAAGACCGATTTCGGCCAGGAAAAGGGCCACTCCCACATTGCCGCTGCCGTCCAGCAGCTGGCTGCCCCAGAATTGAATTTGCGGATCACCCACCGCCCCGGCATTGATGCCCGGGGTGAACCGTGGCGTAAAGATGATATCCTCCTCTCCCATGGAAAGGCCCATATAGGCTATGACAATGGAGTCCAGAGAGGAGCCGCCTTGTTTGCTGTACGTATTGATGAGGCTGCACCGTTGGACGCCGATTTTTTGGAGATAGGTATTGGCCTCCGTAAAATAGAGGTCAAATGGCAGGCTGATAGGGATCATGCCGCCTCCTACCTTATACAGATCCCATTTGTTGTTCCCATAGTCGTTAAAGGGGTCGCTGAGCGAATTGTAGACATTCGTATTGGTGTATTCCGGGTTGGCGTTGATCTCCTCGGTCGTGAGGTGGGTCTGGTGGATCTCCTGGATGATCAGTTCAAAATACGGGGCGCTTTTGCCGCCCTGGTTGCCTTGGTTGCCTTGATCTCCGGCTTGCTCCTTGGTGAACACATAATCGCTGCCGCTACCCAGTTTGGTGAAATAGGCCGAGGAAGCCTCGGAAATGGCGGAATCCTTTTCCAGCGCCGCGATATCCAGAGGAAATTTGACGGGCTTTGAATCGAAGGGCAGCTCTTTGTCCTTAAGGATATAGGCGCCATATACCAAATTTACCTTGAGTGTGATATACTGGTCCCGGATGATCCATTGAGCATAAAGCCGGCCGTAGGGATTGACTGTCAACAATGGAGGCCCGATCCATGCCGGAAGGTTCTCACCGTCGGCCATGAACATCTCGGATACCACAGCCTTATCGGTCAGCAGGGAAATATTGCAGATCGGGGTCTTGGAATCTTTCCCGATGGTATTCATTATCTCCTTGTACAGGTAGGGATTGATGGTTCCCGCCTTCAGATAATAGATCAGCCAGTAAACAAACCAGATCATGCCTTCCTTATCATCCGGCACCTCCACTTTGATGCAAGCCACCGGCGGAATGATATAGTCCTCCAATAACTCATTTACAATATCAATATAAGGCAGTTCGACATTAGTATTCTCACAATTCAGGTCAATATCACCGATATCGGGCCGGCGATGCCACGTGGCAGTGGTCGTCCCTTCGGTAAACTCATAGCTGTTGGCCAATAAAGCGGCCCTGGCATTGGGTTTGGCCGAACCGATCGGAGTTTTCCGTTCGTACAAAAAATCCAGCAGGTCGGCGAGGTAGGCGGGGATGCCGAGAAAGGACTCGCAGTCGGTGCATTCACAATAGGAGGCAGCCATCCCAAACAAATTGGCCAGGTCGGGGTAATCGGACATCAGGGTGGATGTGGGCATCTGGGCGCTATAGTTGGGCGTTACACGGGTTTGCGGGTTATTCACGCAGCTGACCATCTGGCCCATCAGGCTGGTGGCGCCGGCATGGATGGTGGCGGCGTTTTCATAGATCGCCTCCGATGCGCCGGCGCCGATGGTGGCGCCGTATTTATTGACAAAATTGGATTTACCCATCACATAGACCTGTCGGGCGGACTGGATATTATCAGCCAAAAGGGTGATTGTGGTATCGGCGCTGGCCGTCACTTTATGCGTTCTTTGAATGCCCAATACCTGGTTGGTAATGGCGTTGGTGTCGGACCCCGCGGGCAAGGGATTTTGTCTGATGAATGCGGGTACGCTGCCTGTGATATCGAAAGCGGTGTGGCTGAGTATCCCGGCAATCACCGACTGATTGGGCAGTTGAAGGGTACTGGCCTTTGAAAACCTGTCCGCCAGGACCTGCGTGGGATAGAGCCGTTCGACACCTGCCGCTATTGAATTAGCCAGGTTCTGCACGGTGTCGGCCTGGTTGGTCCCGGCAGGGACGGTATTGGAGCCATTGATAAACGTTACCCAGTCGCTGACATTGTTGGTCACGAGCTTACTGATATCTTGGGGGGAACCGATCGAAAATTGCTGAATGATACCAGCCGTAAGGGCGGTGTTGTTGGCAGTCCAACCGGCTACCTGGTATACGACCTGCAGTTTGTTGATGACCGCGGTGGCGCCCTGGAAGTTTTTGTCCAGCGCCAGGGTCGTCCAGAAAGCGGGGCCCATGGGAGTGGAGCTGTACAGGTTGAGGAAGGCCTGTTGCTGGACGCTCGTCAATCCGGCGGTTTTGAGATTGGTGTACACCGGGGTGAGGGGCTGGGTGGAGGTCGCCTCCTGTGGGGGGGCCGCTTGTAATTTCTGCAGTGCAGCCTGGATTGCCTCACTTCGTTTTAACAGCGCGTAGGTGACAGTATTGTTGAGGGCGGAGGTCTGTAAGGCGCTCATCATGGAGGCTACGGTAGAGGTCCAAAAATTCACGTAGGCCTGTTCGATAGTTGTGTCGACGTCTGCTGGAAGAGTGGTGAAGGTCTTGTTGGCGGCCAGGATGCCGTAGTATACTTCGGCGTCTACGCCTGTCCACTTCGCGAAGCGTACCGCTGCCACGAGTTGTAAGAGGGCGCCTGCGTTGATGCCGGTTTTGTTGATGAGGAAACTCAGGTCATGCACTTTTTTATTTTCCGTCAGGTCATGGATGGGCAGTTCGCCGATCAAGGGTCTTATGAGGGCCACATTTTTCACGAATGCGGAAGGACCCTTATAAGCACGGGGGCCGAGGTCGACATTGACCTGTAATTGCGGTTTCGCGTTGTAATGGACCGGGCTGGTGTAGATCGGATCGCCATTTCCATCATACACCCTAACGATCAGGTTGGCCCCGCCGGCGTCGTCCGGGGTAAATTTATGTTTGGAATACGTCAAGCTATAATTTCCTTTGTCATTGGTTTCACCCTCCGCCAGCCGGAGCTCGCTGCGGAGGTCCTTATCAAAGATCATCACAGTCGCCTCCTTTAGCGGTTCAATCCATTCGTCATAGACGATCCCATAGACTTTCAGGGGGGCGTTGGGGTCCGACGGGGATGGGGCTTTGCCGGACAGGGTGCTGCTGCCCGCCGCGCCGGATGGGAAGGTGGGCTGGTTCTGGTCGGACGGGGATGGGGCTTTGCCCGCGGCGACGGATGTGGATGGGGCGCTGCTGCCGGATGAGGTGCTGCCTAACAGAGCGTTGAGGGCGGCGGCAGTAGCCTTGTTGACCTTGCCGGTGGGCTTGATACCCGGTTGTACTTCCTGGAAGAGCGACACGGCCTGTGCGGTAGCCTCGCCGAAGGTGGACGAGCGGAATTCGATGGTCCATTTCTGCAGGAATTGGGAGTCCTTCAATAATTTGCCCAACGCGGCATTACCCATTTTCATGGCAATCGATAGCAAGGAGTTGTGGAGGTCCTTTACGGCGGCGCCGGTGTCATGAAGTTTGATGGGATAAGTGATTACTTTCATAATAAGAATTTTAAAAGATTTTTTTATATGCGGCGTAGACGAGGGCAGCCGGGGTAGCGACAATCGTGGTAACGCCACCTGCGACCAATGATCCGGTATCGCCCAAGGCTCCCTCGGTATGTTCTTTGACCCACATCCCGGCGCTCGAAGAATATTCGCTGACGTTCAGGTTCTTCTCCAGGGCCTGACCCACCATCATACCGCCGCCGGCCGCTTCAGCGACAGGATTGCCGCTGGCCATGAGGGCATCGCTGACCAGGCTGATTCCGGCATCTACTCTCTGGTCGGTATTCTTAGCCGTCACCAGTTCGTTGACGTCCAGGGCGATGGCGAGAGGTGCCGCTACTTTATCGATCACCTTCAGCACCGGTTTGGCGACCTTACTGACCTTTCCGGCAGCCTTGATGAAGGGCTTCGCCGTTTCTGCCAGCTTTTCCAGCTTCGTACCCGTCTTTACCGTTTCTTCGATCACTTTTGTCTCTTCCGAGACCACCTTTACGGCCTCGGCGCCAGATTTTGGCGCCCCGCTCGATCTCAGCATCTCTACGTCACGCTGGTCGAGAGGGACATTCTCCGTTTTCCATTTGACATATTCGGCAGCATCCAATTGTCCCTGCGGGGTCAATGTCCCGCCATTCCCTTTACGCGATAGCTCAACCGCCTCGTCGATCATTCCTTCCTGGGAAGTATGCCGCGTGCGGGTTTTTGATACACCGGCCTGGTCCGTTACCGTGACGTCAAGGCCCTTCCCCTTGTCGCTATGCAGCTGCTGCATCGGCTGTTTGTCCCAATCTGCCCTGCTGATGCCCGATTCAGGGGCGTGCCGGGCGGCTGCGGTATGTCCTGCCTGTACAGTCCTACCTTCGTTCATGCCTTCCGCCGCCCTGAAATCGGCCGCCTGTTTGTTGCCATACAGCCGGGCTTCCTTTTTGCCCATGGGCGTTGCCATGGGCGTCAGCGGTGCACGGGTATCAACCAGCGGCGCCAGGATGTCCGGCTCGTTCAGCGAGCTGAAATCATGTTCCAGTTCATCGGTCCCATTAATGTCCTTGAGGAGGATGGGATTATTGCTGACGTAAGTGTAGAGGTTCATCCCTGCCTTGATGCCTGCGGGATCGGCGGCCGTCCACCGGCATAGCCAGGGGGCGTAATAGCGTTGACCGTGGTAATACAATCCGCTCTCCTCATCTCGTTCCTTCCCGCAATACCGGTATCGTTTCACCGGCACGTCCAGCGCGCCATCCGCTGCCTGGTAGGAGGAGGTGCCGAAAGGATGATATTCTTCGTAGGAGATGATCTCCGCGCTGGCATCCAGCTCATACATGGCGCTGCCCAGATGATTGCCGTACTGGAACCGCGGATAATACTTGTTCAGGCTGGCTGGGTCCATTCCGCCGACATCAAGGGTCTTATTGTCTATCATTGCGATCCTGCTCTTGTCATCCATGATATGAAGCGTATCGCGTTGCAGCGTCACCTTTCCCGTCGAATCGTAGGTGCGGTAGATCTCATAACTGCCGATGTACAGACGTTCGGACACCATCGCGGGCTTTCCTCCTGCCGGGGCGGCGCCCATGGTGATCTTTCTCGTGCGCATGCCCGTCTCGTCATAGTTATAGTACGTCGTCTGGCCCGTGCCGGATACCACCACCTGCTGGGTGGATGACACGAAATCATCCTTGAAGTTCCAGACCATGGATGACAGCTGAACGAGATTGACCATATTGCCGTGGCCGTCATAGGCATATTTTTCCGGCGGGCTACCGCCCAGGGTGGCCGTCAGCAGTTGATTATTATTATAAGCGAATGTGCGGGTATAGCTGCCTGTTCCAGCCGCATGTTGGAGGCTGGTCATATTGCCGGCGGCATCATAGAGATAGGTCTGGATATAGGACCGCATGGCCAAGGCATCCGTAGGGGCGGGCAAGGGAGCGACCGCGTCATAGGGATAGTTGCGGTAATCGGTATTGGAAGAGGATTCGTCGACGGTGTTCTGGGCGATCTGTTCTCTGCCCGTGGCACGGATCAGTTGGTAGATCGGATCGTAGGTATAGTCCGCATCGGAGAGTACCGTCTGGTTGTTGTAGGTAATAGTCGGCTGGGCATTGTCTATCGCATAAGTGATATTGCCCACCGCGTCATAATAATAATTGATATCCTGGAGGATCGTGACGCCTGCATTGCCAGTCGTCAGCAGACGGATGAGGCGAAAGGTATCCGGGTCATAGGTGTACCGGGTCACAGTGTTGTTGCCATACTGGATGCAGGACCGCTGGCCCTTTTCATTATGGCAGATCCTGACGACGAAAGAAGTGGGGACCGTTCCTCCGCCGTAATAGAGATCGACTGTGGAGAGCACGCCGGTTTCGCCATACCCGGGAATGGTCACATCCGCGCCATTGACTGCTGCCTGGTTATAAGGCGAGGGAATGACCTGTCCGGCGGTTACAGGAATAAAAGGCCGGGTATGGAGCATCGGCCGGTTGGGGGCATCATAGGCCACGAGGCTGACGTACTCGTCTGCTTCCAGCAAAGAGAGGTCGGTTGTAGTGCCCGTCCAGGGTGAGGCGGGGGCCAGCGGATCGGTTGCCGAGTAGGCCTTTGCGAATTGGCGGCTGCTTTGTACGAGGTTACCCTTGAAATCATACAGATAGTGCGTGACGAGACCGGAGGTGTCGAACTGCCGGTATAACCGGCCCCTGAGATTGTTGTCGGTATCGGACGCCCCGTTAATTGAAATCCCTTCGCCGTAGATATTCCAGGCAAACAGGTAAGGCGTCCCATTGATCTGCACGTGGGACTGCAAGGGCCGGTGAAGGGCATCGCTGAGATAAGAGTAGACGAAGTTATTGACGCCGTTGACATCCCACTGCGTGAAAGGCATATCCATGATATCGTGCAGGATCCAACGTTCCCCCACATCCATGCTGACCTGGTGAACAGACCGGTTGAGGAGGTCGAAGTCGCGCTGAACGACCGTGTTGCCCATCGCATCGATGACCGTCAGGGGGTTGCTTTCCAGGTCAAGTACCGTCTGTGCCGCGTTGAATACCGGGACTCCACTGACGATATTGAAGGATACCGTATAGAAATTCCTGCCCAGGGGGTCCAGGTGAGCGGTGCTGGGCGTATTATAGTGGGCGGCGGCTTTGGCGGCTGCGCTGACCTTCTCCGGATCGGGTGAGGTCGAGTATGCGGCATACCAGGCGCTGTCGAGTACTGTGTCATTCTGGTCGTAACCGATCTGTACCCAGGCGTCGAAGACCGTCATGGAAAAGCTGCCGTCGGGAAAGTCCGTCCGGATCAATCGGCCCATGGGATCATAATGCAGGACCGCGGTGACCCCATTGGCAGGGGCTTCTTCGTAGGTCGAAGTGGGGCTGAAATAAGGCTGGTATTGCATGACAGCCTTACCCTTGTTATTGTATACCGTCTTTCCGTTGCCGACCCACTGATGTACCGGCGGGTTGGGTCCGTCACAACTCCCCGCAGCGGGCGCGCCTGTCGCCGGGTCCGCCTGGACTTTCTTCAGGGCTATCCTGCCCAGGCCGTCCGTGTATTCAAAGCTAAACTGGTAAGGCGCCGACGTGATATCCACACGGGGGTCCGGCGTTTGGTTGGCATGTATCTGGCGCATCATGATGCCCGTGCTAAAGGGACCTCCCGACACAAAATCATAGATATAGCGCGTCGTAGCGCCCTGGAGGAGGGCCGGGCCGTTCGTGTAGGGATCACTGAAAAAGCCCGAGACCTGCGCCGGGGTGAGATCGGGGGTAAATCCGGGATCGAACAGGTCGCCTTCTCCCTTGCCTCGCAGGGCAATGCCTACCAGCAGGCCGAGTCCGTCGTATTGAAAATCCGTGGCGTTGCCATTGGGGTCCGTGAGCGTCCCGGGCGATAACACGCGGTAATTCATCGGCGCGGCCGTGGTGCTGTTGGCGAGGGCATCCGTCGTAGAGACGGGGAGTAACCAGTGGACGTCATAGGCGATCGTCGTGGCGCTGCCCAGGGCGTCCAGGTATTGGTAAGGCAGCAGGAAAGGTTGCGCCGCTCCCGCATTTAGATAAACGACCCGGCCGGAAGGCGCCCACCATTCTCCCGACGCGTCGGTAGAGGGGAACAGCCCTGCGGTCTTCAGCGTGTCTGATTCGGCATATTGAGCCGACTGCAGCAGCGTGGGTGTAGCCTTGCCGGCCAGCGCAGTAGAGGAGGCGTTAAAGGCCAGGTGATATTGCTGATATAGCAGGGTCAGGGTATCCATGTTGTACAGGGGCATGGGCGTTTGCAGGTCGTCTTTCAGGAAGAGCGTCCGATGGTGTTTTAGTTTTGTGAGGCCCGGTGGGGTGGAAGGATCGGTAAAATCGGTGATGCTGAAGAATCCGCCTGACGGCGTGAGGCCCGTCAACTGCCAGGTGATCGTCTCGCAGGTGACTGGCAGCCTGTAGGTCGATGGGGTGATGATTTGTCCTGTGTAGTTGTGGTGCGTATAGACGACCCAGGTATTTTGCTGTACGGTCATCACATCTGCAGGTAAGGGTTGATTGCCCGGCAGGGTCATTCCGCCCGGGTGGGCGGGGTTCACCGGCTGGCGGGCGTAGACTACCGCATAGGAGTCCACGATATTGCCGTAGGGGTCATAGGCCGTGTTGAGCGTATGGGCGATGCTGGGGTCCGCGGGGTTGCGTTCGTAATGGTAGGTGATCATCTCGCTTTCAGTGGACAGGAATACAGCATACTGGTTGGCTCCCCGGGGCTGCAGCAGGGTAATGGTATTGTTGTGTTCCGCCACGGAATAGGGGTACTCCGAGAGCGTGGGGTTGGTGGCGGGGTCCAATGCATAGATCTCTTGCCGGAGGGTCATCCCTTTGCAGGCGCGTGCGGCCTCGCGCTTCTCGTCGGGCGTCATGTTGGACGGAAGGGAGGGTTCGGGCAGGGTGTATTCGGTAAAGGAAGAGGGGTTCTGAAAATATTCCGCTGAAAACAGGTGGAAGATATTTTCCATTCCGTAGTAAAAGCCCGTATGGAACCAGGTCCGGGTGAGTACGGGGGTCTGATCGGCGGCGGCATCCGTGTCGAAAATGTCCGTGTCGGTCTGGTCTACCCGACCGAAGCCTCTGTATTCCTTTTCTGCATGATCGTAATAGCCATGGTGATAGGTGTAGCTGCTGGAATAATAGGTCCCGGATACCGAATCCGTCGCCGTCATACCGGCCACGCATTGGACCGGGAAACATAGTTTGGTGATCCAGGGAGTGCCGGCCATCTTGTCCTGCAGGTAATACCAGGTCGAGGACCGGTACGTGATGGCGACTTGTTTACCCATTCCATTGGTATAGCCGCTCATGAGATAGGGCTTATGGCCGCCCATCAGGTCGATATATTGTATCGGGTTATCGGCGTTGGCTTCGAGCGGGGAAGACCAGATGATACAGGCCGTGCCATTGCCGAGGAAGTCCGCCACCGACAACTGATTGGGAGAGGACATGTGGGGAAAGGCAGGCGCCTCGAAGGGATTGCCCCAGGCGTTGCCGCTGAGGTTCAGCCAGGCGCGAAGCTTATCCTGGCCGAGGTAGAGGATGTCGGTAGCGCCAGTGCCGTTGATGTCAGACAGATGCAGATACATCGGATTGAAGGCGTCGATCGTATCGAATTCCGGGGCGTTCAGCATGTTGACTTTTGCGCCGAAGCAGCCATTGGCGAGACTGGGCCAGTAGGAGATCTCGCCGTTGCGGATGCGGACGATGTCCGTGAGGCCGTCGCCCGTCATGTCTGCGAGGAAAATGCAGAGAACCGGGTCAGCAAACACTACGGCCGGCCCTTTTTCTTCGTCAAAGAGTTTGGGTGCGATCTCCGGGGAGTCGTAGCCGCATACGCCTGCTGCCGGGTACCAGGTGAAGATCTGCTCTTCCGACAGTACGACATCCGGCATGCCATCGCCGTTGAGGTCGATGAATTTTATATTCGGGTCCTGGAGGTCCACTGCGGGGAAGCGGTCGAAAGCCATGAAGGGCAGCCAGCTCTGGGTGTCGTCAGTGAGCTCGAAATAGCCCGTGTTCGGCCGTGACATGGAGACGATGAATTTTCTGCCGTCGCCCGTCAGGCTGGTCAATTGAAGGCTCCCGTCCTTCAGCCCGGTGAAGGAGGGTTTTGGGGCGATGAGGTTGGCGGGGGTAAAGACGCCGTCGCCGAGGTTGTGGTTGTAATACCAGCCCTGTGATTGCTCGCTAAGGATGCCAGCGATGCCCTCATTGTACAGATCCGTGAATTGATACGTGGCACTCAGTCCTTCGGGAATATTTATCCGGTTTTCCGCGCTGATCGTCTCGACTATGCTGTTCCAGACCGGCAACTGGTACGTGAGTTGTAACGCAGGATAGCTGTACTGCCGATAGCCGCCGCTTTGCGTGCCTACCCAGCCCGTCTCCGTCACCGAGGTGATGAAGTCCGCCTCCACCAGGGTTAGCGTATAAGGATCGGCGACAGGCTGGAAATTGTAATATTGATAGGTCAGGTCGATGGATTTGACCATCACGGGATTGACATCCAGTTCCGGGAAGAGGTGGAAGAGCAGGAACCTCCGGCACAGGCGGTAGGTGCGGAGGTCGAAGCCGGCCTTGCCATTGGAGAAAGGGTCCAGGCGGCAACCCCAGGTCGTAGAGGGGGTCGGGGTGGGGATATGGAGGTCATGGTCGCCGTAGTCCAATACGAGATTGAAAAAATAATCAGTGCCGGTGGGATGTATGGGGTTATAGGGGTCCGGGATGACAGGATTATAGGGGTCCGGCGTGCCGCCGGATGGGGTGGGGCTATAGGGTTGGGTGTTACCGTAGGCGATCCTTTTGAGATGGGTGTTGGCGATCGGCTGGTTGCCGTTTAGGCGGTTGCCTTCGTGAAGCAGCAGGGGTACTTTGACTAAATCTTCGGGGACATAAAAAAACTGATAGCAATTGCCTTTGTCGTCATAGCAAATTTCCGGTAGCCATTCGAAGATCCTTTCAGGATTGGCCGGGTCTGCGACCCTTGCTGCCGGAGAGATGCCGTAGAAGGTGACGAGGTTGTCTTTTGTGGTGGTTTTCCAATACATGCCCGCAGCGGACTGGATCTGTTCGATCAGCGTGAAGGCGCCTTCGATGCGAGGGATAAAGCGTTTGACCTGGTAGGGGCTGGTGTGGAGGATGGGCTCCAGTTTCAACACGAGGTCTTCCACGCCGGTGAACTGGAAGATATCGCTGTTGAAGGCGTCGCGGTATTGGGGACATTTTTTATCGGTACGCCGCCGGATGGAGGGCAGGCTGATGTTCCATCCCAGGCCAAAGGGACTGTTGCCGCTGCCGGAACTGTAGCTTAGCGACAATGAGGGGGTGAAATCATTTCTCGATTTCGATAGGGGGATGGTTATATTAAAGGAGGAGGTGCCGTTGGCTGCATTGACCTGGAATTTTTCGTCGATGGATTTTAGAGCTCCTCCTCCTTTAGGCAAATTGATAGATGGCATTTGCAATAGGTTTGTTTTTGCATAATCTTCACTTTTGGGATTGTGCAAAGCAGAAGGGGACTGCGACAGATTTTTGCCTACCTGATTTGGCTGGTCTTGGTTACCAATATTATTGTCTGTTTGCATGATATTATCCTTTAAACTTTGGCTGAAATGATAAATCAACCTCACCGATATTGTATCATCAAATAAAATTAATTTCTAATGACTAAAAACCGATTTACAGAAATAACCATCAAATTAAAAATAGCTAATTATACAATCTTGGATAAAAGATTTCTTGAATTATTTTACAATAACTTTCTTTACTCTTATAGAGTTTAACCAGGTGGGAATACTAATTTATTTTGCCAATTTAATTAGATAAAAATTAGCAATTTCTAGTGTGATTTTCCGTCTTTCAGAGGGTATGGGATCTTTGAAAATATTTGCTTTCCTCAGGAGATTAGAATCTTTTCGTTGTGCAATTTAAAATGAAATTAATTAAAAAACAAATATTATTTTAAAATTGGGCATCGAAGAATACCATCTTCTTTTTCAAGATCCTCATGCATGTTTCGTAAAGATATTTCACTACTTTTATTGGTAAGAAAAATGTTTCTCCTAAAAAAATTGATACAATTACTACTGAATCTATACTAATGTTGCCGTTGCCCTTGGATAAACCTAATTCAAGTATTTTTTTACTGATACCCGTCCTATCTACCAGTATGTTCATCTCCTTCATACCGCCCCACGGAGTTACCACATTACCGCTGTATTCATGTTGCATACTCATCCCCAAATTTAAGACACACTGGCAATAAATTGGACTACTGCAAAATTAGGGTTCTATTATATATTTGATAATGACATGTATGGAATCATCTCAATATTTTTCCTTTTAATTCCTGAAAGTATTTTTAATAGTTTGTGTATTCGCACACTTTTCACTTTTAATATTAACTATTTTTAATTTTACGTGGCTTGCTACGAATGGATACAGTAATCCCTGCTTCTAAAATTGCCAACCAAAATGCGGGTGAGGTGGTAAACAGCCAGGGAAAACCAGGTGAAATCAACCGTAACAGTGGGTGTTTTGAAGAACGCGAAGGATAAATGTAAAAGGTTGATGGATTCCCTTGATAAGCGATTAAACTCATTATACATCATCCTTGCCGATGCAACACTAGCGGTACAGGCAAGCCAGATCATGAAGGATATTTTTGAATACCAGGCTGAATCTTTTCAATTAGTTATAAAATATCCTTACGCTTCATTTCTATATTATAATAATCAGCAAAAAATTATTGATGAGGCTGGGAGTGTGTTCAACCTGATCTATATGGTAATACTTTCTTATGGAGATATTGGAAAGATGAAAGTTTCAGAAAGAAAGATTGTCTATACACAAATTATAATGCAGCTGGGGTATTTAAGAGCAAAATGCAACGCTTTAGACGGACAATTAAAGATGATTGATTTTTCAGAGACCTATAAAAATTCAAAGGGGTGGAACTATATAGATCTGGATAAGAATAAAGTTAACCAGATTTTAAATGATTGGAAACATTAATAAAGAAATAATGAAAGCATTTTTAATAATTGGTTTGATAATTTTCTCCCTCAATGGAAAATCCCAAAGCATTGTGTATCACCCGGATTTGATGCAAAGGGTAGCTGAGAATACAGCAGATAAACAAAGCTGGTTATTGCTTTACAATAACAGCCTCGATACCATTCAAAGAGATAGAAAGAAAGTGCTTGTTAATTGGAGCACGATTGAAGCAGTGCAGCAGAAGATTTACAAAAATCTTACCAATGTTGATGATGGCATTAAGCAAAGTAAGCAGCTTTATTATATCGCACAGAAGGTGCCTAAGATATTTGCTAATGTTTTAGAGGCAAGTAAAATAGCAGTCGGAAAACCTTATTTGGTTACCTATTGGAATGGCACCGGTCAATTACTAATTGATAAAGTTTTGTCTCTGCAAAATTTTGTAAGCACCTTCATTATGAGCCATAATAATGATTCATTACTCATAGACCAAACAACCCGGGATCAATTCCTCTGGCAGACTTATCAATTAATAAATACCATTTACAATATCAGCAATAACATGGTGTATTTATTTAAACAATATACATTTCAGATGGCCTTGAATAAAGTGGTACCCTACGAGTGGTATATCAATCTTGATAAAAACATTTCACAACAAATTTTAAATGAAGCCAAACTTTGGTAATGATTAAACTACGACTACATATAACCGTTATAATTGTTTTGTTGGCTACAAATCTTCTTTTGGGACAAACGATTACCCTTGTTCAGGATAAGGCAAATAATGGACAATTGAAAAGGATGGTTTTTAATCAGTGGGATGACTGGCAACCAACACCCGAAACCAACTGGCTTGGTATTCCCAAAAACCCTATCGGATGGGCTTACTGGAGGGTGTTGCATCATGCGTATTGGAACGGAGAAGATAAGCGTCCCTGGAAAACCGGAGGTCAGTTTCAACAAAATTATTTGTCTCTCCTGGCACAGCAAGGCCTTGATAAAATGATGGTTGATACCACTAAAGCCATGATGGAAACCAATCTTGCCACCGCCGCAAGTATGAGTGGCGGGGTAGCTGATATACCTTATGAGCTCTATTTTAAAAAGAAGTTTACTGATTTATATCAGGGTGTAATGGCTTATTTCCAGGCATTACAAATAAAATACCCTGCTTCATTTAATGAAATGATGAACTCACAGAATGGTAAAAAATATGTGGAGTTTTTAGATATCGAAAAAGACCGCATTGAAACGATTCATGGATTGTTTGTTGACAGGGGTTCAAGGATGGTAAGCTATTTTAAAATACTTTCAAAACTGCAACCGGCTTGTGAAGTAATAAAAAACTATGTGCATTCTTATCTGCTCCTCGCAGCGCTGCCTCCGCCGGAAAAAATTCAACAACCTAAGAGACCCGCTATTGCTGATTCCACTGATGCTAAAATCGTAAGAGAACTTTTAAAAAATTGGAAAACGAATTAAAATAAAAAGTAAAAGTAAATGGAAACGCTCTCTATATTCCTTGATATACCCGATAAGTTTTGGGATCAAAATATTATGGATCTCATTCATGGAATCCAGATGCAATTAGGTTCAGGAGAATTCATATCTGTTGCAAAAGAAATAGCGGCAGTATTAAGCCTTATTTATTTATCTGTAAAAGCCTATTCGATGATACTTGGAGAAGGCAGGTTGGAAATAATGCCACTTTTCAGGCCTTTCGTTATTACGCTCGTCATTGTCAATTTTGGTTTATATGCAAACATAGCAGGCTCCCTTGGAAATGCAGCCGCCGCAACAGAAGAAGGACTTTTTCAAGCAAACGCAAGCCACATGGATGATTTAATGTTCACAAAAGATTCTCTGAGCACAACTTTTTGGACAAGAGTATTAGATAGCACCAGTCAAATCCGCAATCAATTATCGGAGCAGGATAATGCCAATTCCGATAAAGTGATTGATGCAGGTGATCCAAATTGGATCGTTGGAGGAGTATCCAAAGCAGTAGCACACGCACAGAATGCTATCGGTTCCTATATCACTATCTATGAACAATTAGCATGGGCTAAACTCTCCATGTGGCTTCAGAGTTTAATTGAAAGTATTGCATTCTCAATTTTTAAAGGAGTGTCCTATTGCTTATTCTTTATTCAAATGATTCTCATGCACATACTTCTGATCATAGGGCCTATATCATTTGCGCTAAGCATCATTGGAGCATTCCGGGATTCATGGGTTCAATGGACAGCGAGATATATAGCTGTTTCCTTTTACACGGCTATTGGAATGATAGTCCTGAACATGGCCATCTTAATAATTTCTTACGGAATGCAGCAGGAAATATCCAGGATGCAACAAATTTTAGATAAGGCGCTTGGCCCTGATTTTTATCAATCAGTGATACACATAGATAACTTCCTTGGCTACCTGTTAATAGGCCTTCTGGTAGCGATTGGTGGGATAATGACGGTACCCGCAGTTTCGGGATGGATAGTAGGTGGTGGTGGCAGTGCAGGCAGTGTAATGCATGGAACAGGTGTGGCATCTGCAAAACTGGGAGGAAGATTAGCATCCGGTGTGGCTGCCGGTAAAATTAATGCAGTAAGAAGTGGCTTTAAACCAACCAGGAATTTGTAATTCTTTTTCAAAAACCTAATCAATTTTAAAATAACAATTATGGCCTTTATAAAAAATATTGAAACAAAAATGAAGATGGCGCTTTGGATTGCAATCGCTTCGATGCTTA
>Ga0307373_10004083_pt1 | contig 24821 bp, 20 predicted proteins | sample OX2MG_FD_202534 | JGI IMG/M metagenome (GOLD analysis project Ga0307373, IMG submission 202534) | Soil microbial communities from Risofladan, Vaasa, Finland - OX-2 | ecosystem: Environmental > Terrestrial > Soil > Coastal area > Acid sulfate soil | place: Finland: Risofladan, Vaasa | collected...
AACGCAAGGGGACCTATTGGTTGTCGTACTTCAAGCTCGACAGCCGGCAATTGGCCACGATCGAACGCGACTGCCAGCTCAGCGAAAGCGTTTTGCGGTGCTTGCTGCTCAAAGTCGATCCGCGAATGGTCGATCCCTTGGTGAGCCACGCCACGTCGGCAGTGGGAGATCCGGGAAAGTCGCGTCGCGCCGACACGCCGGCCATACCCGACGAACCCGTGGTCGAAGGCATCGTGGAAGAAGTGGAAGAAGAGGTGGCGGAGTTGAATTGACGATTGCTGATGGATCTTACTTTGGCACCAGTTCCTTTTTGCACCAGGTTTCTCGAACCCCGAGGGGGATCGCATGGCCAGTTTCAACAGGGTTATTTTGCTCGGCAATCTGACGCGCGATGCTGAATTGCGGTACACGCCCAGCGGCACCGCCGTAACCGACATCGGCCTGGCGGTGAACGACCGGCGCAAGGGTGCCAACGGCGAATGGGTCGACGAAGTCACGTTCGTCGACATCACGCTCTGGGGCCGTACCGCGGAAATTGCCTCCGAGTACCTGAGCAAGGGCTCGCCCGCCCTGATCGAGGGGCGATTAAAGCTCGACACCTGGGAAAAGGACGGCAAGAAAAACTCGAAACTGAAGGTCGTCGGCGAACGATTGCAACTCTTGGGGAGCAAGCCGGGCGCTTCCGGCGGACGAAGCGGCGGTGCGGCCGGCGGCGCCGGCCGGCCCGCCTATGACGAATCGGAATTTGGTGCGCCAGGCGACAGCTTCGGCGAACCCAGCGGCTCGGCCTCGGCAACAGAACCATCCGAAAAAGATATCCCATTTTAGTTCCGTCTTAACGCTTGAACCCTCATGCCCAACGCCAAAACACCCGTCCGCTCCAAGCGGCACAAAATTGCCGTACGCAACAAGCGATTGCCGCGCGCCGCCAACGGCGGCATCGAATTGCTCTTGATCCAATCCGTCGATCACCTGGGCAAGCAGGGCGACGTCGTCTCGGTCAAGCCGGGATTCGCGCGCAATTACCTTTTACCGCAAGGGCTGGCCACGCTGGCCACCGATCATCACAAACGGATGATCGAGAAGCACCGCGCCCGGCTGCAAGAGATCCAGAACTCGCGGCTGGCTGGCCTGCGGAAACTGGCTGACGAGCTTGGCCACCAGAGCGTGACGATCGAGGCCAACGCCAACGACGAAGGGCACCTTTACGGCTCGGTCGGCGCCGCCGAGATCGTCGCCGCGCTGAAGCGCAACGAGTTCACGGTCACCACCGACCAGGTGCGGCTCCGCGGTCCATTGAAGGAGCTCGGACTGTACACCGTCAACGTCCACCTCGGTCACGAGGTCGAGGCCGAGCTCAAGGTGTGGGTCGTGCCCACCGTCAACGACGACGTTCCGGCCCCGGAGTCGAAGGGACCGAAAGAAGCGGCGGGTGCGAAGGAAAGCGCGGCACCGAAGGAAGCCAGACCGGGCTAGTCGCCGCGGCCCGGAGCTGTCTAGTCGCCGCGGCACGGAGCTGTCGGGCCAACACGGAGGTCGCGAAGGGATGGCCACGTTTCAGCGAGTGGATGATCGCCCGGCGGCGCAGAAGGGCGCAGGCTCGCGCGCGACGGCGGAGCTTTTCGATCGGCTCCCGCCACAAAACCTCGACGCGGAAAAGGGCGTTTTGGGCAGCCTGATCCTGGTCCAGGATTTCTGCGATGAGGTCGCTTTGTGCCTGCGGGAATGCGACTTCTATCTACCGCACCACCAGGTGCTCTACCGGCACCTGCTGGCGATGCACAACGAGGGGCTGCGGATCGACCCGACCCTCCTCCACGAGCGGCTGAAGCAGCACGACGACGTGGAAGCGGTCGGCGGCCTGGTCTACCTCGCCGAGGTCGCCGATAGCGTGCCTACCGCCGCCAATGCCGAGTTCTACGCCAAGATCGTCCGCGAAAAAGCCACACTGCGCACGCTGATCCATACCAGCACCGAAATCCTCCGCGACGCCTACGATCCGACGATCGACAGCCGCGACATGCTCAATCGCGCCGAGGAAAAGCTGCTGTACCTGCTGGAGGAAGGGGGAGCGGGCGAGCTGGCTCCCTTGCAGGACGTCTTGGCTGAGGCCCTCTCGCGGATCGACGCCCGGCTCGAAAAAGGGGGCGGCGTGGGCGGCATGCCCACCGGCTTTACCGACCTCGACAGCCTCACCGGCGGATTGCACGAAGGCGAGCTGGTGATCATCGCCGGGCGGCCCAGCATGGGGAAGACGGCCCTGGCGACGAACATCGCCGACCACGTGGCGATCGTCGGCGGACGAACGACGCTGTTCGTGAGTCTAGAAATGTCGCGGCTCGAGTTGGCCGAGCGGCTACTCTGCGGTCACGGCCGGATCAACGGCCATCGGCTGCGCAACGGACTCATCTCGCCCACTGACCGCTCGAAATTGATCCCCACTTCGAACACCATGAGCACGGCGCCCTTGTTCATCGACGACTCGCCGAGCCGCACGTTGACCGAGATCGCGGCCACTGGCCGCCGGCTCAAGAAGAAACACGAGCTGGGGCTCTTGATCATCGACTATTTGCAGTTGATCGAGCCGGACAACCCCCGCGATCCGCGGCAGGAACAGGTGGCCAAGATCGCGCGGCGGCTCAAGTCGCTGGCCCGCGAACTGAAGGTGCCGGTAGTCTGCCTGGCGCAGTTGAACCGACAGGCGGAAGTATCCAAGGACAACCGCCCGCGCTTGAACCACCTCCGGGAGAGCGGCGCCATCGAGCAGGATGCCGACGTCGTGCTGTTCGTCCACCGCGACGAATACTACCAGACCAACGACGAAGACCGCGAGCGCGTCAAGGGGCAGGCCGAGATCATCATCGCCAAGCAGCGAAACGGCCCCACCGGCGACGTCAAAGTCGCCTGGCTCGCGGATTACACCCGCTTCGAGAACCTGGCGCGGGAATCGGAGTACGATTTCAGCAACCAGTTCTAGCGTGAGGCTGATTTTTTACAGTGCAACGGAGTCGGGGACCGCGGCCAATTCCTCCTCGGCGACGATCCAGCCGCGGCAGCCGGGCGCGCGGCAACGGCAAGGGATGGCCATGTGCGCCGGCCAGGCGTAGTCGATCGTCAATTGTTCGCCCTCGTCGATCTGGTCGAGCGCCAACACGAACATCCTGCGGCCGGCGGCAACGCCCGGCCCGGCGGCGATGTCGAACCAATGAAGCTGGCAGTTCGGCTGGCAACTGTGGTTCATGAAGCGGAATGGCGGCGCGGGCTCCAGACAACGCTCGTCGCCAAGGTCCATGCAGTAGTTCGATCCGTAATCGAGATCGTCGATGACGGTGCCTTCGATTTCGCCGACGATTTCCGCGGCCTGGTAGCGGCGCCCCGCAAAGACCCCTTTGCCGACGGGCGTTCGGGCGATCCGCGGGGCTTTGGCGCCGCGTTTGCCTCGCGTGGCCACCTTATCATCGGTTGTTTGGTCAGCGAACATCGTGAGGGTTGTCTTTCGTTTCAAGCCCGCGTCAAGCTGGTTGAACGGCGTTCCCTAGCACCGCGACGGGTCGGACAGCTTAGCACACCAGCCCGCCGTCGGACAGTGCGCTGCTTGTAGAGCCGGTTCGGCGCCCGGCGGTTGGGAGGGATAGGGCGGGTTACGACGGTTTCTGTAGCGAACGCCCTCCGTGGCGCTCCGTGGGATGGATGAGCCAAGCCGGGCTTTCACGCGGACGGCGTGCCTCCGGCAAACTTCGCTCGGGCCCAATCTTGGAAGGCCGCGACGCGGGCCGTTTCGTTCTCGCCGAGCCCGGCGGGCAAAAACGGCGTCAGGTCGGCGACGCGCAGAAACGGAAGATTGGGGCTGAACTCGCGCTCGATGTATTCGCCCGTCGCGGTCCGCTCATAGGCGCGAAGCACACTGCGTTTGAACCGCCAGACTTCCGGCACACCCGCGCTTCCGTAGAGGTGCATTCGCCGCGTGGCGCTGCGGCTGACTTCGATCTCGACGACCAGATCGGGCGGCGGATCGACTTCCAGATCGAAATCCAGTTGACCTCGCACGCGCTCCTCGTTGCGGATGTAATAGCATTCGTCAGCTTCGAACGCCTTCTTCAACCTCGGCTGCTTCCAAGTCGTCTCGCCCAGACTGTAGATTGGAATGCGCAGATCCAAGGTCAGTAGCTCGATCAATCGCCCGGTCCGCTTCTTGACTCGTTCGTGTTTGGATGACGGCGACATCAGCTCAAGTCTCCCTCGGTCGTATGTCATCCGCACGTGCCAGTTGTCTTGAACGTCGCGCAGCGCCTCGTACAGCTCCCATGGAATGCCGTGGAGCACCATCCGGTCGCGCGGGGCGGCCTTCGTTCGTTTGGGGACCGTTGCCATGACCTTATTATAACGCGCGAGCCACCCTACCGGAAAGCCGGACGATCTCTATTGAGGACTTTCCTCTGTTTCCGCATTTGGCACTTCCAGCCCGAGCGTCGTTTGCCGCTCGGCGGGCCTCGGACGAGGCCTCGATTGCCGCGTCTGTTTGCCGTTGGCGGTCGATGGGGCGCTGGTGAGCGGGTTTTCCGGGCCGTCGAGCGGCTGGCCGACGACAACCCCGTCGAGCCGTGACTGGATCTTCTTCACGTATTCCATCGAAAGCTCGAACCCAATCCAGCGCCGCGCGAGTTTCTTGGCCACCACCAGCGTCGTGCCGCTGCCACCGAACGGGTCAAGCACCAGGTCGCCTTCGTTCGAACTGGCGCGGATGATCCGCCCCAAGAGCTGTTCGGGCATTTGGCAACCGTGGAAGCCCGCCCGCTCCTTGAACGTGCCGGCCACACGCGAGAAGTACCACGTGTCCTGGTCGTCGCTGAAGCCGTCGGGCACGTCCTGCGGCCGGAGAATCCACGTGTCATCGGGAAGTCGCCCGTCGGGATTGGCCCGAGTGTCGGCGTAGACCAACTGCCGGGCCGATGGGACGCGAATTGCCGGCTCCTTGCAGTTGAACGTGAAGTGCTTGCGGTCCTTCACGAAATGAAAGAGATGCACGTGCGAGCGACTGAATTTGCGGGTGCAATTCACGCCGAACGTGTAGTACCAGATGACCCAACTCCGGCAAGTGAGCTTGAGGTCGTTCTGGGCGATCAGCTTCAGTTCGGCCGCGTATTCGTCGCCGATGGCCAGCCAGAACGTGCCCGTGGACGAAAGGGCCCGCGAAATACCGCCCATCCATTGCCGCGACCACTCGAGATAATGATCGTAGGGCTTGCGGTCGTCGTAAACGTCGTATTCGTAGCCGATATTAAATGGAGGATCGGCAAAGGCCAGATCGACCGAGCCGACGTCGAGCTGCGCAAGCCGCTCGATGCAATCGCCCTGGTAAAGTGCGTTGGGAGCCGGTGCCACGGACAGAACCTCCTTGTACGACGACGTGGCTTCGGTTAGCCTCGGTGCAAGCCGTCGAAACCGAGATATTTGTACCATGAAATTCGCAATCTGCAACGAGACCTTCCTCGATTGGCCGTTCGACAAGGCATTCGCCTTTGCTCATGATTGCGGCTACACGGGAATCGAGATCGCTCCCTTCACCATCGATACCGACGTTCGGCGGATTTCGCCCCAGCGGCGGGCTGAGGTCCGGCGGCAGGCCGACGGCGCCGGCCTCGAGGTCATCGGCCTGCACTGGCTGCTGGCCAAGACCGAAGGCTTCCACGTCACGACCGCCGACGCGGCCGTCCGCCGCGCGACCGCCGAGTACGTCGTCGAACTGGCCCGGCTTTGCCGCGACCTGGGTGGCTCGCTCCTGGTCTTCGGTTCACCCGCGCAGCGCAACCTGCCGCCGGGTGTGAGCCACGCCGAGGGTATGGACCATGCCGCCGAAGTGTTCCGGCGGGCCATGCCGGCGCTGGAGGAATTGGATGTCACGCTGGCCATCGAGCCGTTGGGTCCCGCGGAGGGCAATTTTTTGCTCGCGGCGGCCGACGGCGTGCGCCTGGTGGAAATGATCGGCTCGTCGCACTGCCGGCTGCACCTCGATTGCAAGGCCATGTCGACCGAGCCGACACCCATTGCGGACATCATCCGCCGCTCGGCGCCGTGGCTGGTACATTTTCACGCCAACGACGCGAACAAGCTCGGACCCGGCTTCGGCCCGCTCGATTTCGTCCCCATCTTCGAGGCCCTGGGGCAAATCGACTATCGCGGCTGGGTCTCCGTCGAGGTCTTCGACTACACACCGGGCGTCGAGCGGCTGGCGCGCGAGAGCATCGACTACATGCACGAGTGCCTGGGTAGGTTGGGCTTTCCAGCCTGACGGAACGTGGGGCAGGTTTCCAACCTGCCATAAGCAGAACGGAAACCTGCCCCACGGTTAGGCTTTCCAGCGCGACGTAGAACGGAATTCATTCCGTTTCCCCGTCGCCAAGCTTTCGACAACGCCAACGGAATGAATTCCGTTCTACGAACATCGCCGCCACGCCGTGCAAGGTCACCGGGACGCAGAGCGTCCGCGTAGACGTTCGGGGCACCCGCGCAGTGGGTCGGCGGAGCGTGGGAACGAGGAAACCCGTCTGCCTGGAAAGGCTAACCTACTTCTTCCGTTTGTCCCAGACCTCGGGATTCAACAAGTGCGGGGGACGTTCGCCGCGGAGCACCTGGAGTACTTGCGCGATGGCCCCTTCCCACACGCGGCGGCGTCCTTCGGCCGTGGCACCGCCGACGTGCGGCGTGGCGATCACATCGCCGCGGGCCAGAAGCGGATGGTCCGGCGGCGGCGGTTCCGGATCGAAGACATCGAGCCCGGCCCCTGCCAGCCGGCCACTTTCCAAGGCGGCCAATAGCGCCGACTCGTCGACCAGGCCGCCGCGGGCAGCGTTCACCAGGTACGCGCCGGGCTTCATCTGTGCAAACCGCTCGGCATTCATCATGTGCCGCGTCTGGGGCCCCATCGGCACGTGCAGCGAGACGACGTCGGAGATACCCAAGAGGCCCTCCAACGATGAGACCAACTCCACGCCCAGCTCGGCCGCGCGTGCCGGTGTCACGAATGGATCGTAGGCCGCCACGGCCATGCCCAGCGCCTTGGCCATCTGAGCGACCCGACCGCCGATCCGTCCCAGCCCGACCAGGCCAAGGCGGTGCTGGTACAGTTCCATTCCCGAGAACTCGTTCATGTAGTCCGACTTCTCGCCGCGCAGCATCGCCTGGTTCGAGCGCTTGAGCTGCTTGACGGTGGCGAGCAACAAGGCGATCGCGTGTTCCGACGTGGCGATCGTCGGGGCGTCGGGCGTGTAGCAGGCGGCGATGCCGCGCGACGTGGCATCGGCCACCGTTACGTTGTCGTAGCCGACGCCGGTGCGGGCGATCACCCGTAAACGCGGCGCGCGGTCCATTAACGCTCCGTCGTAGCGGATGCGGGCCGATGATCGCTTCAGCCTCGGCGACGACGGCCAGCGGATTGTCGGGAGTGGCGCTGGCCGGGCCGATGGCCTCCGCCGCGCCGGCCAAAAGGTGGGCATGTTCCGGGGGAAGTGCCCGTTCGAACCAGATTTTGTGCATCGCACCAACGTAGCCGACATGGGGGAGGTTTCCAAGGGGTCGTAGGCCAGGCTTTCCCCCTGCCTGCGTCGACGTAGATCATGCCGAAGTTGAAGTGCGGGAAGGGATGGTTGGGAGTTTCACGCCGCTGGAGACGCAAGAGCTTGATGTCGCGGCGGAGCTTGCCCCGACGCCCCTCAGACGTCTGGTCGGCTCCGGCGTGGACCCCGCAGGTTCGAGCCCTGTCGGGGATAATTCTGGGCCGCGCGCGGTATAACCATGGCAAGGTATAACTCGCAAAAAAAAGCGCTCGATTTCGGACATTGCGCTCGGTTTTGATGCGCTTTGGCCAAGGTCGCCCGGCGAACCGCCTGACACCGTTATGGGGAGTGCGTCCCATACTTGGGGTAGGCTGGTCGTCGGGTGACGCGGAGAAGGCATACTTCCACCTGCCTCAATCTGTGGAAATCTGTGGATCGCCAACGACTTTCTCCTTTGCGGCCTTGAGCCTTTGCGTGAGACCCCTCTGCCTCAATCTGCGCAATCTGCGGAAATCTGTGGACCGCCCTGCATTCGTCCGCCCCCACAGGTTCGAGCGCCGGCGGGCATAATTCCGGGCCGTGCGCGGTATAACCATGGCAAGGTATAACTCGCAAAAAAAAGCGCTCGATTTCGGACATTGCGCTCGGTTTTGATGCGCTTTGTCGTTGGTCGCCCGGCGAACCGCCTGACCCTGATTTCCACCGCTATGGGGAGTGTCCCGCCCGTTTGGCGATGATTCCGATGGCGTAAATGCGCCATATGGCGCATTTAGTTTACGGCACCGGTTCCAAGCCAGAAGATCGCCACAATCAAGGAACTGCCCCGCGTACCGGCGGGAACGGTCGAAAACCACGAAATACGTGCGGGCGTACGACCTGGCCGAGCGTGCCGATGACGCGCGCGGTAGGCATGAATGGCGAAGCGGATCGTCCACAGATGTCGCCGATTTCACGGAACTCGTGGGTGCCTCGTGATTAACCGGGTGCATCTTGGCACGCATCGTGACACCTTCGCCACGTTCATTGGTGATGGCCCGATTGGCTAATGCTCTACCAGACAGAGGGATCTCGCTCAGCCGGGAGAGTTGAAGTCGTCGGCGGCAGTGTTTACGATCACCTGGTTGCTTGCGAATGGCAGCCGCTGTCCAGCCGACAGACTTGTTTCCGCTGCAAGCTTTCGCCGTTTTCTCCCACGCTGACCCGTGCCGTTCAACCCAGGCCGAAGCCATGTCGGATTCAATGACGATTCCTTCGCCAGGGCAGATTGCTCGCGTGCGGCAACGGCTCTACCTGGTCGAGGAGACGGTCCCGCCGCCGAAGGCCCGCGACAGCACGCTGGTGAAACTGTCGTGCGTCGATGACGATGCCCAAGGCCAACGATTGGAAGTTCTCTGGGAAAGGGAGATCGACCCCGAGATCCTCAGCGGTGAAGCCTGGGAGGCGATCGCCAAACGAGGCTTCGACGAACCGCGGCTGTTCGCGGCCTACTTGAACACGCTCCGTTGGAACTGCGTCACCGCGACCGACCCCAAGCTTTTTCAGTCGCCATTCCGCGCCGGCATCCGGCTCGATGCGTACCAACTGGAGCCGCTACGTAAGGCCCTGCTCATGCCCCGCGTCACGCTGATGATCGGCGACGACGTGGGGCTGGGCAAGACCATCGAGGCGGCCCTGATCGCCTGCGAGCTGCAGTTGCGGAAGAAGGTCAAGGAGATCGTCGTCTGCTGCCCGCCCTCGATGCTGGTGCAGTGGCAGGAAGAGCTGGAAACGAGGTTTGGCTTGACGTTCGAAATCTTGGACAAAGACTACGTCACCAGCGTGCGGCGCCAGCGAGGCTACGGAGTGAACCCTTGGAGCACCCATACGCGGTTCTTGGTCTCACACCGCTTGCTCATCGACGAGGCCTACGCGGGGCAACTCCGTGACTGGCTGGGCGAGTTCCGCGAGGGGACGCTTCTGATCCTCGACGAGGCCCACCACGCCGCCCCGGCCAGCGGCCAGCGCTACGCGATCGACTCGCAGATCACGCGGGCCGTTCGCGACCTGGCCTCGCGTTTCGAGCACCGGCTGTTTCTTTCGGCCACGCCCCACAACGGCCACTCGAACAGCTTCTCGGCGTTGCTCGAAATCCTCGACCCCCAGCGGTTCTGCCGGGGCGTCCCAGTCCAACGGAGGCTGCTCGACGAGGTCATGGTGCGACGTCTCAAAGATGACATTCGCAACATCGCAGGGGGCTTCCCCGAGCGCAAAGTGGTTCAGATCGACATCGACGGTCTCCCGGCCGACGCCCCCGAGCTCCGCCTGCCGAGCCTGCTCGACGAGTACCGGCAGCTTCGCGAAGAACGCCTGGCCGGCGAAACCAAGCGGAAACAGGCCGCCGCCGGCTTGCTGATTACCGGATTGCAACAGCGGCTCCTGTCGTCGATCGAAGCCTTTGCGCGCACGCTGCGGGTCCACCGCCGCACGGTGCAGCGTCATTGGCAGCAGAGTCAAGAGGGCCAATTGCAAGCCGAGGCATCGTCGCAGCCCATTTCCTCAGGACAACTCGACCTGCTGGCCGCGCCGGTCGGTAACGATGACGAACGGGCCACGTTCGCCGAAGATGAATTGCAGGCGGAGGAAGAAGCCCAGGTTGCGGCCGCGACGGCCGCGACCGTGGGCCCAGCCGAGGGTAATACCGCGGTCAGTGGCAGAGCGAAGGAATTGTTTGCTCGCGAACAAGCGTTGCTCGACCAGATGACTGAAATCGCCGAGAGTGAGCGGGGCCAGCCCGACGCCAGGGTCCGCAACCTGATCGCATGGATTCGCGAGCACATGCTTAGTCGCGCGCCAGAGGCCGTCGCGCCCGCCCACCACTCACCCCTCACCTCTCACCCCTCACCAACCTGGAACGACACTCGCGTGATTATCTTCACCGAATACGACGACACGAAGCGTTACCTTCGCGATCAACTTTCCGCGGCGATCGAAGGCACGGACCGCGCCGAGCAGCGTATCGCTATTTTCCACGGCCCCACGCCTCCGGACGAGCGCGAAGCGATCAAGCAGGCATTCAACACCGACCCAGCCAAGCACCCCCTACGCATCCTGATCGCCACCGACGCGGCCCGCGAGGGCCTCAACTTCCAGGCGCATTGTTGGAACCTGTTTCACTTTGATGTGCCGTGGAACCCGAGCCGCATGGAACAGCGGAACGGCCGCATCGACCGCAAGCTCCAGCCCAACGACAAGGTCTACTGTCACTACTTCTTCTACAAACAACGGCCCGAGGACCGTATCTTGGCGGCGTTGGTTCGCAAGACCGATCGCATCGGGCGCGAGCTGGGGAGCCTCGCCCAGGTGATCGATGCACGGCTGGCCGACATGCTCGGTCCGGGCATCCGCCGTGACGCGCTAGCCGCGTTGGAACGCGAGATCGAAGCCGCGGACATCGACGCCGAACGCCGGCAGACGGTCGAGGAAGAACTGGAGGCAGGTCGGCAAAGACAGGACCAGTTACGCATTCAGGTCGAGCACTTGCGGACGCAGTTGGCCCGCTCACAGGATTCGATCGCTTTCAATCAGGAGCATTTTCGCTCGGCAATTTCCTGCGCGCTGGAACTCATGGGGGCGGATCCGCTTGCGGAGCGGTTGCTGGGGGAAACACCAACCCGCAGCGCAAGCAAGGAACCAGCAACCGGCAACCAGCAACCTCGCTACGTCTTTCCCGCTCTTGACCAGCGCGACGGCGCCGATCCCACCTGGGCCGACACGATGGATACGCTTCGCGCTCCACGCGAGCGCGGCAAGAAACCATGGGAATGGCGCCGCGAGTCGCCAATTCGGCCCGTGGTATTCGAAGACCCCGGCACGATGACCGACGAAGTCGTCCACCTGCATCTCGCGCACCGCATCGTGCGGCGGCTTTTGGCGCGATTCACGGCCCAAGGGCTCGTCCACCACGATCTGTCGCGGGCCTGCTTGGCCCATTCGTCCGACGCCGTACCGCGCGCGATCCTCTTGGGCAGGCTGTGTCTTTATGGACCTGGCGCCGCGCGGTTGCACGAGGAGTTGGTGCCGGTCACCGCGCGCTGGACCGATCCAAAGGTGCGCAAGGCCCCGTTGGCACCCTACGGCCGCGAATCGGAAACCAAGACCTTGGAATTGTTGGATGAATCGCTCCTGCCCAAGCATGGCCGGAGCGTGCCGCAGGCCGTACAATCGCAGCTTCAAGCTTGTGCGTCCCGCGACGTCGAGGAGCTGCTGCCGCATTTGCAAGCCCGCGCCGAACAGCACGCCCATGACGCGGAGCGGATGTTGCGTAAGCGCGGCGACGACGAGGCCAAGGCGATGCGCGCTGTACTGGAGACGCAGAAGAGGCACATTGCCGAAGTGTCCGCCGAGCACGAACGGCCGGATCGGCGACAACTGCAACTTGGTTTTGCGGAGGACGAGCTACGCCAACTTGAAGCCAACCGCCGGCACTGGACCAGGCGTCTGGCGATGATCGAGCATGAATTGGCCAGCGAACCGGAGCGCATCCGCGCCGTCTACCAGGTGAAGGCCACGCGGATCGAGCCGATCGGGCTGGTTTATTTGTGGCCCGTGACGGGGTAGGATCTACCAACTTGAGGCGCCAAGTTCGCACCTCAAGTATTCGGCAGTGGGCATGCTGAGAGGTCCTTCGAGCTCGCCTCGATGCTGGACCAGATGACGCACAGCCGGCGCCCCGCGCGCGCGTCAGACCCCATCGAGCTTGTCTCGATGGTGAATCAGATGGCGGGCTACAGCCGCCAACCGTGTTCGCGTCAGACCCCTTCGAGCTTGCCTCGATGGTGAATCAGATCATTGGCGCCAAGCGCGAAGAAAGGAAATCTGCTTCACCGACCCCGGCGAGCGGGGATGGGGTCGAGGGCGGGGCAAGGCGGCGGTTGTAGCATGCTACAGCCCCGCTACCCCGGTGCCGCGCTGGCGGCTATCATCATCACTGAACTCAAGTAATTGGCAACTAGCAACTGCTCCCATGCGCGACCCGGAGACTTACGCTCACCTCGAATGGCTCGGCTACGTTCAGCCGGTCGGGCTCGTTGTGTCGGTTCCGGCGCTCCTGCAGGCGCAAGCCTACGTCAACCGGAACATCGCTTCGGAGCAGCAACGGTTCTTGGCAACGTTGCCGCGAGACAAACGCGACGAGGCCGTGCCCGAAATTCGCGACTTCCCCGCCTTCGCGCAAACGGTGCTCGGCTGGGAGCCGGGCGACCTGGCGGGCGTACCTGGCGGCGATGCCCTGCCCACTTCGCTCGAAGTCGCCGTCCCCGAATACAGCGAAACACTTCGCCCAACCTATGCCCTACGCGAGTTGCCAGTTCCGGTAACACCAATCCGCAGCGCAAGCAAGGAACCAGCAACTAGCAACCAGAAACCAGCAACTGCCCCCTGGCTGATGCTGGTGAAGATCGTGCCGACCGGCACAGACCTCGACGACGTCGGCGAAGTCGACCAGCGCCATTGGCAGGCCAGCCCACATGCCAAGTTCGAGCGGCTCTTGCGCGAGGCGGAAGTCCCGATCGGCCTGTTGATGAATGGCACGCAACTCCGATTGGTCTACGCTCCGCGAGGGGAAACGAGCGGCCACATCACGTTTCCCGTGGCGGCCATGGCCCAGGTCGCCGGCCGGCCGATCTTCGCGGCCCTGCACATGCTACTCTCGGCCGAGCGGCTCTATAGCGTTGCGGAGAAGCAGCGTCTGCCAGCCATCTTGGCTGACAGCCGCAAGTACCAGAATGTCGTCTCCACCAAGCTGGCCGAGCAGGTGCTGGCGGCACTCTACGAGTTGCTGCGCGGCTTTCAGGCCGCCGACGATCAGGCGCGAGGCAAGCTTTTGGCCGAGGTTTTGAAAGAAGACGCGAACCATGTTTATGCCGGCCTGCTCACCGTGCTGATGCGGCTGGTGTTCGTTCTCTACGCCGAGGACCGTGGGCTCCTCTCGTCCGATTCGGTGTTCGCCAACTTCTACTCGGTAACAGGACTGTTCGAGCGGCTGCGTGCGGACCACGGCCGCTTTCCCGACACGATGGACGAGCGGTACGGCGCCTGGGCGCAATTGCTCACGCTGTTTCGCCTGGTCTACGATGGCGGCAGCCACGGCCCCTTGGAGATCCCCGGCCGCAAGGGCTACTTGTTCGACCCCGACCGCTACCCGTTCCTCGAAGGACGGCCATGGAAAAGCCGCCGCGAGCCGGGCGAGCGGCTCGACGTGCCTCGAGTGTCGGACGGAGTCGTTTTTCGCGCCCTCTCAAACCTGCTGCTTCTCGATGGCGAGCGGCTGAGCTACCGCACGCTCGACGTCGAGCAAATCGGCAGTGTTTACGAGACGATCATGGGTTTCAATCTCGACGTGGCCCAGGGCCGGTCGATCGCCATCAAGCCCGTCAAAGCGCACGGAGCCCCGGCCACAATCAATCTTGAATCGCTGTTGGCCGCCAAGCCCGCCGAGCGGGCAAAATGGCTGGCGGTCCAGAGCGACCAGAAGCTCACCGGTCAAGCCGCCGAGGCCGTCAAACGGGCCGAGTCGATCGACGGCTTGATGGCGGCATTGGAAAAGAAGATCGCTTGGCTTGCCACGCCGCACGCAGTGCCAAAGGGGGCGATGGTTTTGCAACCATCCGATGAGCGTCGCCGTAGCGGGTCGCACTACACGCCGCGCTCGCTGACCGAGCCGATCGTCCGCACGACACTCCGCCCCGTGCTGGAGCAACTCACACCAACCCGCAGCGCCAGCAGGGCCGGAACACTAACCCGCAGCGCAAGCAAGGAACCAGCAACTAGCGACCAGCGACTAGCAACTGCTCCCACTCCCGACCAGATTCTCAACCTCAAAATCTGCGATCCGGCGATGGGTTCCGCCGCGTTCCTCGTCGAAACCTGCCGGCAACTGGGCGACGAATTAGTAAAGGCCTGGCATGTCCACAACCAGGTCCCCAAGCTCCCGCCCGATGAAGACGAAGTGCTCCATGCCCGGCGGCTGGTGGCGCAGCGGTGCTTGTACGGCGTCGATCGCAACCCAATGGCCGTCGACCTGGCCAAGCTTTCGCTCTGGCTGGCGACGTTGGCCAAGGACCATCCCTTCACGTTCCTCGACCATTCGCTGCGCTGCGGTGATTCGCTGGTGGGGTTGACGAGGCAGCAGATCGCGGGCTTTCATTGGGCGCCGACGGCGCAGATGCACCTGCTCGAAGCGGACCTCAAGCGGCAGATCGAGACGGCGACGACAGCCCGTCGCAAGATCCTGGAAGCTCGCGACGACATGGCGTACGAGGAGCACGAGCGCGCCTTGTCGGTGGCCGACGAGGCGCTCGATCGCCTACGGCTGGTGGGCGACCTGGTGATCGCAGCCTGGTTCGGCGCGGAGAAGGACAAGGACCGCGAGAAACTACGCAAGGAGTATCTCACGCATGTCGAGCAGGCCCGCGGCCCGACGAAAGACGCCCACGAGCTCCGCCGCTGGCTCGAAATCGTTCGCGACCTTCGAACCGCGGCGAAGCCCATTGTGCCGTTCCACTGGGAGATCGAGTTCCCCGAAGTCTTCGCTCGCTCCCTACCAGCAACCAGCAACTCGCAACCAGTAACCGCGCGCGGCTTCGACGCTATCATCGGCAATCCCCCGTTCGCGGGCCGAACGACTCTTTCGCAAGGTAGCCGGGACGGTTATCTTGATTGGCTGAAAGCGATTCACGACGGGACGCATGGAAACGCGGATCTTGTGGGCCACTTTTTCCGTCGTGCCTTCAATCTACTCCGGCCCCAGGCGTGCTTCGGTCTAATCGCGACCAACACCATCGGCCAGGGAGACACCCGCTCGTCCGGCCTGCGATGGATCTGCACTCACGATGGGACGATCTTCAACGCCCGGAAGCGGTACAAGTGGCCCGGCGTCGCAGCCGTCGTCGTAAGCATTGTCCACGTATGCCGAGGATCGATGTCCGGGCCATTTCTTCTGGATGGCCGCGAAGTGCCACAGATCACTGCCTACGTATTTCACGCCGGCGGACATGAAGATCCGAAAAAGCTCACTCAAAATGCTGGAAAAAGCTTTCAAGGAAGCGTTGTTGTTGGACTGGGGTTCACTTTTGACGACACTGACCTATCGGGAGCGACAAATCCGATTTCCTTGATGGATGCGACTATTCTCGAGAACCCCCGAATTGCAGAATGTATCTTTCCATTCATTGGTGGTGAAGAGGTGAACGAAAGCGCGACGCATTCCCCTCACCGTTTCGTGATCAACTTCGGTGACCTTCCCGAGGATGATGCCCGCCGATGCTGGCCAGAAGCGATGCAGATCGTTGAGGCAAGAGTCAAGCCGGAACGCATCGCTCGAGGTCGCGGCGGAAGTGGCGACCAACAAAAGCGAGCGGAGAAGTGGTGGCAGTTTGCGCGGCCAACCACCGATTTGTACGCAATTGTGCGAAAGCTCCCGCGTGTACTTGTCTGCTCCCAAACCAGCAAGTACCTATCATTTGTATTTCTTCCAACAACATACGTGTTTAGCCATAAGACCGTTGTATTTCCATTTTCCGGATTTGGGGCATTTTCAGTTCTTCAATCACGCGTTCACCTTGAATGGGCTGATTTTCAGGGATCGTCGATGAAAGACGACCCGGTGTACACGTCCTCCGATTGCTTTGAAACGTTTCCGTTCCCGGAAGAATGGGGGTCGAACACCGCAGTGGAAGTCTCTGGAAAAGAGCATTATGAGTTCCGCGCCGCCTTGATGGTCCGCGACGACGAGGGGCTGACGAAGACGTACAACCGCTTTCACGACCCGGCCGAGACGTCGGCCGACATCGCGCGGTTGCGCGAGCTGCACGTGGCGATGGACGCCGCGGTGCTCGACGCCTACGGTTGGCACGACCTCGCCCAAACCGCCACCTGCGAGTTCCTGCTCGACTACGAAGACGAGGACGACGACGAGGAACCTGACGCGCGCCGCTCGTCGCGCGGCCGCAAGAAGCCCTGGCGATACCGGTGGCCCGACGACTTCCGCGACGAGGTGCTCGCACGCCTCCTGGCCCTCAACGCCCAGCGTGCCGAGGAGGAACGGTTGGCGGGGGCGGCGGCTGACGCGGAGGCGAAACCGAAACGGCGGAGGAGCAAGAAGGAGCCGGCCAAAGGTAAGCAAGCCGCCGAAAAGGCGAACCGCCCCGATCTTCCCGGGATGTAGCTCCATCACGAAAGGCGACCAAGTGCCCGAAATTCCGTACAGCGCCGCTGGGTTTCCGGCGTGGCTTGGTCCGGCACTCGCTGGACAACATGTTTTGTCCACTACCTAGCCGGAGATCATCTGGTCCGCGATCACCGTTGGCCGCGTATCCTGGACAGACGTCATCAAACACGGACAATACTCGTGGTACGAAGCCATCTATCGAGCGATGATGGTGTTCGCCAACTTCAAAGAGGCCCCGAATCGCCAGCTTCAAAAGACGAGCGCTTACCAGGACTTGGACCCATCGGAAAAGGGGGCGGTCTCCTACTTTTTTGGACTGGCGATGGGAAAACTGTTTGCCGCACGCCGCTTCGGCGTGCCCTGGGTCATGCACCTGGCGGTCTACAAGCAGTCGCTCGTTCCACTCAAGTTCAATTCAAGGCTGCGCCCCGATCTTGTCGGCGCCGACTTTGGCCCTCGCTGGCTTGTGATGGAAGCCAAGGGGCGAAGCGGAAAGGCGCCAACTGATCTGATGCCTTCCGCCAAAGATCAGACGCGGAGTTTAGACGTCGTCCAGGGTGTCGCCCCTTCGATGCGCACTGGAGCGATCACGCATTTTCCCGGCACGGCTGTCGAAGTCGCGCTGGCCGATCCGGCCGGTCGCAGCAAACGGCGTTTTTCGCTTGATATCGATCAAGACGATTTGCTCAGAGAGTATTACCGGCCAATTCAGCAGGTCGTCGAAGGCACCCGCCGAGTTGCGCCAATTCAATGGCGCGACCGAAAGCTGCGTATCGCGGAGCTGCCTGCGCTTGGCCTCCGTATCGGCCTTGACGAAGATGTGATTGCCTGCCTCGTGCGCAACACGAACGGCCACGCAGCGATTACGTCGTCGCTTCCCACAGTTGCCCAGCCTCTCGCCCGGAAGGCCATAGTTCAAGATCCGAAGCCGTCTGCTGCGGAGGGCAAAATGCGGATCGCGGGGGAATCCGAAGACGACGAGCAATTCTTTCTCGGCCCGGACGGCGTTGCCGTGTGGTTAGGTTCTGAGTGGACCGGCGGCGCGATGGCGAAAGAGCCGCAAGACCGGTTTAAGTAACGCGCCTTGGGGGGGCGCGCGCCGATTCTGGGTCGGCACGCAATTTCAGACGTCGCCACGTCGAATGTCGCCCTCGATGAACATGTCGTCCGGATCGTTCTTTGGTAAATCATGCGCCTTCATGATCAGGCCGGCTAATGCCCTGCATTTCTTGTCGTGGGTGTAAAACTCGGTGGCGCCCGCGGCATGAGCTGACGCGACAATCATGGTGTCGGCCCTCAAGACGTGCCGCTTGGCATATTGGAGGTCCTGCGGGAGTTTTTTGTGTTCCGACCAAAGGTCGGCGGCGATGGTGCTGGCCCGTAGATCGAATGGGGCACAAACGAACATCTTGGTCAGCGCGGCCACCAAAGCTCCCTTTTGGCCCTTGGGAACGGGAACGAGGAGCTCGGAAATGGCGATCGTCGGCAAGAGAGTCGTCTCGCTTTCGCGAGCAAGCTTGTGCAGCAGTATTTTCGCTCGGACTTGCAACTCCTGAAAGTCATCGGCACGTGTCGCCGGATTCGATGGAACGATCCCGGCGTACACAAGGACCATGGAATCGATGCCGGCGCTCACGATCGAATCTCCCGCATGAATCCTTCAGGATCCGAAACCTGGTCCCAAGCATTGAGCCCGGCATTTCGCAATTCCCTGATCGCGGCATCGGGATTGCCTAACTTTGGCTGGGTAAAATCGCGGATCGCAAACTGGTAGATGCGCCAGGAACGGTGGATCCAGACTGCCGTGCCGCTCGCCGCGACTTGCTCGTAAAGGTGTTGACCGAGCCGCCTGACCAGGTCCTTGGTCTCCAGGTCGCAGTAAAGCAGTTTGCGCCGCCCTGGAACTCTCAAAAGGCACCGCATCCGCGTGGCACCGCCGACACGTTCCACGGTGCCGACGACGGTCGTATCGCCTTTCAACAAAAGTCGACTCGATATTTTCTCAAAAGCGTCTTCCTCGATGGAGAACAAGGGGGATCGTTGGCTGTCAAACAAGGCGACCTCGACACGGCATTTCACTCCCTTCGCCACGTCGCTCAACAATTGAATCGGTCTCAAGGCGGCTACCAAGCCGTCTTCGGCGAGCTCCTGTTCGTCCGACGTGGAAAGGAGCGCTCCAATTCGCGCAAGGTTGATCTTCGCTTCCTCAGGCGCGCGTGAAACGCAGCAGTAAACGGCCGATCCCGACCGGACTTCCGTCAAACCAATACCCTTTTCCGGAGGCACGTGGGACGTCTCGAATGAATCGCGGCCGCTGGCCAGATCCTGGACTGCGGACAGGGCGTCGCTCACGGCGCGAAGCGGAATTTGCTCCAGCGCCAATCCGGGAGCGGCCAATCTGACGACGAAGGTCGGAATTGGTTTCTTCTTCGACGCCATTGATCAGTTTCGTTTCGATGTTCGCCCCAGGATTGGCGTTGCGATGGAGCCGCAATACCTAAGCTGGTTGGGGTGGACGTGGGCCTGGATCGAAAAACCGCGATATCGCCGCACTTAACTGACCAAGTGTACATATAAGCGAACTGGCTGGCAACCCCGGTACTCGGGGAATCGGCCGACTTACCCCAGCCTACGTTAGAATACCTGACATTCCGAAGCCGTGCCAGTGCGGGCTTTCGAAGGAAATCGCCGGCCTTCGGTCGTCTCGAACTGGACCTCAAGCACGAACTCTATTCGATCCGAAAGGCAAAACCGTTCTCCCGAAAGATCCGTGAACCCGTTGTCGCGCGATTGGGGATTCGTGGAGTTCCTCAGCCAACACCACGCAAATCGACCGAGGCTCTTGGACCTTGAATTGACGTCGTTCACCGGAAAAGCTATATTCACTACTTAGTGAACATGGATAATTCAGTGAACAACCGAGCGAGATCAACGCGGGAGGCCAAAGACGTTTTGCGCCGTGTCCTGCAGGGAGAATTGGGATTCGAGCTGAACGTCCAGCAGGTCGAATCGAGGGATGATTCGAGGTACGACTTCGTCGTCGAAGCCAAGTCGGGCAGGGCCAGGTTTCGTTTTGGAGTCAAGGTCGTTTCCCGGATTACGCCCCAGGTCGCCCTTGCGACCTTCCAGGCGATGCGTCCTCAGCCAAAAAAGCGCGTCCCTGTGCTGTACGCACCCGTCGTGTCGCCGCGTGTCGCCGAGATCGCACGGAGCCATGGCGTTAGCTTTATCGACCAGGCTGGGAATTGCCGCCTGGAAGACCGTGACCACTGCATACTGGTCGAGCGGCGAGGCTTCCAGAACGAGCGCCGCCCAACGCCGCCGGCGGCCGACCCGTTTTCGACCAAGTCGAGCCGAATTGTCCGTGCGCTGCTCAGCGGGGGCGTGGAGGGGTGGCGAACCCGTGCGCTGGCCGCGCATCCAGACGTCGACGTGAGTGCCGGGCTTGTCGTCAAAGTCAAGCGCGCGCTTATCGAGGAAGGCTACGCAGTCGAACACGAAAAGCGGCTCTACTTGCGCGACCCCGTCGCCCTGCTGAATGCCTGGGCCGCGAGTTACTCCGGCCCGAACGAAGAAGTCGCGATTTATTTGCGCGGCGATCCGGCGGCGTCGGAGCGATCCGTCAGTCAATGGTGCGAAGGGCACGGCCTGCGCTATGCTCTGGCGGGGTTCTCCGCCGCGTGGCGGCTTGCGCCCGAGGTGCGCTACAGCGTGGCTGCCGCCTACGTTGAAGATCGAGCATTCGAGCCGGCGATGCTTGCGAAATTCGAGCACGAGCAGGGCGCCAAACGTGTCGAGACGGGCGCGAATCTGCTGCTTTGGCGTCCCTCCGACGCAATGGTTTTCGCTTGGAGCGGGCCGTTCGACTCCGCGCCTTCAGTGACGTCGGACGTACAGACGTTTCTCGACTTGAATCGGATGGCGGGCCGGGCCAAGGACGCCGCCGAGGCGGTTTACAAGAAATGTCTTGCCCAGCGCCTAGGCGCGGCGGCCAAGCATGCGGAGGTGTTGGCGCATGCCGTTTGACCCAACCAGCGCCAGCCGCGCCGTGCTGATTGAAGTGATGAACCTGCTGGGCGTCTTTCGCGACGAATTGGTAATCGTCGGCGGTTGGGTCCCGGAGCTCTTATATCCCAACGCCGGTCATATGGGTTCACTCGATGTGGATCTGGCGGTCTCGCCACACGCGTTGGGGACCAATCAGTACGAAACCATCCTTAAGCGACTCCTGGACGCCGGCTACGAGCATAAGGCGCCGCCCACCCACTTCCTCAAGCATGTCGCCGGCGTGGAAAAGCGGGTGAAAATCGACCTGATTACGGGCCAGTACGCGAGCGGCGGGAAAGCCGACGCCATCCAGATCAACGAGTTACGAATCAGTACGCTCAAAGGCATCGACCTGGCATTTGATGCGTGCGACGAGATCGAGCTTACCGGCCCGCTGCCGGATGGGACGCACAACGTCGTCCGGGCAAGGATCGTGCGGCCAGAAGCCTTCATCCTGATCAAAGCGTTCGCGCTGGACGAACGAATGAAGGATCGCGACGCCTATGACATCGCGTTCGTCCTGCAGAACTTTCAGCCGAGCGTCGCGGCGCTCGCCACGCGTGTTCAAGCGCAGTTGGCCAACGGACTAGCGATGGACGGTTATCGGGTATTAAAGTCGAAATTCGGCTCGCTCGATTCCGTCGGGCCGGTTTGGGCCGCGAAGATCGCCCGCAGCGTCGGCGTCGATTTCGAGCAAGCGCGGCGGTCAGCGTTCGAGAACGCAAAGGAATTGTTCGGCCTCGTCGATGGGAAGAAGTAACTGGGCGGTCCTGTTCGCGCCGTCAGGGACACCCTCAAATGCTGCCCGTTCCCATTGAGGCTTAGGTCCATGTCATGTCCATGTCATGGAAAGCCTCCTGATCTGGTTTGGCGACTTTGACGACGACCCCCACGGTGGCGAGCATGGCGAGAGCGCTTGAAATGCGACGGACGCTCGATCGACCGGAACGCGAACTTGACTTCGTAGTTCTCGTGAGAATTGGGATGCCACCACAGCCCCGTTTGTTCGAAAAACTGACGGCTCTTCTGGTCCAGCACCACGCTGGGGGCATCCTCCTTTTCCATCAGCCCGTCGGCAACCAACTCTTCGTATAACTGGGCCACCGCGCCTTTCAGTTCTTGAGGCTCGATGGGCGCGGGAACCAACCCGGCGTCAACGAGAAGGTAATTCTCGCGGCACTTCTTCCGCAGGGCATCCAGAAAGACGGGGTCGCACTTCGGAACCTGATCGCCGTCCATTTGCAGCGCCGTCTTTGCCATCTGCGCGCGCCAGTACGAAACCCAGTCGGTGTAGACCGGCAGGTTCTTCTGCCCAATGAAGGCCGGCTTCTTGACGATCGTGCCGGGATCGCCTTCGCCGAGGAACCGCGCCTCGACATGCCCGCCGGCCCAGAGAATCACTCCAATGTTGCGCGGCTCCATTCGGCGCACGTCTTCGACGTACTTGGCGATCAAAAATCGTGGCGCGGTGCTCATAGCGTTACCCAGTGTTCGACCCCGGTGAATTCTTGTTTGTTTCGATTGAGGATTTCTCGAAGGCCCCACTTCCGATCGTTCAGGAAGTTCTTCGCCTCATCGGCGGCTTCTCGCGAAAGCTCGTATTGCCTGCAAGAGTCGCAAAGTCGCTCGATGAACGAAGCGGGGATCTCTCCGATCCTGTGGCACCAGGAACCAAAGTGAACGTTCGTGTTGAAGTGGTTCAGAAGCTCGTGGCGAGTACCACCGGTCGTCGTGCTCCCTGTGATCCCGAGCCGGCCGTGCATCTGCTGGAGGCGAGGGATGCCTTGCGTCGGCGTCGATCCACCGCCGAAAAGCGCCTGGTCGTGATCGTACACTCGGACCTGCGTGGGGGCGTTCATGTTGTCCACCTTCAGGTTTTCGTCGTGGCGGTCGGCGTTCGCGACGAGAACATCGAAGACAACGATTCCAGCCGCGACCTCCGGTAAGCATTCCACGACACGGTCACCCAGGACCGGCCGGTCTTCTCTCGCCCCGAACGAGAACTTCAACGACGAAAACCAGAACCGCTGTTCGGTCCCCTCGGGATATGTGACGGCATAGGGCGGAATCGGCAGGCCGATAAAGCGCCCCAGCTCGGCACAAATCACCTCATTGGCAACGCAATAGGGACGAAGTGGCGAGTTCCATTTGTGTTTGGCCCAGATTGGACCGTCAAATTGGCCCACAGGATCCGCGGCAAACCCTAATTGGTCCTCCCGGACCTGGGCCAGGATTCGAAACGGCTCCGGCATAGGCCACACCAGCAATGTCCAAGTGTATACTCAAGCCATGTGGCCGGCAAGCCCACCTTGGCGTATCGGCAAAATCGCCCATTTTGCGTTAGAATAGCCGTCCGGCAACCGAGTTGATAGCCGCGGCGCGCCAAATTCCGGGCGGAATTTTGGGGCACGGCCGGAACCTGCCGTCGGATGTGGTGTGGTCTCGCGGCCATTCATGTCGCCCGCTTCATGATGCCCCAGATCAAGATTTGCGCGTCTACGCTGATGGCCATTCGTCCGGTTCGCCCCGCAGAATCATGATGTACTCATCGGGATCGATGTCGGACCAATAGTCGCCCGCGATCTCGGCCAACGCGGCCAAGGTTCCGGTAATGTTCGCGTCCTGGTCGTAATTGCCCACATTCGTGACCTTGAAATCCAGCAGCGACCAATCGGCGCTCGACCATTTGGCTTCGCCCTCGACGCTGATGACGCGGTAAAGGAGCGTGCCCATTCGAACCGCCAACTCCTCGGACGCGATGGCCACGGTCAATTTGCGACCGTCCGGAAGCGCAAGTTGGGCCGTGGGCCTTGGGATTCCGCCGACGCGCAAGAGCCTTCCCGTCAACGAACTTGCCCCGGAAACGACCGCATCCGTGACGAAATGAGTATCGCCCTTGATCTCCGCGGTGGGCATTCCGTTGCCGCTCGAAATCCTGAAAATCCAGTCCCTTGGCCGAACCTTGGCCTTGATCGAAAACAAGCCGTCACGAGCCCTTTCCGGAAGGACGGAAAGATCGCCGGAAGCGATCGCCGTGGCGCAGAATGCCGCTGCGGCGTAGCCCGGTTCGTCGATCGCGATGGCGCACTCAGCGCTTCCCCGGCGGATTCCGACCAAGTGGAATTCTGTTCCGCCGGCGCCGCGTCCCTGGTGGCGCGACGTATCTGAAACCGCGGCTTCGAAGGCTTGGAGAATATCGTAAAGATCGCGCAACCGAATTGTCTCGGGCGAGACTCCGGGACCGGCGATCGTGATTCCAAAAACGTGGTCTGGCATTGGGCGAACGTCCGGTTGAGGCCATGACCTGGCGCCTTTCACCTGGATCAAGCCTACCATGAAAAGCCCCCTGGAGGAAAGATCTCCTTTTCCGGCCGCCGGCCTCATGGCCTCGCCGGTTGGTGAAGTGGCTGGCGGGCTCTGCGCCGCGCGACCATCTCGACACTCCCCGCCCGCCGTCTGCCGCGGGCGTAGCCTTCAGACGCCTACTGCTGTCGGCCTTCCTGTTGCCGCGCCACAAGAGGACCATGCGGATCGGTGCCGGCATCACGGCAGTGGCCAAGCGGCGCGGCTGGAGCGGGGAGAGCCGCCAACCGAGAGTCAGCGGGGATTGGGCTTGAAGAGTCGACCTCCGCCCGCCACGATGGTTGGCGCGGGCAATGACCCCAACGCAAGGATGGCCGGAACCTTTAGGATGCTTATCAACGCATTGGATTTCGATTCTTCCTCGCTTGCCTCAAACGCGGCCGTGGAGTTGGACTTGCTCATCAACGGGGAGCCCACGGACCTGAAAGCCGTCCGTCAACTAGCGGAGCGACTAGGGCAATCGTTGGACAAGCCGACACCGGACCAATCCGCGCGCGGGCTTCACGTCGATACTGAGACCGGGATGGTCTTGGCGCAGGCGTTTACGCGCGCAGGGGGAGCCGATCCAGCGACGAGTCTGGGCGAACTGTTCCGCAGGACGGAGCAGATTGCGGAGCAACTCTCGTCGACGAAGGCAGCCACCAAGCGAGAAT
>Ga0307373_10004084_pt1 | contig 24818 bp, 16 predicted proteins | sample OX2MG_FD_202534 | JGI IMG/M metagenome (GOLD analysis project Ga0307373, IMG submission 202534) | Soil microbial communities from Risofladan, Vaasa, Finland - OX-2 | ecosystem: Environmental > Terrestrial > Soil > Coastal area > Acid sulfate soil | place: Finland: Risofladan, Vaasa | collected...
TTCCGCTCACGACCAAGTGGAGCTTCACCGCGCGAATCCCGCGACTCGCTGCGACCATCCGCGCGCTCAAACCGGACCTGGTCCAGCTGCACGGTCAGTTCGCCGGCTCGCTTGGCCAGGTGGCGCTCCAGCTGGCGGGCCGGCCGAAAAGCCTGTACACGGTCCAGTGGCCCTCCTACCTCGACGACACCGGGCCCTGGTCGCGCTTTCGCAATCAAGCGGCTGAGCTGGTGAGCTGCGGGCCGGCGACAGCGATCGTCACGGTTTCCGACCATGACCGCCGCACCTTCATCCAGCGCGGCCTGGCCAAGCCCGACAAGATCACCGTGATCCACAACGCCTACTCGATCCAGATCGACGAGATGGCCGAGCTCTCCGAGGCTCCCAACCGCGATGTGATCGGGTTCGTGGGCCGATTGGCCGATCAGAAAGGAGTCGAGTTCTTGATCCGCGCCGCCCCGTCCGTGCTGGCCACGCATCCCCGGGCGAAATTTCTGGTCGTCGGCGATGGTCCGGACCGGCCGATGCTGGAAAGCCTCGCGCGCGAACTGGGCGTGACGCAATCAGTGGAGTTCGCCGGCTACAGGCCCGAACCAAGCTCGATGATCCTGGGCATGGACGTCGTCGTCATACCCTCGATCTACGATCCGTTTCCGCTCGTCACCCTTGAAGTCATGGCGCTAGGCCGCGCCATCGTTGGTTCAGCCGTGGGCGGTATCCCCGAGGCGGTCCAGGACGGTAAGACAGGGGTGCTGGTGCCTCCTAAAGACCCCGCTGCCATCGCAGCGGCATTGGTCAATCTCCTCGATCATCCGCAGCTCGTAGCCGAGATGGGGGCCGCGGGAAAGCAGCGCGCCAAGCGCGAGTTCAGCCCGGGAACGATCACAGCTCAGTATGCGGCTCTCTATCGCCGCCTTCTGGCCACAGCCGACTCGTAGACGGCGGCCGTTTCTTCAGCCGTCCGCCGCCAGGAGAACCGTTGCCTGCCTTCGGATGAGCGGCGCGCGAGCTCCTCGCGAAATACCGCGTCTTCGGCGACGCGGTCGAGGAGTGCCGCGATTCCCGCCGGGTCGTCCGGCTCGAACAGCAAGCCTGCTTTTCCCAGCACCTCCGGGATCGCCTGGCGATTCGCGGCTAGGATCGGCGTGCCCGAGGCCATGCCCTCGACCAAGGGCAGCCCGAAGCCTTCGCCGTGTGACGGCAGGACCACGCACATGGCGCTGCGGTATAGGGCGCGGAGCATCGGGCGAGAGACAAAGCCGGGGAGATCGACCGTCTCCGCCACGCCTGCGGCCCGTGCCGCGTCTCGAATCGTGGTCGCATACCTCTCCTGGTCGGAACCGGCCAGCACCAGCCGGACGCCGGCAGCCGGAAGCCGCGAGCGGGCGTAGGCGTCCACGAGCGTCAGGAGGTTCTTCTGCGGCGACAGGATCCCGACGAAGAGGACAAAAGGTTTGCCCGACGCGAGCGCGCGAGCTCCAGCTAGGTCTTCCTCGCCGGGGGACTGGCTAAAAAACGGGTCGGCGGCCAGAAGGATCACCCTTACGCGATCCCTTGGAATGCCGAGAAGCCTCGTGATCTGCTCTCGTGATGAATCAGAATCCGTGATCACCGTGTCGGCATTCCGAATCGACGCCACTGCCTGCAGGCGCAGGTCCAGCCAACGAAACAGCGTCGGCCCCCGCAGCCAGTTGCGCGAGGTGACCATGAAGTTCAGGTCGTGGACCGTGATGATCTTGATGCCACGCCACCTGATCGGCGCGAAGAATCCGAGCGAATGGAAGACGTCGACGCGATCCCGTTCGAGGTGCGAGGGCAAGACCATCTGGACCCGCCAGGCGTTGGGGCGTCCAGACACCACTCTCGCACGAACGTTTTCAGCCTGAGCCAGCTGTCCGAGCTCTTGCATCTCGGACTCCGCGCGCAGATATAGGAAGAAGGTCCAGTTCGCCCGCAGGGCAACCAGCTCGTTGAGTAGCTGCAATGCATACACACGTGTGCCCCCGACGCTGGAGGCGACCACGCTCGCGTCCAAACCGACCGTCAATTTCAATTCGTTGTGGAGCGAGCGAAGGCCAGCAAGCTCTCGCCCAGACCGAGGCCGCCGGTCAGATGATCGACGAACCCTTGAGCGGCATCGAGAGGGTGATGTCGTTGGCGCATCGATACCGGATCGAGCCCGAATGGCTTCCCGATATTGAACGAACCGTTGGTCTCCAGCAGCTCGACCCGGTACCCGGCCTGGCTCAAAACCACGGCCAGGGTTCGCGGGGAGAAGTGCGATACGTGGCCGAAATCCCGCCGGTAGTAACGCCATCGGTGCCCGAGCAGTCGGGCTTTGATCCCGGTGACATTGGGCAGCGTGACCCCGACCAGACCACCCGGGCGTAGCATTCCGCGGATCAATCCAAGCGTGGCTCGAGGATCTGGGACGTGCTCGAGCACATCCCACAGCGTGATGGCGTCGAGGGGTTCGTTGGCGAGATGGTCTTCGAGGCGGCCCAACGCCACCGGCGCACGCGTGATGCGGCTTGCGATGGCGACAGCGGAAGCGGAGGTTTCCAGTCCCTCTGCCTTCCAGCCGGCACGCAGGCTTGCCTCTACGAAGAGCCCCGTGCCGGCTCCCACGTCGAGGAGCCTTCCGGGGCCGCCGTTGAGCTTGGTCAGAATCTGGACCCGACGCTCGATGAGGCTTTTCATCAAGCTCGGCTGGTGGTCGAGGTCGGCCTCGAGGCCTCGGTCGAGGTAGTACTCCTCCTCGTATAGCTCGTCCTCTTCGGCGGCGCTGGGCAGAGGATGCCGGCGGCGAAAGCCGCAGGCCGAGCATTTCAGATATGAGTACTCGGCATTGGCGACCACAAGCCTGGTCGCCGGCGCGCCGCAGAGATAGCAGTCGAGGGTGCCTGCAGATGAGCTTTTTGTGGTCATCACTTGATTTCCGCGCGGGGATCGTGCGCACGACCGGCCGGCGTGACCAGCGAAGCTATCATGTCTCAGCCACTAGTTGACCACCCTCTCCAAGAACGTCGTCTTCAACCTCGCGGGGCAGGCAATCGCCCTTGCAGTCGGGTTCGTCGCCGTCAGGTTCATATTCAGGCAGCTCGGCTCCGATGTATTCGGAATCATCTACTTCAACGTAACGCTGGCCGCGGTGCTTACCACCGTGCTCGAGCTCGGGGTGCTCGCGACCACCGTTCGCGAGATCTCCAGACACTTTGACACCGAGCCCGAATACATAACCTCGCTGATCCGCACGGCCTCGCTCCTCTACTGGACGATGGGCGTGATCATCGTTGTCGCGGTCTTCGTCGGTGCCCCGCTTTTGGTCGAAAAGTGGATCAACCTCACATCGATCGACGTTGGGACGGCGGCGACCCTTTTGCGGATCCTGAGCGTCGGCACGATGGTGGCCCTCCCTCGTGGCCTGTACACGAGTCTTTTTCGCGGTCGCCAGCGCATGGTGATCAACAACTCGATCGACGTGGTCACGTTGATCGTGCAGCAGTTCGGAGTGGTGGTGCTGCTCAAGCTGGGTAGTGGACCGTTCGTGGTGGCTGGCTGGATGTCCGCGAGCGTGCTGGCCGCAGTCGCCGTGTACATTGCAATCGCCGGTCGCATGTTCGGCTGGCGCGCGCTGGTGCCGCAGTTCGACGGCGCTGTGGTCAGGCGCAACCTGCGATTCACGACCATGATGATGTCGAACTCGCTGCTGGCAACCGTGCTCAGCCTGGTCGACAAGCTGGTCGTCAGCAAGCTGCTCGCGGTCTCAGAGTTCGGCCTATACGGATTCGCCTCGGCGACCGTCGGCCGTGCCACGCTGGTGACCACCGCCGTCGGACAGGCGGCACTGCCTTCCTTCTCGAGCCTGTTCAAGCAGGAAGACCACCAAGCGCTGGTCCGGCAGTACCACAAGCTGCAGGACCTGGTCTGTTTCGGAACCCTGCCGATGTTTGCCGCCATCTGCTTTGGAGCCATTCCGGCATACACCTATTTGTTCAACCTGGGCATCGCCCACCGGCTCTTGCTTCCGACGACATTCCTCGCGCTCGGCTATTACATGAGCGCGGCCGTGTACACCGCTTACACCGTGTCGGTCGCGATGGGCAGGCCCCAGATCATCGTCCGGGCCAACGTCCTGGCCCTTTTCATCGTCGTACCGGTGACCGTCCTCCTCATCTTCGCGTACGGCATTACCGGCGCCGCTTTCTCACTCGTCTTCTACCAGGCGTTCTCGTTTGCTTACGTGGTTCCCAGAATCTGCCGCCAGTGCCTTCAAATCAACCCACTGGCCTGGTATTTCCATTACTTCAAAGCATTCGGGCTCGGCGTCGTCGCGTACGGCGCGACCTGGCTGGTGATCTGGCAAACGGGGTCCTACTCGCTGCTCGCGCTTGCGTTTGCCTACCTGGTCGGCTCTGCGGTGTTCGCTCTTGGAGCCTACTTCTTGATCGGGGCGGACACTCGCGCCACCATGATGCGCACAATCGAGGGCGTGATTCGCATCAGGTCGTCGCAACCGATTGCCACCCTGATCGTCGCAGGCACAGGCGTTGCCCTGGGCGCCATGGTCGGAGTTCTCTCCAGCGTCCACTCAAGCCTGGCAGCCGCGGGAATGGTCGTCGCGGTGATGGTCACCGCCGCGATCTTTGTCTGGGTCCTGGGCTGGGCCGTGGGGCCTGTCGTCTTGCTGATCGCCACCACATTGATCGTCCGCTACACCTTCCCCCTGGCTCGGCTCGATATTCGGCCCGAGCAGGTGGCGGCCCTTCTGGCCGCCGCCGTGCTCGTCGTCGATCGACTCCGCCGGCGGGACTTCGCCTGGCTTCGGCCGACTTCAGTCGAGCTGCTGCTGGCGGCGTGGTTTGTGATCGGACTGGTGAGCAGCGTCCTGGAGGCGCCCTCGCGCGCCGACAGCTTCAAGGTCCTGGCTCTTTTCGTGGTTAGCTCGTTGGCGATGGTTCTCCCCCCACGCCTGGTGGGGAGGGATAGGAAAGCTTTGGACCAGGTCGTCCGCTGGCTCTTGCTGGCTGTGGCGGCGGAGAGCTTGTATGCGGTACTTGCGTACCTGCTCCATCTCTTGGGACCCACCCTGTCGCTGTCCGTCAACCTTGCGACTGGCCACCTCAACGGCTTCGGCACTCTATGGGAACCGAACGTTCTCGGGGCGGTTGCCGGCGCCGGCGCCTTAGCGTGGACGTTCCTGGGCAAACAACACTTCGCGCGGCCTTGGATGGGGATCGCAGTCTGTCTCTTGGCGTGCGCGATCAGCTTCACCCGGGCTGCCTGGCTGGCAGTGATCTTCGTCTTCATCCTGACCCTCATCCTGCCGGTGCGCAAAAGAGTGGACTTCCGTCAAATCTGGGCGGCCGGAGCAATCATGGTGGTTGCTATTCCGGTTCTTTTCGTGATCGACAAAGTGGGCACGGGCAAGTTCACCACGGGCACGTTCAGTAACGCCGTCACGAACGGGACTGACGTGCTTGGCCGCCTGTACCAGTTTCGAACCTCGTTCTCAGACCTCAAGCACAGTCCGATCCTCGGAGGCGGCATCGACAGCTACGGCCAGCGGCACATCCTGGCCGGCGCGCCGGAGCACCTGGCCAACCTCGAGCTTTCCGTCGTCAACGACACCGGGGTGCTTGGCCTGCTTGTTTTTGTCGCATTCATGGTCGCCCTCGTTGTTGTGGCCTGGCGCCATCGAGGCGACCTGACCGTGCTGGGCTTGTCCGCAATGCTGCTGGTGCTGGCCATCACCAACCAGGCGACCGAGACCCTCGAGCTCATGATCACCTGGCTTTTGATCGGACTCCTGCTGGCGGCGGTCCGCGTGGCCCAATCCGAGGTCAGCCCGCCAGTGAACGCTCACACAGCTCGAGGTAGCGGCTCGTGACCTCCTCCCAGTTGTAGCGCTCCAGCGCGCGGACCCGAGCCGCCTCGCCGAGCTCGCGACGCCGCCTTTGGTCGGGCCAGACCTTGGCGAGCAGTGCGCCCAGCTGCTCGGGCGTCTCCCAGTAGAGGCCGGCTTCGCCGAGCACCTCGCGATTGCTCTCCGTCTCCCGAGCCGCGATCGCGTTGCCGGCCGCCATCTGCTCCACCAGCACTGGATGCGTGCCTCCCACGGTGGCCGCCAGCACGAACATTCCCGCGTGGCTCGAAAGCTGCTGGTAAGCGCTGCCGAACTGATAGCCGGTGAAGATCGAGCCGGCCGGAGCCATCGCCCGCAGGGACGACTTGTACTCGTCCGCGTACGAGGAGTCACCGACCACCACGGCCTGTGCATCGACCCCGGAGATGGCCGCGCCTTTCAGAAAGTCATGGGGGGCATTCTCCGGGACCAGCCGGCCCACGAACAGGAGGTAATCCTGGGGTCTGATCCCGAACTTCGTCAGCGTGTCGGTGCCCTGATCAGCAGGAGCGTCAGCGCCGTAAGCGACGACCTCGGTGTCCCGGTCATAGACCTCTTTGTAATAGCGCCGCACGGCCTGCGCGTCTGCGAGCACGGTGCTTCGACCCCCGGCCGCGAGCTTCTCGCACGTGCGCAGGTACCAGCTCGCAAAACGCCCCCACTTGTCACGCTGCCAGTCGGCACCATCCACGTTGAAGACGGTGCGGCGGCCGCTGAGCTCGATGGTGCGAACCACCGGTGCGTTGCCGACGCCCATGCAGACCACGGCCGCGCGCCCAGGCATGCGCAGCATGCTCAGCGCAGTGTGGCTGATGGTCTCCAGATGCTTTTGCTTGATGGCCGGCAGGTAAACGAGCTTCATGCCGAGATAGCTAATAGGGCGTTGGCTGTAGTGCGTGGTGCGGCAGAAGACGGTGACCTCGTGCCCTCGATCGACCATGCGCCGCCCCACCTGCTCCACGCAGGTCTCGAATCCGCTGTAGCTCGAAGGTACGCCTCTAGTGCCTATGAATACGATCTGCAACGCGAGGTTAGGCTAGCGGGTTCACGCGAATTGACGGATCGCAACAAAGACCAACATAAGGAAGTAGGTCTAGGGGCTCCCATTTGGTAGAGTGGCCGCTCGATCTTGGTGATCCCAGTACCGCGACTCACCAGCCTCTTGGTGGCTTTGGTCACGGCCGGCGCGCTGCTGGCGCCGGCACCGACTTCGGCTTCAACTGCCTCCGCGCGCCCGATCGGGGCAGACCAGACTCACCCGCTGGTCATGCAAAATGCCGCCGAGCTGGCCGATGCGCCGGCCCCGGCCTCCACGCAGCCGACAGCGCAGCTGGCCGCGTACCACACCACCGCCTTGGCTGCCAACCCCCGCCTTCAGCGCGAGGTGTTCGGCTTCGTCGACGCCGGCAATCTGACCAGCACGAGCGTGGGCTGGACGACCTGGAATCTAGGTCTATTGAGCACCGTGGCGTTCTTCGGACTCCAGGTCAACAGCGGTGACGGAAATCTCGTCACCACGAATACGGGCTGGGCGGTCTACCACTCGCAGGCGATGCTGGACTTCGTCAGCGCGGCCCATGCGGCGGGAACCAGGGTCATCGTGTCCATCAATCTGCACGACTTCAGCACCAGTCCCACCAACCAGGTCTGCCAGGGATTGATCGCCGCCAACGCGCAGAACACGATCAGCCAGGCCGTCCTTCAGATCGCCGCCGACGGCATCGACGGCATCAACATCGACTACGAGGCCACGGACACGACGTGCGCCGACGGACTGACCAGCCGCGACGAGTTCACCTCTTTCATGCAGAACCTTCGCGCGGCGATGCCCAAGGGGGCTTACCTCGCGGTCGACACCTACACCGGGTCGGCCGAGGACAACCTGGAGTTCTTCAACATCACGGGCATCGCACCGTACGTCGATTCCTTCTTCGTGATGGCCTACGACATGGACTACGCGAACTCGACGCAGGCGCCCCTCAACTGCACCTCGTACTGCTTCAATCCCATCTCGCCGATCAGCACCTACCGCTTCAACGCCACGCTCTCCATGTCGCAATACAAAGCACTGGTCCCGGCGAGCAAGATCATCCTCGGCCAGCCGTATTACGGCCGGCGCGGCTGTGTCGCGAGCCTTACCGTCGCTCACCAGTACCCCACCCCGAACACAAACTTCGTCGCCCCCACCTACATCTACGCGTCGACCATCCCCTCCCAGACCGGCGTCTACAGCTTCAGCGCCCACCGCGACCCCAGTGAGGGCGTGGCCGAGTGGGACACCTGGTACGACTCAGATTGGGTGTGCAACCGGGAGCAGTACTTCGACGACGTCTCATCCCTTTCCGCCAAGTACGACCTGGTCAACACCGACGACCTGCGTGGGGTTGGGCTCTTCACCCTCGACTACGGCGGCGGATCGCCGGAGCTTTGGAACCTGCTGGCGGCAAAATTCACGACCACCACGCTGTGGACGTCACTTGGCGGCGTGCTCACCTCAGGCGCCGGCGCCTCGTCGTGGGGCGCCAGCCGGGTCGACGTCTTCGCTCGGGGCCAGGACAACGGGATGTGGCAGGACACCTGGAACGGCACCGCCTGGGCCGGCTGGGCGCCCCTGGGCGGGGTTATCACCGCTGATCCTGGAGCGGTCTCCTGGAGCACCAATCGGATCGACGTCTTCGCCCGGGGCCAGGACAACGCGCTGTGGCATCGATACTCCGACGGCACCAGCTGGTCGGCGTGGCAGCCCCTAGGCGGTGGTCTGAGCTACGGTCCGACGGTCGCTTCGTGGGCACCCCAACGTCTTGACATCTTCGTCGTCGGCACCGACGGCGCCCTGTGGCACAAGTACTGGAGCGGCACTCAATGGGGCGCGTGGGAGCGCCTGGGCGGTGTACTGACGTCCAAGCCCACCGCAGTCTCGTGGGGCCCGAACCGGATCGATATCTTCGCCCGAGGGACAGATGAGCAGATCTGGCACATGGACTGGTCGGGCACGAGCTGGTCGGGCTGGGAGCCGCTGGGCGGCCGCTTCATGTCGGGCCCGGGCGCGGCTTCGTGCACGTTGGGCCACCTGGACGTCTATGCGGTCGGGGGCGATCACGGGATCTGGCGTGATTCCTGGACCGCCACCGGCTGGACCGGGTGGCAGCCCCAAGGCGGTCGGTGGTTGACAGATCCGGGGGCCACGTGCATCACAGGCACCGGCAAGGAGAACTTGTTCGACGTCGGGATCGACTACGCGATGTGGCAGACGACCATGACCGCGAGCTGATCGATCGGCTCAAGAGCCAGTGACGGTCGCCGTCCAGATCGCTTGATCTGACCCGCGCTCGAAAAGATCCACGTTGGAGGTGCCGGTAAGGCAGACCGCCGACGGGTCGGACGTCCACTGTGAGCCCAACGGCTGCCATGTGCTCCACTGCGTCCCGTTCCACGACAGCCGCCAAAGGCCTTTGTCCATGCCGAGGGCGAAGACGTCAAGGCGGTTGGACGCGCAGCTGGCCACGTCGGGGCCCGACGAGAACAAGCCGCCCAATGGCTGCCATGCGGACCAGCCCGCGCCCGACCAATCCAGGTGCCACATCTGGCCATCCTGGCCGCGGGCGAAGATGTCGAGCCGGTTGGGCCCCCATGAGACGGCGCCTGGGCTTGAGGTGAGGAAGCCGCCGAGAGGTTCCCAGGCACCCCAGTGAAGACCGTCCCAGTACTTGTGCCAAAGCTGGTTGTCTTTGCCGACGATGAAGATGTCCAGGCGCTGGGGCGCCCAGGAAGCGACGTCGGGCCCGTTCTTCAGCCCGCCTCCCAACCACTCCCAGGCCGACCAGCTGCTCCCGTTGTAGTAACGGTGGTACAGCGCGCCATCCTGGCCGCGCCCGAAGACGTCGATTCGATTCACCCCCCAGGAGACCGCGCCCGGGTCCGAGGTCAGGATGCCCCCCAGAGGCGCCCAGGCCCCCCACGCGCTGCCGTTCCAAGTGTCCTGCCACAGTCCCCGGTCGGTCCCCACAGCGAACAGGTCCGCACGGCTCGCGCCCCAGCTCGAGGCGTCGGGACCCGAGCTCAGGATTCCCCCCAGCGACACCCAGGGCAAAAAGGTCATGTTGAATGAGCGGATCACGTCGTGAGATGGCACGAACACTTGGCCGCCTGCCTCGGACGGGGTTACGAAGCGGTTGATCCCGAATCCACCGCTCTGGAAGACCTGCGATCCCGTGGCGTCGTTGAACGCGGACAGGCCACCACCGTCGGAAGCGGCCCACACCAGCCCGCCCGCCACGATCGGGGGCCCGAACGTGGTAGAGCCGCTCGCATTCCAGTCGGGCGCGGCACAGGCCGAGTCGCACTGGCTGAAGGAGGGAGCCGAGGCGTTGACGCTCAGGGCCACCAGTCCCCCGCCGTCGCATTCGAGGTAGACGAATGGCGCCGCGTACGCAAAGGAGCCGAAGGTCGCATCGGAGTGGTTGCCCAAGCACACCTCCGCCTGCTGGTACGGGCTTCGTGCCGGGTAGAGCTGGCCGTCCACTCCGCCCAGGTTGGCGGGGTCGAGGAGGAAACCTCCTCCACGCTTCCCGGCCGTGAACATCAGGCTCGGACTGATCAGGACCGGGCTCGCGGACCCGAGGTCCGAGTCGGGGCCGCACCAGTTCGACTGCCAGTCGGATGGCTCGAAGAACGTGGGCGAGGCGAGCGTTGGGCTGACCCTGACCACGGCGTCGCTGTAGGTCGATCCGGCGCAAGGGATCGCGTTGCCAGTAGCAAAGAACACGTTGTGGGAGGCGTCGTCCACCACCACGCCCCCCGCTGCCCATACGCTTTCGGCCCCAGACGGGGTCTGGTAGACGTTCGAGGCACTGACTCCGTCGGTGGGAACGCCCACGACCCAGCCGTAGTAGGGGGTGCTGCCGTCGAAGCAGTCGCCGGCCCGTCCGCCGAAGGGGACGTACACGTAGCCGTTGGCGAGCGCCAGGGCGCCCCTTTCCTGCTGGATCTTCCAGTCGAAGCCCGGCGGCGCGATGACGGTGTTGAGCAGGATGGAACCGGTGGCAAGGTCGAGCCCGAACAGCCGGTACGTGGGAGGGTTGCCGGCGATCTCGGCCAAGGCATAAATGCGGTTGGCGGAGGTGTCGATCACCGGAGTGCCCATAATTCCCATCGGCGACACGTTGCCGCACACCCAACCGCCGGCCTGTGGCGCGCCGAGGTGGTTCGACCAGATGGTGTGGCCGCTCGACTGATTGAACGCGTACACGGTGTTGTTGAGAGTCGCCGCGTACACGATCCCGTTGTAGACCAGGGGTTCTGCGTAAACCTCTTGGTCCATCACGGGCGAGACCCAGCCGGCGATCGCGCCGGTGGCGTTCGGCAGCGAGCCGTCGGAACCGGTATGAGCGTCGTCGTGGTGGTACGCCGTCCACGCGCCAGAAGAAGCGGCCGGCTGGGTATGGAGCCGGGCCGCGGCCCCTGCTGTCGGTCCAGGCCAGAGCCACAGGGCGAAAAGGCCCAGCACGGCGAGGCTCAGCGTGCGCGATCTAGGCATGATGACGGGTCCGGGGGCAGCCTCTTGCCAGGCCGGGCGTCAGGAGCTGGGGACGACCGTCTGCCACATGGCGCTGTCGGGACCGGGCTCGAACACGTCGACGTTCGTGGTCCCGGCCAGACAGACCGCTGCGGGGCCCGCCGTCCAGTACCCGCCTTGGCGCTGCCATCCGCTCCACTGCGTTCCGTTCCAGGTCTCGCGCCACAGGGCCCTGTCGTCTCCCACCGCGAACACATCGAGGTGGCCTGAGGTGCACGACGCGGCGGCCGGTCCGGAAGCGAACGTGCCCCCCAGCGGCTCCCAACTGGACCAGCCGCTTCCCGACCAGTCCATGTGCCACATCTGGTTGTCCTGGCCGCGGGCGAAGATGTCGATCCGGTTGGGCCCCCACGACACGGCGGCCGGGTTGGAGGTCAGGACCCCGCCCAGGCGCTCCCATGCGCCCCACCCGGTGCCGCCCCAGTACTTGTGCCACAGGGCGCCGTCGGTGCCGACGACGAAGATGTCGAGCCGCTGCGGCGCCCACGAGGCCACCGTCGGGCCGGAGCTGAGCCCGCCCCCCAACGGCTCCCAGGCCGACCATCCGGAGCCGTTCCAGTAGCGATGCCACAGGGCGTTGTCCTGGCCTCGGGCGAAGACGTCGATCCGGTTGGTGCCCCAGGAGACCGCGCCGGGGCCGGCGGTGATCACGCCACCAAGCGGCGCCCAGCCACCCCACGCGCTACCGTTCCAGGTGTCCTGCCACATGGCGTTGTCCTGGCCTCGGGCGAAGACGTCGACCCGGGTTGCGCCCCAGGAGGAAGCGCCTGCGCTGGAGGTGAGGATGCCGCCCATCGAGTTCCATGGCGTGGCGGGTGCGAACTTGGCGTTCAGGAGCTGCCACAGCTCGGGGGCTCCACCGCCGTAGTTGAGAGTCCAGATGCCCACTCCGCGCACGTTGGTGGAGTTGATGAGGTCGTACTTGTGTCCGAGTGAGACGGGGTCGTCCCAGTACAGCTCCCGGGTGCAGTTCAGGCTGGTGTTGAACCAGGTGTCCCAGCGCTCCTGGCCGGTCGGGTCGTTGGCGTCCCGGTGGATGACGTAGCTGCCCGCTTTGACCTCGGCCGCCGTCGACTCACCCGACGCATCCAAGTACATGTCCGCGACCACCGAGCTCGTCGGTAAGGCGTTCGGGCTCGCGCTGGCCACGCAGGCCTTGCGGCCGTAGTAGGGGACGCCCAGGATCACCTTCGAGGGCAAAACCGTCGCGGTGTACTGGCTGATCGTGGTCGCGTCGTTGTAGTAGTAGCCGCCCAGGGGAGCGGTCGGCCCGAGGCAGAAGGTGACGCAGCTCGTCGGCGGCCTCGAGTAGTTGGAGTACTCCAGGTCGTAAGCCATCACGAAAAAGGCGTCCACGCTCGAGTTGAGTCCGGCGATGTCGAAGAACCCCAGCGGATCCGACGCCGAGCTGGCATAGGTGTCAACAGTCAGAAACGAGCCAGGCCCCAGGGCTGAGCGCAAGCCCGCGGCAAAATTGGTGAACGCATGCCGGGCCCACGATGAGTCGGCCGTTCCGCAGCTGCCGTTGAGCCCTTCGTAGTCCACGTTCACCCCGTCGACGCCTTTGGCCTTGACCTCGGCAACGGTGCTGGCGATCGTGGTCGAGCCGTGGCTCAGACCGGCGCACATGTGCGGAGTGCCGGCGCTGAAGTCCTGGAGGATGATGGTCAGGACCACCTTCGTCCCGTGCCCGTGGGCGGTGGTGACCAGGCCCGTGAGCTGGCTCGAGTTCCAAACCGTCAAGCCCGAATCGGCGGCGAAGGTGCCGTCATCCTGGACGTGGAGGCCGAAGAAAGCGACCGTTGTCAAAAGCGAGAAGTCCCAGGTCGGATAGCCGTACGTAGGGTCGGCGAGGCTGCTGGCCAGCCCGAAGCCGAACACCTCTCGCGAGGGCCCGAAAGCCCCGGTGATGATGCCCCCGCCCCCGATCGCAAGAGGCGCCGCAACCGGGGCGGTCGCGACCTGGGCCGCCGCCTGCTGCATGATCCGCGGATGGGTCGGATCAGGGCCTGGCGAGGCGGACGAGGATGCGCCGGCGCTCACCGGCGCGATGCCGGAGAACAGGGCTGCAGCCATTAGAGCGAGCACGTAGTGGCGCGATCGTTGTTTCGACATAGGCAGAAACGCCGGGGGTCGCACTGTACACGCCCCGTCAGGGGACCGTCAACCCGTTAGCGGACGCCTCGGTGGGCAGATATGAGTCGGGCTCGCGACATCGCGAGCCCGACAGGTGGGTTACGTACTCAGGTGATTAATGTGCCGGCTCGGCCACCGTCCACAGGGCACCATCCAGGCCGCGACCGAACACATCGACCAGGCCGCCGCCACCCGGGCGGCAGGTGACGCTCGGGGGTCCGGTCCAGCTGCCGGCCACTGCCGCCCAGTCGACACTGAACGTCAGCGTGCTAGGAGTCAGCGGTACTCGCGCAACGTATCTCGTTACGGTTTCCAATTCGCTGCCACCGCCGAAGGGCACCGTCCAAGTCCTCTACACGTTCACCACCGGCGGAAGGAAGTACTACCTCGAATACGATCGTTACCCGGGAGACGCGGATCAGACGGCTTTGTTCGATGCGATGGTCACCGGGGGCCTCAGATTCTCCGCCTGCACGCCCGGCACCCAGCCGCTCCCGGGCCTGTGCGTCGGGCGGCCGGCCACCGTGCAGGAAGAAGCGGCGATGATCGCCGTGGGCCGGCCGGCGATCGAGGCCGCGTTCGGATTGCAGGACTGGTCCACCTGCTCCGGTAAAGCCGCATGCTTTCGAGTCGGCGATCCGTCGCGGGCCATGGTCGGCACAAATGCCGGGACCTTTTACGGCCAGGAAGGCCAGGGCCCGGGGGCCGGGTGCAGCAGCCCATGCCTGGGATCAGGTAGCTGGGCGTTCTTGTATTTAGATCAAGCGGCCTGGCACTTCTTTGACGTTGTCTGCACGCAGGATTCCGACTACTTGCCAAGTCCGGGAGCTCACGTTTTTGTCACGGGCTGTGCCAACGTTCGAGATGCACCGGGTCTCAGCTCTCATGTGGTTGCCTGCTTGGCCAATGGGACAGTTGTCGAGGTTGACAGCGCCCCCACCTACGTCGATGGCCGTATCTGGTGGCATCTCGCGGGGAAAGGCTGGATTGCACACGACTATCTGGTCGACCCGGCCCTGACTGGACACAGCTGACCGTCGATTTCGCCGAGCCCATAGACTTCTTGTGAGATGACCAAGACAGCACTGGTCACCGGCATCACCGGACAAGACGGCTCGTACCTCGCCGAGCTTCTGCTTCAGAAGGGATACGAGGTGCACGGAGTCGTGCGCCGCTCGTCGAGCATGAACCGCGGCCGGATCGACCATCTCCAGCATGCCAACCCAAATCACCCGGACAGCTCGAAGTTCGTCCTCCACTACGGCGACATGACCGACTCGGGCGGACTCAATCGTCTGGTCAAGACAGTCCGCCCGGACGAGGTCTACAACTTGGCCGCCCAGAGCCACGTCCAGATCTCGTTCGACCAGCCCGAGTACACGGGTGACGCCGACGGCCTCGGCACCACCCGCCTGCTGGAAGCCATCAGGACGACGGGCCTGCCGATCCGCTTCTACCAGGCTTCGACATCCGAGATGTTCGGCCTCACCCCGCCTCCCCAGAGCGAGACATCTGCGTTCCATCCGCGCAGCCCATATGCCATAGCCAAGCTGTACGCACACTGGATGACGGTCAACTATCGCGAGGGACACCACCTGTTCGCTTGCAGCGGGATCCTGTTCAACCACGAATCACCCCGCCGTGGGGAGAACTTCGTGACCCGAAAAGTCACGCGCGGCATTGCCCAGATCCTGGCCGGCAAAACCGACAAGCTGCGCCTGGGCAACCTTGATTCGAAGCGCGACTGGGGCCATGCTCGGGACTACGTCGAGGCGATGTGGATGATGCTGCAACAGGATGAGCCCGACGACTACGTGATCGCGACCGGGGTCACGCGCTCCGTCCGCGAATTCGTGGAAGCCGCTTTTGCGATGGCGGGTCTCGACTGGAACGAGTACGTCGTCCTCGACGAGGCTTTCCTCCGCCCGGCCGAGGTTCATGAGCTTCGCGGGGACCCAGCCAAGGCGATCAAGCGGCTCGGCTGGAAACCCAGGACTACATTTCAAGAGCTCGTTCGAGAGATGCTCGAGCATGACCTGACCCTCGAGGGCGTCAACCCGGCGCAACATCTTCCTAAGCCATCGGCCGGCGCCGCCTGACGTAGAGGCGCCGACCCCGCCACTACCCACACCCCGACGCAAGATCACGGGTGCTCCCTCGTTGTTACCTGTGGTGCTACCAAGGGACCTCGCTGTCTTCCCTGCGCTCGCCGGCGCTTGGCGCTCGCCAGTCCGCCGGCGCCTCGTGGCCTCGCTCGCCGGGCTCGCCCTTCTCGCGCTGCTCCCGGCCTTGCCGAATACACCCCGGCCGCAGGCGCTCCCCGGGACAAACCTGGCTGCCAGCCCTGGCTGGCTGAGCCAGCTCAACCTGTGGCGGGCCTCCGCCGGCCAGTCGAGCCTGATTGAGAACACGACCTGGAGCGCCGGCGACTATGACCACGCCGAGTACATGGTGATGACCGGCCAGGTGACCCACTACGAGACGGCAGGTCCGTACTACACGACCGCGGGCGACACCGCGGCCCAAGACAGCAACATCTACGTCAGCTCGAGCACCGCCACCACCGACCAGCAGGCGATCAACTGGTGGATGGGCGCTCCGTTTCACGCCATGGCGATGATGGACCCGCGCCTTTCGCAGACGGGTTTCGGCTCATACAGGAACGCGGCGGCGAGTCCATGGCAGATGGGCGCCGCGCTTGACGTCGTGCGCGGCAACTCGTTCACGGGCGGCCAGTTCCCGGTCTATTTCCCTGGCAACCTCTCGACCGAGCCCCTCACCGCGTACAGCGGAAATGAGTTTCCCGATCCCCAGTCGGCCTGCCCCGGCTACAGCGGCCTGCCGGTCTTTATCGAGGTGGGCGGCAACGTGAGCACCGCCGCCGGCCCCGTCCATACGATCACGGGCAACGGAGCCTCTGTGGCCAACTGCGTGATCGACTCCACCAACGCGAGCCTCGGCAGCTACCTGAAGGAGCGCGGCGGGGTCATCCTGATGCCCCAGCAGCACCTGCAGACCGGCGTCACCTACACGGTGGCCCTCACGGTGAACGCAGTGCCCTACACCTGGTCGTTCACGGTCGGGCCGTTGGTGACGCCGGTCGTGCCCCCTCCGCCAGGCTGGCAGTCGCTGGGCGGCGTGCTGACCTCGGGACCCGATGCCTCATCGTGGGGCGCCGCCAGGGTTGACGTCTTCGCCCGGGGTGCCGACAACGGGCTGTCCCAGGACACCTGGAACGGCACCACGTGGACCGGTTGGAGTTCCCTCGGAGGCATCGTCACGGGCGACCCCGGAGCCGTCTCCTGGGCCCCCGGCCGCATCGATGTGTTCGTGCGAGGCGTCGACGGCGCCATCTATCACCGCTACTTCGATGGCACCAAGTGGGTGGGCTGGGAATCGATCGGCGGCAGCGCCAAAACCGGACCGGACGTGGCGTCCTGGGGCCCTCAGAGGCTGGACATCTTCATGACCGGCAGTGACAACCAGCTTTGGCACAAGTACTGGGACGGCCTGCATTGGGGCCCTTGGGAGCCGCTGGGCGGAATCCTGACCTCGGCGCCGACGGCCGTGTCGTGGGGTCCCAACCGGCTAGACATCTTCGCCCGGGGTCAGGACAACCAGATGTGGCACCTGGGCTGGGCAGGCAACCACTGGACCGGATGGGAGCCGATGGGCGGGCTATTCAACTCAGGTCCGGACGCCGCCTCCTGCACATCAGGCCATCTGGACGTGTTCGCGCGCGGAACCGACAACCGCCTTTGGAGGCTGAGCTTGAACGGCACGCAGTGGAGCGGATGGCAGCCGCTCGGCTCGGAATGGATCTCTGACCCTGCGACGGTCTGCGAGCCGGGCACGACCACGCTCGCGGTGTTCGAGCAATTCGCCGACAGCGCGATCTGGACGGATTCGATCCCCGCCAGCTGAGGGGCCTCCCGCCCGCCACTGCGCTGGGCCGTCAGCTGGCGCGCCCGGCCGGTATTGCTGGTTTTTTAGCCGCGTTGGGGATGATGTGGATGGTCACCCGTCCAGGTCTCCGCGAGCAAGCATGAGGGAACTACTGCGACCTGCGGCCCGCCCGATGATCCTTTTGCGATCGCCGATACCGCGCCAATGGTCCACTTCAGGGCAACCAAGCGCCCTCATTCACCCTTCCGGCGTTGAGTCTCGCACTTGACGGGTCCGTTGTCCGATCACTAAGCTGACCCCGGCCTCAGAATGCTGTTATTCCCTCCGTGAGCCGCAAATTTGTTGACGCTCGATCCTCGGCGCGGGCCGTGAACATCCTGCCCACGCCCGCCGACCGGCCCAGGCAATCCCCTTTGGCGTGGCTAGTGGTGGGCGCGGTCCGATACGGGCCGGCATTCATCGCCCAGGTCGCCATCCTCTACCTGGCCCTGGTCATCGGCCAGGTCGTAGCTACGGGTCGGACAGGCGACCGTTTTCAACTCGAGCTTGGGCTGGTGATCGCGACACTCGCCATCGGCGCTGCGGAGGCGACGTTCCGGCTTTACAAGCGGGTGTGGGCGGTGGCCGGCCTGTCGGATGCCATCGCGCTGGCCCTGGCGGTCATCGAAGCCTGTGCCCTCGTGGTGCTGGCGGAAGCGCTCATCCCCCCCACCTGGCGGCCCTTCCCGATTGCGATACCCATTCTCGTCGCGCCGATCGTCCTGTCCGCCCTTGGCGTCCTGCGATTGATGCCCAGGATGCTGCTACGGCGCTCCATCGCAGAGAACCGCCTGCTGGTGGTGATTCCCGACAGCTCCGCCTACGGCACCGTGAAATCTCTCGTGCAGAACTCCAGCACACTGTGGTCGCCGATCGGAATAGTGACCGCTCAGCCGGCCGACGCTCGCCAAACCGTAATGGGCATCCCCATCGTTGGAGACACACGCGCCTTGGCGCACTGGATCCAGGTCACCAACGCTGACGGAGTTGCGTTCATCCCGGGTGACATGGTCCAGGCCGAATTCAGAAGCCTGTTGTCGATCTGCCTCAAGCTGGAGAAGCCGGTCTTCATCGTGCCGGGAGCTCAAGAGTGGCTGCGGTCGGTTGGATCGAGCCGCATCAGGATGTTGACCGCGGACGATATCGTGGCTCGCAGTTCTGAGGAACTCGATTTGGATAACGCAGCCAAGCTCATCGCCGATCGCACCGTCTTGGTCACCGGCGCCGCTGGCTCGATCGGTTCCGAGCTGTGCAGAATCCTGGTCACCCTCAAGCCGAGAAAGCTCGTGCTCGTGGACAACAACGAGAGCGGGCTGTTTGACACCGCAGCCGAGCTGAGGAGTCTATCGGCGGTGGACCTGCGCGAGGCCCTTGTCTCGATCACCGAGCGAGACGCGCTGCTGAACGTCTTCGTGGACGAGAGGCCCGAGCTGATCTTTCACGCGGCCGCCTACAAGCATGTCCCGATGCTGGAGAGCCATCCAGAGCAGGCGGTGTCCGTGAACGTGACGGGGACGCGGAACCTGTTGACTTGCGCTGAAGCCGTCTCAGCGACGCAGTTCGTCCTCATCTCGACCGACAAGGCGGCGTCGACTCAATCGGTTATGGGCTGCACCAAACGCCTGTGCGAGCTGATGGTGCTCAGCCATCAGGGAACCATGGGTTGCCGGGCCGTGCGTTTCGGCAATGTGGTCGGAAGTCGGGGAAGCGTGATGCCGATCTTCGAGCGCCAGATCCAGCGAGGCGGGCCGATCACGATTACGGACCCCGAGATGACGCGTTACATGATGACCTCGCGCCAGGCCGCATCCCTGGTGATCAGCACGGTCAGCTTGCCGGCCGGTCGCCTCTACATGCTCGACATGGGCGAGCCGGTCAAGATCCTCGACATGGCCAACGCTTTGATTCGGGCTCGAGGGCTGAGGCCGGGCAAAGACATAGAGATCGTATTCACCGGTCGGAGGCACGGCGAGCGCCTGAGCGAAGACCTGCTGGGTCCGGGAGAGAGCTGGAGGTCGACCGCCAACTCATCAGTGCGAGAGATAGTGACTCCGGCGCCGGATAAGCCTGAAGACCTCGATTGGACTGTCAATCGCCTCACCGGGCTGGCGAGGGAACAGAGGATAAGCGAGCTCACGCGCGCCCTGAAACAATCCGTATGGCCACGCCAGGCCCCACCGATTGATGAACCGCTGCTCCACATCGCCAAACATCCTGACCTGGAGCAGCAAGGCCCTAGCTGATTCGGGCGGGATCAGCACAGCCGGACGTTCATAATCACTTCGGCCGACAATTTCCATTCACGATGCCCGGAGCGATTTCGTGAAGCCAGGTCCGGAGGAATTGCCTACTCCAGGGTCGCCCACCCAACTGCTAGGTGTAGGTCTGGCCATCAAACGGGCATTAGACTTTTCTTGCGCGATCCTGCTACTTGTGATGCTATCGCCCCTCATCGCGGCGATAGCCTTGGCAGTTCGCGTCAAGCTGGGCTCCCCAGTTCTCTTCGTTCAGGAACGTCCCGGCCGCGGTGCCGCTCCGTTCAGGGTGCGTAAGTTTCGGACCATGACAGACGCGCAAGGACCTGACGGCACTTCACTGCCGGACCGGCTTCGTCTCACCCGGCTGGGCACGGCAATCCGTTCGGCGAGTCTCGACGAGCTCCCACAACTGGTCAATATCCTGGCGGGAGACATGAGCTTCATCGGGCCCCGACCACTCTTAATGCGCTATCTCCCATTCTTCACAGAACGAGAGAGACTCCGCTTTAAGATGCGCCCAGGACTTACGGGATGGGCTCAAGTTAACGGTCGAAACACGGTTGCCTGGGATGAGCGACTCAGCCAGGACGTTTGGTACATCGAACATTGGTCGCTTGGCCTCGACATGAAAATCATGGCAAGAACCCTCGGCGCAGTAGTGACGAGGCGCGGATTCGAGTCCGACCCAGAGTCAAGGATGGCCAACCTCGATGACGAAAGAAGGCATCGAGGTGATCTGCTGTGAAAGAGACCGTGTGGGTCCGAGCAGCTCAGCCCAACGAGGCAGCCGATGTGGTCACGGTGATCCGCGAAGCCTTCACCCAAGAAGTCATTCAGAGAACCGTGTACGGGTGTTCCGGCATCACGGCTTACATCAAAGCGGTGCTCACAGCGAGAGAGCTCGTAACGCCAACGTTCCTTGTGGCCGGCTGGACATCTCAAGTTGCGGCAGCTGCCGAGGTCGGCGTTGCCGAAGACGGCGTGTTTCTCTCCTACATTGGTACGCGGTCGGCTGCGCGTTCAAAGGGACTCGGTACGCGCCTCCTTCTAGCGGCTTCCGAGCTGTACTCCTCCAAGTCCGACTCCCGAATGAGCCTTGATGTCTACCAGGAGAACACCCGCGCACAGGACTGGTATCGGCGGGCCGGTTTTGAGGTTATCGGCGAACGTGGCTGGTGGGAGCTTGACCTCAAGGGTCGGAAGCAGGCACCCGCAGTGGTTTCGGGCTTACCCCAAGCTGACCTCTGTCATCGAGAGTTCGGCTTCTCAGAAATCATCCTTCACTTTGGCGGTGAATCTCACCGGGTTGGACGTCTTGGAACGGAATGGTTCCGTGTCACCGGTTTGGCTGAGCTCGACAACCCAGCCGTGTTGGCTGCGCTTTGCTCACTAGACCCCACGCGTAAGGTTCTTGCCCTTGGGGATCCCTCGCGCACGGAGGCTGCACGCCTCGGTGCCCCCACAATGCACGCATTCCGAATGCAAGCGCCTATCCGCCGGCTAAAAGAGACCCTTGGATCCATCTAAGGCAGGCCGAGGACACGTGACTGGAGAGGATCGCGCCCCCAACGTATCTAAATTGGCCGTCGACCAAGAGGCGTTCCGGCGAAGAGTGATTCAGTGCGCGAGCGGTCGGGACGCGATCGCAACCTTTGCTAGAGGGGCGGGCGCCTCAGCTGGCGACCTCGTGCTGTGTCCGGCCTACGTCGGATGGTCGCCGCGCGAGGGTTCGGGCGTTCTCGATCCGTTGGTCTCTCTCGAACTCGAAGTCGGCTTTTACCGTGTTGGAGCCGACCTCCGCGTAGACGTAACGGATCTGGCTGCTCAACTCAAGGCTCGATCGACAGCCGGCGTAGTACTTATCCATTTCTTTGGTCACGTTGACCCAAGCTACCTTGAGATCGTGCGCGCCATTCGAGAATCGGGCGCTTGGTGCCTGGAGGATGAGGCACACGCTTTGTTCACAGACCTGGTGTCAGGCACCTGTGGACGGCTGGGGGACGCGAGCGTGCTGTCACTTCACAAGATGCTTCCCGTCACAGCAGGGGGTGCGCTCTTGATAAACGAAGGCGACCGGCTATCCCTCGCAGGCCTCTATGAGGGGCGCGAAAGCCCTTCGATGCTCTGGGAATATGACTTGGCAGGGATCGCGAGCCAGCGCCGTCGCAACGCGGCTGAAGTTGCGGCAATGCTGGCGCCTTTCGTCGGGCGAGTGGACCCGCTCTGGCCTCTATTCGGCAAGAGTGGTGAGGTCCCCCAAACCTATCCAGTGGTACTGAGGAACGCGAATCGCGACGCTGTCTACCGCGTGATGAACGCGGAGGGTTATGGAGTTGTCAGCCTTTACCACACGCTGGTTGAGGGCATCGACCCCACTCGGTACCCTTTGTCGCATCAGTTGTCACGAACGATTCTCAACCTGCCGATTCACCAGGACCTGCGCACGGAGCAGCTAGCCGATCTTGTTGCTCACCTTATAAACGTGCTCGACAGGCTTGGTCCCGACAACCGGTCGTGACCGTCGAAGAGCCACTCCCCAGGAGCCGGCATCTGACCGTACTCAGTGCCGCCATCCCCGCGCAGCAACGCGCCTGGCTCGATCTTTGGATGCGCTGGCCGGAGCGTGAACCTGCTGCGCATCCCGGTTACCTCGCCGCACTCGCCTCGCCCGACGAGAGACCAATGTGCGCCGTCCTCGATCTTGGAGACGGCGGCATTATCTATCCGTTCCAAATGCGTGACATCGACCTAGCGGCCGGCTTATCCGGGGGCTATCGGGATATCACGGGACCCGTCTTCGGCTACACCGGAGCCTTCAAATGGAATACGGGTGATGACATCGCCGACACCTTTTGGTCGGAATTCGCCGTTTGGGCCCGCCAGGAGCGAATCGTCTCGTCGTTTGTACGTCTTTCGCTGTTTGAACATGACCTCCTTGCCTTTGATGGTCGAGTGCGAGTCGTCCAGCCAAATGTGGTTCGCGACCTCCAACACCCCGAAGACGTACTTTGGCGCGACATGGACCAGAAGGTCCGTAAGAACGTTAGACGCGCACGAGATGAAGGAGTGGTCATTGTTTCGGACACCAACTGGGAGCACTTGGACGCTTTTGTCCAGATATACCTATCCACGATGGAGCGGCGCAACGCAGCGCCGCGCTATCGGTTCGCACTCGGATTCTTTGGGGAGCTCCTGTCGGCCGTTCCAGATTCCGTTCAACTCTATCTGGCAAGAGTTGGCTCAACCTTCATTTCTGCTGAGCTAATCCTGACCTCGACACACCACGCCTATTCCTTTCTGGGCGGGACGCTCGACGACGCATTCCCGCTTCGACCGAATGACCTACTGAAGTACGAAATCATCCTTGCGCTGCGCGAACAGGGCCTAACGGATTTCGTTCTGGGCGGCGGCCCACAACCAGGAGATGGCATATTTCGGTATAAGCGATCGTTTGCCCCCGGTGGCGTTGTCGACTTCAAGGTCGGCGAGAAGATATTCGATTCGGAGGTTTATGGCGCCCTCGTAAGACACCGCGCCGCGCTGAGCGAAACGCAGGGCTCGCCGTGGACGCCTTCGCCTGAGTTTTTTCCGGCCTACCGGGCCGGTTGAGAGCCTCCTATCCGCATCCTGATATTGAGCCAGTACTTCGATCCGGAGCCCGCGTCCATTCCCGGTATGCCTTTGGCCACCTGGCTGCATCGGCACGGACACACCGTCGAAGTTGTCACGGGGTTTCCTAACTATCCGGGTGGCCGCTTCTACCCGGGTCACGAGCCTAGGGTCTGGCATCGAGAATCCGTGGATGGCATTCGCATAAATCGGGTGCCTCTCTACCCGAGCCATGATCTGTCCGCGGCCGGTCGAATCACCAACTACGTGACTTTCGCCATTTCCGCCACGACCTTGGGGACCCTTATGAGCAGTCGAGCGGATGCCGTATACGTCTACCACCCACCCGCAACGGTGGGCCTGCCGGCGCTGACCTGGAAGTACTTACGTCGAATGCCGTATGTCTTCCACGTCCAGGACCTATGGCCGGAGTCCGTCGTTCAGTCGGGCATGATCGGAAGCGGGCGAACCCAACATGCAGTCGCCGCGCTGATCACTGGCTGGTGCTCTCTGGTGTACCGAGGGGCAAGCCGGATCGCCGTCCAATCTCGAGGCTTCAAGCAGATCTTGGTCGAGCGCGGAGTTCCCAGTCAGAAGATAGAGGTAGTCCCAAATTGGGCCGAGGAAGCGCTGTTCAAACCAGCCGAGCCCGATCCGCGGCTAGCTCGGGAGCTGCAAATGGATGACCACTTCAATCTCGTGTATTCCGGGAACGTGGGCTACTTCCAGGGCCTGGACGTGGCCATCCGGGCGGCTTCGAGGCTTCGGCATTTGAAGAATTTCCAACTGGTGATTATCGGATCCGGTCAGGCTGAACAAGACCTGCGCAAGCTGGCCAATGACCTCGCCCTCGAGAACGTTCGCTTCCTCGGGCGGAAACCTTACACAGAAATGGGACGTGTGACAGCACTCGCCGACGCACTGTTGGTGAGCCTGCAGGACCGGCCGTTCTTTGCCGCGACGATTCCCGGTAAAACTCAGGTCTCGTTGGCGTGCGCAAAGCCAGTTGTGATGGCCGTCCGCGGCGACGCGGCTGACCTTGTGACGAAAGCTCAGGCCGGGATCGTCGTAGAACCTGGTGATGAACCCGCTTTCGCGGCAGGGATCGAGCGCCTTTACCTCCTGTCTAGGGATGAGCGCGAAGCCATGGGAGCAAGAGGTCGCGATTACTACGTCAGGGAGCTCTCGCTAGATAGCGGCGCTCGGCGGCTGGAGCTTCTGTTAGAAGCAGCGGCCGACGACAGGAGACGCTCCAAGCTCAGTTAGTTACATGCCCCTGAAAAACCCGTAGTTGCGGAGCAACAGCTGGGCGATCGGTAGCTGTCTCGTGGATTGGGTCGACGGATTCCCGGATTGCCGCATGCTCACCCAGCCAGAGCGGCCATCCGCC
>Ga0307373_10004085_pt1 | contig 24817 bp, 23 predicted proteins | sample OX2MG_FD_202534 | JGI IMG/M metagenome (GOLD analysis project Ga0307373, IMG submission 202534) | Soil microbial communities from Risofladan, Vaasa, Finland - OX-2 | ecosystem: Environmental > Terrestrial > Soil > Coastal area > Acid sulfate soil | place: Finland: Risofladan, Vaasa | collected...
CCTCTATGCCGCCGAAGGGATCAAGGTCCATGCCCTGTGTCCGTCCTTCGCCTACACCAACATCATCAAGGGATCCGAGCAGATGCTGTTGGACATGGGCTTCCCCATTCTCGACGTGGCCGATGTGGTGGCCGCCTTCGAGCGGATCCTCCATGCCGACTCGACTGGCGAGTGCTGGTACGTGATCGCTGGTCGGGAGAGCGAGCCCTTCCGCTTCCGCCATGCCCCGGGGCCACGCCTGGACTGACCGCCACTCCCCCGCCGGGGGAGGATGCCGCGCTCGGGCTACCATCGGTCCCACGGAACGGTTGACACCGTGATGTGCGGCGATGGATCCCGCCGGGAAGCACGCACGTGCAACGAACCGCCAGAAATCCCTGGCTGATGGCTCCTGACCAGACGGCACCGCGGCGCTCCCAGCCGCCGGCATCAGGCACAGGAGAACGATGACGATCCCTACCCCGGCCGGACCGTTCCACCCGAGCTCGCGCTCCCCTGCCACCCTGGTTGCCGTCACTGTGGGGGGAGCCCTCGGCACGCTGGCTCGCTATGCCCTGGACCTCGCCTTGCCGGTCGCTCCGGGCCACTTCCCCACCGCCACCCTCATGATCAACCTGAGCGGCTCGCTGCTAATCGGCCTTCTCCTCCCGTTCGCGTTGGCCCGCTCAGCACCCCATCCATTGTTCCGGCCGTTTCTCGTGACCGGCATCCTCGGCGGTTGGACCACCTACTCGGCTCTGGCTGCGGACACCGCCACGCTGCTCAAGGCCGGCCATCTGGGACTGGCCCTCATTGACGTCGGCTCCACCGTCGTCGGAGGGCTCGTCCTGGTGGCCTGCGGTTTCTACGCCAGTCTGGCTCACACCGCTGTTCGGTACCGCCGGTCAGACGGCCGAGGCAATTGACGATGCTTCCCAGCACCGGACACTCCCCCGGCCTCGTGCTCGCCGTCATGGCGGCCGGAGGCGCCGGTGCACTCGCCCGCACCTTCGTGAACGATGCCATCGCGCACCGGGTGCGCGCCGACTTCCCATTCGGGATCTTGACCGTCAACGTGACCGGGTCGTTCGCCCTCGGCCTCCTCACCGGCTTGACCTGGTACCACGGGCTGTCCAGCGAAGCGTTCACCATCGCCGCTGTGGGTGTGTGCGGCGGCTTCACCACCTGGTCCACCGCCATCTGGGAGACCCTGGCCCTCCTCAGGTTGCGCCTGTTCACCCAGGCTGCCCTCTATACCCTGGGGGGTCTGGCCCTCGCCCTCGGCGTGGCGGCTGCAGGCATCGGCGTGGCTGCGTTGGCCTGAGGGCCGGGCGGTTCCGAGGCGGCGTTCAGCGCACCCGCTGGAGCAAAGCGTTGGTGTTGACCAGGTCGAAGCGCTTGGGATCGTACGGGAAGCCGATCCATTCGAGGTAGCTCCGGTGGTCGTCGTGCATCGGTTCAGCGAGGGCTTCGAGGAACTCGGAGAAGCCCGAGGGACCCCCGATGTCATCAGGCGGACATGCGTTCTGCCCGTCAAGGCACACGGCGAACTTCAATGCTGTCGGGGACCAGACGAGGGACTCGACGGTCACCTCGTGCACCCAACCGTCGCCGAAGTCGTACTCAAGCGAGCATCGACCCACCTCACGGAGGGCTTCGACAACCGTGATGTCCCCTTCCGCCGTCTGATCGTCGTGGTCCTCATCGTCGAGGTCATCGAAGGCCGGGCCGATGTTCCTCTCACCGACCCGGAACACGTGGGAGTGCGAGTTGTTCCATCCCATCGCGACGAGGAGCATTTCGCCGAGGCTGGCCATGGTCGCCGATCCCGGGACCAGCACCCGCCGCCAGACTTCGGGATCGACGGCATGCAGCACGATGTGGCATTGCAAAGCACTATGGCCCGAAGCTTTTCGACCGGGTGGGTCCATACCCGGACACTACGGGACGACACCGGAGCCGGGCGGGGTCTTGCGCAATAGCCCCCAAGTCCCAACGGCCGGCCACGCCCCTCGCTCAGGTCGCGAAGGCCTCCGGCGGCGGACAGGTGCACAGGAGATTGCGATCGCCATAGGCCTGGTTGATGCGCGCCACCGGGGGCCAGTACTTGGCTGAAGCTCCCTCACTGGGAAAGACGCCGTCTTTGCGCTCATAGGGCCGGTCCCAATCCCCCACCAGCGCGGCCGCAGTGTGCGGCGCGGCACGGAGAGGGCTCGACTGCACGTCCCACCGCCCGGCCGCCACATCGTCGATCTCAGCGCGAATGGCAATCATGGCCGCACAGAAGCGATCGAGTTCGTACAGGTTCTCGCTCTCGGTCGGCTCCACCATCAGTGTCCCGGCCACCGGGAAGCTCACCGTCGGCGCATGGAACCCATAGTCGATGAGCCGTTTGGCCACGTCGTCCACGGTGACGCCGGTCTCCTTGGTCAAGGCCCGCAGGTCCAAGATGCATTCGTGGGCCACGAGGCCACCGTGTCCCGTGTACAGGATCGGATAGGCGGAGGACAGCCGGGATGCCACGTAGTTGGCGGCGAGCACAGCCGATTTCGTCGCGTGGGCGAGACCGCTCGCTCCCAGGAGCCTCACGTACGCCCAGCTGATGGGCAGGATCCCCGCGCTCCCGAAAGGGGCGCCACTGACCGGTCCGATTCCCTCCCGTTGTGCGGGGCGTGGGTGGAAGGGATGGGAGGGCAGATACGGCACCAGGTGCTCGGCGACGGCGACCGGACCGACTCCCGGACCCCCGCCACCATGGGGAATGCAAAACGTCTTGTGCAGATTCAAGTGTGAGACGTCACCCCCGAAGGCTCCGGGTTGGGACATACCAAGCAGGGCGTTGAGGTTGGCACCGTCGATGTACACCTGCCCCCCGAAGGAATGCACCGTGGCGCACATCTCGGTGATGCCCTCCTCGTACACCCCGTGCGTTGACGGATAGGTCACCATGATCGCCGCCAGCTGTCGCGCGTTCTCCTCGCACTTCCGGCGCAGGTCGACCAGGTCGACGGTGCCGTCGTCCCGGGCACCGACGACGACCACGCGCATCCCGACCATGACAGCCGAGGCTGCGTTGGTGCCGTGGGCGCTCGATGGGATCAGGCAGACGTCCCGCTCGGGTTGACCGCTGGCCCGGTGGTAGGCGCGGATGGCCAGCAGACCGGCCAGCTCACCCTGGCTCCCGGCATTCGGCTGCACCGAGACCTTGGCGTAACCGGTCAGCTGGGCCAGCCAGTACTCCAGATCGTCGATGAGCTTCAGGTACCCCGGCACGCCGTCCGATGGTGCGAAGGGGTGGATGTCGGCAAAGCCGGAAAGGCTGATCGGCTCCATCTCCGTGGTGGCGTTGAGCTTCATGGTGCACGATCCGAGGGGGATCATGCCCCGGTCCAGCGCGAAATCGCGGTCCGACAACTCCCTGAGGTAGCGGAGCATTGAGGTCTCGGAGTGATGGGCGGAGAACACCGGGTGGGTCAGGTACGGGCTCTGGCGCAGGAGACCTGCGGGCAGGGCGTCGGCGGGCGGCCCCTCAGGGCCACCGGGCGCCGGTGGTGCCCCGAATGCCGTGCGCACGGCCGCCAGATGCGCCGCGGTGGTGGACTCGCCGCACGACACACCGACGTGGTCGGCATCGACCAAGCGCAGCTGCACCCCGAGTGCGGCGGCTCGCTCCACCACATCGGCGCCCTGGCCGGGCGCCTGCACCAGGAGCGTGTCGAAGTACTCCGGGTTGACCACGTGCCAGCCGTCGTCCCGCAGCCAGGCGGCCAGCGTGGTCGCTTTGCGGTGGATGCCCTGCGCGATCTCCCGCAACCCGTCCGCCCCGTGGTACACCGCGTACATGGAGGCCGCCACCGCCAGGAGCACCTGGGCCGTGCAGATGTTCGATGTCGCCTTCTCCCGCCGTATGTGCTGCTCCCGGGTCTGCAGGGCCAGGCGGAGGGCAGGCCGCCCTTCGGCGTCGACGGAGACTCCCACCAGTCGTCCGGGGAGGTCACGCTCCAGCCCGGAGCGAACGGACATGAAGCCTGCATGGGGACCCCCGTACCACAAGGGCACCCCAAAGCGCTGGGAGGAACCCACCACAATGTCGGCACCCCATTCTCCGGGCGGTGTGAGCAGGGTCAGGGCCAGGAGATCACACGACACCGCCACCATCGCGCCGCGTTCATGGGCCTGCCGGGTCACCTCCGCGAGGTCCGCAACGGCGCCCGAACAACCGGGATATTGCTGGACCACGCCGAAGAAGTCGGACCCGGGTAACCCGCCGGTCAGGTCGGCCTTCACCACCTCGACGCCGAGAGGCTCAAGCCGGGTCCGCAGGACGGCGATCGTGTGCGGGAAGCATTCGGCATCCACTATGACCCGCCGGGTCTCTCCGTCCGCCCGCCGCCGCATGAGGATCACGGCCTCCACGACGGCGGTGCTCTCGTCCAGCAGGGAGGCGTTGGCGGTGGGGAGTCCGGTGAGGTCGGCCACCATCGTCTGGAAGTTGAGCAGTGCCTCTAGGCGGCCCTGGCTGATCTCAGGCTGATAGGGGGTGTAGGCGGTGTACCAAGCCGGGTTCTCAAAGACATTGCGCCGGATGACACCGGGAGTGAGCGTGCCGTAGTAGCCCATTCCGATCATCGGCTCGGCGATCACGTTCGATTCGGCCAGAACGCGCAGCTCCGCCAAGACCTCCGCCTCCGTACCGGCGGGGGGCAGATCGGCGTCGCACCGGCTGCGCACGCTGACGGGAATGGCGGCACTGAGCAGGTCGTCCAGGCCGGGATAGCCGAGCGCGTCCAGCATGCGCCGCTGCTCCTCGGGTGTCGTTCCGACGTGCCGACTGAGAAACGCTGCACCAGGGTCCAGCCCGGAGGCCGGAGGGGAGGTGGCGTGGGAAGGCTGTGCGGTCATTGAGGTCTCCAGACGTCGCTTCGCACGGTCACGAAGGTGGGCGGACGGCCTCCCCGCTCTGTCTTGGAACCTGAGAGTCTTGCCGCCCTGACGGGCGACTTACACCTTCGGTGCAGGCACCGTGACGGGCCTGCTTTCCAGAGTTGCCTTGCCGAAGCGGTGTGTCGGCCTGAGAGATTCTCGGGGAGAGTTGCTCCTCCGGCGCCCCTTCGCATACGCACTGCAGGGGCTCTTCCGCTCCAGCTCAAACGGCATATTCAGTTGTGGCCACTATAGCGGACGCGCTATTCCTCCCTGACCGGCCACAGCGGAGGGCGAACCAGCGTGGCCGGCAGCTCACGGCTCCGCTGCACCACGGTCACCGGGTCACCGTCGAGCAGCTGGGCGTCGGCGGAAATGAGCGCGAGGCCGATGCCGCGCTGGCGCATGGGTGAGAAGTTGCCGCTGGTCACCCTGCCCACGGCCCGTCCATTGCTCACGATCTCGGCCCCGTCACGCAGCGGCTGGCGCCCGTGGGCAACCAGGCCCCGCAGGCGCCGGGCCGGTCCCGCCACCCGCTCCTCTTCCAGTGCGGCCCGTCCGGTGAACTCCCCCTTTTCCCAGCCCACCACCCAGCCCAGCCCGGCTTGGAGCGGTGTGATCCCGGGCCCGAGCTCGTGACCGTGCAGGGGGAGCCCGGCCTCCAGGCGCAGGGTGTCGCGGGCACCCAGCCCGGCCGGCCTGACCCCCGAGGCCAGCACGGCCGCCCAGAATGCCGGGGCAGCCTCGGCCGGGACGGCGCACTCCACGCCGTCCTCGCCGGTGTAGCCCGTGCCGGCCACCAGGCAGGGCACCCCCTCCCACGCGAAGTGCGCCACGCCGAATCGGCGCACGGCCGCCGCTTCGGGTGACACGGAGGCCAGCCGCTCGCGGGCTCGGGGACCCTGCACGGCAATGATGGCTCGGGTGGCGGTCACATCCAGCCCGCCGATGGCAGCGACCACCCGGCTGGTGTTCGAGGCGTTGGGCATGACATCGAACCGCTCGTCATCGACCCACCACACGATGATGTCGTCGGTGACAGAACCGTCCTCGTCGAGCAGGTGGGTGTACTGCGCCCGACCGGTGGAGATCCGGCGCAGGTCGTTGCTCAATGAAGATTGCAGGTGCGCGAAGGCCGCCGCCCCCTCAACGCGCACGGTGCCGAGGTGGCTGACGTCGAAGGCGACTGCCGCCTCCCGGCAGGCCCGGTGCTCGGCCACTGTTCCCCCCGGATAGGCCAGGGGCATCTCCCAGCCCCCGAAGGGCACCAGCTTGGCGCCCAGGGCCACATGGGCTCCGTGGAGCGTGGATACCTTCATCGGGCGCGCGCCGCCCTCTTCTTCCCCGGCTGGCACCGGGCCAGGTTAGGCGGCCGAGGAGACCCGGTCGTCGAGTCCGTGGGCCGCCAGCAGGGCCAGGAAGTCCCGCTGGTAGACGACCACGATGGGGACCTCGGGGTACAGCTGGCGCATCTGGCGCACCTTGCCGTTCTTGCGAGTCACCAGACGCTGGTCCGCCGTGGTCAGCTCAATGAACACACCGCGGTCGACCAGGAAGAAGTCGGGCCGGAAGCCGGCCAGGGGTGAACCCTGGGCATCCCAGCGCAGCGGGAACTCCACCGGCTCGTACTCCCAGCGTTCCCCGTGGAGATCGAGGATGGCGGCGAAGACCCGCTCGGAAGGGTGGGCGAAGCGGACGCGCCCGGCCGGCGAACCCGCCGGGTGACGTGCGCGCCGATTGAGCCCGGGATCCGTCAGACTCACTCCCCGGCGGCCCGCGCCACGGTGTCGTGCGCCTGGCGAACCTCACCGGAAGGCCTCGACTGTGCGGTGACGTCGAGCCGTACGATGTCGGCTTCCAGCTCGTCGACCACGCCGGCCAGCGGCACGATGTTGAAGACGCCCTGGCCACCAGCCAGCAGATCGACCACCTCACCGTTGGACCGGGCCAGGACCGAGCTGTTGCCGGTCAGGACCAGGTTCGAAGAAGCCACGTCGGTCCCCAGGTCCTCGCGGAGGCACTCCACGGCGCGCCGGGCGGATTGGAGCGAAATGCCGGCATCGAGCAACCGCTTGATGACCTTGAGCTCAAGCACGTCGGAGTAGGAGTACAGCCGCCGGCTCCCACTCCCCCGCGCCGACGCCACCGAGGGCTGCAACAGCCCGGTACGGGCCCAATAGTCGAGTTGGCGGTAGGTGATCCCGACCAGTCCGCACACCTGCGGCCCGAAAAACCCCCCGACCCGGGTTGTGGACACCTCAGCCATCACACCTCCTGTGCGCCGCGACGGGGTCAGCCTACTGCACCGCGGACGACAGCGAGGTAGTTACGGAGGGGTGATTTTGGGCCAGACGACCACCGGGCCGTCCACCGTGAGGCCGACCCGGCTGCCCGGGGAGAGGGGCACGCCACCGGTGATCCGGACCACGAGCTCGGGCAGGGATTCCTGGTCGGGCCGCACGCGCACCACCGCGTCGTGGCCGAAGTACTCATAGCTCTGCACGGTGCCGGAGACCCCACCCGGCGCCGCCTCCCCGATCCTGAGCTGCTCGGGCCGGACCATCACCCGGGCCTCCCCCATGGCGGTGCCGACCCCGGCTTGGACCGCCAGGCGGCCCAGGGCGGTCGTTGCCGTCGAACCGTCGACGACACCGTCCACCAGGTTCGCCTCCCCCAGGAACTGGGCCAGCTCGGCGTCGTGCGGGTGCCGGTAGAGGTCCGAAGGGCTGGCCAGTTGGGCGATGACCCCGTGGCGGAGCACCGCCACCCGGTCGGCCATGGAGAGGGCCTCATCCTGGTCGTGGGTGACCAGAACCGACGTGGTGCCCGCCCGGTTCAGCACCTGAAGCACATCGGCCCGGACCGAGGCCCGCAGGGCGGCGTCGAGAGAGGCGAAGGGCTCGTCCAGCAGGACGATCTCCGGATCGGTGGCCAGGGCCCGGGCCAGGGCGACGCGCTGCTGCTGGCCTCCGGAGAGCTGGTGCGGGTAACGGCGGTGCAGCCCGGTCAGGCCGACCAGTTCCAGGAGCTCGTGCACGCGGTCGCGCCGACCCTGCTGGCGCGCCAGCCCGAAGGCCACGTTGCGCGCCACGCTCAAGTGGGGGAAGAGGGCACCTTCCTGAGGCACGTAGCCGATCTGCCGCTTCTCGCAGGGGACCAGGCGGTGCGCCGAGTCGTCGACCACCACGGAACCCAGGCGGATTTCGCCAGCGTCGGGGCGCTCGAACCCGGCGATGATGCGCAGCAGGGTGGTCTTGCCGCTTCCCGAGGATCCCAGGATGGCGGTGAACGACCCGGCGGCAACGGTCAGGTCAACGCCGCGCAGCACGCGGTGGCCGCCGAATCCCTTCGTCACCCCGGTGATGGTGAGCCCGTTCATACCGTCACCATTGTGCTCGGCGCCGTCGCCGGCCCCGGTACCGTGCCCAGGGCCGCCGGGGACCGGGCGGGCAGCCGGTCGAACCAGCGCCCGAGGACGTAGCTGGGCACCGCCGCGATGAGCACCATCACCCCCGCATAGGGCGCGGCCTGGCTGTAAGAGAGGTCGGTCTGGTAGCTCCAGAATTGGGTGGCCAGGGTCTCCACGTTGGTGGGGCGCAGCACCAGGGTGGCAGTGAGCTCGGTGGCCGATTCGAGAAAGACCAACGAGAACGCCGCGGCCAGGCCCGGCCCGATCAGGGGCAGGGTGACCCGCCAGAAGACCGAGCGGCGGCTGACGCCGAGCGAGTGCCCGACCTCCTCCAGCCCGAGCGGTGAACGGGCCACGGCGGCGCGCACCGAGACCACCGCCATGGGGAAGAACATCACGGCATAGGTCACGACCAGCAGCGCCGGTGTCTGGTAGAAGCGTCCCGCCAGGTTGTGCTCGGTGAAGAAGGTGAAGCTCAGGGCGATGACCAGGCCCGGGACGGCCAGCACGAGCATGCTGGTCCGTTCGAGCAGGCGCGCCGGCCGTCCGGCGAAGCGGACCGAGAGGAGCGCCACCGGCAGCGCGGCGACGGTGGCCAGTGCCCCCGCCCCGGCGGAGTAGGCGAATGTGTAGCCGGCCGCGCCGGCCAGTGAAGCCGACGGCAGCGTCGTGCTGCCGCCCCTGATGATCAGGTACACGATGGCACCCACCGGCACGCCCAGGGCCAGCGCGACAAGGAGCGACAGGCCCCCGAGAACGGCGGGCCGGGCACGCCCCAGGGTCCGGGGCCGGGAGCGCCGGGCCGCGCCGGCGCCGATGCGGGAGCTCCGGCCCCCTCCCCGCGCCGCACCCTCACCGATCAGCATGGTCGCTCCCATGACGACCAGGATCAGCGAGAAGGCACAGGCCTCGGGCGCGTTGAAGCCCACGGAGTACTCGGTGTAGATCTCCGTGGTCAGCGTACGGAAGCCGAGGATCTCGAAGGCGCCGAACTCGGCCAGCACCACCAACCCGACCAGCATGGAACCGCCGAAGATGGCCAGGCGGGCCTGGCCCACGGTGACCTTCCAGAACGTGCGCAACCGGCCCAGGCCCAGGCTGCGGGCCACCTCTTCCTGCGCCGGGTCGGCATTGCGCAGGTTGGCCGCCACCGGCAGGAAGACCAGCGGGTAGACGGCCAGGATCATGACCAGGACGGCGGCCCAGAAGCCCCCGAACGAGGGGAAGACGGACCGCCACCCGAAGCTCACCACGAAATCGGGAATGCCGAGGGGGATGACCACCAGCACGGCCCAGAAGCGGCGGCCTGGGATCTCGGTGCGCTCGACGAACCAGGCGGTGAGCGTCCCGATGACCGCGCAGAGGACGGTGACGACCAGGGTCAGGGTCACCGTGTCCCAGATCAGCTGGGCGGTCAGGCCGCGGAACAGCAACTGGCCCAATTGTCGGCCACCGACCTGGAACGCCTGGAGCACCAGGAACACCACGGGCAGCACCACGGCGATGGACACGCCCACCGCCCCGAGAACCAGGAGGAGCGGTGGGCGGCGGCGCCCCGGGAGCCGGTGCGGTCGGTTCACCTCGTGGTCACAGGAGCTGAGCCTCCTGAAGCAGCTTGATCGCCGCCGCCCCAGTTCCGAGCTCGCTGATCGTGATGGCATTGGGACGGAGCTCCGCCAAGGGGGTCTCGGGCTGGGCCGTCGTGACGCCCGAGGCGACCGGGTACTCGAAGCTGTCGCTGTGGGCGATGATCTGCTGCCCCTGGGCCGAATTGACGAAAGCCACGAACCTCTGGGCATCAGCCTGGCGCGTCGAGGACCGCAGGATCCCCACGCCCGACACATCGAGCACATACCCGACGTCACGCGGGGCGAAATAGGCAATGGCCGAGTGCATCTGGGACCGGCCGCTCTGCGCCCGCTCGCGGTACCAGTAGTACTGGTCCACCAGGCCGACGGCCACCTGGCCGCGATTGACCTGGTCCGCCACCGTCTCGCTGTTGGGGTAGTCGTGGTTGCCCGCGTTGGACCGGAGCGCCCCGAGCCATCGGAGCGCCGCAGCCGTGCCGTGGGCCCGCAACACCGACATCACGATGGGCTGAAAGTCCGTCTCGGTTCCGGCAATGGCCACCTTCCCGTTCCATTGAGGTCGCACCAGGTCCATCACCGAGCGCGGCAGCTGCGCGGGCTTGAGAAGCAAGGTGTTGTAGACCATGACGCTCACCCGGGCCGAGATCCCCACCCACTTCCCTCCGGGCGGGTCGAACCGGGCCGGCGTGCGCGTCAACGTCGACGGATCCACCCGAGCCAGGAGCCCCTGGGATGCCAGGTACTCCAGCGGGGGCGAGTTCTCGGAGAAGAACACGTCGGCCGGCGAATGGGACCCCTCGGTGACGATCTGGTCCGCCAGGACGTCTTCATCGGCATAGCGGGCGTTGACCGTGATGCCGGTCTTCCTCTCGAAGCCGGCGATGAGCAACTGCGTGGTCTGGACATGCTGCCCGCTGTAGAGGGTGATGCTGCGGGCCGAGCCGGGCGACCTCCCCCCGCAGGCGGCCAGGAGCAACGCCCCCACGCCCAGCGCGCCGGCCATCCCCAGCGCCGGTCGCCGCCTCGCGGTGCCAGCCTCACTCATCGGCCGGTTCTCCCTCCGCCGCGAATCTTAGGGCACCCTAACTTAGTGGCCGCCCCCGGGGGCGTCAAGGCTGCCCGAGCTGAAGTGCCTGGTCAGTCGGGTGTCGGCCCGGCCGAGCCGAAGTCCGGGCGCCCCTCCGATGGGCTGGAAGGTTCGGCATGGAAGCGCACCGGGATCCGCCCGGCCCGCCGGGCCGTGTGGCCCGCCTCCACCGCCAGCCGCATGGCCCGGGCCATGGCGGCCGGGTCCCGGGCCCGGTTGACCGCCGAGGCCACCAGGACGCCGTCACACCCGAGCTCCATGGCCAGGGCGGCGTCGGAGGCGGTGCCGATCCCGGCGTCCAGGATGACCGGGACGTCGACGGCCTCGCGCAGGAGGGCGATGCTGTGCGGGTTGCGCAGGCCGAGGCCGCTCCCGATGGGTGAGCCGAGGGGCATGACGGCGGCGCACCCCACCTGCTGGAGGCGGAACGCCAGCACGGGGTCGTCATTGGTATAGGGCAGGACGACGAACCCATCATCGGCCAGCTGCTCGGCGGCGGACAGCAGCTCCACCGCGTCGGGAAGCAGGGTGCGGTCGTCGCCGATCACCTCCAACTTGACCCATTGGGTACCGAAGGCCTCCCGGGCCAGCTTGGCCGTCAGCACCGCCTCGCTCGCCGTGGCGCACCCGGCGGTGTTGGGCAGCACCCGCACCCCGAGCTCGTGGAGCAGGGACACCAGCGAGCCCCCGCCCGAGGGGTCGACCCGGCGCACGGCCACGGTGGCCATGGCCGCGCCCGACGCGGTGAGGGCCTCCCGCAGGGCCTGGAGGCTCGTCATGCCTCCGGTGCCCAAAAGCAGGCGTGATCCGAGGACCTCGCCGGCAATGGCGAACGCGTCACCCGTGTCGGCTCCGGCAGAGGCGGCGGGGGTCGTCATCACGGACGACGATACCCCCGCACCCTGCCGGTCCCGGGACGCCGGCTCCCCCCTAGGGTGGCCCGGTGCCGGAACCGTCGACCCCTCCCAGTGCACTGACGATCGCCGGCTCGGACTCGGGTGGTGGTGCGGGGGTACAGGCCGACCTCAAGACATTCGCCGCCCACCGGGTGCACGGGACGAGCGCGCTCACGGCCGTCACCGCCCAGAACACCGATGAGGTGCGCGGGGTGGTGGTGCTCGAGCCCGCCTTCGTCCGTCTTCAGGTCGAGACCGTGCTCCATGACTTCGCGGTGCGCAGCGTCAAGACCGGGATGTTGGCCCGGCGGGAGACGGTGGAGGAAGTGGCCCGGCTGGCCGCCGAGGGCCGGCTCCCCCGACTGGTGGTCGACCCCGTGCTGGTCACGTCCAGCGGGCACTCCCTCATGGACCCCTCGGGGGTGGAGGCCTACCTGAGCCTGCTGCTACCGCACGCCCTGGTGGTCACCCCGAACCTGCGCGAGGCCGCCGTGCTCGGTGGCACCACGGTGGAGAGGCTCATGAGCATCGACGCCATGGCCGCCGTGGCCGAGCGCATCCGGGGCACCGGAGCCTGCTACGTGGTGGTCAAGGGAGGCCACCTCTCCGATTCGGCCGATGATGTCGTGGCCGGCCCCGCAGGGATCACCGTGCTCCCGGGCCGGCGGGTCCGCACCGGCAACGACCATGGCACCGGCTGCTCGCTGTCGGCCGCCATCGCCGCCCACCTGGCCCGGGGGGCGGAGGTGCCCGATGCCGTGCGGGAGGCCAAATCCTTCGTGGCCGGCGCACTGGCCGGCGCTGCGGGCTGGGTTCTCGGAGCCGGGCATGGACCCATCGACCATTTCGGATGGTCCTCAGGAACCTAGGCTTGGGGGGTCATGACCCTGCATCCGCCCGAGGTCGCCAACGCGCAAGCGCCGGCACCCACGCGGCCGGCCCGCAACGCCGACTACTCCCTGCGGCCGGCCATGATCGTGCTCGGGCTGGCCGTGCTGATCCTCGGGGCCTTCATCGCCGCCGGATTCCTGACGTCGAACCCGGTCCAGGGCACCAGGATCACCGGATCCTCGGCCGTGCCGGGCAGCACCCTGGTGGCTGTGCCGGCGGCCACGGCCCTCTCGGTCATCACCCGCTCGGGTCAGCCGCCCGGGAACATCCTCAATGCCGTCTCGATCCCCCGGGGGGCGGTGCGCACTGCCCATCAGGACAACACCGCGGCGGCGGATCAGTACGACGCCCAGGTCAGCCTGCGCGCCAATACCTCGCAGGGAGCACTGGAAGCCTTCTACGCCGGCGCCATGCGGCAGCAGGGCTGGCAGGTCTTCGGGCGGGGGCCGGCGAGCCACGACCCCGGCGCGTTCGAGATCCTGGGCAAGCGGGCCGGTTCGGACGGCTTCTACTGGGAGCTCGGGGCGGTGATCGGACCCACCTCATTCGGGACCGGCGCCCCCGCGGCGGGGAGCACCGACTTCACCCTCCGGCTCTTCCAGGTTCCAGATCCGGCCTGAAGGCCCGGGTCCCGACGGACTCCCCCGGAGTCCGGCTCCGCTTCGGCGAAGAGATAGGACCACACGAAGAAGTTGATCGGGTAGAGGAGGAAGCCGATCCGGGGGTCCGGCGCCAGCAGGGTCAGGGCAGCCATGACGACGCCGGCCAGGGTGCAGACCTGCGCCACCGTCCTGGGTGGGCGACGGTAGAGGCGCCGGGCCAGCAGGGCCCCGCCGGCCAGCCCCACCGAAAGCGGGAGCACCCGGTGCAGCGACGGGAAGAAGCTGACCAGGACATGACCGGGCAGGGCGCTGTCGGCCGTGGAATGGATGGCGGTGAGCCCGAGCGGGAAGAGCACGACGTCCTGGAAGAGGGCCCACGGCCCGCGCCAGGCGAAGGGGAACACCGCCGGTACGACCACGAGCATCATGCCGGTGAGCATGCGCCCGGGACGGGGGCGGCCGCTGCGATCACGTGCCGCCCATAGGGCCAGGACGGCCAGGGGCCAGGCGGTGAACTTCAGCGCCGAGGCGATGCCCAGCACCATGCCCGACGCCAATGGCCGGCGCCGTTGGGCCAGCGCCATGGCCAACAACAGGAAGGCGACGACGGGAATGTCATCTCCGCCGGTGGCCAGCGGGAGCGATGCCATGGGCAAGATGACGAGCACCTGAAGGGCACGGATCTTCCGGCGGCCGTTCGCCGGGCACAGCCAGAGGGCGAGCGCAGTGACCACCAGCGTGGTGAGGCAGAAGAAGATCCGGGCGTCGCTCCACCGGGATGCGGGCCACTCCGAGCTGGGGACCCCGAAAAGAGCCATGAGGGGGAGGTAGGGCATGAACCCCGGGAAGGTGAGCTCTCCCGGCGCGTGGTACGGCACCACGTGGTGCGTGTTGACCACCGGGTGGTAGGGGTCAAGGCCTCGCACCATCTCCTGACCGCCATGCTCGACGGTGATCACCTCGGGCTGTTGATGGGTGCCCGGATCACCGGCGAAGCGCCAGAGGATCTCCAGGCTCATTGGGAGCGCCACCGCCCCGGCGAACACGCACAGGGCCACCGCGGCCCGTCCCGCCCAGGCCCACCGGGCCCGCACCGGTGCCCGGCCCGCGTCTGCCGACCCACGGGCGCGCCGCGCCGCCAATCCCGCCGAGGCCGCCATGCCCAGGAGAAACGGGGCCAGGGCCAGCTCGGCCCACAGCACGTACAGCCCGGTGGCCGAGGTGAGGATGGTCACCAGGGCGAAGAAGGCCCCCATCAGGTAGAGGACGGCGTCGCCCGCCTCCGGGGAGAGGGACCGGAGGCGTCCCTGCCCCCGCCACCTCGGGCGGCGCCAGGTTGCGCTCTGAGCGGAAGTCGTCGACATGGCGGTCACCACAGCCTGACATAGCCGCTTTTGCCCAAAGATGACCGGGCGGTCCGCCGGGCGGGCCTCGGCGCGGGTGCCGGTTCAGATCCCGAGCACGCGACGGTAGAAACCCAGTTCGGCGGCATAGCAGGCGGCCAGGGTGTCGGCCCGGCGGAAGCCGTGGCCCTCGCCCTTGAAGTATCTCAGCTCGCAATCGACCCCGGCCGCATTCAGCGCCTGGCGCATGTGCTCCGCCTGAGCCGGGGGTACCACCGCGTCCTCGTCGCCCTGAAGCAGGAGGACCGATCCCCCCATGGCGGCGGCCTGAGCTGCCGGGGACCGGTCCACGTAAAGTTGCCGGGACCCGGGGAGCGGGCCGACGAGCCGGTCCATGTAGTGCGCCTCGAAATCGTGGGTGGTGGCGGCCAACCCCAGCAGGTCCGTCACCCCGTACCAGGAGACGGCGGCCCGGAAGCCTTCGCCCGCCGCCAGCGCGTTGAGCGCGGTGAGCGCGCCGGCGCTGCCACCCCGGATGGCCATCCGCGCCCCGTCGACGTCGCCCCGGTCCGCCAGGTACCGCGCCGAATCTTGGCAGTCCTCGGCATCGGCAACGCCCCACAGGCCCCAGAGGGCGCACCGGTGGGCCCGCCCGTAGCCCGTGCTCCCGGCGTAGTCCACCGTGGCCACCGCGAGGCCGCGGGTGGTGAAGAACTGGAGGCCCGGATCGAGCCCGTCTTCGGCCGAGGACGTGGGCCCACCGTGGCACCACACCACCAGGGGGGGCCGGGCGCCCGCGGGGCCGGTGGTGCCGTGAAGGGTCGGCCGGTACAGCGCGCCGAAGACGGGGCGGCCCGACCGGCCGATCAGGGCGAAGGGCTCGGCACGGGCCACGTCATCGGGCCTGATGCCGCCCGGAGGAACCGGGCGCAGGGGCCGTGGCGCGGCGGGCGCTGGCGCGGCGGGCGGCCACGGCAGCAACCAGACGTTCGGCGCCGTGTCGGGTGTGGCGCCGATGTAGGCCAGCCCGCCGGCGTGCGCGCACAGAGCGGCGATCGAGACGCACGGCTGCTCAATCGTCTGCGGCCGACCTGCGGTCCCGGTGAAGGAGACGAGGGTGTGCCGGCCCTGCGACGCCATGCGGGCCACCAGGGTGCCGTCCGCCACCTCGTCCATGGTCGACTGCCCGAGGACCCAATCGGGGCCGTGGAACTCGGCCGCCACATCGGTCAGACGCTTCGGCGCCTCCCCCCGGTCGTCCCCAGGATGCAGATGGGGCTGCCACCATCCGTGGCGATCGGAGACGAACCGGAGGGAACCGTCGCGTTGCCAGGCGGGCTGACCCACCGACTCGTCGGGGCCTCCGGCGACGGTCCACGGCACGCCCGCCGACGCCAGGCGGTCATGGCCCGAGACCGGATCGTTGACCCGCGCGATCGCCGTGACTACGACCGACGAGGCATCCCAGGGCATGTCGGGGTGGCCCCAGACCACCACCGCCATCCGGTCACCCGAGGGGTGCAGGCGGGGGGTCGAGAAGAAGTCGTGACCCGTCAGGAGCGTCGACTCGGTCGCCAGGCCGGCCCTGGTGCCGAGGGCAACCACGCGGCGCTCCGGCCGGCTCCGGCCCTGGGCGTGGATCTCGCGCACGGCCAGGACCCAGTCCCCGTCCGCGCTGGCGCTCAACCCACCGTGGCGATAGGTCCGCCCCGGGGGCGCCGGCGTGCCGAGGGCGCGGGGTCGGGCACCCGCGCAGATCCAGACCTGCTGGTCGTCCTGGGCGACGTAGGCGAATGACCCCGGGGCCTGCTGGGGCACCAGGCACATCGCTCCCCCGCCGTACTCGTGGACCCGGCTCCGGATGCTCACCCCGCCGGGAGAGTGATCCGAGAGGCGCCCGCCCTCGGCGCGCACGAGGACGACACGGCCCTCTTCGGCCGGGCGGGACTCCAACCAGTAGAGCGCGGCGCCGTCCGAGCACAGCTGAGAGAGCGAGACCTTGGCCGAAGCCACGTCGCCGGGCCGGAGCGGTGACGCCCAACGACCGAAGGGGGTGGACGTGGTCATGGCGGGAAAGGTAGTGCCCGCCCGGTCCCAGGGAGGGGCGTTGCCTCCTACAGTGAGCCGGTGCACTTCCCCGCGTACCTGCTGGACCGCTCGGGAGACCGGGTCCGGGCCTCAGTGACCGAGATGTCCGGGGACGACCTCCCTCCGGGCGACGTGGTGGTGAAGGTCGAATGGTCCGCCATCAACTACAAAGACGCCCTGGCGACCCGGCCGGGGAACCGCGTGGTCCGCGCCCTCCCGCTGGTGCTCGGAGTCGAGCTCACCGGCTCGGTCGCGGAGAGCACCGAACCAACTCTCGTACCGGGGCAACGGGTGCTGGTTCAGGGCTACGACCTCGGTGTGGCCCACCACGGAGGGTTCGCCGGCTACGCCCGTGTGCCGGCGGAATGGGTGGTGCCGCTGCCCGAGTCCCTCAGTTGCCGAACGGCCAGCATCATCGGGCTGGCCGGCTTCACCGCCCTCCTCTCACTGCACCGGCTCCGCCAGCACGGCGCGTCACCCGATGGTGGTCCGGTCCTGGTCACCGGGGCCTCCGGCGGGGTGGGGAGCACCACTGTGGCCCTGTTGGCCCACGCGGGCTTCGAGGTGGTGGCCTCCTCGGGCAAGACCACCGAGCACGGGTATCTGGAAGGCCTGGGTGCCTCCCGTGTGGTGGGGCGCCAATTCAACGCGGACGACGGGCGGACCCTGGGGCCCCAGCTGTGGAACGCAGTGGTCGACTGCGTCGGCGGGCCGACCCTGGCCCAGGCCCTGCGGACGCTCCGCTACGGCGGCGCTGTGGCAGCCAGCGGCCTCACCGGTGGGGATGGTCTGGCCACCACCGTGTACCCGTTCATCGTGCGCGGCGTGGCCCTCCTGGGGATCGACACGGTGGCGACGCCGATTGCCGAACGCCGGCGGCTGTGGGTCGCCATGGCCGACGAGTTCCCGCTGGCCCGCTGTGACGAAATGGTCAGCGAGGAGATCGGCTTGGAAGGGCTCGGCGATGCTCTGGCACGGGTGGGCGACGCCTCCGTGCGGGGACGGATCCTGGTGGCGCCGCGGGCTTAGCTCGCGGCGTAGACCGGCGACACCCGGATGGTCCCGTGGCTGCACGGCGCCAGGACGAGCGGAATGGGCGGCGACCCGCTGGTGGCGCCGGGCGCGGTGGCCGACATGGTGGTGGATTCCGGGCACGAGGTCTCGGTTCCCGAAGGAACGTCGGACAACTGGTAGGTGAACGCGGCCGCCGCCGCCGGGGCCAGCGTCACCGACGAGGGGGCGGCGTTGGCCGCTGCGGAGATCTGCACGGTGAGCCCGTCGACCATGCTCACGGGCAACGCCGTCCCACCGGCGTTGCGGAGCACCATGGCCGGATAGCCCATGGTGGTGCACGAGACGGTACTGCGGTTCACCAGGGTGATCACCCCCGTGATGGTCCCGGCGGCGCCCTGCATCTGCCCGGCCGTGGCCGTGACGTTGCTGCACGTCGGCTTGCCGGGGACGGTGGTGCCGGGCGTCGATGACGTGGTGGACAGCGAGGACGACGTGGAGCCTGATGCGTGGCTCGGAGCCCGGTTCGAAGACGGCCCCTGCTTGGGTGCATGACTGCACGCCGCGGCGATCATGCCGGCGCTGGCCAGTGCCAGGAGCGCTCCGGGGAGGCGCCTCATCCTTCGAAGTCCTCCGGACGCACCGAGTCGAGGAATTGCCGGAACTCGCCCACCAATTCATCCGGGACGTCGTCCACTTCGTCGTCGCTCTCCATCGCCAGAATGATGCCCTCGGACTCCATGAGCTCATCGGAGACGAAAAGTGGTGCCTCGGCGCGGACCGCCAGGGCCACGGCGTCGGAGGGTCGGCAGGACACGACCGTCCGCTCACTTCCCCGCATGAGGTGAATCTCCGCATAGTAGGTGGAAGACCTGAGCTCGGTGATGAGGACCCGCTCCACATTGATGACGAGGGCGTCCAGCATGTCATTCATGAGATCGTGGGTGAGCGGCCGCGGCATCGTCACACCCTGGAGCGCGTAGGCAATCGCCGTCGCCTCGGGACTGCCGATGAAGATCGGCAACGTACGCCCCTCCCCTTCGGTCTCCTGCAACAGGAGCACGGGGGTGTTCGACTGCAGGTCCACCCGGACGGCACGGAGGAGCACTCGGACCATGAGGGAAATGTAGCTCCCGAATCCGCCCCGGGGTCAGCCCCCTATGTGGCGCCGCAAGGCTGAGTGCAACAGCGCGGCACGCATGGTCTGCCCCAGGGCTCCCAGGTTCTCCGCCCCCTCAATGGCCCGCTGGCGGGACTCCGGGTTGCGCTGGCGTAGCAGAGGGATGATGACCTGCTCAATCAGCCCGAGCTCCCGATCCACTGCATTGCGGTAGAGCCGCAGGTGGCGGGGCTCAATCCCGTAGGTCCGGAACGCGACGGCCAGGTTCGCCACCGTGAGCGCACCCTCGTCAAAGGTCTCGATCCCGGCCAACTCGACGGATGCGATGAGGCCGAATCCCTGAAGCGCGGCCAGCTCAATCTCGGACAGCCCGCTCGCCTTGCACAGTTCGGCCGCCGTGAGGCTGGCCCCGGTGACGGTGCCCGTGGCCGGGGGTGCGGGGGTCGTGCCACCGGCGGACCGCGCGCCGGTCGTGGACCGGCCTCCCGGCGAAGTGGTCCCGGCGTCGGGACCCCGAGGTGCCGTCGCGGGATCGGCCGGGACTGCCCTCCCGGTGCCCGCCGGCGCCGTGGGCTCCGCGGCGCTGCGTCTCCCGGCCGAAGCCGCGGGGAGGGCTCCACTCACCGGCGCGGCCTTGGCTCCGGCCGGGACGTCGAGTGCCGCGCCCGTCCGGGGTGCATCGCCGCGGGTCGTCGCCATGGGTGAGATACCCGCCGCGGTTGCTGCGGCACCGACGGCATGGAGTGCGGCGGGGGTCGCGGCGTCGGGGATCAGTGCGGACCGGCGCGACGCGTCCGCCAGGATCCTCGCCATCGCCTCGTCGTCCGCCTTGGCGGACTGCTCCTCCGTCCGGGCGCTCACCGCCGCACCTCCGGCCGCTTCGGGGGCGCCCGGCAGGCCGGGGCTCCCGACCCTTGAGGGCGCCTGCCGGACCACCTTGCCATTGCGGCCGGTGGACTGGCGGTCGACGCCCTCCCCAACCTCGGGATCACCCGGTTCACCCTCGGCCAGGCGGTCCCGGATCACCTTGAGGGGCAGGAAATTCTCCCGCTGCTGGCGAAGGACCCAGCGCAGCCGTTCGACATCATGGGCGAAGAACTTCCGGTAGCCCGAAGGGGATCGTTCGGGGTTGACCAGGCCCTGGCTCTCCAGGAAGCGGATCTTCGAGATGGTGACATCGGGGAACTCCTCCCTGAGCAGCGTCAAGACGTCCCCGATGGAAAGGTGGGTGCGGCTACTCACTCGTTGCCAGCCACCAGGTACACGAGCTTGAACTTCCCGATCTGCACCTCATCACCCGGGGAGAGCTCGACTTCGTCAATGCGCACCCGGTTCACATAGGTCCCGTTCAACGAGCCGACATCCCGCAAGGTGAAGGTCCCACCGGGGTCGGGGGTGATCTCCACATGGCGCCGGGAGACCGTGATGTCATCCAGAAAGATGTCGCTCTCGGGGTGCCGTCCCGCCCGGGTCACCCCGCTCCCCAACAGGTAGCGCGCGCCCGTGCTCGAGCCCCGAGTGACAACGAGGACGCCCGCCCCGTGAGGCACTTCGACCATGGTGACGTTGGGGTCCTCGTCCGATGCCTCGCCGTGGTCGTCGACCGGGTACAGCTTTATGGTGGCGTCGTCGCCGTCGGTGAGCAGCGCGTTCCCGCACGAGGAGCAGAAATTGACCCCCGTCGGATTCCGATGCCCACAGTTGTGACAGAACACGGCGACCACGGTACCCCACCCGGCCGCCCCGGTTCCCTTCCCGTGCGCGCTGGGGACGCACCGGTGACTCGGGGACCCGAAGGCCTAGCCCTCGATGAGGGCCTCGTAGGCAGGCGGGTCGAGGAGGGCCCCGGGATCGGCGCCCTGAGCCAGCTCCAATTCGCAGATCCACCCGTCCCCGTAGGGGTCCTGATTGATCCGCTCCGGCCCGCTGGACAGGGCCTCGTTGACGGCGGTCACGGTGCCCGCCAGAGGGGCGTAGATCTCCGAGACCGACTTGGTCGACTCCACTTCGCCCAGCGGTCCCCCGGCGGTCACCTCGCTCCCCACCGTCGGCAGCTCCACGTAGACGATGTCGCCCAACGCGTCCTGGGCGTAGTCCGTGATCCCCACCCGCACACGCGTGCCATCGACGCGTACCCATTCGTGTTCCGCCGAGTAGCGCAGGTCGTCTGGAATGTTCATGACGGGCGACGCTATACGACGGACCGGCGGCAGACCTCCCGGGACGTCCCCCGCCTAGGTCGCCGTCCGGAAGAGCCGATCGACATAGGCCGACGCCAGGTGCTCCGACCCGGCCAGGTCGGCCGCCTCGCTGTAGACGTGGGTCACCGGATCCTCGGGGTCGGGTACCACCAGCACCCAGCCTTCGGCGGTCCGGACCTTGATCCCTTCAATCAGGGTCACCTCGGCACCCTCCTCGGTCAGCTGCTCCATCAGTGTGCGCATGACCAGGCCCTTCTGCCCGAAGGGCGTCTCCACCTCGGTGTGCAGGATCGGCATGTCAGGAACCCGGCGCATCACCCCGGCCAGCGACTCCGAGGCCTGACCCAGCAACCCGATGAGCCGGGCCAGTGCCGCCGCGGCATCGAACGAGGGGAGGAAGGCGGGGAAGATGTACCCCCCCTGCTGGTCGGCGGCGAAGGCGACGCCGCCCGATGCCGCGGCCTCCATGATTGCCGAACCCGACAGCGAGGTCACCAGCACCTCGGCCCCCCTCGCCGCGCACAGGTCCAGCGCGCGGTCGCTTGCCGTGACCGGCAGGGCCACGCGTGCCGGACGGTCCCCGCCCGTGATCAGTTCCAGAAAGACCATCACCGCTTCGTTGTCGGTCAACACACGCCCCGTGCCGTCAATGAGAGTCAGGTGCTCCCCACCGTCGTCGATCACCGCCCCGAGGTCGGCGCCCGATCCGCGCACGGTCTCGGAGACCCGCGCCTGGCTGGCCCGGCGGTCCACCGAGATCATCCCGGGGGTCTGCGCGTACGCGTTGATGCTCAGCACGTCAGCCCCCACCTTGGAGAGAAGGTTCGGCATCACAAAGTTGGCCGCGCCGTACGAAAGGTCCAATACCAGTTTGAGCTCACGCCCGGTCCGGCGTTGCAAATTGAACGCTTCGACGACGCCGGCCGTGTAGATCTCGATGGCCCGGGGCGAGAAGTCGATGTCGCCCACGTCCCCGGCCGTCACGCGCCGGAACTCCTCACGGTGGTAGAGGCGCTCAATCCGGCGTTGCTCGTTGACCGAGAGGTCGATGCCCCGCTCGTCGAAGAAGCTGATCACCACGGATTCGGGGTCGTCGTGGCTGAGGCGCACCGAAAGGCCGGCCTGGTTCCCACGGGTGCGCACGTGGTGGCGGGTCACCGGAATGGTGGCCACCTCAAGGTCGGTCACATTGACCCCGACGGAGTTGCACCCGACCATGATCGCCCGCTTGAGCATGCGCGCCGCCCGGCTGGTGTCCCGCGACGTCGTGATGTGGGTACCCTTCTCGAAGCTCGAAGCCCAGGCCTTGGCTAGCCGCACCGCCAGTTCGGGGCTGATGTCGACATTGGCGACGCCTCGCACGCCCTCGCGGCCGAAGAGGGTCCGGGTGCCCGCCGACTCCCACACGATGGAGGAATTGACCTGGGCCCCGGCCTCCACCACCTTGTACGAGTAGACCCGCACGTCCCCCCGCACCTCGGCGTGGGCCCCGATCAGGCAGCCCTCTCCCACCACCGAGCCGGGATCGCAGCGGGCACCCGAGCGCAGGTCGCACGAACGGCCGAGCACGGCACCCTCGACGTGGACCGCCGGACCGAGATACGCGTTCTCCCCGATCACCGAGCGCTGGATCTCCGCCCTCTCGGCCACCCGGGTGTTGGCCCCGATGGTGGTGTAGGCACCGAGGGAGGCGTCCTTGTCGATCGTGCAGTTCTCCCCGATGAATGAAGGGGAGTCGATCCGGGCCGTGGGGTCGATGGCCGAGCCCTTGCCCACCCACACGCCGGGCCGCAGCTCGAACCCCGACACGTCGACCTCGACCTTGCCGTCGAGGATGTCGCGGTGAGCCTTGAGATAGGCCGCCGTGGTGCCGACGTCCTCCCAGTAGCCATCGGCCACGTACCCGAACATCGGTGCGCCCGCTTCGAGGGCGGCGGGGAACACCTCGCTGGAGAAGTCGACGGCCCGCCCTTCGGGGATCAGATCGAAGATCTCGGGCTCCAGCACGTAGATCCCGGTGTTGATGGTGTCGCTGAACACCTGCCCCCACCCCGGCTTCTCGAGAAAACGCTCGATGCTGCCGTCCTCCCGCGTGATCACGATGCCGAATTCGAGCGGGTTCTCCACCGCGCACAGGGCGATCGTCGCCAGCGCGTCATGCTTCTCATGGAAGGCGATGGCCGAGGTCAGGTCGATGTCGGTGAGCACGTCGCCCGAGATCACCAGGAAACGCTCGGTCAGCTCCTCGCGGGCGTTGTGCACCGATCCGGCGGTGCCGAGGGGAGTCTCCTCGGTGGCGTAGACCATGCGCACCCCGAGCTCGCTGCCGTCTCCGAAATAGTTGCGGATGGCATTGGGGAGGAAGGCCAAGGTGACCACAATGTCCGTCACGCCGTGGCGCTGCAGCAGCGCAATGATGTGCTCCATCATCGGGCGACCGACCAGAGGCAACATGGGCTTGGGCAGGTTGGAGGTCTGGGGTCGCAGGCGGGTGCCCTCACCACCAGCCATGATGACGGCCTTCATACCGGGCTCCGCCGAGCCGCCCGCCCTTCACCCAACGCCTTACGGGCGGGACCCACATAGCTGCCGGCCGCCCACCAGGCCAGCGTCAGTCCGACCCCGCCGGCGACCCAGGCCGCCCATCGCACGGGCTCCTGCCAGCCGGCGGCGCCGTCGCCCAGCAGGAAGAGCGGGTACGAGGACATCAGCCCGAAGGTGCCCGCCTTGCCGACCCACAGCACGTCGATCCGGGCCGCACCCAGCGCGGCCAGCAACACCACCATGACCGAGACCAGTACCTCGCGGACGAGCGTGGCGATGCCGAACCACAAGGGCACCGCACCGTGCACGATCACCGCGATGACCGCCGTGCCCACGAGGAGCCGGTCCGCCGTCGGGTCGAGGACCTTGCCCAACGTCGACACCTGGTGGTAGTGGCGGGCCACGTAGCCGTCGACCCAGTCGGTGGCCCCGAGCGCGGCCAGCACGGCGGCGGCGGCCGTCTGGCGGTGCAGGGAGAAGAGCAGCCACAAGAAGACCGGGATGCAGAGGAGGCGGACCATGGTGATGACGTTGGGCGCGGTGAGGATCCGGTCCAGACCTGGGTCGTCATCCACGATGCCGAGTCTACGGGAGGGGCTCCCTCGCATCCCGGCTCTGTGTGCCAGAGTTGATCCATGCCGCAATTCGAACCCTTTCGCGGGCTCCGCTATCAGCCCGAGGCCACGCTCATCGGCCAGGTCATGGCTCCGCCTTATGACGTCATCAGCTCGACCGAGCGGGTGCACCTGGCCTCGCGGCACCCGGCCAACGCCGTCCTGGTGGAGCTGCCCGAGCCCGACCTTCAGGGGGGACGCGACCGGTACGCGGTGGCCACCGAACTCTTCTCCCGTTGGCAGGCCGAAGGCATTCTCCGCCCCGACGCCGAGCCCAGCGTCTACCCCTACCGGATGACCGACACGGCGGGACGATCCTCCACCGGCGTGCTGGGCGCCCTGGGCCTGGCCCGTCCCGGTGAGGAGAGCGACATCCTCCCTCACGAGCAGACGCTGCCCAAAGCCAAGACGGACCGGCTGGACCTCCTGCGGGCCACCCGGGCGAACCTCTCGCCCATCTGGGGTCTCTCCATGAGTGCCGGCCTGACCGCCACCTTCGATCCCACCGACGACGAGCCGG
>Ga0307373_10004086_pt1 | contig 24816 bp, 23 predicted proteins | sample OX2MG_FD_202534 | JGI IMG/M metagenome (GOLD analysis project Ga0307373, IMG submission 202534) | Soil microbial communities from Risofladan, Vaasa, Finland - OX-2 | ecosystem: Environmental > Terrestrial > Soil > Coastal area > Acid sulfate soil | place: Finland: Risofladan, Vaasa | collected...
CGCTCGAGGTCCGAAACGGCGAGCGGGCCGCCCGCGCCGTGCCAGGCGTCGGCGCCCCGGCTCTGATCCTCGGACTTCCTGAAGTAGGGCAGCAGCGCGTCGAAGCCCCAGCCCGGCACGCCCCAGCCGTCGAAGTCCTCGCGCTGGCCGCGGATGTACACCAGGCCGTTGATCGACGAGGAGCCGCCCAGCACCTTGCCGCGCGGCGTGAACACGCGCCGGCCGCCGAGCGCCGGCTCGGGCTCGGACTCGTAGGCCCAGTTGACGTCGGTGCGCGCAAAGAGCTTGCCGTAGCCGAGCGGCACGTGGATCCAGAAGCTGGTGTCGCGCGGCCCGGCCTCGAGCAGCAGCACGCTCGATCTTGCATCCTCGGTGAGCCGGTTGGCGAGCACGCAGCCCGCCGAGCCGGCGCCGACGATCACGTAGTCGTAGGTGGGGCCGCGCGCCATGCGGGCGCCGCCGCTAGGCCTTGCGCGGCGGCGCGACGTGCATGCCGCCGTCGACGTACAGGATCTGGCCGGTGACCTGCGCGCCGGCCTCCAGCAGCCACGCCACCGCCTCGGCGATGTCCTTCGGCTGCGCGACGGATTTGAGCGGCGCGATCGAGGCGTAGGTGTCGCGCAGGCGCGCGTAACGCTCCGCGCCATAGCCGGCGACCATCCATGGCGTATCGACGAAGCCCGGCGCCACGACGTTGAGACGGACCTCGGGCGCCAGCACGCGCGCGAGCGACATCGACATCGCGTCAAGCGCGGCCTTGGAGGCGGCATAGGCGATCGACGAGCCGGTGCCGAGCAGCGCGGCGAGCGAAGACACGTTGACGATCGCGCCCCGCGAGCGCTTCAGCTCGGGCGCCGCGGCGCGGCACATCTGGAATGCGGCGACGACGTTGGTGGCGTAGATGCGCTGGAAGTCCTCGGCCGACAGGCCCTCCAGCTCGCCGTGCGGCACGAACTTGGTGGTGCCGGCGTTGTTCACCAGCGCGTCCAGCCGGCCCCATTGGTCGAGCGCCGCCTGGACCAGGCGGCGGCATTGCGCATCCTCGGAAACGTCGGCCTGCACCGCGATCGCCTGCGCGCACTGCGCCGCCACTTCGCGCGCCTGGCGCTCGCTCTTGGAGTAATTCACCACCACGCGCCAGCCGCGCCGCGCGAGCTGCATGGCGCAGGCGGCGCCGATGCCCGAGGCCGAGCCGGTGACGATCGCGACCCTGTCGTCCATGCGCGCCCCTAGACCGTCGCCACCGGCGTCGCCGGCGAGCCCACCGCCCCGGGCAGCCGCAGCGGCGGCGCGGTGAGCAGGAAGCGGTTGCGCTTGCGCTCGCGCAGCCAGCGCGCGAGCGCCGTGAGGTACCACAGCTCGCCGAGGTGGATGCCGTTCTTGAAGATGCAGTGCTCGTGCAGCGGCATCATGGCGTGCGGCCGGGGCTTGAAGATGCTCGCCGGAATGATCTCGACCGCATAATTGTCGGCGATCAGGCAGGCCAGGCCGCTGTCGGAGATCCAGTCGAGCAGCTTGTCGTCGCGTCCGTCGAGCCCCGTGCAGGTGTCGTGCAGCAGCTTCGGGTCGGGGTTTTTCTTCAATTCGAGGATCACGTCGGCGAAGCCGGTGTACAGGCACACCATGTCGCCGCGCTCGACCTCGACCCGGTCGGCCTCGAGCACCCGCATCAGCTCGTCGTAGCCCACCGCGTGACGCCGGCGGCCGAAGTGCGCGTGCAGATCGATCAGCACCCCGCGCCCCTGCGCCCCGTGCTCGGCGAGATTCTGGATGCCGAGCGCCTCGGCGCGCGTGCCCTCGTAGCGCGCCCAGGGCTCGGCCGCGGCCGGGTTCTCGGGCGCGGGCTTGACGTGCTCGCCGGCGCGAAAGCCGTTGTAGAACACCACCTCCGGCTTGCCGTCGCCGTCGGCGTCGAACAGGCCGCCGATGTGCGCGAACGAGTCCCACTGGGTCGAGTACTGCAGCGTCAGCAGCGCCAGGTCGTCGCACACCACGTCGGTGAGTCCGGGGTGGTCCTCGGCGAGCGGCCAGCAGAAGTTCTGCTTGCCCACCTGCTTGCCGTCGCGCAGCGTGGCGAACAGGCGCGGCGGGGTCCGGCGCGGGTTGAGCGCGCTGCCGCCAGGATAGTCGAGCGGCAGCGACAGGCAGAAGGCGACGCCCTCCTTCACTTCGGCCACGCCCTGCAGCACCTTCTCGCGCGTCACCAGGTTCATGCGGCCGCGCTGATCGTCCGCGCCGAACTCCCCCCAGCTCGAGCCCGGCGGCCTGTGCTTCCATCGCTGTGCCATCGCCTTTGCCTTCAGTAGTAGTGCCGCGCGATCGTCTCGGCGACCATCACCGGCTTGTCGCCGCCCTCGCGCTCCATGACCACGTTCCAGGTCACCTGCACGCCGCCTTCGATCTTCTCGTATTTGGCGAGCGTGAAGCGCGCCCGCACCTTCGAGCCCGAAGGCACCGGCGCGGTGAAGCGCACCCGGTTCAGCCCGTAGTTGACCCCCATCTTGCGGTCGGAGAACGAAAACGTGATCTCGCTCAGGTGCGACAGCAGCGACAGGGTGAGAAAGCCGTGCGCGATGGTGGTGCCGTAGGGCGAGCTGCGGGCGCGCGCGCGATCGACGTGGATCCACTGGTGGTCGTCGATCGCCTTGGCGAACAGGTCGATGCGCTCCTGCGTGACCTCGAGCCAGGGCGAGACGCCGATCTCCTCGCCCACCCGGCTCTCGAGCCCGCGGATGGTGACCGCTTGCGTGCCCATGCTGCCTCCCTCGATTTCGGCCAGGCCCCGATTCTAAGCACGCGGCGCCGCGATGAAGCGCTCGATTTCGCTGCACACCAGCGCAGGCTGCTCGTGCACGATCCAGTGCGAGGCGCCGGGCACCCGCCGCACCACCAGATCGGGCACGCATTGCTCCAGGCCGCCCAGGCAGCCGGGCAGCAGCGCCCGGTCGCGCTCGCCCCACAGCACCAGCGTCGGCACGCGCACCATGAAATCCTGCGGCCGCAACGCGAGGCGCGCGGCGCCCGGGTCCGCCGCGGAGGGCGGGTACAGCGGCGAGGCGCGATAGTAGTTGAGGCCGCCGGTGAGCGCGCCGGGCTGCGCCCAGGCTTCGCGGTAGGCCGCCTGGTCCTCGGCGCTGAAGGCACCGCCCGATTCGTCGAACACCATGCGCCCGAGGCGCGCGTAGCCGTTCTCCGACAGCACGCGCTCGGCCTTCGCGTCGCGCAGCAGCAGCATGTAATCGCTCGCCTTCTGCTGCGCCGGGTTGCGCGCGAGCTCGCGCCAGAAGGTGTAGGGATGCGGGGCGTTGACGATCACCAGGTGCGAAAGCAGCTCGGGGTGCGCGATCGCCAGACCCCAGGCGAGCGCTCCGCCCCAGTCGTGTGCAACCAGCACGAACGGTTCGGCGCTGAAGCGCGCGGCGAGCCGCGCGACGTCGGCGATCAGCGTCTTCGCCTTGTACTGCTCGACGCCCGCGGGCTTGTCCGACAGGTTGTAGCCGCGCAGGTCGGGCGCGAGCGCGCGCCAGCCGCGCGCGGCGAAATGCTCGAGCGGCTGCTGCCAGGCGCGCCAGAATTCCGGAAAGCCGTGCAGGAACAGCATCAGCCTGCCCGTGCCCGCCGTAGCGTAGTGCAGCCGCACCCCGTTGACGGAGGCGTAACCGTGCTCGATCCGAGGCATGCGCGTCCTTACTGCTTTTGCTTATTTAATCATTTTTCCCGCAGCGGGATATGATCACGCCGACTGCACCGCGCGTCTCGTGCGAATCACAACAAATTCACCCTTCGTCCACCCTAGGAGCCTCGTCATGAACAATCTCTTCAGGACCCTTCTCGTCTCGGCCGCGCTGCTGCTCGGCAACGGCTACCCGCCGAGCGCGGGCGCAGCGCCGCTCGGCGACGCCACCGCGCTACGCGGCCTGCACGAGGCCAAGGGCGTGTTCATGATCAGTGTGAACGATCCCAACAAGCTCGCGCACGTGCTCAAGGTCGTCGAGGAAACCGATACCGGCATGGCCGCCCAGAACGTCAAGCCGCACCTCGTCGTCGTGGTCGTCGGCCCGGCGGTCGCGTTCCTGACCAAGGACCGGCGCGGCATCCCGTACATGGAGCAGCCGGGCGTCGCCCACGTCCAGGCGGCCGTCAAGAAGCTCGACGGCATGGGCGTTCGATTGGAGGCCTGCGGCGTGGCGCTGAAGGGCATGGACATCGAGCCCGGCGACGTCATCCCCGGGGTCCACCCGGTCGGCAACGGCTACATCTCCGCCATCGGCTACCAGGCGCAGGGTTTCCAGCTGGTGCCGGTGTACTGAGCTCGCCTCGACGCCCGCCGGCGCCTAATCCAGGCATCCGCGCAATCCTTCGGCGAGCGCGCGCGCGATGCGCCGCTGCACGCGCGGCTCGCGCAGGCGCAGCTCCTCGGCGCGGTTGACGATCACCCCCGCCTCGAGCAGCGCCGCCGGCATGCTGGCGCTCCTCGCCACGGCGAGGTGGTCGAACCAGTGCACGCCGTTCTTCTCGTCGGCGAACGGGCGGTTCTCCCCGAGCACCGGATCGGCGTGGTAGCGCGACGGGTGGAAGCCGGCCGCGCGCAATCGCGCGCCGATCGCGCTCGCGCAGGCCAGGCTCGCCCGCGGGTGCGGGTTCTCGTGCGACACGAACAGCGCGAAGCCGGAAAAGCGATCGCCGTAACGCTCGGGCCGGCCTTCGTAGGTCCAGGTCTTGAGCAGCCGCTCCTTGGCCGAATCGTGATGGATCGAGAGAAAGAAGTCGGTGCCGCGCGCGGCGCGCGTACGCGCGCCCAGATCGGCATAGTCGCCGCGCTCGCCGATCAGCCGCACGGTGAAGCCGGCGCGCTCGAGCGCCGCCTTCACCGCGAGTGCGAGATGCAGGTTGTAGTCGAACTCCGGCACGCCGCGCGCCGAGAGCGCGCCCGGCTCGGCGAGATAATGGCCGACATCCACCGCGATCTCCTTGCCCCAGGCCGCGCCGGCGAATAGCGCGAGGGCGAGGAAGACGATCCGCCTCACGAGAACTTCGAGAAATCCGGCTTGCGCTTCTCGAAGAACGCCGTCATCGCCTCCTTCGCTTCCGGCGCGGCGAGCCGCTCGCGAAACAGGCGCCCCTCCTCGTCCATCTGTTCGGCGACCGCTTGCGCGAGGCGCCGCTTCATCAGCTGCTTGGTCAGGCGCACCGAGGCGGGCGGCAACGCCGCCAGGCCGAGCGCCGCGTCGCGCGCGTACTCGAGCAGCTCGCCCTCGGGGATCACCTCGGTCACCAGCCCGGCGCCGAGCGCCTTGGCGGTGCCGAACGGCTGGCCGAGCAGCAGCAGCTCGGCGGCGCGCTGGTAGCCCGCGGCGAGCGGCAGCAGCAGGCTCGAGGCCGCCTCCGGAACCAGCCCGAGCGGCACGAACGGCAGCTGGAAGCGCGCGTTCGGCGCGGCGTACACCAGGTCGCAGTGCAGCAGCATGGTGGTGCCGATGCCCACCGCCGGGCCGCCGACCGCGGCCACCAGCGGCTTGTGCGCACCGGCGATCAGGCGCAGGAAGCGCCAGCTCGGCGAGGCGTCGCCGTGCGGCGGGCGCTCGAGGAAGTCCTTCAGGTCGTTGCCCGAGCAGAAGCAGTCCGATTTGCCGTGGATCAGCACCGCGCGCACCTGCGCATCGGCATCCGCCGCGGCGAGCGCGTCGCCGAGCGCCTGGTACATCTCCTGGGTGAGCGCGTTCTTCTTGTCGATGCGCGCGATCTCGATGCGCGCCACGCGCTCCTTCGTCTCGACGAGGACGTGGGCGCTCATTCAGGCTCCCGGCAGCTTGTAGTCTTTGAGCTGCAGCCGCAAGTTCAGCTTGGACAGCTTGCCGGTCGCGGTGTGCGGCAGCTCCTTCACGAACACCACGTCGTCCGGCATCCACCACTTGGCGACCTTGCCCTCGAAAAACCTGAGCAGCTCGTCCCTGCTCACCTCCTGGCCGGCCTTCTTCACCGCCACCACGATCGGGCGCTCGTCCCACTTCGGGTGCTGGACCCCGATCACCGCGGCCTCGGCGATCGCCGGATGCGCCACCGCGATGTTCTCCAGGTCGATCGAGCTGATCCACTCGCCGCCCGACTTGATCACGTCCTTCGAGCGGTCGGTGATCTGCATGTATCCGTCCGGGTCGATGGTGGCGACGTCGCCGGTCGGGAACCAGCCGCCCTTGAGCGGGCTGCCACCCTCGCCCTTGTAGTAGCCGTCGATCACCCACGGACCGCGCACGTGCAGGTCGCCGAAGGCCTTGCCGTCGCGCGGCAGCTCCTTGCCGTCCTGCCCCACGATCTTCATGTCCACGCCGAAGATCGCCCGGCCCTGCTTGCTCTGCACCGCGTAGCGCGCGTCCTTGTCCATCTTGAGGTGCTTCGCCTTGAGCGTGCTCACGGTGCCGAGCGGGCTCATCTCGGTCATGCCCCAGGCGTGCAGCACCCGCACGCCGTAGTCGTCCTGGAAGGCGCGGATCATCGCCGGCGGACACGCCGAGCCGCCGATCACCACGGCGCGCAGCGTGGAGAACTTGAGCTTCTGTTCCTTCATGAAGTTGAGCAGGCCGAGCCACACCGTGGGCACGCCCGCCGACATGGTCACGCCCTCGCTCTCGAACTGCTGGTGCAGGCTCTTGCCGTCCAGGTGCTGTCCCGGGAACACCAGCTTGGTGCCGGTGAGCGCGCAGGAGTACGGCAGACCCCAGGCGTTGACGTGGAACATCGGCACCACCGGCAGCACCACGTCGCGCGCCGACAGGTTGAGCGCGTCCGGCAGCGCCGCGGCGTAGGCGTGCAGCATGGTGGAGCGGTGCGTATACAGCGCGCCTTTCGGGTTGCCGGTCGTGCCCGAGGTGTAGCACAGGCACGCGGCGGTGCGCTCGTCGAAGCTCGGCCACTCGAACGCGTCGTCCTGCGCTTCGAGCAGCTCCTCGTAGCACAGCAGGCCGGGAATGGCCGACTTGGGCATGTGCGCGCGATCGGTCATCGCCACGTAGCCCTTGACGGTCTTGAGCTGGGGCGCGAGCTTCTCGATCAGCGGCGCGAAGGTCAGGTCGAAGAAGACGAACTTGTCCTCGGCGTGGTTCGCCATGTAGGCGATCTGGTCGGGAAACAGGCGCGGATTGATGGTGTGGATGACCGCGCCGCTGCCCGCCACCGCGTAGTAGATCTCGAAGTGCCGGTAGCCGTTCCAGGCGAGCGTCGCGATGCGGTCGCTGCCGTTGACGCCGAGAGCCTTGAGCGCCCTGGCCAGCCGGCGCGCACGCGTGTGCGCCTGGCGGTAGCTGTAGCGGTGCAGCGCGCCGGAGCCGTCGGCGTCCGGCCCTTCCACCGTCTTCGACACGATCTCGACGTCGCCGTGGTGCCGGTCGGCGTGGCGGATCAGGTCGGTGATCAGCAGCGGCGAGTCCATCATCAGGCCCTGCATACGAATCCTCCTCCAGGATGTGGCGAATCTGCTTGTGGTCTTGTGCAGCCCAATTATGACGCCACCGCCCGCATCCCGCAGCCCTGCCGGCGCCGCAGCTGCGGAATGGGCTGTCTAGCGGCCGTCGATCCCGGTAAAATCGCCGCTCCACGGCGCGCCGGCTCGACCGTCGCGCATCGTTCCAGCCTGGAGATCCCGATGAGCGACGCTGCTCAGTATTCCGTCCGCGACGGCATCGCCGTCATCACTTTGAACAACCCGCCGGTCAACGGCCTCGGCCACGCGCTGCGCAGCGGCATCATGCAGGGGCTGCAGCAGGCCGGCGCCGACGCCGCGGTGAAGGCGATCGTGCTCATCGGCTCGGCGAAGGCGTTTTCGGGCGGCGCGGACATCCGCGAGTTCAACACCCCCAAGAGCTCGCTACCGCCCACCCTGCACGAGATCATCGCGGCGCAGGACGCGAGCGCGAAGCCGATCGTCGCGGCGATCGGCGGCTTCGCGATGGGCGGCGGCCTCGAGCTCGCGCTCGGCTGCCACTACCGCGTGGCCGCCCCCAGGGCGCAGCTCGCCCTGCCCGAGGTCAAGCTCGGCATCCTGCCCGGCGCCGGCGGCACCCAGCGCCTGCCGCGCGTCATCCCCGTGGCCGAGGCGCTCAAGGCCATGACCACCGGCAACCCGATTCCCGCCGAGAAGGGTCACGCGCTCGGACTGGTCGACGAGATCGCGGCCGGCGACCTGCTCGAGGCGGCGCTCGCCTACGCCAGGCAGCTGGTGGCCGCGGGCAAGGGCCCGCGCCGCATCCGTGACATGAAGGCCAGGCTGGAGGGCGACGCGCAGGCGTTCTTCGAGGCGGCGCGCGCGGAGGTGGCGAAGGCGAGCCAGGGCTACCCCGCGCCGCTCGAGATCGTCGCCTGCGTCGAGGCCGCCGCGAAGCTGCCGTTCGACGAGGGGCAGAAGGAGGAGCGCCGGCGCTTCGAACAGCTGGTGAACACCACAGAGTCGAAGGCGCTGCGCCACATGTTCTTCGCCGAGCGCCAGACCACCAAGATCCCGGACGTGCCCGAGGACACCCCGGTGCGCGAGATCCGCAAGGCGGCGATCGTCGGCGCCGGCACCATGGGCGGCGGCATCGCCATGAGCTTCGCGAACGCCGGCATCCCGGTGACGGTGATCGAGGCGAAGCAGGAGGCGCTCGAGCGCGGCCTGGCGACGATCCGGAAGAACTACGCCAACACCGTGTCCAAGGGCCGGCTCAAGCAGGAGGACATGGACCAGAGGATGGCTCTGATCGCCTCCAGCCTCAAGCTCGAGGACGCGCAGGACGCCGACATCGTCGTCGAGGCGGTGTTCGAGCGCATGGACGTGAAGCAGGAGATCTTCCGCAAGCTCGACGGCATCGCCAAGGCCGGCGCGATCCTCGCCACCAACACCTCGACGCTCGACGTGAACGCGATCGCGGCGGTTACCCGGCGTGCGCAGGACGTAATCGGCACGCACTTTTTCTCGCCCGCGAACGTGATGCGCCTGCTCGAGATCGTGCGCGGCGCGAAGACCGCCAAGGACGTGCTCGCCACCACGCTCAAGCTCGGCAAGACGCTCAAGAAGGTGCCGGTGGTCTCGGGCGTGTGCGACGGCTTCATCGGCAACCGCATGCTGGAGAAGTACGTCCAGCAGGCCATGTTCCTGCTCGACGAGGGCGCCACCCCGCAGCAGGTCGACGGCGCGCTCACCCGGTGGGGGCTGGCGATGGGACCGTTCACCATGTCCGACATGGCGGGCAATGACATCGGCTGGGAGGTGCGCAAGCGCCGCTACCAGGAGCGCCCGGACATGGTGTATTCGCGCATCGCCGACCGCATCTGCGAGCAGGGGCGCTTCGGGCAGAAGACCGGCAAGGGCTTCTACCGCTACGAGCCGGGCAACCGCAAGCCGATCCCCGACCCGGAGGTCGACGCGATCATGACCGCGTACCGCAAGGAGATCGGCGTCGCGCCGCGTGCGATCTCCGACGAGGAGATCGTCGCGCGCTGCATGTACGCGCTCGCCAACGAGGGCGCGCGCATCCTCGAGGAAGGCATCGCGCTGCGCGCCTCGGACATCGACATGGTGTACCTCACCGGCTACGGCTATCCGCCGTACCGCGGCGGGCCGATGTTCTATGCCGACACGATGGGCCTGGCGAGCGTGCTCGCCGCAATCGAGAAGTTCCAGCAGGGCTACCAGGGCGCGCAGTGGAAGCCCGCGCCGCTGCTGGTGAAGCTGGCCAGGGAAGGCAAGACGTTCAATTGACGCCAGGACGGCGCCATATGCCCCTCATCGCGTGCTGTTGAGACCACGGAGGCACTCATGACCGAAGCAGTGATCGTATCGACCGCCCGGACCCCGCTGTGCAAGAGCTGGCGCGGGGCGCTCAACATGACCCACGGCGCCACGATGGGCGGCCACGTGGTGAAGGCGGCGCTCGAGCGCGCGAAGCTCGAGCCGGGCGAGGTCTACGACGTGCTCATGGGCTGCGCCAATCCCGAGGGGGCGACCGGCGCCAACATCGCGCGCCAGATCGCGCTGCGCGCCGGGCTGCCGGTGACGGTCTCGGGCATGACCGTGAACCGCTTCTGCTCCTCCGGGCTGCAGACCGTGGCGCTCGCCAGCCAGCGCATCATGCAGGGCGAGGCCGACATCATGATCGCGGGCGGCGTCGAGTCGATTTCCTGCGTGCAGAACGAAGCCAACAAGCACATGATCCACGAAGCATGGCTGGTCGAGAACAAGCCCGAGGTCTACTGGCCCATGCTGCAGACCGCCGAGATGGTCGCTAAGCGCTACAAGATCTCGCGCGAGGCGCAGGACCGCTACGGCGTCGAAAGCCAGCTCAAGGCGGCCAAGGCGCGCGCCGAGGGCAAGTTCAAGGACGAGATCGTGCCGCTCGGCACCAGGATGAAGGTGGTCGACAAGCACACCGGGCAGGAGACGCTCAAGGACGTGACCGCGTCCGAGGACGAAGGCATCCGCCCCGACACCACCTACGAGGGCGTGTCGCAGATCAAGCCCGCCATCGAGGGCGGCGTGATCGCCGCGGGCAACGCGAGCCAGTTCTCCGACGGCGCCTCGGCGCAGGTCGTGATGAGCGACAAGATGGCGGCGAAGAAGGGCTTGAAGCCCATGGGCGTGTTCCGCGGCTTCGCGGTGGCCGGATGCGAGCCCGACGAGATGGGCATCGGCCCGGTATTCGCGATCCCGAAGCTGCTCGCGCAGACCGGCAAGAAGATGGAAGACATCGGCCTGTGGGAGCTGAACGAGGCCTTCGCGGTGCAGGTGATCTACTGCCGCGACAAGCTCGGCATCCCGAACGAGCGGCTCAACGTCAACGGCGGCGCGATCGCCGTGGGGCATCCCTACGGCGTCACCGGCTCGCGGCTGATCGGGCACGCGCTGATCGAGGGCAAGCGCCGCGGCGTGAAGCACGTCGTAGTGACGATGTGCATCGGCGGAGGGATGGGCGCGGCCGGGCTGTTCGAAGTCGTGTGAAGATCGCGATCGTCGGCTGCGGCGCGATGGGCTCGGTGTACGCCGGGCTGTTCGCCGCCGCCGGCCACGAAGTCTGGGCGATCGACAGCTGGCGCGAGCACGTCGAGGCGATGCGCGCGCGCGGCCTGCGCCTCGAAGGCGCCTCGGGCGACCGCACGGTACGGGTGCACGCGACCACCGAAGCGCAGGACGCCGGCAGCTGCGACCTCGTCATCCTTGCCACCAAGGCAATGCAGGTTGCCGCCGCCGCGGAAGCGTCGAAATCCCTGCTAAAGCCCGAGACGGTCGTGCTCTCGATTCAGAACGGCCTCGGCGGGCCCGACACCGCGGCCTCGGTCCTCGGCAGGGAACGGGTCGTGGTCGGCGTGGTCGGCGGCTTCGGCGCCTCGATGAAGGGGCCCGGCCACGCGCATCACAACGGCATGGAGCTGGTGCGGCTGGGCGAATTCGAAGGCGCGGTCACCCCGCGCCTGGAAAGGATCGCCGAGGCGTGGCGCGGGGCCGGGTTCCGCGTCAAGGTGTTCGACGACATCGCCCAGCTGGTGTGGGAGAAGCTCGTCTGCAACTGCGCCTACTCGGGTCCCTGCGGCATCTCCGACCGCAACGTCGGCGAAGTGATGAACGACCCGGACCTCTCCCGCGTGTCCGCGGCCTGCGCGCAGGAGGCCTTCGCGGTCGCCAGGAAGAAAGGCATCAGGCTCGATTTCGACGATCCGGTCGCCTACGTGCGCGACTTCGGCTCGAAGATCCCCAGCGCACGCCCGTCCGTGCTGCTCGACCTGATCGCGAAGCGAAAGTCCGAGATCGAAGTCATCAACGGCTCGATCCCGCGCGTCGGGCGCGAAGTCGGCGTGCCGGCGCCGGTCAACGACGCGCTGACGGCGCTGGTGCTCGACAAAGAGCGGCGGCTCGGCTGCCGTTAGGCGAGGAGCTCGAGCAGCAGCCGGGTCACCTCGTCGGACCGTTCCTGCTGCACCCAGTGCCCGGCGCCTGCGACGAGGTGGCAGCCGCGCATGCGCGCGAGCGCGCGCTGCTGCATCTGCTCGAACGCGCCCGGCACCTGGTATATGCCCCAGTCGCTCGCGCCGGCAATGAACATCGACGGTACTTCGATCGCGCGCCCGGCGACGTCATTCAAGTCCCCGTTGCGGTCTTCGATGCGGCAGCGGTACCACTGCAGGCCGCCCTGGAACCCGGTGCGGGCGTATTCGGCGCTGTAGACCGCGAGCTCGTCCTCGCCGAGCCAGGGCGCGGGGCCGGCGGGCATCTCGGGCGCCACGGTCTCGGCCATGGTCTTGGCCAGGTCCATGATGTAGTAGGTGGGCATCTTCGCCAGCTCGGCCGCGCTCCAGCCCGCGAGTCTGAAGGGCTTGTTGCCTTTCCAGTCGGCGCTCTTCATGTGGAAGTAGGCGCGCAGGAAGGCGTGCACGCCTTGCGCGCAATGCCACATGTTGTCGTTCGCCGCCCGGGTCGAGTAGTACCACTGATAGTGCTTGCGCGGGCGCGGCAGCGCGGCCAGCTCGGCGCCGATGTCGCGCATGGCGGGACCGCCGAACGGGGCGCTCATCAACACCACCGAGCGGAACACGTCCGGATGCAGCAGCGCGCAATTCGCCGCCACCGCGGCGCCGAAGTCGTGGCCAATCACCGCCGCCACCGAGCGCCAGCCGAGCGCCGTCACCAGCCCGAGCGCGTCGCGCACCAGGTTCAGGAGCCGAAACGAGTGGACGTCGCCGTCGTAGGCCGCGTCCCAGCCCGTGGTGCGCCCGTAGCCGCGCTGATCGGGCGCCACGACGTGAAACCCCGCCGCCGCGAGCGCCGGCATCACCTTGCGCCAGCTGTAGGCGAGCTCGGGAAAGCCGTGCAGCAGCAGAACGCCCGGGCGCCCCGGCTCGCCCGCCTCGAGCACATGCATGACGAGTCCGTTTTCGTTTTCGACGTAGCGCGAGCGCATCGCGGCCCAAATTCGGGGTCAGAGTCGAATTATGAACAATTCGACTCTGACCCCGATTACCGGTCATCAACGGCTCGATCCCGCGCGTCGCGCGCGAGCACGGCCTCGCGGCGCCCTGCAACGAGGTCATCACCGCGCTGGTGCGCGAGAAGGAACGGCGCCTGGGCTGCCGCTGAGGCGCGCCCGCGGCCCTCAGCCCGACGTGCGCAACCCCTGCAGCCGGAACGCCGGCACCGGCTGCTGGAAGCCGCGCAGCCGCAGCGGGCCGACATGCTCGCTGTCGGCGAGACCGACCAGTGCGGCCTCGGTCTGGGCGTCCAGGATAATCTCGCCCGCGCGCGCCTCGCCGCACAGGCGCGCCGCCAGGTTCGGCACGTTGCCGATCGCGGCGTACTCCCAGCGCTGCTCGAATCCGATCACGCCGAGCGTCGCCTCGCCCTGCGCGATACCGATGCCCAGGCCCACCTCGTGGCCGAGCCTCGCCCAGGCCTCGGCGATCGGAACGAAGGCCTGCTGCAGGCCGGCGGCCATGCGCACCGCGCGCTCGGCCGGCCGGTCGACCGGGAACGGATCGTTGAAGAAGATCATTACGCCGTCCCCCGCGAAGTGCTCCAGCGTGCCACCGTAGCTGCTCACGATGGTGCCCAGCGTCGCGTGGTAGCTGCGCAGCAGCTCGAGCACCTCCTCCGGATCGGCGCGGTCGGTGAAGGCGGTGAAGCCGCGCAGGTCGAGGAACACCGCCGTGATGTCGCGCCGGTGCGGCGCGAGCATGTCCTCGCCGCCCGCCACGATCGCATCGGCCACCTGCGGCGAGAAGAAGCGTTTCAGCCGGCCGAGGCGCTGGATCGCCCCCACCTGCTCGGTCACGCGCTCCTCGAGCTTCGCGTTCCAGTCGCGCAGCGCCTCGGCCTGGCGGAGCACCTCGTCCTGCAGGGACTTGACGCGCAACAGCGACCTCACGCGCGCGAACAGCTCGGTCCAGTTGACCGGCTTGGAAAGAAAATCGTCGGCGCCCGCCTCGATGCCCCTCACCCGCTCGGCCTGCGGGTCGAGCGAGGTCACCAGCACTACCGGCAGCAGCGCGGTCTGCGGGTCGCTGCGCAAGCGGCGGCACAGCTCGTAGCCGTCGAGAACCGGCATCATGATGTCGGAGACCACCAGGTCGGGCCGCGCCTCGTGTACCAGCCTGAGCGCCTGCTCCCCGTCGAACGCGGTGCAAACGTCGTAGTGGCGGCCGCGCAGCAGGCCGGCCATCAGCTCGACGTTGGTGCGCTGGTCGTCCACCACCAGGATGCGCCCCGCGCCGGCGCGGGCCTCCACCGGGGACGCGTCGACCGGATCCGATGGGCTCATGCGTGCCGCCGGCGCTGCGCGTCAGAACTCGATCACGCCGCGCGCGTTCTTGCCCGATTCGAGGTCGGCGAAGGCCTGCGCCGCCTCGTCGATCCTGTAGCGATGCGTGATCAGCTCGTCCAGCTTGAGCCGGCCCGCCATGTACAGCGCGAGCATGCGCGGGAAGTCGACGCGCGGCACGCAGGAGCCGAAATAGCTCCCGGTGAGCGTCTTTTCCTCGAACGGCAGCGTCATGGTGCGCACCGAGGTCGAGTCGCCCGGCTTGGCGACGCCGACCACCACGGCGAGGCCGCCGCGCCCGATGGCGCGATAGGCGATCCCGGCGAGCTCGCCGCTGCCGACGCACTCGAAAGCGTAGTCCGCGCCGCCGCCGGTCAGCTTCTTGATCGGCTTGACCAGGTCCTCACCGGGTCTGGCGAGCAGCGTGTCCGTCGCGCCGAACTGCTGCGCCATCTCGAGCTTGGCCTGCAGCGTATCGATCGCGACGATGCGCCCGGCGCCGGCGATGCGCGCGCCCTGGACGACGTTCAGCCCGACCCCGCCGCAGCCGAACACGACCACGCTCGAGCCCGGCACGACGCGCGCGGTGTTGAACACCGCCCCCACGCCGGTGGTCACGGCGCAGCCCACCAGCGCCGCGCGGTCGAGCGGGATCGTGCGATCGATCTTGACCACGTTGTCGACCGACAGCGTCGCGTATTCGGCCATCACGCCGCAGCCGGAGAAAACGTTGAGCAGATTGCCCTGCGCGTCCCGGGTGCGCAGCGTGCCGTCTGGCAGAGTGATGAGCGCCTTCGCCTGGTCGAGGCACAGCACCGGGCGCCCCATGGCGCAGAAGCGGCACTTGCCGCACATGTAGATGAAGGAGGAAACGACGTGGTCGCCAACCGCGAAGCCGCTGACGCCTTCGCCCACCTCGACCACTTCGCCCGCCGCCTCGTGGCCGAGGATGAGCGGCAGCTGCATCGAGATAGTGCCGTTGGTGGCCGAAAGATCCGAATGGCACACGCCGCAGGCGGCGAGCTTGACCATCACCTCGCCGCGCTCGGGGGAGTCCACGGTGATGCGCTCCACGACCACCGGCGTGTTCAGCTCGCGGCAGATCACCGCGCGGGCGGCTTGCGCCATGCAATATATCTCCTTGTCCGCTCGAGCTGGCGAGTATAGCGCGCTCGCTCAGCTAAAATGCGCTTCGCAGACAAGGAGGTCCCAATGATCGTGCGCGACAAGTTCTACATCGGCGGCAAGTGGGTCGAGCCCTCCGGCAAGGAGGCGATCGACGTGCACAACGCGGGCACCGGAGAGGTGATGGGCTGGGTCCCGGCCGGCGGCGAGAAGGACGCAGATGCCGCGGCAAACGCGGCGCGCGCGGCGCTCGAGGGCTGGGCGCACACGCCGGTCGAGCAGCGCGCCGGGTTCCTCGAGAAGATATCCGCCGGGCTGAAGGCGCGCGTGGACGAGCTCGCGAAGCTCATCGCACAGGAAGTCGGCATGCCGATCAAGCTCGCCAACCGCATCCAGGCGGGCCTGCCGATCGCCAACTTCGCCAATTACGCCAAGCTGCTCAGGGACTTCAAGTTCGAGGAGCGCGTCGGCAACTCGCTGGTGACGAGGGAGCCGGTCGGCGTGGTGGTCGCCATCACGCCGTGGAACTATCCCCTGCACCAGATCGCGCTGAAAGTCGCGCCGGCGCTCGCCGCCGGGTGCACGGTGGTGCTCAAGCCCTCCGAGGTGGCGCCATTCAACGCGTTCCTGCTCGCCGAGGTGATCGATGCCGCCGGCCTGCCGAGGGGCGTGTTCAACCTCGTCACCGGCTTCGGCCAGAGCGTGGGCGAGGCGCTGGTGCGCCACCCGATGGTGGACATGATCTCGTTCACCGGCTCGACGCGCGCCGGCAAGCGCATCTCGGAGCTCGCCGCGCAAGGCGTCAAACGCGTGGCGCTGGAGCTGGGCGGTAAGTCGCCCTCGGTGATCCTGGACGACGCCGACCTTGCTGCGGCGGTGAAGAGCACCGTCAACGGCTGCTACCTCAACTCGGGCCAGACCTGCACCGCGCTCACGCGCATGCTGGTGCCGGAATCGAAGTACGAAGAGGCGAAGAAGATCGCCGCCGAGGTCGCCAACGCCTTCACGCTCGGGGACCCGCTCGCCGAGACCACCAAGCTCGGGCCTCTCGCCTCGGCGGCGCAGCTCGAGCGCGTGCGCGCCTACATCCGCAAGGGCGTCGCCGAAGGTGCGGAGCTCGTCGCCGGCGGACCGGACATCCCGCAGAACGTGCCGGGGGGCTACTTCGTGAAGCCGACCGTGTTCGGCAAGGTCAAGCCGGGCTCGACCATCGAGCAGGAAGAGATCTTCGGCCCGGTGCTCTCGATCATCACCTACAAGGACGAGGAAGAGGCGATCCGCATCGCCAACGACACGCCCTACGGCCTGGCGGGCGCGGTGTGGGGCAAAGACGAGGCGCACGCGCAGAAAGTCGCGCGCCGCATCCGCGCCGGGCAGGTGGACGTGAACGGCGGCGCGTTCAACATGAATGCCCCCTTCGGCGGCTTCAAGCAGTCCGGGCACGGCCGCGAGGCCGGCGTCTACGGGCTGGAGGAATTCCTCGAGTACAAGAGCCTGCAGCTAAAGGGCTGAGCGCCAGCCCTCTCAGGCACCCAGCCGCGCCGCCGCCGCGCCGATCGCCGCCTCCAGCTCGGGATAGCTGCGCGTCACCCCGAACTGCGGGAACTGCGCCGCGATGGCCGGCGGCGGGCTGAAGAAGATCCCAGCATCGGCGGCCGCGAGCATCGCGGTATCGTTGTACGAGTCTCCCGCGGCGATCACCTTGTAGCGAAGCCCCTGGAAGGCCTGCACCGCGGCGCGCTTCTGCTCGGGCATCCTGAGGCGGTAGGCGCTGACGTAGCCCTCGCCATCGGTCTCCAGCCGGTGGCAAAACAGCGTCGGGCGGCCGAGCTGACGCATGAGCGGATCGGCAAACTGGTAGAAGGTGTCCGACAGGATCACCACCTGGAAGCGCTCGCGCAGCCGGGCGAGAAATTCGGCCGCGCCCTCAAGCGGCGCCATGCCGGCGATCACCTGCTGGATGTCCGCCAGCCGCAGGCGATGTCGAGCCAGCAGCTCGAGCCGGTAGCGCATCAGCACGTCGTAATCGGGTTCGTCGCGCGTGGTGCGCGCGAGCGCCGCGATGCGGGTGCGCCGCGACACTTCAATCCAGATCTCGGGGACCAGCACGCCTTCGAGATCGAGGCACACGAGCTGCATGCGATTTCCCTTCCTTCGCGTCCGCGCGCAAAAAGGGTCGATGGTACCAATTCGGCTAGAATTCCGGCACTCTCCCCACCGAAGGAGAAGCGCATGAGCGTGAAGAAGCTGTTCGACCTCACGGGGCGGGTCGCGATCATCACCGGCGGCTCGCGCGGCCTCGGGCTGCAGATGGCCGAGGCGCTGGGCGAAATGGGCGCCAGGCTGGCCCTCACGGCGCGCAAGAAGGACGAGCTCGACGAGGCGGTGGCGCACCTGAACAAGCTCGGCGTCGAAGCCGCGGCTTACGTCTGCGACCTGGGCAGGCGCGAGCAGATTGCGCCGGTCGCGGACGCGATCCTGAAGCACTACGGCAAGGTCGACATCCTGGTGAACAACGCGGGGGCCACCTGGGGTGCGCCGGCCGAGGACCACCCGCTCGAGGCCTGGGACAAGCTGGTCAACCTCAACCTGACGGGCACCTTCCTCGTCAGCCAGCAGGTGGCGAAGAAGTCGATGATCCCGAACCGGTACGGGCGCATCGTCAACGTCGCCTCGGTCGCGGGGCTGCTGGCGAGCGACCCGCGCGTGGTGCGCACCATCGCCTACAACGCGACCAAGCACGGCGTGGTCGGCCTGACGCGCCAGTTCGCGGCCGAGTGGGGCGAGCACGGCATCACGGTGAACGCGATCTGCCCCGGGTTCTTCCCCTCGAAGATGACCAAGGGAACGCTCGACACGGTGGGCAAGCTGGTCATGGAGGTGACGCCGACCAGGCGCCTGGGCGGGGACGAGGACTTGAAGGGCATCGCGGTGCTGCTCGCCTCCGACGCCTCGCGCCACATCACGGGGCAGGCGATCGCGGTGGACGGCGGGGCGATCATAATTTAGCGATGAGTGGGACGACCAGGCACCTCGAGTTCGCGCGGGACTACCAGAAGAAGATCCCGTTTCTCGAACATCTCGGCGTCGTAACCGAAGAGCTGGGCGAGGGCACGGCGCGCGTGTCGTTGCCGCTCGAAGCCCATATGACCAACAGCTTCGGCAGCGCGCACGGCGGGGTCATCATGACGCTGCTCGACGTCGCGCTGTGTACCGCGGCGCGCACCCTGCATCCCGATTCGATCGGCGTGATGACCATCGACCTGAGCATCTCGTTCGTCGGCGCCGGCGCCGGCAAGCGGCTGCTGGCCGAGGCGCGCGTGCTGAAGAACGGCCGCTCGACCATCTTCGTAGAAGGCGAAGCGAGGAACGAGGACGGCGGCCTGGTCGCCAAGGCGATCGGCACGGTGCGCGCGCGCAAGCGCGAGTAGCGCCGCGCTGTTAGCGCGGCTCGTCCCGCACGAGCTCGAGCTGCAAATCGCCCTTCGAGACGTAGATGCGGCTCACTTTCGGCCGGCGCACCAGCTCCTCCAGAAGGTGCAGCAACGGGTTGCGCCCCGCAGCCGGGGCGGCGGCCGGGTCGTGCGCCATCATCTGATCCACCTGCGTGCCGGCGAACATGAAGCGCAGCAGCCGCTCGTCGTCGCTCGCGTTCGGGTACTTGCGCCTCAGCTCGGCGACGGCCGCAGGCGGCGGCGCGGGCTCGAGCGCGATGCGTTTGGAGCCGTTCTCGACGATCCGGTCGAGTATCTGGGGATCGATCGGCGCGAGCAGCCTTCCGTAGTAGCCGAGGGCGTATTTCTTGACCTCGTCGGGAACGATCTCGTATCTCTGCCCGCGCACCACGTTAAGCACCGCCTGGGTGCCGACCAGCTGCGCGAAAGGCGTGATCATGATCGGCCAGCCCAGCTCGCGCCGCACCCGCGCGCACTCCTCGAGCAGCTCGTCGAACTTGTGCAGGATCCCGGCGTGCTCGAGCTGCGAGCGGAAGTTGCTCAGCATGCCGCCCGGGATCTGGTGCTCGTAGTGGAAGGGGTCGTACTCGAGCGGCGCCCCGAGCGGTTTGCCCTCGCGCTCGGCGATCCCCCGGAAGTGCTCGCCAACCTCGTCGATCAGGCCGTCGTCCACCCCGATGCGATAGCCGCGGTGGCGCAGGGCGCGCGCCATCGACTGCGTGGCGGGCTGCGCGGCGCCGTTGGCGAGTGGCGCGATCGAGGTGTGGATCTCGTCCACCCCGAGATCAACGCCCTCCAGGTAGACGAGCGGCGCGAGCCCGGTCAGGCAGTGACTGTGCAGCTCGAGCGGCGTGCCGCCGACCACCGCGCGCAGCGCCGGCACCAGGGTGCGGATCCGGTCGGGGGTGAGCAGCCCGCCCGCGTCCTTGATCATGATCGCGTCCACCTTGCCGCGCTCGATCAGCGCCTTTGCCGTCTGCACGTACAGCTCGTCGGTGTGCACCGGGCTGAGCGAGTAGGCGAGCGCGCCGAAGGTGCGCGCCCCGAGGCGCTTCGCGACACTGATGCTGGCGAGCATGTTGCCCACGTCGTTCAGGCCGTCGAACGCGCCCACCACGCCGAAGCCGTTCGCCACCAAGCGCTCGACCCACAGCTCGACGATGTCGTCCGGCACGATGTCGAAGCTCATGATGTTGCGGCTGCGGATCAGCGCGCGCAGCGGCGTGCGCGGGCAGCGCTCGCGCATCAGCCGCACCCGCTGCCAGGGATCCTCCTTCAGGTAGCGTATGCACACGTCGAACTGGATCGCGCCGGCCAGGTCGATCTGCGCGAACCCGCTGCGGTCCATGCGCTCGGCCACCGGCAGCATGTGCGCGGTGGTCATGCGCGTCGCCCACAGGCACTGGTGCGCGTCGCGCAGCGTGGTGTCGATGATCCTGACCTCGCGCGGGGCCGCGGGGGAGCGCTGCACGCTGCGCGTGTCTGCCATGGCGTCAGCGCGACGGGTCGATGACGACGAGCGGCTGCCCGTATTCCACGACCTCCCCGTCGGCCACGAGAATAGCGCGCACCGTTCCCTGCGTTCCCGCCTTCACCGTATTGAACAGCTTCATCACCTCGACCAGGCAGACCGAATCCTCCGGCTCCACGCGCGCGCCGATCTCCACGAACGGCGGCGCGCCCGGAGACTCTGCCCGGTAGAAGGTCCCGACCATCGGCGAGCGCACCACCGCGCAGCCTTGCGCAATGCGCGCGTCGAGCGGCGCGGCGGGTGCCTGCGCAGGTTCGATCGCCGGCGCCGGGGCCGCGGGTATCTCGGCCGCACGCGGTTCCGCAGGCGCGGCGGGCCCGGCCGGGCTGCGCCGCAGGTGGATCTTGAGGTCAGCGAACTGCACGCGCACCTCGTCGAACTGCGACTCGTCGACGAGCTTCAGGATCCTGGCGACGTCGCTCTCGCTAAGCCCCATGAACCCTCCTCGTTTCCACGGCGCCGCCCGCTCCCCATGAGCGCCGGAGTCCCTCACCCCGCGGCCGCAAAGGCCGGCTCGAACCGTGAATCGAGGCCGCAGCTCACTCGACCGTCCGGCGTCATGGTGAGGCCCGACGCCGGGCCGTAGTACTCGTGGAGCTCGATCGCGCGAGCCTGTGGAAGCGCGCCTGCAAGTTCAGGGTCCGCTTCGAGCAGTCCGTCCGGTGTGACGGCCACCCTGGGAAGCGCCAGGGCTACGGCGAGGTCGATTCCATGGTCGAGAAGGTCGGTGACCGCCTGCAGCACGATGGCGGGAATTCGCGTCCCGCCAGGCGATCCGATCGCGTGCCGGCAGCCGTTCGCGTCCCGCACGATGACGGGACACATGTTGTGCAACGCCACCGGCGCGCGTGCTTCGGCCGCGACCAGCAGATTTGCCCCGGCATTGAGCACGACGCCGGTGCCGTCCGCGACCAGCCCCGAGCCGAACCACAGCGGTCCATGGGTGAACGTCAGAGACACCAGCCAGCCATCGGCATCGGCCGCGCACAAGTGGGTCGTGTGCGCGGCTGCCCGGGCAGACTGCCGAAAGGGTGCTGCGCGCCGGTTCCAGCCGACCCTGAGAGCCGAGGCAATCTGCTCGACATATCCGGGGGAGCGCCCGCGCTCGAGCGGCCGATGCTCCAGCTCCCGCAACGCGCTTGCCAGCACCTCGAAACCTGAGCATGCTCGCGCCGCGCCAAAAATCGCGGCGTCCCGGTACGTCGATCGGTCGGCAGGGCCCGTTTGGGGCGCGTAGGCGCCGAAATCCTTCGCCGACAGCGCACCCCCATCCGCGTTCACGCTGCGCACGATGGCCTCGACGAGCGGCCCCGCGCGCAAGGCGGCCTCGCCCTCGACCGCAATCCGCCGCAGCGTGGCCGCGAGGTCGGGCTGCCTCAGCGGCGCCCCGACGTCGAGGGGCGTGTCACCCGAGAAGAAGATCCTGCGAAACTCGCCGTTCAGCGCGCGATGATTGCGCACAGCCCAGCGCAGCGCGGCCGCGAGCCCCGCGCTCACCGGGATCCCCTGCGCGGCAAGCTCCACGGAGGGAGCCACCACCTCGCCCAGGGGGCGCCGGCCGTACTTCCGGTGAGCGGCGAGCAGGCCGAGCGCGGCAGCGGGCACCGAGACCGACGCTCCGCCGTGCGCGAACCCCCATGAGCGCCCGGCGTCGCGCAGGCGGCCAAAATCGAACTCGACGGGGGCCGCGGTATTGAAGTCCACCTGCTCGCATACCGTCCCGGCGCGATCGGCGACCACCATGCAGCCGCCGTGGCCGCCGATCCCGCAATTCGCGCCGTCGACCACCGCCAGGGCAAACGCCGTCGCGACTGCGGCGTCCACCGCGTTGCCGCCGCGCTCGAGGAGTGTGCGCCCCGCCCGTGCCGCCGCCGGGTGCGCCGCGGTCACGCCCGCGCGCGCCTGCCCGCCCGAAACCGGTCCACCGCTCATTGCCAGTGGACGCTCTTTTCCGCCTTGTCGAGATAGCTGTAGTCGAGGTACTTGTTCACCCAGCCGTCGATGTCCTGGCCGAAGGACGCCGGGATCTTCTTGGCGTCGATGACCGCCTTGAGGATGATCCGGGTCGAGGGCATGTCCACGCGCGGGTCCGTCACCGTGATCGATTTCATGGCGTCCAGGACGATCGGCACGCCCTTCGGATTGTTCATCTTCTTGGCGACGATTTCGGCCACCTTGCGCGCCGAGTGGGTCTTGATGTACTGCATGCCGCGCAGCGTCGCCTTCACGAACCCCTCGACCGCCTGGGGATGTTCCTTCACGAAGGCCGGCGATACGATGACCTCGAGGCTTTCCGCGTTCTTGATCGGCGGAAGCTGGGCGATGTAGTGCAGCGCCGGATTCTGGTGGATCGCGGTCGCGGCGGCGGGCTCCCACGAGATGAACGCCGCGATCTCGCCCTTCTGCGCCATGATCGCGAAGTCCGACACCTTGGCGAACACCCGCTGGAACTTGATGTGCTGGGTGTTCTCGACGTAGGTCAGGACCGCGTCCTGCACCGTGCCCAGGCCGGGGCTTCCGACCTTCTGTCCGTTGAGGTCCTTGTACGAGTGGTACTTCTTCGCGCCCACCAGCGGGGCGTTGTACTTGGTGACCGACATCAGCATCTTGAAGTCCTGCCCGCGCGCGGCCATTTCCATGAACGGCGCCAGGCCGGCGGCGATCATGTCGATCTCCCCGTTGGCGAAATGCAGCAGTCCTTCCGGGCCGTTGTTGAAGGTGCGACGGTCGATCTTGATGCCCTCGTCGGCGTAGTAGCCCAGCGCATCGGCCACCCAGATGTTGGCGTAGTCGGCCTCCGAGCCGATCTCGTCGCCCAGGCGCACCGTAGTGAGCGCCTTGCCGCCCTGCGCCAGCGCCGCCGGCGAGATGCCGAGCGCGAGGCCGAGTGCGAATACGGCGCCGGCCAGACCTGCGAACAGCCGCCGCCCGGGGCGCGAGACACGATCAGTGATTTGCATTTTCAACCCTCCTCCGAGTTATCAGGCATTACTACGACCAAGCGCGCCGCGCTGGCGCGGCGCGCACTTCCGCATGCCCGGTGCGCTTGTCAACCGGCGTTCGACAGCACGGCCGAATTGAGCAGGCCGGCAAACTGCGCGCGCAGCCGCGTGAACTCCGGGCTCAGCGTGTTGCGCGGCCGCGGCAGCGTGATCGGCACGTCGGCCAGGATCCGCGCCGGCTTGGCCGACAGCACGATGGTCCGATCCCCGAGGAACACCGCCTCCTCGAGGTTGTGTGTCACGAAGATGATGGTGCCCTTCTTGCGCCCCCAGATGCTCAGCACTTCCGCCTGCATGCGCTCGCGCGTCGGCTGGTCGAGGCTGACGAAGGGCTCGTCCATCAGGATGACGTCGGCGTCCGTGGCGAATGCGCGTGCGATCGCCACGCGCTGCTTCATGCCGCCGGAGATCTGGTGCGGGTAGTAGTCCTCGTAGCCGCGCAGGTTGACGACGCCCAGAATGTCGTCGACCACGCCCCTGATCTCGCTAGCGCGGCGCTGCTTGATGCGCAGACCCATGGCGACGTTGTCGCGCACCGTCAGCCACGGCAGGGTGGACGGCTCCTGGAACACAAACGAGATGTTCTGCCGCTTCGGGTCGACGGGCTCGCCGTGAACCAGGACGCGCCCGCGCGTGGGCTTGAGCAGGCCCGCCAGGATGTCGAGCAGCGTGGTCTTGCCGCAACCGCTCGGCCCGCACACGCACAGGAACTCGTTCTCGCGCACCGCGAACTGCAGCCCGTCGTGCACGCACAGCGCGCCGAAGCTGTGCGAGATGTCCACGTCCACCTTCACGTTGCGCTCGCTCATCGATGTGTCTCGCGGCCTTGCAAGCGTGGCGGTCACGGCGCGCGCCCTAGAGCGTGACCTGCCAGCGCCAGCGGAACAGGTACTTCTCCAGCAGCAGCAGGATCTCGTTGAAGACGAACCCGATCAGACCGATCAGCACCATGGCGACGACCACCTCGGGTATGCGCAGCAGCTCCGAGTAGTTCACCATCATGCGACCGAGGCCGATCGGCGTGCCGCCGGTGAGCTCGGCGGCGACGATCGTCATCCATGCCGTCCCCAGGCCGACGCGCATCCCGCCGAGGATGTCCGGCAGTACGGTCGGGACGACGATGCGCGCGAGCACGTAGGCCTTGCCGGCACCATAGACCATTGCCACCTTGCGGTGGATCGGCTCGACGCGCGCGACGCCGATCAGGGTCGCGGTGAAGATCGGGAAGAAGGCGCCGAGGAAGATCAGGAACGCATAGCGCGTCAGGCCCGTGAACAGGATGATCGCCAGCGGGATCCACGCGATCGGCGGAATGAAGCGGAAGGGCTCGATCACCGCCCGGATGTTCCGGTAGACGGCGTTGTACAGCCCCATCAGCAGCCCGAGCGGCACCCCGAACGCCACTCCGAGGCCGAAGCCGACCAGCAGGC
>Ga0307373_10004087_pt1 | contig 24812 bp, 23 predicted proteins | sample OX2MG_FD_202534 | JGI IMG/M metagenome (GOLD analysis project Ga0307373, IMG submission 202534) | Soil microbial communities from Risofladan, Vaasa, Finland - OX-2 | ecosystem: Environmental > Terrestrial > Soil > Coastal area > Acid sulfate soil | place: Finland: Risofladan, Vaasa | collected...
GGGACGATCCGCCAGCGGCACCTCGACAGCCTGCTCACCTGCCCCACCGGCGTCCCGCTCATCGTGCGGCGGGTGCTCAATCAGGATCCCGAGTTCCTCCGCTTCATCGAGCGGCACGATTTGAAGCCCGGCGAGACCCTCGTGGTCGACGCGCGCGACGCGGCCGCCGACAGCGTCCGGCTGCGCGGTGCGGACGATCGGATCCTGACGATCGGCACGCGGGCCGCGTCGAGCCTGCTCGTCGACGTCCAGGAGCAGTGACGCCGGCGCGCCCCGGTCGTGACGAGCGCGTGATGTTAGCTGTGACGGGGCTGGATCGGGGGATCGCTCAGCATCCGCTGAATCTGAGCCACGAGATCCTCGGGCAGGCACGGCTTGGCCAGGAACGCGTCGCACCCGGCCTTCCGGGCCCGTTCCGAGTAGCCCGCCAGGGCGTGACCGGTCAGCGCGACGACCGGAATGCGCGCGGTGCGGCCATCGGCCTTCAGGCGGCGCGTCGCTTCGCAGCCGTCCATCACCGGCAGGGAGAGGTCCATCAGGATGATGTCGGGCCGGCGCTCGAACGCCCGTTCGACCGCCTCCACCCCGGTGGCCGCCTCGACCACCTCGAAGCCGGCGAAGCGGAGGTACTCGCTGTACATCTCCCGCGCGTCGGGATAGTCGTCCACGACCATGACGACCGGCGCCTTGGTCTGGACGGCGACCTGCGGCCTGAGGCCGGGAGACGTCTGGGGAGCATCCGAACGAGCCACAGCAACCTGCCTCGACATCACTGCCATTACCGATGCGACCGGTCAGAGCCTCCGCAAGCCCGATGCCAGCGCCCCCCCCTGGCCGGGGGGGAATTCGTGCGAGAACACGCCAGTTTTCAAAGCTGAGCTGCTGATGCGTCGACAGGCCTGTATCGAAGTCTTACAAACGATGACAGTCGCGTGTTACAGGAACAGACACCTTTCGATCCCGCGGATCGCGCGTGGCACGCGACCCGCCCGCGCCGTCGCAGGGTCGGCACCTCATGCGTAGAGGGGGGTGGCCCGGGCTGCGGTGGTCGCCGGCTCATCCGTGTCGATCAGCGGGCGTGGTGGAGGCGATCGAGCAGGTCGAGCGGCGCGTCGATGAACAGCTCGTCGCCGCGCAGCTCGCCGGCCGGCAGGGTCTCGTAGCCGAAGCCATAGCGCGCGAGGCAGATGCCGACGCCGGCGGCGCGCGCGGTCCGCAGATCGATGGCCGAGTCGCCCACGACCAGCGTCGACGCCTGATCGGCGGCGGCGCCTGCCATGAGGGCGCGCAGCCCTTCCGGATCCGGCTTGCGCGGATAGGGGGCATCGCCGCCGAAGACCTCGCCGAAGCGGTCCAGCAGGCCGAGGCCGTCGAGCAGGCGGCGCGCGAGGTCGCGCGGCTTGTTGGTCAGCACCGTCATCGAGGCGGTGCCGTCCAGGCGGGCGAGCAGTTCCGGCACGCCGTCGTACACGCGCGTGGTCTTCAGCAGCCGCCGGCTGTAGCGCACGAGAAAGCGCGCCAGGGCGTCGGCCGGCTCGGCGAGCCCGGCCGCGTCGAACGCCCGCCGCACGAGCACGGCGGCTCCTTCGCCGACCATGCGGCCGACCGCCGCATCGTCCAGCGGCGCCGCGCCGCATTCCTGCAGCAGCTCGTTGGCCGCGCCGGCCAGATCGGACCGCGAGTCGACGAGCGTGCCGTCCAGATCGAAGACGATCAGGCGAATGGCCACGGGACTCGAGGACTCAGGCGCGGCCGGACGGCCCGGCGTCGGGCTCGCCGCCATAGGTGGCAAACGACGTGGGCGTCTCCCAGACGCGGACGGCCACGACCGGAAACCCGTGATCGCGCGTCTGCTCGAAGATGAGACGGGCGATCCGCTCGACGGTCGGGTTGCTGTCGACCACGTAGACCGGTTCGCCGAGCTTCTGCAGCGGCGCGAGCAGCGGATCGTCGTGCCGCAGGATCATCTTGTGATCGAGCTCGCGGTCGATCCACCCCTTGACCACGCGCTTGATGTCGCTGAAGTCGCAGACCATGTTGCGCGCGTCGAGCGCGTCGGTCCGCACCTCGATCTCGGCCACCGCGTTGTGACCGTGGGGATGCTTGCAGATGCCGTCGTAGTCGAGCAGCCGATGGCCGTAGCAGAACTCGATCCGCTTGGTGACAGAATACATACGTCAGATTGTAGCGCCGAAGGGCGGATAGAATGTCCTCGATGAGCCACGACGCCGCCGGGCCGACGCCCGCCACCGCCGTCCTGCTGTCGGGCGGCCTCGACAGCGCCGTGCTGCTGGCGCAGGAGGCGGCCCGCCAGCCGGTGCCGCCGGTGCAGCCGGTCTACGTCAGCGTCGGGCTCGCGTGGGAACAGGCCGAGCTCGACGCGCTCGCGCGGCTGCTCGCCGTCCCGCCGTTCGACGGCCGGGTGCGGCCGCTGGCGCGCCTCGCGTTCAGCATGCAGGATCTGTACACGCCGGCGCACTGGGCGATCCGGGGCCAGCCGCCGGCGTACGACACGCCGGACGAGGACGTCTATCTCGCCGGCCGCAATCTCGTCCTGCTGGCGAAGGCTGGCGTGCTGTGCGCCCAGAAGGGGCTCGGCCGGATCGTGATCGGCCCGCTGGCGGGCAACCCGTTTCCGGACGCCACGCCGGAATTCTTCGAGGCCATGGCGCGGGCGCTCTCCCTCGGCCTGGCGCATCCGATGGCGATCGCGGCGCCGTTCGCCACCCTCCACAAGGCAGAGGTGATCCGCGTGGGCCTCGAGCTGGGGGTGCCGCTCGAGCTCACGCTCTCGTGCATGAGCCCGGACCACGGCACGCACTGCGGTCGCTGCAGCAAGTGCCGCGAGCGCCACGATGCGTTCCTCGAACTGGGCCGGCCCGACCCGACCGCCTACACCGCCCCGCCGCCGCGCTGATCCGCGCGGCGCGCCCGGCCTCCTCCGCGCGGTCAGCGGCGATGGAGCGAGACGGATCCGTCGCCCGAGTGCAGCGTCAGCAGGTGACCGCCCTTGCCCAGCGTGCCGTGCACGCGGTCGTGGCGCAGCCGTCCGCTCACCGTGAGCTGGACGCCGTTGAGCGCAATCGTGCCGCCGCCGGTGTGGGCGTCCACCTCCGCGTCGAACGCCGGCGGCAGCCCGACCGAAATCGAGCCGTCACCGCTCGCGACCTGCCAGTCGGCGCTCATCACGCTCCCCGGATCGAGATCGAGCGTCACCGATCCGTCGCCGGTCCTGACGTCCACGACCGAGAGGCGCCCTCCGGCGTGCACGCTGCCGTCACCCGACCGGGCGTGCAGGGTCCCCTGGAGTCCGTCGACCCGCACCGATCCATCGCCGGTGTGGACGTCGAGATCACCATGCAGGTTCGACGCCGCGACGCGGCCGTCGCCCGAATCGAGCCCGATCCGGCCGCTGACGCCGTCGACCGTGATCTCCCCGTCGCCGCTGTGGGCGCTGAGATCGGTCGTGGCCGGCACCGACACGATCAGGTTCACGTAGCGGTGCTCGCCGAACGAAAAGAACTGGAACGCCGGCTGCCGCACGTCCACCGTGATCCGGTTGCCGTCCTGCCGCGTGTCGACCTCGAGCGCCTTCGCGTCCGATTCGTCCGCGGCGTGCCGCTCGATGGTCACGTGCACCTCCCGCCGGTTCCAGGTCCGGACCTGGATGCCGCCGTCGAACGTCCGCAGCGTCACGTCCGGCGTCCCGCTGACGCTGAACGTCTTCTCCTCCCGGCCGACGTACGGCGCACCGCCCGCGTGCGCCAGGGGCACGACCCCGGCCACGACCCAGACCACCCCGGCCACCACCCGCGCCATCCGTTGAAGCGACATGCGGCACCCTCCGCCCCCTTCGACGGAATCAGCGGCCGAAAGGTTCATGCCCGGGCGGACGATGACCCGGCGCCCGGCGCGGCGTACGCCAGCCGTCCCGCCACGTAGGTCCGGGCGACCGCCAGCTGCGGGTCGAGAACGACGAGATCGGCGACGGCGCCGGCCGCGATCGCCCCGCGGCCGTCCAGCCCCAGCTCGCGGGCCGGCGTCGTGGCGCACATCGTCGCCGCCTCCACGAGCGTCAGGCCGGCGTCCCCGACCAGCGTCCGGACGACCTGGTCCATGGTGGCGATGCTGCCGGCCAGCGTGCCGTCCGCCAGGCGGGCCGCGCCGCCGGCCACGGTAATCGGCTGGTCGCCCAGCATCGCCTGCGCCCCCTCGGCCAGCCCCGCGCCCGCGGTGCCGTCGGTGATCGCCATGAGTCGCGCCGCGCCCTTGGCGGCAAGCGCGAGCCGGATCATCGCCGGATGGACGTGCACGCCGTCGCACACCAGCTCGGCGGCGACCGCCGGGCTGGCCAGGACCGCACCCGCCAGGCCGGGCTCGCGCCGGTCGAGCGGCGCCATCCGGTTGAACAGATGGGTCGCGTGCCGCGCGCCGGCGCGGATCGCGGCGAGACTCTCATCAAAGGACGCGCCCGAGTGCCCGAGCGCGACGCGGTGTCCCCGCGCCGTCAGCCAGTGGATCAGATCGAGGGCGCCGTCCACCTCGGGCGCCAGCGTGACGATGCCGACCTCGCGCTGGTGGCGCTCGACGATCCGGAGGACGTCGAGCGCGCCGAACGCCGGGCCGCCGCTTCCGGTCCCGGGATCGAGCCGGCCGGCCGCCGTGACACAGCCGGCGGCCGTCCGCAGGCAGGCGGCCGGCTGCGCGCCTCGATACGCGGGCGCGATGAAATGGCTTTCGAGATGGGCGGGCAGGACGCGCGCCGCGCCGGCAGGCGGGGCGTCCAGCAGGAGACCGACTTCGGCGAGGAAGCGGGCGAGCGCCGCCGGGGGACAGGCCACGGTCGTCGGGCAGAACGCCGTGACGCCGTACCGCGGCAGCCGGGCCGCCAGGGCGGCGACCGAGCCGTCGCCCGCGAGCGTGTCGATCCCCGCCAGGCCGTGGACGTGCACGTCGATGAAGCCGGGCAGCACGTAGCCGCCGTCGAGCGGCACCCGCTCGTACGGGCCGGCGGGGACGCTCGTCGCGTCGTGGATCGCCGCAATCCGGTCACCCTCGATCAGCAGCAGGGCCGGATCGGACAGGCGATCGGGCAGGACCAGCCGCGCACCGGAGAGGGCAATCATGCTCTTTGTCGGGGCTCCGTCGCGGGCGGGCCGCCGCCCTGCGGCGTTCAGGGGCGATCCGGATCGGGCTTCCAGTCCGACTGGACGTGGAGCTTGCGGCCGGCGAGCGGCAGCAGGGCGCCCTCATCGGCCTCTGAGGCCGGCGCCGCGGCCGCCGTGAGGAAGAACGCCTCGTGAATCCGGCGGAGGAGCCGGTGGCAGGCGCGCTCGTCGGGCGCCCAGAGCACGAGGACGCCTCCGCTTTCATCCGGCGGAAACCGGCGGTCGTCCAGATAGTCGCGGTCGAACGTCACGATCGTGCGGCGGAGCTGGCGCGCCAGCGCGAAATGCCGCCGGTCGGACGCGCGGCGCAGGTCGGCCTCCTCGACCACGAACAGCACGTCCCAGCGCAGCCGGGCGCGCATGTAGTCGACGAGCCCCGCCGGGATGTTCGCATCCGCGTAGACGCGCGGCTGCGCCGTGATCCGATCGACGTGCAGCCCCAGCTCCGAGGACAACGTGCCCACGCCGCTCCTCCCCGCCGCCCGGGCCGGCCCGCTGGTGCATCCCCGGGGGACGCACCACGCGCGGTCGTCCGCTACTCGTCCTGGCTCGCCGTGCCGGCCGGCGTCCGGCGGGCGGCCTGCGCCGCCGTCGCCTCGCGCCGCAGGTCGGCCACCAGCGCGTCGCGGCGATGGACGAGCTCCTTGCGCGTCCGCCGCCCGTGCGGCGATCCGATCGCGTACTCGCACAGCAGCGGGAACGCAATCGTCGAATCGCAGTACGCCACCACCGTGTCGGGCAGCACCCCGGGATTGACCTTCCCCCAGCTCACCGCTTCCGACGGCGTCGCGCCCGACAGCCCGCCCCAGACGACCTGGTCGGTGGTGATCTGGATGAAGAAGTCGTTGCCCCCCTTCGGGATGCCGTACACCTCCCAGAGCGTCGGCTGCGCCTGCAGGTAGAAATTCTTCGGCGACCCGCCGCCCAGGATCAGGCAGCCGTTCTGCTGCCCCGCCAGCACGAGCGCGCAGACTTCGTTCACGTCGCGGCTGGGATCGATCATGAACCGGCTGCCGTTCATCAGCTCGTGATACGCCACGTTCATGCCGATGGAGCTGTCGCCCGGCGACGAGGTGTAGATCGGCACGCCGGCCGCCGCCGCGCGCGCGACCACCGAGTACTCCTCGCACCCCGGACGCTGCGCCATCAGGTCGCGGCCGAGCCGGTAGTGGAACTCGGAGGTCGACATCGGGCCGTCCAGCCGATCGCGCACCAGGAACTCCCGGATGTAGGTGTCCGTTTCGAGCAGCACGCTCGCCGGGAACAGAACGTCGTAGATCCGGATGATCCCCTGTTCGTACAGGTCGACGTCGCTGACGAAGGGCGAGCCGCGCCGCAGCGTGAAGTTCAGCGCGTAGTGCAGGTCGTGGTACAGGTTGGCGCCGGTGCTGATGACGAAGTCGACGAGACCGCGGTCCATCAGCTCGATCAGGCAGCCGCCCAGCCCGGCCGGCGTCATGGCGCCCGCGACGGTGAGCCCGATGGTCGCGTTGTTCGCCGGATCGAGCATCTTGTCCGCGTAAATCTGGCAGGCCTCGGCCAGCCGGGCCGCGTTGAACGCCTGGAAGCCGTTGTCAATGAGATGGCGGATCTCGGCGCTCCCCTGCGGGCGGTAATAGCGGATCGGCTTGCCGGACAGGTACTGCTGGCGGGTGTGGCCGGGCGAGCCGGGAACGCGGTGCGGCAAGGAACCAACCTCCTCCATGGGGAACGCGCGTCAACGACGTTCCTACGGTGTCGGCGAGCAGATCACCACTATAAGTTGGGGCTAGCTTAACATCTTTGAGAGCGAGGAGGCGGTGGCCGACGCATCAATTCCAGGTGACGTCGGCATCGCGCTCGATCACCTCCCGCAATCAAGTCTCAGAAGACTCTAGGTGACAGCAAGACCTCGATTTCAGCTTTCGACAGAGTCGTCAAATCTGTGACACTGACGGAAATCCGACAGCGGTTTCTTCAAATAAGTCCAACAATTAATGTAATTTGTAAGAAGCTGCCAGGAATTGATCTTGCGTGCATCGTCTCGTGCGGCGCAACAATTCTGCTGGCAACTGTGCCGATTTTGTCATATCATGTCCTATCGATTGGACAGGGCATTCCGGGATATGGCGCGCAGCGCTCGAGTTCGCGCTCCGGCGACTGCTGAGGCCCGCCCTTCCCTCGGCCTGCCGTGTCACAGGTGTGTAACAGCCGCACGCGTGACGAAAACCAGTACGGCATGAAGACCCTTCCGATGGCGGCGCGGATATTCGTGGCGACCGGCATCACGCTCGGCGCCCTGCTGCTGGTTCTCTGTTCCCGTCACCTCACGTTCCCCAATCCGGCGATCTTCCTCGCGCTGCTGCTCCTCTCGTCACTGACCTCCGCCTTGAAGGTCGATCTGCCGCTCGATCGCAGCGGATCGACGATGTCGGTGTCGTACGCGGTCGACTTCGCGTCGCTCCTGCTGCTCGGGCCGAACCCGACGATGCTGGTGGCGGCCGTGAGCGCGTGGAGCCAGTGCACGTTCCGGATGAAGGTCAAGAATCCGGTGTACCGCACGCTGTTCAGCATGGCGGCGCTGATCATCACGGTGCAGGCGGCGGGGCTCGTGTACGCGTGGCTGGGCGGCGTGCCCGGCCATCTGGCGGTCTCGTCGATCGCGATGGCGCGGCCGCTGGTCGGCGCGGCGACGACGTACTTCGTCCTGAACACGGCGCTGATCGCGACCGCCATCGGACTGTCGACGCACCAGTCGTCGCTGAAGGTCTGGAACGAGAACTTCCTGTGGAGCGCGCCGAGCTACTTCGTCGGCGCCGGAGCGGCGGCCATCGCGGCGGCGGTCCTCAATCGATCGAGCTACTGGCTCGCGCCGCTGGCGGCCGCGCCGCTGTACCTCACGTACCGGACCTACAAGGTCTACCTGGGCCGCATCGAGGACGAGCAGCGGCACGTGCGGCAGGTGTCCGACCTGCACCTGGCCACCATCGAGGCGCTCGCGCTCGCCATCGACGCCAAGGATCAGACGGCGCAGACGCACATCCGCCGCGTGCAGGCGTACGCGGCCGGCCTGGCCCGCGCGATGGGGATGTCGGAGAACGAGATTCAGGGCGTCAAGACGGCGGCGCTGCTGCACGACATCGGCAAGCTGGCGGTGCCCGAGCACATCCTGTCCAAGCCGGGGCCGCTCACGCAGGAGGAGTTCCAGAAGATCCGGATCCACCCGCAGGTCGGCGCGGAGATCATCGGGGCGGTGCCGTTCCCCTACCCGGTGGCGCCGCTGATCCTCAGCCACCACGAGCGGTGGGACGGCAAGGGCTACCCGGCCGGCCTGGCGGGCGAGCGGATTCCGCTCGGCGCGCGGATCCTGGCGGTCGTCGACTACTTCGACGCGCTGATGTCGGAGCGCCCGTACCACAAGGCGATGACGTTCGACGCGGCGATGGGGCTGCTCCAGCGGGAATCGGGCCGGGCGCTGGACCCGACGCTGGTGCGGCTGTTCATCGAGCTCTACCCGGCGCTCAACGCGGAGGCGGACGCCGCGCAGGAGCCGTCGCGGCGCCTCAGCCTCGAGGCGGGCCATTCGGACACGGCCCGGCCGGCCGCCGGCTTCCTGGGCGAGGCGGTGCCGGCCAAGAACGTCTTCCACGACATCGCGCTGGCGCACCGCGAACTCTACGCGCTGTACGAGATGGCGCAGGCGCTCGGCAGCAGCCTGGGCGTGTCGGACACGATGTCGCTCATCTCGTCGAAGCTGAGCAACATCGTCCCGTTCTCGTGCTGCGCGCTGTTCCTGTTCACCGAAGAGACGCAGACGCTGCGCTGCCGCTTCGCGACCGGGGTGGACGCGGACGTCATCCAGCAGATCAACGTCCGGGCCGGCCACGGCCTGGTCGGCTGGGTGGCCCGCAACCGGCGGCCGGTCGTCAACGCGCGGCCGAGCGCGGACCTCGAGGCGAGCGGCCTGCCGGCGACCACGGCGCTGCAGTCGGCGCTGGTCTGCCCGCTCGTCTTCAACGAGCGGCTCATCGGCGCGCTGGCCGCCTACCACACGGAAACGGGCGTCTACACGGACGACCACCGGCGGCTGCTCGACCGGATCTGCGAGCAGGCGGCCGCCGTCATCTACAACTCCATCGTCTTCGAACAGACGCAGGAAGACTCGCTCACCGACCCGCTGACCGGGCTGCCGAACATGCGCTTCATGTTCATGCACCTGTCGCGCGAGCTCGCCCGCGCCGAGCGCCTGAAGTCGGAAGTCTCCCTGCTCGTGATGGACCTGGACAACTTCAAGGAGATCAACGACACCTACGGACACCACACCGGCGACCGCGCGCTCCGCGAGGTGGCCGGCGTCCTGCGCACGGCCATCCGCCCGTACGACATCTGCGTCCGCTACGCCGGCGACGAGTTCATCGTCGTGCTGTCGGGCTGCGGCGCGGAGGAGGCCGAACGCAAGCGGGTCGAGCTGCAGAAGGCGGTGCACGACATGCAGTTCGACGTCCGGCCCGGCCGGCGGCTGCCGCTCGGCATGAGCGTCGGCGCCGCCGTCTTCCCGCAGGACGGCGAAGTCTACGAGATGCTGCTCGCCACGGCCGACGGACGGATGTACCGCGACAAGGCGCGCCGCAAGCGCGGCGAGGGGACGACGGCCGGCGGCGCCGCCCCGGCGGCCGACGCCGGCGAGCCGGCCGACGTCAAGCTCGAACGCGCCGCCTCCAGCCGGCCCTGAGCAATCCGCCCGGCGCGCCGGCCGCAAGCCGATCCCACCTCCACCCCGTCCACGCGGCAAGGTAGGATACACTTCCGACGCGGCACGCTCATCACCGACATCCGACCGCCCCGTGTCTCTTCAGCTCACCCTGCCCGTGCGCGAATCGTTCGCGGCCACGCCGCGCGCCCGCGTCCTGCGCCTCGATCTCGAAGGGCGCCCGTTCGCCTTCCGGGCGGGACAGGCCGTGCTGATCGGCGCCCACGGCCGGCACGTCCGCAAGCCCTATTCGATCGCCGTCGCGCCGGGCGACGTCCGCCGGCACGGCTGGCTGGAGCTGCTGGTGCAGATGGAGGAAGACGGCGGGACCCCGGGGCACCTGGGGCTCGAGCCGGGGGTGCGGCTCGACGTGGAGGGACCGATCGGCACGTTCACGCTGCCCGATCGGCCGGTGGAGCGCCGCTTCATCTTCATCGCCGGCGGGACCGGCATCGCGCCCCTGCGCGCGATGCTGCACGACGCGCTGGCGCGCTGGCCGGACGCCGACCTGGGCCTGCTCTACAGCGCGCGGGCGCCCGACGAATTCGCGTACGCCGCCGAACTCCGCGACCTGGCGGCGCACGGACGCCTCGGCCTGCATCAGACGGTCACGCGGCGGGCGACATCCGCGTGGACCGCGCGGCGCGGCCGCATCGACCTCGACATCCTCACCGGCCTGGTCCACGACCCGGCGACGCTCTGTTTCGTCTGCGGGCCGCCCGCGCTGGTGGCGGAAATGCCGCCGCTGCTCCGGCAGCTCGGCGTGGCGTCGGAACGGATCCGGACGGAAGAGTGGGGATAGGGTCGCGCGAGCGGACGCCGGCCTGACCGGCGCCCGGATCGATCTGCAGCGTCGACTGCACGTCCACGACGCCGGCGACCGTCCGCGCCAGGCCGACCGCCCGGCGGACGTCCTCCTCGGACGGCACGCGCCCCGACAGCGTGACGACGCCGCGCGAGGCGTCGACCTCGATCCGCAGCGCGCCGACCCGGGGATCGTTCAGGAGGGCGGTCTTCACCCGCATGATCAGCGCCGCATCGTCGATGGCGGTGGAGACGTGCGGCGCGCACCCGCCGAGGGCCGGCAGCGCGAGCAGCAGGAGGGCGCCGCAGGCGGCCGCAACGCGCCGCCGGTGAGGCTGCCGGCGCGCCGGCCGGGCGGCGCGGTCAGACGCCCATGACGTGATAGCCGGCATCGACAATGAGCACCTCGCCGGTGATGCCGCGTCCGCCGGATCCCAGCAGGAACAGGGCCGTGTCGGCCACTTCGGCCGCGTCGATGTTGCGCCGGAGCGGCGCCCGGTCCCGGTACGCGTGGAGGAAACCGCTGAAGCCGGAAATGCCGGCGGCCGCGAGCGTCTTCACCGGTCCGGCCGACACGGCATTCACGCGGATGTTCTTCGGCCCCAGATCGCTGGCCAGGTAGCGGACCGCGGATTCGAGCGCGGCTTTCGCGACCCCCATGACGTTGTAGTTCGGAAACACGCGCGTGCTGCCCAGGTAGCTGAGCGTCACGATGCTGCCGCCGCCCCGCCGCTCCATCAGAGGCATCGCGCCGCGGGCGAGCGCCACGAGCGAGTAGGCGCTCACCTCGAGCGCGAGGCGGAAGCCGTCGCGCGTGGTCTCCACGAACGGGTTGGCGAGCTCGCTCTGCGGCGCGAACGCGGCCCCGTGCACGACGAAATCGAGGCCGCCGAACTCGCGGTCGACCGCCGCGAAGACGCCGGCGATCTGCTCGTCGCTCGTGACGTCGCACGGCAGGACGAGCGGCGCCTCGAGCCCGGCGGCGAGCCCGCGCACGTTCTCCTCGAGCCGCTCGCTCTGATAGGTGAGCGCCAGCCGCGCGCCCGCCCGGCCGGCGGCCTGGGCAATCGCCCACGACAGCGATCGTTTGTTGGCCACGCCGACGACGAGGCCGTGCCTGCCCGACATGTCAGCCATCGATGGAATCCTGATCGCCCGCGTCCGACCGGGCGCCGGAGCACGGCGCCGACGGACGCGGAGGGAAGGCCGGCTCGCCGGCGGTCCTACTTCGACCGCTTCTTGCCGGAGCGCGCGACGGGTGCCGCATGGGAACGACGGGTCGAGAACGCCTGATGGGGCTTCCGGTCGGCCGTCCGCCGGCCCGCCGGTCCGCCGCCTCCGGGCCGTCCGCCGGCGACGTGCCGGGCCGGCCCCTGCGCGCCGTCGGACGTGCGGCCGCCCTGCGGCGCAAACCGGTTCCACGCGGGCTTCCCGGGGCCGCCCTGCCGGAACCGGGCCTGGCCCGGTGACTGGCGCACGGTGAATTCGGGAAGCGGTCGGACCTGCGGCTGCCCTTCGGGACGCGGAAGCGTCGCCCGGATGAGCTGACGGTGCACGGGGCCGTCTTCCTCGCCCCCCTCGACGGCGGGCACGGAGCCCGGGGCGGCCGCCTGCGGTTCTTCGACCGTCTCCGGTGCCGCGCGGGAGGCGAGCATCCCGTCGGCCGGCGCGGCCGGCGTCGCGGTCGCGGCGGTCGGGGCGTCGGGCGCCGGCGCCACTGCGCGGATGGTCCGCCTCGGCGTCGCGGTGGTCCCGGGCGCCTGCGCCGCGTCCGCCGGCTCGCGGCGTTTCCGCTGCGGGGGGATCCGCGCCTGCTTGTATTCGTGTTCCGTATCGCAGGTGGTACAGCGCGTCTGTTTGACGTCCTCGGCGATCATGGCGACGACGGCGTGGTTCGTAATGCGGCGCTCGCGCGGACAGTAATCGTCGACGATGTCACCAAGCCGAAGCTGGCGATGCTGCATCAAGTTCTCCCGAACGGGCCTCACTCTGGCGGGAAGTCGTACGAAGGTACGAGAATCTTAGCAGAGCCCCGCAGGCGGTGCAACCGCCTCCACCCGTTCAGCATGCCGCGCACAGCGCCGCCCGCGGAGGAGCGGCGCCGGGCGCCGGCGTTCCCGCGAGCGACCGAGCCGGCGTGTGGGGCGGAGTCCCGCACCGACTAGGGATGACCGGCCGGATGGGCGGCCATCCACGCTTTGACGTCGGCGAGCGCGGCCGCCACGGCGGCAGGCGCCGTCGACTGCGGCGTCCGCTTGGCGGCGACCGAGGCTTCGGGGGTGACCTGTCCGGCGATCCCGGCGTCGAACAGGTCGGAGGCCGCGTGCCACTCGTCCGGCGTCAGGCTGTCGAACGTCCGGTCGTCGGCCACGAGGCGGCGTACGAGCCCGCCGACGATTTCATGCGCGCGCCGGAACGGCACGCCGCGGGCGACCAGGTAGTCGGCGACGTCGGTGGCCAGCAGCAGCCCGGAGGCCGCGCGGCTGGCCCGATCGCGGTCGACGGTCAGCTGCGCGACGACGACGGCAGCGGCGGCGAGCGAGCCGGCGAGCGTGTCCTCGGCGTCGAACACCGCCTCCTTGTCCTCCTGCAGGTCCTTGTTGTACCCGCTCGGCAGTCCCTTGAGCGTCGTCAGGAGCGCGACCAGGTGGCCGACGACCCGTCCGGTCTTGCCGCGCACGAGCTCGAGCGGATCCGGGTTCTTCTTCTGCGGCATCATGCTGCTGCCGGTGCTGAGGGCGTCCGACAGCGCGAAGAAGCGGAACTCGTCGCTGGTGAAGAGGATCAGATCCTCGGCGAGGCGGCTGAGGTGCACCATGGTCACGGCCGCGGCCTGGAGGAAGGTCAGGACGAAATCGCGGTCCGAGGAGGCGTCGAGGCTGTTGAGCACGACGCGCGAGAAGCCGAGGCGGGCGGCCAGCATCCCGACATCGATCGGATAGCGGGTGCCGGCCACGGCGCCCGATCCGAGCGGCAGCGCGTCCGCTTCGGCCGCCGCCGCGGCGAGGCGCTCGTCGTCGCGGCGCAGGGCGGCGGCGTGCGCGAGGAAGAAGTGGGCGATCAGGACCGGCTGTGCCGGCCGCAGGTGGGTGTAGGCCGGCATGAGCGCCGCGCCGGCCGCCTCGGCCTGGGCGACCAGCGCCTCCGCGAGCCGGACGAGGCCGGCGCGCAGCCGGGGCAGGCGCCGGCGCAGGTAGAGCCGGAGGTCGAGCGACACCTGCTCGTTGCGCGACCGCCCGGTGTGCAGGCGGCGGCCGACGTCACCGACCTCCTCGACGACGAGGCGCTCGACGAACGTGTGCACGTCCTCGTCCGGGCCGTCGACGAACGCCGGATCCTGGCGGGCCCGGTCGCGCAGGCGCGTCAGGGCGCCGGCCAGCGCGTCGCGCTCGGCCGCGGTGAGGACGCCGGCAGCCGCGAGGGCGTCGGCCCACGCCAGGCTGCCGGCCACGTCGTCCTCGAACAGCCGCCGGTCGAACCGGAACGACGCGCCGAAGGCCAGCGTCTCCGGGTCCGGCTCGGTGTCGAAGCGCCCCGACCAGAGCGGCGCCATCAGCGCACCTGCGTGGCGGGCGCCGGGGTGCGGGCGATCGGGACACGGCGCGACGACAGCTCGACCGGCAGGCCCCAGAGGCTGATGAAGCCCTCGGCCGCCCGATGGTCGAACAGGTCGCCGGCGTCGTAGGTCGCCAGCGCATGATCGTAGAGCGCGTACGGCGAGCGGCGTCCGACGACCCGGCAGTCGCCCTTGAACAGCTTCAGGCGGATCGTGCCGGTCACGCGCTCCTGGACGCGGTCGACGAAGGCGTCGAGCGCCTCCCGCATCACGGTGAACCAGAGCCCGTTGTAGACCAGGTCGGCGTAGCGGACGCTGAGGTCGCGCGCGAGCCGCTCCAGGTCGCGCGGCGTGACGAACTTCTGCAGCTCGCGGTGCGCGGCGTGCAGGACGACGCCGGCCGGCGCCTCGTAGATCTCGCGCGACTTGATGCCGACCAGCCGGTTCTCGACCATGTCGATGCGGCCGACGCCGTGGCCGCCGGCGATCACCCCGAGCGTGTCGATCAGCTCGACGAGCGGCATGTCGACGCCGTTGAGGCGGACGGGCACGCCGCGCTCGAATTCAATCTCGACGTAGGCGGGCGTGTCGGGACAGGCGCCGGGGGCCTTCGTCAGCGCGTAAATCTCCTCGGGCGGCTCGGTCCAGGGATCCTCGAGCACGCCGCATTCGATCGACCGGCCCCACAGGTTCGCGTCGGTGCTGTACGGGCTGGCGACCGTGGCGGGGACGGCGATGCCGCGGGCCCGGGCGTACTCGATTTCATCGGGGCGGGTCATGTTCCAGATCCGGGCGGGGGCGATCACCTTGAGGGCGGGGTTCAGCGCGCGCGTGGAGACGTCGAGGCGCACCTGATCGTTGCCCTTGCCGGTGCAGCCGTGCGCGATGGCGGTCGCCTGCTCCATCTCGGCGATCTCGACGAGCCGGCGCGCGATGAGCGGGCGGCCGAGCGCGGTGGCGAGCGGGTAGCGGTCCTCGTAGATCGCGTCGGCCTTGAGCGCCGGCAGGATGTACTCGCGCGCGAACTCCTCGCGCACGTCGAGCACGTGCGCGCGGACCGCGCCGGTCGCCAGCGCCCGTTCGCGCACCGCCTCGAGCTCCCGGCCCTGGCCCAGGTCGAGCGTCACGGCGACGATCTCCGCGCCGTACCGCTCGGCGAGCCACGGAATGGCCACCGACGTATCCAGTCCCCCCGAATAAGCCAGCACGATCCGATCCATGCGATCTCCTCCACCTGCCGTCGTTCACGCGTGACGCCTCGTCCGCGACGTGCGACGTGTTCATCCGCGGCGTGCCGCCGGCGGGACCTCCCGCCCGGCCGCACGCCGCGTTCGATCCGATGCCTCTTCCTGCCGCCGGGCCGCCTAGATCCGGCCGGCCGCCATCGCCTCGAGCTGCTTCACCAGCGCGGCCGCACGGCGGCCGTCGCGGGCGATGATGACGATCGTGTCGTCGCCGCCCAGCGTGCCGACCACTTCGGGGAGCTGGGCCCGGTCGATCGCCAGCGCGAGCGGCTGGGCCTGGCTGATGCCGGTCCGGAGGACGACAATCTGCTGGACGCGCTCGGCGCGCCGCAGGTATTCGGCGGCGGCGCGCTGCAGCGCCTGGCGCGCCGTCGCGGGGCTGGTCTGGACGTCGCCGGGCCGCTGGTACGCGCCGTCGCCCGCCCGCTTGACGAGGCCGAGCTCCTTGATGTCGCGCGAGATGGTGGCCTGCGTTGCATCGAACCCGCGGGCGCGCAACCGGCGGCGGAGCTGCTCCTGATTGGCCACCGATTCGCGGTCGACGATCTCGACGATGGCGGCCTGCCGTCGACTCTTCATAAGTATACACTCGTCCGCATGAAAATACAGCGGCGGATCCTATCGGGCGTTGCCAGGCTGGCCGCGCCTTCTGTATAATTATACTTCTGATGCCGGAGTCCCGCACCGTCCCGTCCGTCGCGCCCGCGCCCGCGGCGCCGCCCGTCCGCATCGGCCTCGCCGGCGCGACCGGCTTCGCCGGCCGCGAGCTCGTCCGCCTCCTCGCCCGCCATCCGGGCGTCCGGCTGCAGCTCGCGATGTCGTCGGCGGCCGGCGGCGACGCCCACCCGCTCCCCGGCTTCGCCCGGATCTGGGACGGCGCCGTCGTCCCGCTGTCGGCCGATGCGCTCGCCGACGGGGCCGACGTGGTCCTGCTGGCGCTGCCCGACGCCGCCGCCGCCGCCCTGGCGCCGCGCCTCGTCGCCGCCGGCCGCCGCGTCATCGATCTCTCCGGCGCGTTCCGGCTCCGCGACGCCGCCGCACGCGCGCGCTGGTACCCCGACACCGCCGCCCTGCCGGCCGCGGTCGCCTACGGGCTGACCGAGCTCGAGCGCGACGCCGTGCGGACCGCGCGGCTCATCGCCAATCCGGGCTGCTACCCGACCGCGTCGCTGCTCGCCCTCCAGCCGCTCGACGCCGCCGGGCTGCTCGACGGCGAGGTCGTGATCGACGCGAAGTCCGGCATCTCGGGCGCCGGCCGGACCCCGACCGACCGGACCCACTTCTCGGCCTGCCACGGCAACGTCGCCGCCTACGGCCTCTTCGGCCATCGCCACACGCCGGAGATCGAACAGGGGCTCGCACGCCCGGTGACGTTCGTCCCGCACCTGGTGCCGATCGACCGCGGCATCCTGGCGACGATCTACGCCCGCGTCCGGCCCGGCACGTCGGCGGCCGACGTCGAAGCGGCCTTCGCCCGCGCCTACGCGGACGCGCCGTTCGTGCGCCTGACGGGCGACGCGCTCCCCGAGATCCGGCATGTCGCGCAGACGAACTTCTGCGACCTCGGGTGGCGCCTCGACGCCGCCACCGGCCGCCTCGTCCTGGTGTCCTGCCTGGACAACCTCGTGAAAGGGGCCGCCGGCCAGGCGGTGCAGAACCTCAACGTCGCCCTCGGCTTCGACGAGCGGACGGGACTCCTGCCGTGACGGCGCCGCTGGTCGTCAAACTCGGAGGCGAACTGCTGGAAACGCCCGAGCGGCTCGCGCCGCTCGCCGCCGCGCTGGTCCGGCTGGCGGCCCGCACGCCCCTGGTCGTCGTGCACGGCGCCGGCCGGGAAATCGACGCCGCCCTCGCGCGCGCGGGGCTCGTCAAGCACCAGGTCGACGGGCTGCGCATCACGGACGAGGCCACCCTGGACATCGTCGTGTCCGTGATGGGCGGGCTCGTCAACACCCGGCTCGTGGCGGCGGTCGGTGCCGCCGGTGGCCGCGCGGTCGGCCTCACCGGAGCCGACGCCGGCCTGCTCCCGGTCGAGCCGGCGCCGCCGCACCGCACGACCGACGGGCGGCTGGTCGATCTCGGCCGCGTCGGCGCGCCGATCGGCCGGGGACGGCCGGCGCTGCTGGACGATCTGCTCGCCGCCGGTGTCATGCCGATCGTCGCGAGCCTCGGCGTCGCGGGCGACGGCCGGCTGTTCAACGTGAACGCCGACACGGCCGCCGCGGATCTGGCCGGGCGGCTGGACGCCCGCGCGCTGGTGCTCGCCGGGACCACGCCCGGCGTGCTCGACGGCCGGGGGCAGCCGATCGCGCGGCTGACGGCAGCCGAAACGGCGGCGCTGATTGCCGACGGTCACGCGACCGCCGGCATGATCGCGAAGCTCCGCGCCGGGCTCGACGCGGTCGCCCGCGGCGTCGCCACGGTCATCATCGCGGACGGCCGGACGCCGGCCGCCCTCGCCTCGGTCCTCGACGGCACGGCCGGACCGGGTCGGACGATCCTCATCGGACAGGCCGGCGCCGCCGCGGCGGCCGGCGAAACGGAGACACGCCATGTCGGTCGCTGAAGACGTCCGGACCCTCGAGTCCCGCCATATCCTCCAGCTGTACCGGCGCGCGCCGATCGTCCTGACGCACGGCCGCGGCGCCTGGCTGTTCGATGCCGACGGCCGCGAGTACCTGGACCTCATCTCGGGCCTCGGCGTGACGTCGCTCGGCCACGCGCACCCGAAGCTGGCCGAGGCGATCGCCGATCAGGCGCGGACGCTGCTGCACACGTCGAACCTGTACTTCCATCCGCTCCAGGGCCAGGTCGCCGCGCGGCTCGCGGCGCTCTCGGGACTCCCGCGCACCTTCTTCTGCAACTCCGGCACCGAAGCGATGGAGGCCTGCATCAAGTTCGCGCGGCGGTACTGGTACTCGAAAGGGACGCCGCGGGCGGGCCTGATCGCGCTCGAGCACTCGTTCCACGGCCGGACGTGCGGGTCAGTGTCGCTGACGTTCACCGAGCAGTACCGCCAGCCGTTCGAGCCGCTGCTGCCGGGCGTGCGGTTCGTCCCGCCGGACGATCCGGGCGCGCTGCTGGACGCGGTGACCACCGACACGGCGGCGATCGTCGTCGAGCCGATCCAGGGCGAGGGCGGCGTCCGGCCGCTGACGCCCGCCTTCGCGCGGGCGATCACCGACGCCTGCCGCCGGACCGGGGCACTGCTCGTCGCGGACGAAGTGCAGTGCGGCCTGGGACGCACGGGCCATCCGTTCCATCACGCCGCGCTGGGCCTGGAGCCGGACCTGGTGGCGGTCGGCAAGGCGCTCGGCGGGGGGGTGCCGATCGGCGCGACGCTCGCCAGCGAAGCGGTCGGCGACGCGCTGTCGCCCGGCGATCACGGCAGCACCTACGGCGGCAACCTGCTGGCCTGCCGGGCCGCGCTCGTCGTTCTCGACGAGCTGGTCGACGGCGGCCTGCTCGCGCACGCCGCCCGGGCGGGCGCCCGGCTCAGCCAGGCCCTGCAGGCGCTCGCCCGCCGGCAGCCGGCCATTGTCGAGGTCCGCGGCGCCGGCCTGATGCAGGGGCTCGACCTGTCGTTCGACGCGGCACCGGTGGTCGAGGCGGCGGCCGGGCGCGGGCTGCTGGTCAACCGGACGGCGCGGACGGTCGTGCGCCTGCTGCCGCCGCTCACCATCAGCGAAGAGGAGCTCGATCGCGGCGTCGCCCTGCTCGAAGCGGCGATTGCCGACGTGGCACCGGGGAGGACGGCATGACGCTCGACCTGTCCCGCGCGACCGATGTCGCGCGTCCCGTCTGGATCGACGAAGCGGCCGCGGCCGGCGGGCCGCCGGCCGTGCTGCGCACGGCGGAGCCGGACGATGCGCCCGGGATCTTCGCCCTCGTCGCCACGCACCGCGAAGAAGGCCACCTGCTGCCGCGCACGCTGGCCGACATCACGTCGCGCGCCCCGCGCTTCGTCGTCGCCGAACGCGACGGCGTCATCGTGGGCTGCGCCGAGCTGGCGCCGCTCGGCGCCGGACTGGCCGAGATCCGGTCGCTCGTGGTGGACGACGAGGAGCGCGGCGCCGGACTCGGACGCGGCCTGATCGGCGAGCTGTGGCGCCGGGGGCAGCGCGCCGGCTTCGACCGGCTCTGCGCCTTCACGCACCAGCCGGCCTATTTCCTCCGGATGGGGTTCTCGATCGTGCCCCACATCTGGCTGTCGGCCAAAGTGCTGGCCGACTGCGTCCACTGCCCGCTGTTCCGCACCTGCGGGCAGTACGCCGTCCTGGCGGCCATCGACCCGACGGCGGCGGTGCCGCCGGTGGCGCGCGCATGATCCGGCTCGCACCGGTCGACGGCGGAGTGACCGCGGCGGCCGGCTTCCGGGCGGCGGCGACGGCGTGCGGCATCAAGGCCTCCGGACTCGATCTGGCGATCATCGTGCCGGACGCCCCGGCGGCCGCGGCGGCGGTGTTCACGACGAACCGGGCCCAGGCGGCGCCGGTCATCGTCTCGCGGGAGCACCTGGCGCGCACGGGGGGACGGGCGGCGGCGGTCGTCGTCAACAGCGGCTGCGCGAACGCCTGCACCGGCGCCGACGGCCTGCTCGTGGCGCGGGAGACGGCGGCCGTGGCCGCCGGGCTCGCCGGGTGCAGTCCGGAAGAGATCCTGGTGGCGTCGACCGGCGTCATCGGCGTGTCGCTCGACGCCGGCCGGATCCGGCGCGGCCTCGCGGCGGCATTCCCGTCGCTCGACGCGGCGCGGCACGCCGAGGCGGCGCGCGCCATCATGACGACCGATCCGTTTCCGAAGGAGGCGGCGGTCCGGCTCGAGACGCCGGCCGGCGCGTTCACCGTCGGCGGCATGGCGAAGGGCTCGGGCATGATCGAGCCGATGATGGCGACCATGCTCGCGTTCGTGACGACCGACGCCCGCGTGGCGCCGCCGCTGCTCGCGCGGGCGCTGCGCGAGGTGGTCGACGTCACGTTCAACGCGATCACGGTCGACGGCGAGTGCTCGACCAACGACTGTGCGATGGTGCTGGCGGGCGGGGCGAGCGGCGTGACGATCGACGACGGCACCTATCCCCTGCTCGTGCGGGGGATGCGCGCCGTCTGCGAGCGGCTGGCGCTCGGCATCGTCCGGGGCGGCGAGGGGGCCACGAAGCTCGTCACCGTGCGCGTCGCCGGCGCGGCGTCGCCGGCCGACGCCCGCCGGGCCGCCAAGGCGATCGCCAACTCGCTGCTGTGCAAGACGGCCATCCACGGCGGCGATCCCAACTGGGGGCGCTTCATCGCCGTGGCCGGCCGGGCCGGCGTCGCGTTCGATCTCGATCGGGCGGCCGTGTCGATCGGGCCGACCGTGCTGTTCAGCGGCGGGGCGCCGCACGACGAGCGGGCCGCCGAGGCGGCGGCCTACCTGAAGGGGCGGGAGATCGAGGTGACCGTGGATCTGGGCGCCGGCGGCCGCGACGAGGCCGTGGTCTGGACGTGCGACCTGAGCGCGGAGTACGTGCGGATCAACGCGGAGTACCGAACCTGACCGGAGGCGTGACCGCATGACCAGCAGAGGCCTCGGTGTGGCGTCGCTCGGCGGCCTGAAGAAGGACTTCCTGTCGATCCTCGATTTCAGGCCGGAGGATCTCGCGCGCTGCCTGCGGCTGGCGGCGCAGCTCAAGGACGACCGGCGGCGCGGCCGCCAGGTGCTGACCGCGCACGCGCTCGGCGGGCGCCACGTCGCGCTGCTGTTCGACAAGCCGTCGCTCCGGACGCATTCGACGTTCCAGATCGCCGTGCACGAGCTCGGCGGCCAGGTGCTCGACCTCCAGCCGGAAGTGGCGCTGGGCCAGCGCGAGTCGCTGGCCGACGTCGCCCGGAACCTGGCGCAGTGGGTCGACGCGATCGTCATCCGGACATTCTCCCAGCAGGTGCTCGACGCGTTCGCCGCCACGGCGCCCGACCTGCACATCGTCAACGCGCTGACCGATCAGGAGCACCCGTGCCAGGCGCTGGCCGATTTCCTGACGCTGCGCGAGCACTGGGGCACGTGGGCGGGCCGGACGATCGCCTTCGTCGGCGACGGCAACAACGTGGCGGCGTCGCTCGCGCACGCCGGCGCCATGCTCGGCGTCCGCGTGCACGTCGCCAGCCCGGCCGGCTACGCGCTGTCCGCGGCGGTCGTCCGTGAGACGCGCGACGTGGCCCGCGACGGCGGCGCGGTGCGTCTGTTCACCGATCCGTTCGAGGCGGTGGCGGGGGCCGACGCGGTGTACACGGACGTCTGGACCTCCATGGGCCAGGAGGAAGAAGCGGCGGTCCGCCGGGCGCGCTTCGCCGCGTACCAGGTGAACGACCGCCTGATGGCGGCCGCCGCGCCGGGCGCCGTCTTCCTGCACTGCCTGCCGGCGCACCGCGGCGAGGAAGTGAGCGCCGAGGTGCTGGACTCCCCCGTCTCGCTCGTCTTCGAGCAGGCCGACAACCGCCTCCACACCCAGAAGGCGTTGCTGCTGATGCTGCTCGCGCCGCAGGTCGCCTCGGCCTACGACAACGCCGCCTGACGCCCGCCCGCGCCGCCGCCGCCGGGCGTATAATCGAGGCTCGCGTTCCGCTCCCGCCCTCGCCCCGGCCGGGGCCTTCCCGCCGGGAGTTTCGCGCCATTGCCATGACGGACACCAGGCCCTGGCTGACGAGCTACGACCGTGATGTGCCGCAGACGCTGGCACCGTATCCCGCCCGCACGCTCGTCGACTACCTGCGGGACACCGCGGACGCCCGGCCGGACCATCCGTCCGTGCTGTTCAAGGGGCGGCGCGTCTCCTACGGCGAGATCGATCGGCTGAGCGACCGGTTCGCCGCCGCGCTCGCGGCGGCCGGGATCAGGCGCGGCGACCGGGTCGCGCTGATGCTGCCGAACTGCCCGCAGTTCCTGATCGCCGAGTTCGGCGCCTGGAAGGCGGGGGCGGTCGTGTTTCCGCTCAACCCGACGTACACCGCCGCCGAGCTCGAGGGGCCGCTGAAGGAATCGGGCGCGCGGGTGGTGGTCGTGCTGACGCCGTATTACAACCGGATCAAGTCGCTCCAGCCGGTCACCGCCGTCGAGACGATCATCGCGACGAACATCAAGGAATACCTGCCGCCGGCGCTGCGGCTGCTGTTCACGCTGTTCAAGGAGAAAGCGGGCGGGCACCGGATCGAGCTCGAGCCGGGCGATCACTGGTTCGCGCAGGTCCTGGCGGAGCCCGGCGGGGAGACGCCGGCCATTCGGCCCGCGCCGGACGACCCGGCCGTCCTGCTGATGAGCGGCGGCACGACCGGCATGGCCAAGGGGGTCCTGGGGTCGCATCACGCGTACGTGCAGGCCGGCCTGCAGCTGCTGGCGTGGAACCGGGCGATCTTCGTCGACTGGACGGACGTGGTGATGCTGCCGCTGCCGCTGTTCCACGTGTACGCCAACGTCGGCGTGCAGAGCCTGGCGGTCGTGTCGCACACCCCGCTGGCGCTCGTGCCGGATCCCCGCGACACCCACGATCTGCTGAAGACCATCGACCGCGTCCGTCCCGCGTTCTTCACCGGCGTGCCGACCCTGTTCATCGTGATGCTGAACCATCCCGACGTGCAGAAGCGGAAGGTCGATTTCAGCTCGATCAAGATCTCGTTCTCGGGGGCCGCCCCGCTGCTGGCCGAGACCCGGAAGCGCTTCGAGGCGCTCACCGGCGGGCGGCTGATCGAGGGCTATTCGCTGACCGAGGCGATGATGGCCTGCACCGTGAACCCGCTGCGGGGGCCGAACAAGCTCGGGTCGGTGGGCCTGCCGCTGCCCGACGTCGAGGTCCGGATCTTCGACGTCGAGCAGGGGACGCAGACGCTGCCGGTCAACGAGATCGGGGAGATCGCCGTCCGCGCGCCGCAGCTCATGCTCGGCTTCTGGCAGCAGCCGGAGGAGACCGCGCAGGTGCTGCGCGACCATGCCGACGGCGGCCGCTGGCTGCACACCGGCGACCTCGGCTATCTGGACACGGACGGCTACCTGTTCATCGTCGATCGGAAGAAGGACCTGATCAAGACGAGCGGCTACCAGGTGTGGCCGCGCGAGATCGAGGAGGTGATCGCCTCGCATCCCGCCGTCGCGGAGGTCGGCGTGGCCGGCGTGCCCGACCCGGTGCGGGGCGAGACGGTGAAGGCCTGGGTCGTGCGGCGCCCCGGCCAGACCGTGACGGCCGCCGAGCTGCGCGCCTTCTGCAAGCAGCAGCTCGCGCCCTACAAGGTGCCGACCCAGATCGAGTTCCGCGACAGCCTCCCGAAGACGATGGTCGGCAAGGTGCTGCGCCGCGCCCTCGCCGCCGGCAAGGCGTGAGGGGCGCATGGCGGTTCCCTTCCGCGACATCCTCGTTCAGGTCGACACCGCCTGGAAGGACCAGCCCGCGCTCGATCGGGCGGTCGCGCTGGCCCGATCGGACGGCGCCCGCCTGCACCTGATGGCCGTGGTCGCCGAGGCGCCTGAGCCGGCGCGCGCCCTCCTGTCGGACGAGATCCGGCAGCGGCTCGTCCAGCGGCCGCAGGACGAGCTCGCGCGCATCCGGGCCGGCCTCGAGGCCCGCGGCCTCGACGTGACGGCCGACGTGCGGCGCGGCCGGCCGGCGATCGCGCTGATCCGCGACGTCCTGGCGCACGGTCACGATCTGGTGATGCGGTCGCACGGCACGGGTGCGAACGACGGCAAGCGCTACGGGCCGGTCGACATGCAGCTCCTGCGCCAGTGCCCCTGCCCCGTCTGGCTGGTCCGGACGCCGGACGGCCGGCCCCTCAAGCGGGTGCTGGCGACCGTCGACCCGGCGGCCGGCGACCCGGCGCACGACGAGCTGAACCTGAAGGTGCTGGAACTGGCGGGCGGGATCGCCCGCGCGGAAGGGGCCGCCCTGTTCGTGCTCCACGCCTGGGCGCCGTTCGGCGCCGACCTGCTCCGCAGCTACATGAAACCGGCCGAGCTGCGCGGCTACGTGGAGGCGGTGCGGCGCATGGCCCGGGACGCGTTCGCGGATCTGCTGGCGCGTGCCGGCGACCGGCTGCCGGACGCGCAGTCCCTGCTGGTCCGCGGCGACGCCGGCTGGATCATTCCGCGGGTCGCCCGGACGAAGCGCGTCGATCTCGTCGTGATGGGAACGGTCGCCCGCACGCGGATCAGCGGCCTGCTGATCGGCAACACGGCGGAGCGCGCCCTGCAGGGGCTCCGCTGCTCCGTCCTCGCCATCAAGCCGCGCACGTTCGTGTCGCCGGTGGAAGGAAGGGAAGAATGAGGAACAGGAATGAGGAATGAGGAATGAG
>Ga0307373_10004088_pt1 | contig 24807 bp, 36 predicted proteins | sample OX2MG_FD_202534 | JGI IMG/M metagenome (GOLD analysis project Ga0307373, IMG submission 202534) | Soil microbial communities from Risofladan, Vaasa, Finland - OX-2 | ecosystem: Environmental > Terrestrial > Soil > Coastal area > Acid sulfate soil | place: Finland: Risofladan, Vaasa | collected...
GCACCCCGGCGGCCGCGGCCGCGAGGTACTCGGCGATCGCCGCGGCCAGCGCCGCGGCGATCGCCGCCTCGGCGGCGTGCACGGCCTTGACCTGCGCGGCGCGGGCCGCGGCCACCTGCTGCGCGCGGGTCTCGGTCACCGCCGGGCCCCGGTGCACGCCGTGAGGATCGTGTCCAGGGACTCGCGCCGGTGCGGGGAGCGCGTCTCGAGCAGGGTGCGCACGTACACGCGGCAGGCCTCGCGTACGCACGGCGCCGCCACGACCTCCTCGAGCAGGGTGAACGCGCCCTCGAGCAGCCGGTCGGGGTCCCCGGCGTCCAGGTGCGCGTGCAGCTCCCACGCGGGCACCTCGGCCAGGCGCCCGCGCATATGGGTGGGCAGCATGCGTTTTCCGGCCATCTCCAGGGCGCGCAGCACCCCGGCCTCGGCGGCCGCGACCACCTCGTCGTGGCCGGTGAACCGGGCGCCGCCGCGCGCCGAGGCGGCCGGGCCGCCGCCGGGCGCCGGGGGCGCGCTCTGCCCCGAGGGCAGCGCGCGGGTGCCCGCGCCGGGCGAGGGTGCCGCGGGGCTGTCGGGGGCCGCGCGCCCGGCGCCGGTGGCCGGGGCGGTGGTGCCCGAGCCCGCGCCGGTTCCGGCGCCGGGCAGCGTGACCTGGATCGGGCCCACGCCCTGGGTGAGGTTGGAGACAACGCCCGGCGCCATCGCCGGGAAGTCCTTCGCCAGCTGGAGCAGAATCCACCGGTTGAGCTCTTCGACGGAGGGCGCGTCGTCCTCGCTGAAGCCGTTCTCGCGGCGCGCGGTCTCGTCCGAGATGAGCCCGCGGTCGTGCAGGTCGATCGATTCCTTGGACCGGTCGGGGCGCAGCACCAGGTCGGAGGTGTCGTACCACACCAGCAGCCGGTCGGCCTTGGGGTGCGTGAGCCGTTTGAGCGCCGGGCGCAGGTAGCCGATCGTGATGGCGTCGCAGATCAGCGCAACCAGGGGGTTGACGTAGATCTTGACGGCGCTTTCCTCGATCTGCCAGGCCGTCCAGTGGTTGGATTCGCCCAGGCCCGACACGATTTCGGACGGGAGCTCGATTCCGGCGGCCAGGCGGGCGATCGCGGCGTCGCGCAGCTCCAGGATCCGGGCGTCGAAGTCGGTGCCGAACTTGATGTGCTGCACTTTGCCTGCGGCGTCGTCGGGGACCCGCAGCAGCAGCGGCACGACCGCGGACGCGGAGTCGCGGTCCTGGATGGGCGTGGTCATGGCCTCGATGAGGGCGGCCATCACCGGGTCGTCGTGCTCGGCCTCGCCGGTGGTGGGGGGCGCGGTGACGGACTCGGGCACGATGAGCAGGCCCGCCCCGGCCAGGCGGGAGTCGATGGTCGCGAGGACGTGCTGGCTCAGCCCCATGAGCTCGGCCAGGTCGCCGCCGAGCGAGCGCACGGGGCTGTCCGCCTGGGCGGACCACCGCGGGTGGGGGCGCCACATGCGGATCATCTGGAATTCGCCCTCCTTGAGCAGGAGTTTGATTCCGTCGCCCTGGTCGATCGCGAGCTTGCTGCCGACGATCTTGACGTCGTCGGACGACATGGCGTGCCACACCCGCTCCCCGGTGCCGGGGTCGTCCCATCCCGTCAGGTAGCTTTCCCCGGCGACCGAGAGGTGGGTGGCCAGGGCGCGCATCATCTGGGCGTTGCCGCGCCCGCCCCCGAGCTCCATGATGATCTCTTCGGCCAGCTCGTCGTCGATGCGCTCGGGGTCGTCCTGGCTGCCGGGGTCGTCGATGCCGATGTAGAGCTGGGCGCGCGAGCAGGCGGAGGCCAGCCAGCCCACGCCGATGCGCAGGGTGGGGCACCTGTCGTAGTAGCCCCACGCCTCGCTCTGCCACCCGACGTTGCGCTGGATGCGCCGGAAAGACCGTTGTGAGACGAGGGCGGCCGAGGCGACCACGGAGGTCAGCGGCTGCTCGCCGGGTCGGGGCGGCCGGTTGCGGCGCAGGCTGGGCATGGGCGGGGGTTACTCCTTGCCAGCGATGAACCCGGTGGCGTGCGCCGCCGTCAGGGCGAGGGCGGGGACCGTGAAATACCAGCGGCCGTGGTCGGCGTAGGCCCATCCGGCGACCAGCGCCCCGACCCATACGCCCATGCACCAGGGGCAGCGCAGCAGGGTGGCGAGCGGGTGGTCCGGGTTCCTGGTGATCTTGACGACGGCGGCGCGCACCGGTGCGCTGATGGTGTCGACGGTGGCCAGGCGGGTGAGCCTGGCGGTTGCGCCGACCGCCAGAATAAGGGTCATAAGCCACGAATCGGGTGAACTCGTCATGAGGTGGATCGTAAGAGGATCAGGGGCTTCCCGCGACGGCGACAGGCCGCCGCCCGGCGAGGGGCGGCCGCCCGCACGCGACCACTAGACACAATGGCATCAATGGCGTAGAGTCATGGTTGTGGGCGAGAGCCGCCCGCAGCCGCCCGCAAGGAGATCCCGATGACCGCCCCCGCAGCCCCGGCCCGCCGCGAGATCACCATCGACATCGACCTGGTCGAGCCGGGCCGCGCGCTGGTCTTCTGCAAGGACGATCCGCGCCTCGACGGCTTCTCCGGCCAGAGCTGCGACGGCCACCGCTACTACGTCGAGCCGGTCGAGGACTCGCCGCTCGACTGCGCCTACGGCGCGAGCCGCCAGGGCATCGTGCGCAGGCTGGCCCGCCAGCTCGGCTACACCGACATCACGATCCGCGTGAACAGGGAGTACTGAGCCGCCGCACCCGGCGCGTCACGAGCGCGCCATGCGCCCGGGGTCCAGGTGCGCCGGTACGCCGCGCGCGGCGCGGGCGTCGTCGCGGCACGCGCCGCATGCGGTGCGCCCGGCCAGCGCGCCCCACCGGCCCGGCAGGTCCTGGGCGCGCCCGCACAGCGCGCAGCCGTCCCCGGCCGGGGACGCGGCCGGATGCCGCATCAGCGCGGCGGCCACCACGTCCGCGGCCACGCGCTCGAGCACGGCCGCGGGCAGGTGCGCCCAGCGCCCGCCCGGCGGGTTGCCGGGCGCCGCCCCCGGGGCCGCGTGGTAGGGGCCCAGCGCGCCCTCCATGCGGCGGGCGAACGCGCTCCAGCCGACGGCGACCGCGGCGCACGGGTGCGGCGGCGGCTCGGTGCCCAGGGCGATCACGAGCTCGGCGAGGTAGGGGCGGTCCGCGGCGCGCTCGGCGAGCAGGTCGGCGAGCGTCGCGATATCGGACGCCATGCCGCGGGAGGCGGCCTCGCACGGCGGGCACAGCGGCCACAGCAGCGAGTTGTCGAACCGGTCGCTCAGCGCGACCAGCCGGGATCCGGGGTGCGCGGGTCCGCCGCACTGCCCGCAGCACGCCGGGGCGGCGGCGGCCAGGTCCGCGCAGGCCCCGCACAGCGGGCCGCGCGCGGTCAGCTTCCAGCGGCGCGGCAGGTCCAGCGGCGCGGCGCACTCGGCGCAGCCGCCGTATCCGGCGGGCGGGGGGGCCGGGGTGCGCAGCGCGAGCGCGTGGTCCAGCTCGCGGGCCAGGCGCGTGACGCTCTCCCCGGCCAGGTGCCGCCATCGGGCGCCGGGGATGTCGCGCGGGTCGGCGGTGGGCACCACGCGGTGGTAGGGGCCTAACCCGGGGACGCGCCGGGCCAGCGCCGCCCAGGTGACCTCCGCCTGGGCGCAGGGGTGCGGCGCGCCCTGCCCGGCCAGCTGCGCGAGGACCGCGGCCAGCTCGGGGCGCTGCGGCAGCCGCGCGGCCAGGATGTCCGCGAGGATCTCGGTGTCGGGGTCGTCGCCGAAGCCGATGGCCGCACACGGCGGGCACAGGGGCCAGCTCACCTCGTTGTGGTAGCGGTCGTGCGAGGTCAGCGCGATGTCGCCGACACTGACGGGGCCGCCGCACATGCCGCAGCTGCCGGTGGGCGGCGGCGCGGGCGCGGCGGTCGGCGCCGCGCGGGGGGCTTCGGGCGGCAGCGGGCCGCCGCACTGCGCGCACGGCGCCGCTGCGGTGCTCTCGGCGGCCGGGGGCTGGGTCATGGGTGCATCTTCGCAGGGCGGGCCGCGGACGTGGGCGCGGACGCGCGCAGGGCCGCCCCGGGTGCGGGGCGGCCGGTCAGCTGTGCGCGCGGTTCTTGCGGTTGACGGCGGCCATCGCGCCGAGCAGCACGGCCGCGCCGGGGATGGCGACCTCGACGTGGGCGACCAGAAGGGCCCAGATGTCCAGAATGTCGTTAGCCGCGAAGTGGATCAGGGTGGCGAACATGATGGTGGCCCTTCGGGATGTACGGGCGGCGCTCGCCCGCAAGGCAAACTCTATGCCATTGTGTAAATGGTGTCAAGTTCGGGCGGTATGGGCGTATCCCGGCCGCCGGATGGCGGCCGGGCCCGGTGGTCAGGCGCTGGCGTTGTGCCGCCTGCCGCATGCGCACTGGTATGCGGGGCACTCGGCGCTCTGGTCGTGGTGCAGCCACGCGCCGGTGGCGGCCTTGTGCAGGGTCTCGCCGCACGCGCACCGCGCGGCCGCATCCGAGTACCGGCAGGCGATCGACGCCCACTCGGAGCCGGTGCAGTACGCGCGGCCCGCCTCGGTCAGGGCCGCGATCGTCTTGCCGGAGCGCGCGTCGGGCCGGGCGGTGAGCAGCCCGGCGGCGCACGCCTGCCCGACGGCCTCGGCGATGTCCAGCTGGGCGTGGCGCATGCCCCAGCCCAGGGCCGAGACCTCGTAGGCGGCGTAGGCGGGGGTGCGGCGCATACGGCGGATGACGTCCTCGACGCTCGCGGCGCGCAGGGTGTCCTTCGTGGCGGTGGTCATGGTCGCGGATGCTCCTCGATCGAGGTGGGTGCGATGGGTTCTGTCGCGCCCGGGTTCGGGCCGGTCGGCGTTGCGCGCTGGCGGCTAGAGCTGGTGGATCCCGTGGCGCTCGCCGCCGCACGAGCAGTCGCAGGCGGCGGTCTTGGCGTGCTCGCAGCGCGAGTCGCAGGTCTTGTCCGGGTTGACGGTGCCGCGTACCGGCCGGTACACCATTTCGGCGCCGTGGGTCGGGCAGGCCAGTCCGGCGGCGCGCATCGCGGCGTTGCCTTCTCGGCTGCCGTCGCATGCGGCGGGGCGTAGGGCGCCCGTCGCGGTGTGGAAGTAGACCTTGCCGCCGATCTGGGTGAGGTCGGTGACGTGCTTGTGGCGGCAGCCTCGGATCATGCAGGAGCCGAACGCGCGGGCGGTGGTCTGCGTGGCGGTCATGTCGGGCTCCTCTGGTGTGTGCGGGTGGCTCTCGCCTACAAGACAAACTTTACTCCATTGCATGAATAGTGTCAAGCCGTGCGGTACGGGCACACACTGCCCGCACGTGCGCCGCTGCGGCATGCCAGCGATCGCCGCCCGTGGATCTACGATCGGCCCATGGACGACCTGCACCAGCACGACCCCGCCGGGCCTGCGGGCGCGCCGCGTTTCTGCGGCTGCTGCGGGGGCCTGGTGCCCCGCACCTCGCCGCTGCCGGACCCGCACCTCGCGGTGGTGTGCGGGCAGTGCGGCGGCCCGGCCGACCCGCACGCCCCCACCGAAGAGTTCGCCGGTCCGTACGCCGACCCGGTGCCCTGGCCGCTGTGCGGCCTGTGCCTGGTGGTGGGCCGCGGCCCGTACGCCGACGCGGCGGTGCTCGCCGACGTGATGGCCGAGCGCGCCGCCGACCCGCAGCTCGCCGCGCTCGCGTTCCGCCTGGCGTGCGAGACGGTCTCGGACCAGGCCAGCCACCCGGGCATCGGCTGGGGCGCGTTCGCCCGGCGCATGGACGTGCTGCGCCCCTACTGCCGCTCGCGCACCGCGCGCACCACCGACGCCCCGGGCGCCCGGTGGGAGCACCTGCCGCCGCTCGCGGTACGGCAGGTGGCCGCCGACCTGGAGGTGGTGCGCGCCGCGCGGGCCCCGGTGGCGCATCCGGACGGCGAGAGCTGCTCGCGATGCGGCAGCGGGTGGGGGCCGCCGCGCGGGTGGACGCGCGACGCCATGCGGCGCGCGGTGTGCGGGCTGTGCGCCGACCGGGCCTCGGGCGCGGTGCCGGTGCCGGTGCCGTGGGGCCTGCGGCAGCTCGCCGGAGTGTGAGCGGGCGGCCCGGGAGGCCCGGTGGAACCGATCAGGACGCGGCTGGCGGACTCGGGCGGCACGCGGCCCCCGGCCCTGTTCACTGTCGGCGAACACGTCTACCACCTGCGGCACCCGGGGCCCGAGGGGCTCGCCTGGCTCATCCGCAGGGCGATGGCCGACCGGCTCGACCCGGCCACGCGCAACGCCCCGGTGCGCATCGTGTTCGCCGCGTGCCTGGACCGGGCCGCGCGCCACCGGCTGTGGGCGCGCCTGGGCGACCCGGACGACCCGCTCGGGGAGGACGACCTGATCGGGCCGGTCATAGACGCCCTGGCGCTGTGGTGGGGGCTCGACCCGTTCTAGAACCGGCGCTCCCGCCGCGCGGCCGGGAGCTCGCGATCGGATACCGGCTGGCCTGATTGTGTGACGCCGAGGCCGGAGAACTCACCGACGCGGGCGCCGAGGTCGTCATCGGCTCCATCGCCAGCGCGGCTCTGTACAACTCGTCGTCGGTGCTCGACGAGCTCATGGACGCCCAGGCGGACGTCGGCCGCCACGAGGAGCAGCTCTCGCGCCGGGACGCGGCCCTCCGCAAGGCCTTGTCCGAGGGCATTGCCGTACGCGAGATCGCCGAGCGCACCGGGCTGTCGCGCAGGCGCGTCTACCAGATCCGCGACGGCCGCCGCTGAACCGGACGGCGGCCGCAAGCGCGGCTAGCGGCGCAGGCCGAGGCGGGAGATCAGCAAGCGGTACCGGTCGACGTCCCGGGATGCGAGGTACGCGAGCATGCGGCGGCGCCTGCCCACGAGCTGGTACATGCCGCGGCGTGAGGCGTGGTCGTGCCTGTTGCCTTTCAGATGCTCGGTCAACCCCGTGACGCGATGGGTGAGGAGGGCCACCTGGACCTCGGGGGAGCCGGTGTCGCCGTCGTGTACGGCGAATCGGGCGATGATCTGCTGCTTGTCGGCGATTGGCACGGGCGTCTCCTGGAGGTGGGGCGGGCTGTCTCGGTCGGTCGCACGAGGCATGGGCGACCCGCCGCGTTGATATTAGCAATCGCGGACCGCCCTGCCCGCGCGGCGGGCGCGGGTCACCCGGCGGCGGGCGGCGCGTAGCGTGCGGCGACTTTCGCGGCGAGCTCGTCCATGAGCCAGTCGCGCAGCCACGCCGAGGACCCGTCAACGGTGGCGGTGACCCCCGTCGGCAGGTGGATCGCGCGCATGGTGCGGATCTCGCCGCTGGTGAACACGTCGACGCGCACCTCGCCGGGGTCGAGCCCGTGGGCCGCGGACGGGTCCTGGGGCTGCCGCGCGTCGGCGAGCAGGGCCTGGGCGAGCGCGAACGCCCGGGCCGACGGCTCGCTCCACGCGGCGCGCCCCAGGCCCGGGGATGCGCGGGCGATCTCGTCGGCCAGGCAGCGCGCCTGCGCGTCGAGGAGGTCCGCGGCCATCAGCGCGACCTCGGGGTGCCAGGCCGCGACGTGCGCGGAGTCCTGGGCCAGGTCCATGGACCCGAAGTATCGGCCGGACTTGCCCATCCCGGGGACGGCGTTCGCGTAGAGGGTGCGCCCGAGCTGCGTGCCGGTGCGCCACGGGCCCCCGCTGGCGGCGTGCGCCCGGGCGCGCACCAGCGCCGCGGATCGGTGGATCGCGTCGGGCTCGGACAGGTCGCACATGGGGCCAGTGTGCCCGCAGGAGCCGCGCGGCGCACGCGCGGCGCGGCCGAGCCGCGACACCGCGCCGTGCGGGGCGCGGCCCGTGCGCCGGGATTACCATACGTTGCATGACGCGCCACTCGAGGGACCCCTACGCGATCGACGTCCCGTACGACCGCGACGCCGTCGGCGGGCGCCTGGTGTGGGTCAACCTGGCCGGGGAGCGCTACCGGCTGCGCCGCCCGGGCCGCTACCGCGAGTACTGCCTCAGGCGCATGCTCAGGGACGCCGAGCGGCACGCCGGGCGCCCGCGCGAGTGGGCCGCGGTGATGGCCGCGTACGACCGGCTGCTGCCGCCGGGCCGGTGCGCCGAGCTCGAGGCGCGCCTCATCCGCGCCGAGACGTGCGGCGAGGCCCTGACCCTGGCGCACCTCAAGGCCGGGCTGCGCGCGGCGTTCGGCGTGTGGAGGGGCGACCGGGCGCGCCGGGATTCCCGGCGGCCGCCGCGCCCGCGGCCGCCCCGGGCGCGGGCGCTGTGACGCGGGCCGGTCAGGTTCTGCGGTAGCGCACCGCGCCCCCGGAGCCCTCGCGGCGCAGCCAGCCCCCCTCGCGCAGCTGTTCGAGCAGGCGCCGCACCCCGTCCTCGTCCTCGGGAAAGAGCCCGAGCATCTCGGCGGGGGCCACCGCCCGCTCGCCGTATGTGAGCAGCAGGCAGTACGTGCCCTTGGCCGCGAGCGTGACCTGCGGGTCGGCCAGCAGGTCGTACACGCTGCCCGCGGTGTATATGACCCGGTCGGCCGCGCCGTCCCCGGTCAGGCCCTCGGGCATGGGCAGCAGGCGGTACCGGGGCGCGCGGGCCGCCGCGGCGGGGCGGGGCGGGGCTGCGCGCAGCAGCCCGGCCCCGTGCAGCTCGGCCAGGGCGCAGTCCATCAGTATCGCGCTGTCCGTGCTGCCGTCGGACAGCTCGGCGCCGGTGAACTCGTCCGCGCCCCGGGCCAGCGCGAGCATGTACGCGACTTTCGCGCGGCTCGAGAGGCCCGGGTGCAGCGCCACGGCGCGCGGGACGGGCACGGTGGGCGGCGCCTGGCGGCCGGTCGTGGGAATCACCCCGGTACCGCGGCGCGCTGACCGCCGCCGAGGTAGCGCTCGGCGGCCCGCCCGGTGAGCACGACGCGCAGCACCGGGGCGCCCTCGTGCTCGTCCAGCTCTACCAGCCCGGCCCGCTCCAGCTCCGCGAGGGCGCCGGGCAGGGCGCCGAGGTCGCCGGGGTGGGTGGCGGCGGCCACGCCCTGCACGTACACGTCGTAGCCGACGCAGGCGCACACCCGGGCGTATGCCGTGCGGGCGTGCGCCGAGAGGGCCGGATCGCCCCAGACGTTGCGGGCCAGGGTGAACAGCTCGTCGCCCTGCGGCGCCCGCGGCGCGTCGCCGGGTGCGGCGCTCTCCCCGGGCCGGGCGGCAGGCGCCGCCGGGGGGCGCGGGGGGATGCGGTCGAAACCTGTCATGCGGCGGTCCTCTCGCGGGTGTCGTGCATCGCGTGGTGTCTCTCGCCCCAGCATCCCGCGCACTGCCCGCGGCCGGTAGCCGGGTCGGTGCGCGTCGCCGCGCCCGGGTGCTGGGGGCAGCGTGCGGGGCCTGTGGCGGCGTGCGGGGCGCGGGGCGGCCCCGGCTGTGCGGCGGGGGCTGGCGGGGGCTGTACGCGCCCGGCGCGCTCTTCGCGGCGCTCTCGGCAGCGGGCGCACCTCTCGCCGGTGTCGATGCTGGTTCCGTCCTCGCACCGGGGGTCGGGGCACGGGCCGGGGCCCAGCAGCGAGAGCAGCACCCCGATGGGGCGTTGCAGGCCGGTGCCGCCCGCGCGGGGGTCGGCGGCGATCTCGTAGCCGTGGGCCACCCAGCGGCGCTCGATCCGTGCGCTTATCTGGCCGGGGGTGCGCTCGGCCAGGGCGTCGGCGAGCGCGGCGTGCACCTGCCGGGGCAGCGGCCGGTCGGGGGGCAGCTGGGCGCGCAGCGCGAAGGGCAGGGCCGCGATGACGGTGCGGGCCAGGACGGGCAGGCGCCCGGCTCTTGGATGCGCGGGGGGCGGTTTTCGGGACGCGGCCGGTGGGCCGCTAGGGCTCGGGCGCGTACTTACGTGAGGTGCCCTGCGGGCGTTGGGGGCGCTGCGCGCCGCAGGCGCGCCGGGTTCTGGATGAGGGGTGTGGACAGGGTTATAGACCTTGGGCAGCACCCGTGCTGCCAGGGTGGCAGCATGGGTGCTGCCAGGGGTGGCAGCACCCGTGCTGCCACCCCCCGCAGGATGATCGGGCTGGCCGGGGCCGTTTTCCGCGGCCGTCTGTGCGGCCGTCTGTGCGGTGGCGTGCGGGTCGCGCGGCGCACGGCTGTTGACGCCCTTGGGCACGCCGCCGGTGCGCTCGAGACCGGCCGCGCGCTTGGCCGCCCGGCGGGCCTCGGTGCGCTCGCGGGCGGCCTGGGCCGCGCTCGCCCCCGGCGGCAGCGGGTCGGTCCACTCGCCGCCGTCGTGCCACATGACCCCGGCGTCGTGCAGGTGGTAGACGCTGGCGTCGTTGCGCGCCGGGTTGGCCGGGTCGGTGCGGCGCTCCACGGTGAGCATCCCGGCGACCTCGCCCTCCTCGAGGGTGCGGTCCAGGGTCGCGACCGACACCCCGAGCTGGGCTGCGAGCTCGCGGCGGTAGGGCCGCCCGCGGCGGGTGTCGCGGCTGCCGGTGTCCGCGTAGCTCACGAGGATGCCGTAGAGGGTGCGCAGGTTGGCGCTGTACCGCGGGTCGCAGATCCACCGCGAGGCCACCATGCCGAAGGGCAGGTTGCCCCCGCGCCTGACCTCCGGTTGCAGGCTCATCGCGCCACCGCCGATGAGGATCCGGTCACAATCGGCGTGAAATAGTGCGCTTGTCGGCGCGGTGCATTACCGTAGGACACGGCGTGGCTCCTAGGTCTGACTAGGAAATGTCTGCGCTCTCGACCCGGCCCCCTTGTGGAGGGGGGTGACCTGGGTCCGCCGTCTTGGAGCTGCTAACTCCCGGCAAGCATCAGGCCCCCCGCATTCGTGCGGGGGGCCTGCTCTTTCTACACCTGGTCAATGGTCCCGCGCAGCTCCATGCCATGTTTGTCCGCATATGTTCGATATGGCCGTGTTGCCCGATTTGTTGAGTTATGCCGGGTCGTGCAGGCCTTCCAGCACCGCGTCGCCGTCACCGCCGGTCGTCCGCGCCCACACGCGCACCGCCTCGGTATACCGCTCCAGCGCCGTCGCCCCGCCCCCGCCGTGCCCGCGCGGGCCGCCGTAGCACGAACACCGGCCCTCGAGGTGCTCCATCGACCCGGCCACCGAGCGCGTGCGGCACTCGCGGTGGATCGGCTCGACGCTGGCCACCGCCGCACGCTCGGGCGGCGGCCCGAGCCGCAGGCATCCGGCCATGAACCCCTTGCTGCCCGCCGCGATCCCGTACCCGCAGAACGAGCACGGGCGCCCGACCGGGGTCGGCGTCTGCTGCGCCATGCACGACGCGGTCTGCAGGTCCCACGGGTCGCCGAAGTACACCACGACCGGCTCGGCGCCGCCTTCGTCCCACGCCAGCTCGGCCGCCTGCCGGGCTACGCCCGCATCGAACTCACCCATATACTTACCCCTATCCTTGCATGTATGGTTAGACCTATGGCCGAACGTACTGCACAGCCCCGGGACCTGGACGACGCGCTCTACGCGCTCACGCTGCCCCCCAGCGAGCGCAGAGCCATCCGCGAGAAGGCCGGGCTCTCCCGCGACCTGGTCGCGGCCAATCTCCTGTGCTCGCCGCAGACCGTTCTGAAATGGGAGAGAGAGGCCAGCGACGGCGGGCACAACCCGCGCGGGCCGCTCGCGGCGCGCTACGGCGCCCTTCTGCGCCGCCTCCACAAGAAGACCACCTCCCGGCCGCAGTGACACGCGGCCCGCGACCAGTCTCAACCTGGCCGCGGGCCGCGTACCGTGCGAAACCGAACCCCTCAACACACCTGAGAGGCGTTACGACATGCCCGACAATCCTACCGTCAACCGAATCCCGCCCATCACCCCCGCCGAACGGCTGCGCTGCGCCGCCCGGCTCGCCACAGCCTGGCTCGCCGCCCAGGCCCCCCCGCGCACCCCCGCGGCCACCGGCCGGTAACCCGCCCGGCCGCCAGCACCGGCCCCCGACCGCAACCGCGGCGGGGGCCGCCCCATACCGAGCGCGAGAATCAAGACCACGGCCGCCACCCGCATACCCGGCGATCCCGCACCCGACGTCCAGCAGGCCCTGCGCGCCGCGCCAAGCCGCCGACGCACTCACCGCCTGCGGCCCGCAGCCCGGCAGCATCGCCCCCGGGCCGGTCGACGTCCCGCCCCTGGATGCCGCCGCGTTTCTGCCCCGCTGCCACGAAGCCGTGCCATGCACACCGCGTAGAGCGGACCTGTGCGGCCCAGCCCCTACGGGTGGGCCGCACAGGCGATCCGGCTGACTCTGTGCCGCAAACCCTACCGGCTGTGCGCCACCACGCGCCGTGCTATCGCTCGCTTGGAGTAAGCACCCCCAGAAACTCGACCTGCACGGCGTCCGAGACGGGAACCTCAACCGTCTGGGCGAGCAGCGCGAGATTTTTCGCCACCCGTGTCCGGGCGGCCCGCAGCCGGTTGCCTCCCCACGTCTCGCTCTTGCCGTAGCGCGCACCGAACTCCTCGGCGGTCGGCAGCGGAGCGCCCAGCACGATCAGGTCAACGGCGTCGCTCTCGGCGCTCGCGCGCGCCTGGGCACGCAGCTGCTGCGTCACCGCTGCGGTACGCAGCGTCTGCGCACCGGCAGCCTCCAAATTTCCGGAGCCTCCATTTTGAGCAGCCTCCAAATTTCCGGAGCCTCCAACTTGAGCAGCCTCCAAATTTCCGGAGCCTCCAACTTGAGCAGCCTCCGACTTTTGTGAGCCTGCCTCCAGCGCGGGCTCCGAAAAAACGGAGCCCGGCGAAATGGCAGGTGGGGAAGTTTTGGAGTCGCTCACTTGGCTAGGCTCAAACTTTTGGGGGCCTCCATTTTGAGCAGCCTCCAAATTTCCGGAGCCTCCAACTTGAGCAGCCTCCGACTTTTGTGAGCCTGCCTCCAGCGCGGGCTCCGAAAAAACGGAGCCCGCCGCACGGGTGCTCGGCGCCGTTCTGCCGAACGGTGCAGCACGCAGCCGCAGCGCCTGCATGTCAGCTTCACGCTGCGACTGCCGGGCGCGCTCTTCCGCTTCAAGGCGGCGTACATCGGACTGCGCCTCGGCCTGCACCCGCAGCCGCTCGATCTCCAGGGCGGCCTGCCGCGCCTTCTCCCGCTCGTCGATCCGGTCGAGCCGCGCGCGCTCGGCGCGCACCTCCCGGGCGTTGGCGGAGCGCTCCTCGCGCCGCCGCCGGGTCTCGGCCTCGATCTCGCGGGACTGCTGGGCCTCCCAAGCCGCACGCCGGGCGGCCTGCGCGGCCTCGGCGCGATCGGCCTCGGCCCGGGCCCGCTCGCGCACCGCGGTCGCGAGCGCCGAGAAATGCCGCTGATACACCGCACCGGCCTTGGTCGCCACGATGATCAGCGCCGGGGCCAGGGAGTGCAGCACCAGCCCGGCCGCGTCCGCCCGCACCGGAACCGCCCGGAACACCCCGTCCGGGTAGAGCGACGACCAGATGTTCGCGATCCAGGTGCCCAGCCCGCACAGCCACTCCAGCACCGTGGGCCACGCCCCGGCCGGACGCGGCACCCCGAACCCGGTCAGCCACGCGTCGGTGGCCAGGACCGCGACCAGGGTGATCGAGAGCAGCGGGTCGAGCATCCACGCCGTCCACCCGGACACGTGGTGCTGGCGGGCGAAGGTGGTGACGGTGACCAGGTTGAAGAGCATGGCGGCGAGCACCACGGCGGCCATCGTGGCGCCGAAGGCGCGCGCCTGCCGCTCGATTCCCGCCAGGTCCCCCGGGCGGTTACGCTTGCCCCGGGAGTGCGTGCGATTGCGTCGAAGCTTCATCACGTCTCTCCTCGCCGGGCCGTCCGTTACGTGGGCGGCCCGGCATCGTCGTTTGTATGCCGGTATCACCGGCGAGGACACCGAGTGTGCCCCCAGCGGGCGGTGTGGGGAAAGCCGATACCCGCCGCGGCGCCGCGAGCAGCGCGGACGCGGGCGCTACGCCGCCGGGCGCCGCGAGACGCGCCGCCCGGCGGCGTAGCGCGGCGGCCCGGTCGGCCGCAAGGCCGCGCCACCCGGCCAGCAGCTCGCACACCGCGAAGCAGGCGCGCACCGTACGCCGGGCGGCGTGCGCGTCGCCGCGGTGCGCGGGCTGTTACCGCCCGGCCCCGCTGGACGCGCGCATGCGCACCCGCCGCGGCAGCCGACGCCCGTGCCCCACCATCCGGACGATCATTTTGCGGCGCTCGCGCTCGGTGGTGCCCCCGTACACGCCGTATTGGTCGCAGCTCGAGAGCTCCAGCTCCGCGGCGAGGCACTCGCGCATCACCGGGCACGACGCGCACACCCTGCGGGCGGCGGCCTCGCGCGCGCGCAGGTCCTCCTTGCTCTCCCGCGGGGGGCCGGTCGGCCCGTAGAACAGGCTCAGGCTCATCCCCCGGCAGGCGGCGTGCCGCCACCACCGCGCCGGGTCGTGCGGGCCCTCGCCCTGCTCGGCGCGCACGCCCCCTCCCGGGGTGGCAGGTCGTCCGGCACTGGTCATCCCACGAATTACACCAACTCCCCCCGGGCGCGCGGAACAGACACGCCGCGCGGCGCCCGCCCGGCCCGTGCGTCCGCAGGGGTCTCACGGCCCGGCCGGGAACTCGGCCGTATACGCCGAGACCGCGTCCAGGGCCTCCTCGGCGAACGCGGTGCGCATCGTCTCGGCGGCGCCCGGGTAGAGGCCGACGTCCTCGGCGGAGCCGATCATTTCGGAGGCCCCCAGCAGCAGCCCGCAGGCGCGCAGGTCCGGGTGCGCTATGGCGCGGGTGCGCAGGACGCGGGCGAGCTCCGCGGGCTCGCGGGGCGCCTCCGGGCCGCAGGCCTGGGCGATCATGTCGATGATCTCGGCGTAGGGTCGGGGCATCGGGGCCTCCCGCTCGGGTGTGGCGGGCGGCTCTCGCCCACACCCGAGACTCTACACCATACAAGAGATGATATCAAGTTCCGGCGGGTGTCCGGGTGCTCGGCCCTGTCACTGCGGCGTGTCGGCACCGGGCCCGCCGCCCGGCCTGGGGTGCTCGAACGCACGATGCGAGCGCTCGCCGAGCACCCGGTGGCACGAGGCGCACAGCCGCTCGTCGGCGAAGGTGGCGACCGGCTTGTCCCCCTGCTCGAAGCCGCCGAGATGCGTGCGGGCCGTGAAACCGCACAGGGTGCGCGTCGCGCCGACCAGCATGCGCGTGACGACCGCGGCGAGCTCGTTCTGCGGTAGCGAGTTCATCGCCGGTCCGCCGGTCCGCGACCAGCGCGGCCCGTCCGGCAGGATCACGTGCACGGTGCCGCGGGTGCGGTGCGCGACAAACGCAAGCTCGGGGGTCTGGTCGATCAGCGCGGCGAGCTTCTCGCCGCGGGCACGCTCGTCGGTCGGTCTGGACACGTCTCTCCTTGTCGAGAGGGGCTGGTGCGGGCCTGCGGGGTACGGTGCCTGCCGTGCGGCTTCGCTCAGCGGCAGCGCCTGGCCTCTCGCACGATCGCCCGAGCGCGCTTGGCGCCCGGGGTGTTCCCGGCGAGGCTGACGCACAATTCTTCTTCGATCGCTGCGACGACCTCGCCCAGCGGGTACCAGCCGGGCATGGAGCGCACCAGCTCGACGATCTGTCCGGCGTGCCACGCGGCCTCGACCTCGGCGATCGCCGCGTGGTTCTCGCGCGCGCCGGTGTCCACCATCAGGTCGGCGGCGGCGCACGAGAGGGCCGCGGCCAGCCGGTGGTGCCCGTTGTACACCGTGCGGCCGGGCGCGTGCAGCGGCCGGGCGAAGTCCCCGTCGCGCTCGAACTCGTTCCGCAGCGCCTGGTACCGGCACCGCACCCTGCTGCCGCACGAGCGGCAGTACACCCCGGCCAGCGCGTTGTGCAGGATCGAGCGCACCACGCTACCCGCGCACATGCACGCGCCGGGGCCGCCCGGGGGGCACCGGGGGCCGCGCCGGTGCTCGCCCGCGTCCATCGACGCGTATCCCAGCAGCTCGGCCACGCTCACGCGCGCCACCTGCCGCGGCGCGGTATCCACGATCACCTCTACCACCTCGACTCGCTTTCGGCGGCGGGCCGCCCGCGCTCGGCGGACGGCCCGCACGCACTACTGGGCGCGGGCCAGGACCTGGCCCGCTTCTTCGAGATAGCGCAGCGCGGCGTACTGGTGCATCGCGGAGAACTGCTCTGCGCTGTCGCTGTCCATGGCCTCGGCGTCGATTTCCCAGACGTCGATCGACGCCTTGAGCGCGTCGCCCGCGTAGCGGTAGAGGCGTTCCAGGCTGTTGAGGCCTCGGTCGGCGGCGTCGTGCTGAAACACCTTGACGACGTCGAGCAGCAGGCGCGCGGAGATCTTCTCCGGATGTACTACGAGCGTTCTGACGATCTCGGACAGCGGCGCGGGCGGCAGCGGCGGCCGCGCGCTCCACTGGTCCGGTCGGCTCGGGCTGCCGGGGATGGAACCGGTCACGGGGTTTCCTCTCGCGGGGCGGATGGTGCTGCGGTTTGCGCCGCCCGCAGGGGCGGCGGCGCGGGCGGCGGCGCCCGGGGCTGCCTGCGGCGGCGCCCGGTGCACCTCTCCCCCACACCGTGAACGCTACTCCATGGAATTTATGGCGTCAAGTATTGCACGCCAGTTCACCGTTGACGCTAAAACATGAATGGCGTATAGTCTCGGGTGTGGGCGAGAGCCGCCCGCCACCGCCGGAGGGAACCGCGATGTCCGACGTCCTCACCTTCACCCACGAGCAGCGCGCCGCCCAGCGCGAGATGTCCGACCCGGCCCGCCGGGCCGCGATGCTCGCCCCGTACCGCAGCATGCTCGCCCTGCGCCGCGTACGGGTCGCCGCGGACTGGCTCGACCACCTGCACACCCACACCCTGGGCTACCCGCAGTACGCCGACCACTTCGCGGGCCCCGTCCACCTGGTCGAGATGCTGCGCACCGTGCCCTTCAAGGGCGGCAGCAGGCTCATGGCCGGGGAGCACACCCTCGCCAAAGACAGCCCCGACGGCGACGGCGTCACCGCCTGGAACCAGCACACCGGCCACTACGTGCACGTGCCGCGCGGCGAGTACCGCGTACTGAACACCGCGCCCCCGCGCCCGGCGTCCCCCGTCACCAAGACCCCCGCACGGTGGTGCGCCCACTACGGCGTGCGCATCATCGACCCCGACGGATGGCGCGGGCGCGACCCGCGCCCGCTGGACCAGCCGGTCGCCCTGGCGGAGTTCTACCGCCGGTTCGCCAGGTGCACCGTCGAATCCGGGCCCGGCGCCGAAGACCGCATGCGCGCCGACCTGCACCCGGCGCCCTGAACCCCGCCCGCCGCGCCCGGCCCGGGCGCGGCGCCCCCGTTTCCGCCCCGCCCCGCATCCCGGAAGGCACCCCGTGACCACCGACACCACCGGCGCCCCGCACGGCGCGCCCCTGCGCACCGTCGTGTGCGAGAGCACCGACGAGCCCCCGTACAGGACGCTGTACGTCGTCCTGGAACCCGGCCAGGCCGTCGACCCGCTCGACCTCGACGAGAACGCCCCGGTTCCCCTGACCGACCAGCAGGCCCAGTGCGCCGCCGAGGCGCTGCGCCTCTACCGCGAGCGCACCGCGGTCGCCCTGGACATGATCGAGCGCGGCGTCGCCGCCAAAACCGCCGCGCTCGACCTCTACCGGCAGGCCACCGCATGGCTGGACGACGCCTACGCCCAGGCCGAGCGCGACGCCGACGCCGCGCGCGAGCGCCGCGAGGACGACCTCGCGCAGCAGGAGCGCATCGAGCTGGACGCGCACCTGGCCCAGCGCGACGCGGCGCTCGGCCCGCGCGGCTACGTCCGCGTGCGTATTCCCGTCGACCAGCTCACCCGCGAGCAGCGCCGGTACGGCAACCACGCGCCCGACACGTGGCGGCTGCACCGCGGCGGCTGCACCCGCGTCGCCAGGAGCTACGCCCCGCGCCCGGACCCCGAGAGCGCCCCCCCGGGCGACGAGTCGCAGCTGCGCGCCGCCGCCGCGCTGGAGCTGCTGCTGGGCGGCGCCCAGGCCTGCGGACTGTGCCGACCCGGCGACCGGCTCGCCCAGGACCCCCGGCTGGCCGCCGACGACCGGGCACGCGTCGGGGCCGAGCAGACCCGCCGCAGCGAAGTGGTCAAGAGCCTGTCGGCCCGGGCCCTGCACGACGCGCTCGGCCCCCAGCTGTCGCTGACCCCCACGATCGCCGGGTGCGGCGTCGTGTCGCTGGCAGGCCCGGACGGGCGCGCCACCGGCTATCTGGCGGGCCGGATCGAGCTGCGCCAGGGCGAGAGCGTCATCGGCTACCGCAGCGGCTACCGCCGCGGATGGGAGGCTGTGCCCCTCGAGCGGCGCACGCTCCTCGAGGAGATGGCGCGCGAGCAGGGCTGGCACGGGCGCTGGTGCCCCGACACCCTGTACTCCGGCTCCGGATCGGGCGGCGGCGCCGAATACTTCGCGGTGCGCCGCCGCACCCTCGCCGAGGCGCGCGCGGCCAGAGCCGCCAAAGATGCCAGCGATGCTTGAGACCCCGGGCAGCGCCAGGTCGACCGAGGTGCGGCCCGCCGCCGCGCCCCCGGACGCACCCGACTCGCCTGGACGCGCCCCGAACCCCGGAAGGCACACCGTGACCGCCGATATCCAGGCCGCGCGCACCGTCGTTCTCGACAGCACCGACGAGCCCCCGTACAAGACGCTGTACCGCGTGCTGGGCCCCGGCCGGGACGACGCCCACGGCTTCGCCGGGAGCGTACAGATCTCCCTTACCGACCAGCAGGCCCGAGACGCCGCCGACGCGCTACGCCTCTACCGCGAGCGCACCGCGGCTGCCCTGGACACGGCCGAGGACCGCGACGCCGCCAGGACCGCCGCGCTCGGCCTCTACCGGCAGGCCACCGCATGGCTGGACGACGCCTACATCCAGGCCCGGTACGACGCCCACGCCGAGCGCGAGCGCGCCGAACACGGCAAGCACACGCGCGAGGGCGCGGCGGGCGCCGACGACCTGCGCACGCAGGACGCGGTCCTGGGCCCGCGCATCTACGTCAGGGGACGCATCCCCGCCAGCTGGCTCACCCGCGCGCAGCAGCGGCGCTACGCCGACAACGCGCCCGAGACCTGGCAGCTGCACCTGACCACATGCGTGTGGATCGGCGGCCGGGTCGGCGGCAGCCCGCAGCTGCACCAGGATCCGGCGACCGCGCACCCCGGGGGCGCGTCCCGGCTGCGCGCCGCCGCCGCGCTGCAGCTGCTGATGGGCGGCGCGTACGCCTGCCAGGCGTGCCGACCCGCCGAGCAGCTCGCCCAGGACCTGCTGCTGACCGCGCCCGAACGCGAACGCGCCGCCGCCGAGCAGAACCGCAGCGACGAGAGGATCATGTCCCTCTTGCCCAAGGCCCTGCACTACGCGCTCGGCAACCGCAGGTCCCCCGCCCCCGGGAAGGCGGGCTACGGCGTCGTCGTACAGGCCCGCAACGGCAGCGCCGCCAGCTACCTGGTAGGCCGGATCGAGCTGCGCGAGGGCGAGAGCCTCCTCGGCTACCGCGACGGCGACCGCCGCGGATGGCGGCCCGTCGCGCCGGGCGAGCGGGCGTTTCTCGACGAGATGGCACGCGGGCGCGGCTGGCATGCGCGCTGGTGCGAAGACCCCGAGCACCCCGGGAACGGGTACGCGTACTTCGCCGTGCGCCACCGCACCCGCGCCGAGGCCCGCGCCGCCGCAGGGGCCGAGCATGCCTGACACCACCGGCGTCCCGGAGCTCACCGAGGCGCAGCAGGCCGCGCTCGCGGCGATCGACGCCCTGTACGCGCAGATGCCCTCCATGCAGTGCAAGGGCTTGTGCGCGAGCGCGTGCGTGCAGGTCGAGTTCTCGCCGCTCGAGCGCCTGCGCCTGGGCGAGGCCGGGGCCGCGTACCCGAGGTTCACCCCCGAGACGAGGGGATCGCCGTGCGCGATGCTCACCGCCGAGGGCCGCTGCTCGGTGTACGCGCACCGGCCCGGGGTGTGCCGCATCTGGGGCGCGACCGAGCACCTGCGCTGCCCGCACGGCTGCGAGCCCGCGGACGGCATGATGCCGTCCGCGCGCGCCATGGCGCTGACCATGCAGGCCGCGCTGATCGGCGAATCCGAGGTGCACGGCGTCGCACGCGCCGACCAGCTCGCGCAGCGCGCGGGCCACGTCTACGGGCACCCCCTGTTGGCCGCCTCGATGCGCCGCCAGTTCGACGGCCGGGCGGACGGCGTCGACCTGTGGCAGATCGCCCGGGCGCTGGACGATGTGCGCGCCGGGGTCGATCCGGGCGTCGCCGAGCGGCGCATCCGGGACCGGGCCAGGGGCGCGGACGCCATGCGCCGACGCAAGGGCATGGCGCCGCCGGACCTGCCCGAGCAGATCGCGGCCGCGTTCCAGGGCCGCGAGTTCGAGACGGCAGAGGCCGCGGCAGCCGCCTTCGCCGAGGTCACCGACGCGCTGCTGCCCGCCCGGCAGCGCAGGCCCCCTCCCGCGCCGCTCAAGGGCAGGCGCACCAAGAAGAGGAGACGCTCATGAGCCGAGCCAGGCCCGCGGGCCCCCGGCTGCCGGTGGTGGTGTGGTATCCGCAGACCGCGGGGCAGACCGGCACGGCCGAGCACTACGACGCGTGCGCGCACACGCAGGTCGTACAGCAAGACGGCTACGGGCCGCGCGGGGTGTGGACGCGCTGGAGCGAGCTCGAGGGCGTGCAGCTGATGGCCGACCCGGTGACCCCCGGCACCTACCAGGTGCACATCGTGTACCGGGCCGACGGCGTCACGCACAAGCAGCTCCTGGGCCTGATCACGCTGACCGCCGGGTTCTGGCGGCCGGTTTCCGAGCCCGGGGGGCCCGCGCGCGTGCCCTACGGCAAGACGATCCGCGCGGCCGCCGAGGCCCTGGCCCGGCGCACCGAGCCGAGCTACCCCGGCGCCGCCGCGGGCGCCGCGGACGGCGGCTGACCCGCGCGGCGTACCGGCCTGCGCGCCGCCGGTATCCGGCGCCACCCAGAAATTGACGCTACACAAGAAATGGCGTAGAGTATTCCTTGCGGGCGAGAGCCGCCCGCGACACTCCGGAAGGAACCCCCCGTGAACCCCACCGTCCGCCTGTACGTCCGCACCGCCCGCAAGCTCGGCAGCGCCGAGGCCACCGAGTTCGCCACCCTCCACGCCTTCTGCCCGTGCGCCCTGCCGCGCAAAGACGACAACGCGTTCCCCACCCTCGGTGAGGCGACCGCCGCCGCCGACCTGCGCGGCCTGCCCTACACCGTGTGCAAGCGCTCCACCGAGCCGGTCGCCGCGCAGGCCGAGACCGCCGCCGACCACGGCGAGCCGGTCACCGAGACCGCGGCCGAGGCCGTGGAGATCACCGTCGAGCCGGTCGCCGCGCAGGCCGAGACCGCCGCCGACCACGGCGAGCCGGTCACCGAGACCGTGGAGATCACCGTCGAGCCCGAGGACGCCGAGGACGCCACCCTCATGGGCGAGGTGCGCGGCCTGCTCGCCGTCGCGACCCGGCCGGGACTGTCCGAGGGGACGGTGCGCGGCCTGCTCGCCGACGCCGTCGAGGCCGTCGTCCGCGGCTACACCGACCCTGCCGCCGACCGCACCGACACGGTGACCTCGTTCAGCGTGAACAACCTGGACGCGATCGGAGCCGCCCGCAGGGACGCCGTCGCAGACCTGGTGCGCGAGCTGGGCGGCGCGACCGACGCGCACAGCCTCAAAAACCAGACCGGCACCGGCATCCGCTGCTTCGTCATCGAGATCTTCGCGCCGAGGTTCGTCGCCGACGCCCTCGACCTGATCCTGCCCGTGCTCGCCGAGCGCCAGGCCCTGCTGCGCGCGGTCGCCTCCCAGGCCGCGCGCGCACAGCCGCGCGCCGCCCGCACCGGGGGCGACAACCGCCCGCTGCTGCGCGCCTGGACCCGGAGCTTCGGCCAGGTCCTGAGCGAGCGCGCGGCCAGCGCGAGCGCGCGGGCCGGGCTGGGCATCGACGTGACCCCGCACGAGACCGCCGCACGGGCCAACGCCACGGAGCGCCGCCTGGCTTCGAAGGCAGCCAGGGGCGCCGCGGCCGCGCGCTGAACCGCCGCTCCGCGACGCCGCGCCCGCACCGGGCGCGGCGTCGCGGCCGATCGGGAAGAATCATGGGCGCAACACCCGCACGACTAGACATCATCGCATGAACCGTATAGAGTTTGCCTTGTGGGCGAGAGCCGCCCGCAGCGAACCGGAGGAGACCCCGTGACCGCCACCGCGAGCACCCTGACCGAACTGGTCGCCGAGGCCCTCGGATTCGCCGCAGCCGCCGCGGCCCACGAAGACACCTGCCTCGAAATGCTCGCCCACGCCGCGAGGGTCGCCCGGTTCTTCTACGCCGACCCCTGCGCGGACCTCACCCCCGCGAGCACCGGCTACACCGCCGACAACACGGACAACGCAGGCGCCGCGCGCCGCACCGGAGCCGCCGCCCTGGCCGCCGTGCTGGGCGCGTCCACCGGCTGGCACGCGACGCGCAACGCGACCGGCACCGCAACCCACGCCTTCGCCGTCACGGTCTTCGCCCCGGCGTTTCTCGCCGACGCCCTCGCCGAGATCCTGCCCGCGATCACCGAGCGCCTCGACTCGCTGCTCAAGACCGCCGTACGCGCCCGCCGCGAGCAGCTCAAGGCCGACGGCGTCACCGGACGCGAGCGCGCCCGCCGCATCGCGGTCTACCGCCGCGACTGGGAGAGAGCAGCCTGGGCCAAGATCGCCGACGGCGTGGCCGCCAAGCCCCTCGGCCGCCGCGAGCACATCGGCATGGCCGCCGCGGCGGCCGCGTTCGACTACCCGGCCGCCGCCCTCGCCGCCGCGTGAACCGCACGACGCCCGCCCGCACCGCCCGCGACCCGCCCCCGGAGACAAGATGCCCACCGCCGACCCCGCCCCGTTCAGCACCGTGTTGACCGGCCGCCAACACGCTTTCCTGTGCGTGCTGCTGCGTGCCGGGCAGGTGCGCAACGGAACCCACCGCGACGGACGCATACTCAAGATCACCACCGGGCGTGAGCTCGACCGCCTCGGCGTGGCCGAGCTGCGCACCACCGACGCCGTGCGCCGAGAATGGACCGCCCGCCCCTGCGACACGCACCCCTACCTCGCCATCGCCGACCACGGCGCCGCGCACGGCGCGCGGCGCTACACCGTGCACGCCTACCCCGCCTACCCCGGCATGATCGCCGACCTGCGCATGCGCGGCATCCCCGCCACCCCGGGCCACGACTCGCACCACGCCGACGGCTCCGTATACCGGTGGTGCGGGCCGCACGCCGCCGCACACGCCTGGCACACCAGCCCCGCACCCGCCCCCTAAGCAAGGACCAAGGGACCCACGCACGATGGCCACCGTCTTTCCCGCGCAGCTGCCCGCCATCCCCGACGGGGCCTGGGGCATCGCGGAACGACCGCCGCACGCACGGCACTTCCTGATCGACGCCCCCAACGCCGCCACCGCCGAGGCCCGCGTGCTCGCCTGGCTCGACCACCAGCGCGACACCCCGATGTACGGGGCCCGCGCCATCGCCGCCCCCGGCCGAAGCCGCAGCCGCTGGCAGGTCTCCGTACTGCTGCCCGACCCCGAACCCGCACAGGCCGCCCGGCCGTGACCGCACCCCTGCCCCCCGGCGCGCCCGGCGCGCCCGAGGGCGGATCGCAAACCGCCCCGGCCGGGCGGCCCACCTGGTACACCAGGCGCTACCCGCGCAGCGCCCGCAACCCGCCCGCCCGCCCCACGAGAAGAGACCCCGCATGGCCGCCACCGCCCCGCCCCCCACCGTCTACCGCCCCGGCCACCCCTGGCGCCCCCAGATACACCCCCCGCTGCCCCCCGGGACGCACCTGCGCCTGACCGGCGGCGGCGGCGAGCTCGCCCTGGTTCGCCCGCGCACGCCCGGCGCCCTGACCGACGCCTTCCACAGCTCGCCGGTCGCCTTCGGCCTGGTCGTGCTGCGCGGCGCGTTCGTCCTCGCCGTCGACTTCGCCGCCGACGGCGCCCTGGGCGGGCAGGCCGTGTTCCAGGCCGCCGCGCAGACCCGCACCCAAGGCACCCCGCCCCCGCCGCGCCGGGGGCGCCCCCGCATGCCGGTGGGCATCATCCTGGTAGACGGCGCCACCGGCCGGATCGCCGCGATGCGCGCCGTGAACCTCGACCCCGCCATGACGATCGCGCTGCGCACCTCGGCGCACCTGCAGCACTACCGGCCCGTGCCCGCCGGACAGGGGGACGCCGCGCTGCGGGCACTGGCCGAGCGCTGCCCCGACACCCGGGCGCTGATCGGCCAGCACGCCGGGTGGGTGTGCCGCGCACCCGGGCGCCGCGCACCCGAGACGCCCGGCGGGGTCCCCCGGTAGGCGCAGTCCCCGGCGCGCCGCCGTGCGGCGCGGCGGCGGCGCGCCATAGCCTGCGGCGCATGATCGGACTCGATACCCTCCTCGCCAGGTTCCACCCGCGCACGCTCGAGCAGGACGCCGCAGCGGCCATCGCCCGCGTCCGCGACCAGGCGGTCGCGCTCGCCAACGAGATCGACCACGCAGTCCCGGACAGCCCCCTCAAGGAGCTGCTCGTACGCGACCTCGAGGGCGTGGTGCACCACGCCGTGTCCCTCATCGCCAAGCCGGACACGCCCACCGGCTGCTGCAAGGACACCGGTACCCCGCCCCCGGCCTCCACCCCCCTTCCCGCGATCGTCCCCCCGCCGGACGCGGCCCCCGCCCCCGGCCTGCCCCTCGAGCCGGGCGGCGCGGGCGCCGACCCCGCAGCGGGCGCGGCCACCGGCGAGACGGCGCCCGCGGCGCAGTAGCGCCCCGACCCGCCGCGGGCCCCGGACCGTGTGGTCCGGG
>Ga0307373_10004090_pt1 | contig 24804 bp, 22 predicted proteins | sample OX2MG_FD_202534 | JGI IMG/M metagenome (GOLD analysis project Ga0307373, IMG submission 202534) | Soil microbial communities from Risofladan, Vaasa, Finland - OX-2 | ecosystem: Environmental > Terrestrial > Soil > Coastal area > Acid sulfate soil | place: Finland: Risofladan, Vaasa | collected...
GTAGAGAGTGGAAGAAAAAATATCCGCAGCGTCGCGAGCGGCCGAAAATGCGGGTATCAAGTCCGTCGGAACAACCACGTAACCCAAGCGCAGAGCGGGAAACAGGACCTTGCTGAAAGTTCCGATGTAGATGACCCTCGCTTCCGAATCAAGACCTTGAAGCGAGGCAATGGGGCGGGTTCCAAACCGATATTCGCTGTCGTAATCGTCTTCAATAATCCAGGAACCCGTTCTTGACGCCCAGTTAAGCAACTGCATCCGGCGCGTCGCGCTCATGGTGGTGCCAAGGGGATATTGGTGCGATGGCGTGATGTAGACAGCACGCGCTTTGGGGCAGCGGCGAATGCCCTCTTCGATGTTTAACCCTTCGGCATCAACAGGGACAGGGATAAGGCGAGCACCAGGTTGACGGGCTCGGGCTTTTCGTACCGTTCTGCCGCCAAAACGATGGCTTCAGCAGCATCCTCCACGTAAAGAAACTCGCGGGTGACATTGGCAGTTCCCCAAGCCATGATCCTCTTGTCGCCTCGGAGTTCGCAACTTCAGCTGCACCAAGCATCACTTCCACAGATCTCGATCAGAGGAAAAGCATCTTGCTAGGTAAGCATGGCTGCGCCAGCGTCCCCCTGCCAAGGCAAATGCTGCAACCATCGCACGTAGCTGCTGTGGTGGAACTGGCGAGGTTCAGATGTGCGCGCATCGGGTACGCTGAGCAGTATCCCCATGGGGAAGGAGGAGGAGGTCTGACACGTGTGGCCGGGATCGGAGCGGAACCGTGGGAAATGGATAGAGGATATCCCAGTTTCAAAGGAGCGGGAGGGCGGTTTTATTTGAACCAGCTGTAGCCAATCGTGAAGAAAAAATTCGCGACCAATTGGGGATTTTGAATACCCAAGTCCGCATTTGAAATGTGCATCCAATGAGTTTCGAGCGTCATGGCACGCCCGCGCTTACGGAAAATGTAGGCTCCGATGGATCCCCCGGCCATGAAATTGAAGGTGGAGGTATTACCCGGTGGGATGTTGCTCGTCGTGGCCAACCCGCCTCCTGCCAGCATCATATAGGGAGCAATCTTCGAATTTGAGGTGAAATTCCATTTCAAGATGACAGGCACAAAGCTGCCCCCATAAACCTTTTGGCCCGGCTGGAAAACTTCGGACAACGGCATGAAGTCCGCCGCATATTCCAAATTGCCGCGCAACAGACCCGGCAGATGGTTGCCGGTAAGAATGCGGCCTACGCGGACGCCGGCGAGCAAAAACCGCGTATTCGAAGCAGCAAACAGACCGTTACCGCCGCCCACGAACGTCCCGAGTTCCCAGGTTCCGCGTGTCAAAGATTGGGAGGGCAGACCTTGTGCCTCGCTCAACAAAGGCAGACATAGCACGAGGCAAATCGCAGCGGCGAATCTCATCTGCATCCTAAGCAACTGTCTTACCTTGCAGGAGCGTGGATCAGAGCCGTTAGTGGAGGCATGCCTCAGAGGGGCCCCGGCGAGCTTCTTCTGACACGCTCGACCTTCCTGCGGGACGGAGTACGGCCTCTGTGAAGAGCAGATAAACTGACTGACAGATCTCCTCACTCCGCTCATTCCTGCAGACGACCGAATCTGCCGATGCAAATCTTCAACAGAAATGCCTTGCCCGATGGTGGTTCTGAGCTTGAGTTCTGGCTGCACGAAGTTACTCGTCTTTGCCGCCCTGTGGCATTCATTCGCACTCCGGGATCTCGCTTCTTTTGGGCAGAGGTTCGAATCTCGCGACATCGAGGATCAATCGGGAGGCGAGAGCGCGAAATCGCTACTGATGGCGGAATCTTCCACAAACCGGAAGAACCAAGGAAACACTTCGCCTTTAGTGCCGGGCAATCTGGGCTTTTGTGTGGGCAAGATTTTTGGAGGAATCTAACTGCGTAAAGTAATCTTTTTCTCGCGGATCCGGCCGGCCGTCGCGATACCACGGGGCTTTGAACCGGAGGAGATTCGCAAATCCGCGACAAGGATTTAAGAACTGGATGGAAAAAAGATATAGAGGATTGTGGCTCTTCCTTTCCAGCCGGGTAATTATGTGTTCATCCACGAGATCCTCGGCCACAGACCACGCCCAGCCTCCGACCGGCGTTATGACAAGGCCGACTGTGCCCGTGTCGTTGGTAAACTTGTGCGCGTTCTTGTCGTAGTAGAAAAAGCCCCCTGTATTCCCCACGGAAGCTTCGCTGACAGGGCCCAGTTTCCATTCCGCGCTGTAAATCGCTGACCAGATGAACGCCGGCAGACGGCTGTGCCAGTACACCCTGGAATTCTGGAATTCCAAAGACATCCCTCTCGGATCGTTCTGGACAAAGATGTCCATCGAAATTGCGCCCATCATGGGATGGCCGACATAATCGTCGATGAAGAAATTGTCATCGTTCCAGCGAGAAAACCGAAAGCCTCCCACGGCATTGAAGTAATCCTGGACGAAGTGCCCGTGGAATGTGAAGTATCTGACCCAGTGATTGTCCCCGAGATTCCATGCGGTCTCGATGGCTAAGTACTCGCCTTGTTCGCGGAGCGCAGGGCGCCAGTGGAATCTGCAGTTCTTGCTGTCCAGCTGATGTGCCCAGCACTTCTCGCTGGTTTGGAAACGGTCAAACTGCAGACGAGAAAAAGACGGGCGACCTTTCCCGCCTGCTTCTTCCGTTTTGCTCTGAAGGGCAGCGCGAAACCCGACGGGATTCTGCCGATTCATTGCCAGGTGAATTACGAGGCTTTCCGAGAACACTGGCAACGGCGACATGGACTGCGCCTCTGCAGAAAGAGCCAAAAGCGTCAAAAGGCAGGACGAAGCAATGGCAAAGGTTTTGCCCAGCGAAGATCCTACAAATCGCTTTCGTTGATTTTGGACCGCCGGGATCCTCGATGGACGCGGCCTAAAATGAAAATCTTGGATCATTGCGGCGCATCGCGAACAGCACGAGAGCAAGGAAGAGGCAAGCGTCGTGGAGCGATCCCGAAATTCAGGCTCACGCGGTCTCGCGAACGCCGCGGCTTTGCAGCATGTTCTCATACCATTCAATTGTTCTCCGCAAGCCTTCGCGAAGATCCACCTGGGCCTTGAACCCAAATTCGCGTTCGGCCCGGCTGGTATCCAGGCATCGCCGAGGTTGGCCGTCGGGCTGCGATGCATCCCATTCAACTTCTCCTTCAAAGCCGCTCAGCTCTCGAATGAGATTCACAAGCGCGCGGATGGTTATTTCCTTTCCTGAACCCAGGTTGACGGGCTCGGGCTTTTCGTACCGTTCTGCCGCCAAAACAATGGCTTCGGCAGCATCTTCCACGTAAAGAAACTCGCGGGAGACATTGGCGGTCCCCCAGGCCACAATCCTCTTGTCGCCCCGCAGTTTGGCCTCGACGCATTTCCGAATAATCGCGGGGATGACGTGAGAGGTTTCCAAATCAAAATTGTCCCGAGGACCGTACAGGTTTACAGGCAACAAATAGATTCCGTTGAACCCGTATTGCTGACGGTAAGACTGCAATTGGACCAGAAGCGTTTTCTTCGCCAAGCCGTAAGGAGCATTGGTTTCCTCCGGAAATCCGTTCCAGAGATCTTCTTCGCGGAACGGAACCGGAGTGAATTTCGGGTATGAACAGATCGTACCGAGGCAGATGAATCTTGGAATCGCAAAGCGACGGGCTTGTTCGATGAGCTGAATCCCCATAATGGCATTTTCGAAAAAAAACCGCCCGGAGTTCTTGCGGTTTGCCCCGATTCCACCAACCACCGCGGCGAGATGGATCACGATTTCCGGATGAGTTTTCTCGAGGAGGCGAATGATGTCTTCCTTTTCGCGGAGATCGTATTCCTTGCTTCGAAACAAGAAGAGTTTCCGGCAGCCGCGTGCGCGGAGCTTCTCGACAACGTGCGAGCCTAAGAATCCGGCTCCTCCAGTGACGAGCACTTGCTTGTCCTGCCAGAAGCTCTCCGTTCTCTCCTCTTCGTTTTCTCTCATTCGACGGCCTGCCGTTCCGCGTCATGCACCGCACGAGACACTACAGTCCGCGGCTGATGCCACCGGTCGAACTTTTTCTCGAGTATTGTTTTGCCTTCTCCGAAGGAGGGAAGGCCCAAGGCCTCGATATCTGTATCCACCATGATGCGTACGATCTCGTTGAAAGTGATCCTCGGTTTCCAGGACAGTTCGCGCCGCGCCTTGGAGGCGTCGGCGATCAAGCAATCCACTTCCGTGGGTCGGATGTACCTCGCATCGATTTCCACGTGTTTCCGCCAATCGAGCCTCGCATAGCTGAAAGCTTCCTCCACGAATTCCCGAACGGAATGCTCTTCGCCGGTGCCTAGAACAAAGTCGCCCGCTTCCTCCTGCTGGAGCATCTTCCACATCGCTTCCACATATTCCGGCGCGTATCCCCAGTCACGCTTGGCCTCTAGGTTGCCCAAGTAGAGGTTCTTTTGCTTCCCTGCGAAAATGCGAGCGACTGCCCGGGTGATTTTGCGCGTGACGAAAGTTTCGCCGCGGCGCGGGCTCTCGTGGTTAAACAGAATCCCATTGCTTGCAAAAACTTTGTAGGCCTCCCGGTAATTCACTGTCATCCAGTACGCATAGACTTTCGCAGCTCCGTACGGACTTCGAGGATGGAACGGAGTGCCTTCGTTCTGGGGAGGAGGAGAACTCCCAAACATCTCTGAGGAGCTGGCCTGGTAAAACCGAGTCTTGATCCCACTACGGCGGATAGCTTCCAAAATACGAGTAGTGCCGAGACCGGTGGTATCTCCGGTAAACTCCGGCATGTCAAAGCTCACCATTACATGGCTCTGAGCACCCAAGTGGTAGATTTCATCCGGTTCGAGATTGTAAATCAAGTTGTTTAGTTGCTCTCCACTCGAGAGATCGCCGTAATGCAGAAAAAGCCGCGCGGCCGGATTATGGGGATCCTCGTAGATGTGTTCCAAGCGAGTTGTGTTGAACGTACTGGCGCGCCGGATGAGGCCGTGCACCTCGTAGTCCTGGGAGAGTAGAAATTCGGCGAGGTACGAACCGTCCTGACCGGTAATGCCCGTCAACAGCGCGCGCTTTGGCATGCTCGTGTCTCCTTAATGGAACCGCTTCAGCCCCAAGACTTCGAGAGATTCGCAGACGATGAATTCGGAGTTGTAGAGCAGATACCGCCGCCAAAGTCTCCGTGGTTCGGCCAACAATCGGTAGAGCCATTCCAAACCATGCTCGCGTATCCAAGCAGGAGCCTGTCTCGAGCGCCCAGAATGGATGTCAAAGGCTTGTCCCACGCCCACCAGAACTGGAACGCGGAGCCGGTCACGGTGCTCATACATCCAGTGCTCTTGCTTCGGACAGCCGAGTCCCACCCAGAGAACGTCAGGGGCTGCCTGATGTATCATTTCGATCTGCCGAGCGTCTTCCTCCGCTGTCAAGGGGCGAAACGGTGGCGAGCAAACTCCAACAACGTTCAATCGAGGGAATCGCTCCTTCAGTTTTTCCGCCAGTGCCTCTGGAACGCCCGGCGCCCCCCCATAAAAGAAGTGGCGATAACCCTCTTCGTGTGTTTCGCGGCAGAAATCCAAGAGCAAATCGGGACCGTAAACTCTCCGCTCAAGCGGATGGCCTCGCAGTCGACCGACCCAGACAAGGGGCATGCCGTCGGGAACGCACAGATCAGCGGATTCGAGTACCTTCCTGAAGGAGGGTTTGTGCCGGGCTTCCATCACCACATGGACATTCGTCACCGCGATGAAACGCGAGCCGTCTCGGCGTGCAATCCAAGCTTCCATCCGCTCAATGACATCGGGGATTTGCAGTGCCGCAAGGCGCACGCCGAGTACACGAAACGTCTCACGATTATTGGCAGCAGGAGCCGAAGCAACTCTCATATCGATGTGATGGTCCGGCATGCAACACGCTGAGGGTAAGCTCCCCTGTTCATTGCTGCCTCGCGAACGAGAGGTCCCGAGCCCAAATCGGGCGAGATTCAACAGGATGGCTATGCAGGAAGGAATCCGAAGACCTGAAAGACATATCCATTCCGGACAAAATGGTCTTTCCGCTTTCCTGTTTTAACCGATCGATTGCCAGAGGGATTCCCATCTGCATGCCCAGAGCATGAACCGACCCCGAAATCTGAACCCGAGTCTGACCAAAGCCAACGGCCGTAACTCTCCAGTCATTCTGCTCAATACAACTGGGAACTTCAGATAGTTTTTTCTGCGGTGCGTTTCTCCCCACTTTGCAGCTGGCGAAAATATGAGCGCAGAAGTGGCTGTAGATGGGAGTCCTCCATTGCGATTTCGACGCTGGCCTTTAGAAGGCCAAGTGGGTCGCCCGCATCGTAATGAGTGCCTTCGAAACAGCATCCCGAGACGGCGCGGTCACCGCACAGAAGGTTCAGTGCATCGGTGAGTTCGATTTCTCCTCGCACGCCAGGCCGGGTCTGGTTGATGGCTTCAAAGATCGTCGGTTCGAGCAAATAGCGTCCGAAAACGCCGAAGCGCGAAGGAGCGTCCTCGACAGGAGGCTTCTCAACCAAAGAAGCAATCCGTAGAAGACGAGGATTCCCGTTGTCTGCAAGCCCAGCGGCGCGGACGATACCATGACGGGGGATGTCGGCAAGCTCGACTTCCCGAATTGCAATGATGCTTCCTGGTTGACGCGAATAGGCCCTAATAAGCTGCTGGGCGGCGGGCTCGGCAGCGCGAATGATTACGTCGGGGAGCAGGACCACAAAGGGATCGTTTCCGACGAGACCGCGGGCACATCGGATGGCATCGGCAATGCCGAGGGGTTTCTGCTGCTCAACGAAGCGCAGTCTCGCAAGTTCGGGCAACTGCCGAATCATACTGGCTTCGGCCAAGTGACCTCGGGATTCGAGAAAACGCTCGAGTGCCGGATCGGGTTCGAAATATTTGCGGAGAAGCCTTTTTCTCCGACCAATAACCAGAATGATTGTTTCGATTCCGCTTGCAGCCGCCTCCTCGACCGCGTATTGGATGAGCGGTTTGCCGGAGACGGCAAGCATCTCCTTCGGGACGACCTTCGTCGCGGGGAGCATGCGCGTCCCCAGTCCCGCCGCGGGGATCACCGCTCTAGATATTTTTCGCACAAACTGATGATCTCGCATAGTGTCGTCTCGACAGCGCCAAAAAAGCGCGTTCAGCAAGAGCGATTGCCCAACCAAGCGGGTCTTGGGTCACTCGAGTTAGACGCCCGCTCCGGGTTGAAGAGACTCCCACTTCATTTCGGTGGCTTTAAGTTTCGGATGGGATACAAGCATGTGCCAGATGAGCGCCTGAAAAGACTCGGTGTGCGGGGTGATTGTCGCCGGATTCACCACCGGCACCACAACGCAGGCGTCGGCCACCCGCGCGGTGAATCCGCCGTCGCGCCCTACCACGCCGCAGATCCGGGCACCCACCTGCCGCGCATATTCGAGCGCGCGAACCAGATTCGCGCTGATGTTGCGCTCCAGATCGCCGCCGCCCACCGAGAAAACGAAAACCGCGTCCTTCGCGCCCAGGCGGCTGCCCCGCAGCCAGTTGGCGTAGGCGGTCTCCCAGCCGTCGTCGTTCACCCGCGCGGTCAGTTCGCTCACGTTGTCGGCGGGCGTGTACGCCTCGATTTGGCTGATTTTCCGGAAGTCGCAGACGGCGTGCGAGGCGTGGCCAGCGCCGCCGCCCACTCCCAGAACGAACAGGCGCCCGCCACGCTCGCGCAATTCGGCGAGCTGGCTCGCGATGCGTTCGATCGAAGCCCGGTTGATACGCTTCAAAATCTCGATGGCTTCCTCCAGGTACAGCGTCACGTAGCCCGCCGACTCCTCTTCCCACGCGCAGGAGCCTTTCGTCTGGCCGTTCGTCGGCTTCCCGTGGTGGTTCGCTTCCGTCTTCTGGATCAATTCCGCCGCCTCGGCCAGATTCGCAACCACCCAATCCGGCCACACGTTCCGCTTGTTCAGTTCCGAACAGACGTGGCATTTCCGCGCGCTGACGAAGATCGTTTTCGTACCCGCTTGCCGCCCCGCCAGCACGTCCACGATCCCGTCGCCCACCGTGTACGAGCCGCCCAGATTGATGTGCCAATCCCGCGCCGCCTGCTCGAAGAGCCCGGCATTCGGTTTGCGGCACTGGCAGCGCTGGCGGTAGCCGTCGACGGTGCCTTCCGGATGATGCGGGCAGTAATACACCGCGTCCAGTTTCCCTCCTCCTTGCTCGACGAGTGCTTTCATCTTCCCGGTCATCGCTTCGAGCAGTGCGGGCGTGAATCGCCCCTTCGCCAATCCCGGCTGATTGGAAACGACGACGGTGAGGAAGCCCTCCCCATTCAGTTTCGCCACCGCTTCCGCCGCGCCCGGCAGCAGAGTGAATTGCTCGGGATGCGCCGGCGAATCGAACGTGCCGAACTCGCGATCGTAGGTGTACGCGTTGATCACGCCGTCGCGATCGAGAAACACCGCCTTGCGAGACATGGGCTTCCTCCGGACTGCTGGTTTTCTGGTGCGCCGCAAATACTGAATCGCCGAAAGGGGGTGGAATCGGTTCAGGAGGCGTGTCGCGCGCGAGCCGCCCTTTGCCGCGGCTCGGCTGGCTCTTCGAGCAGGCGCTGGTTGTGCGCCAGCCGCTGATCGCGCGACACGATGTCGAGCACCACCTTGCTGCCTTCGAATTCGAACCGGAAATTCAGTTCCCGCAACCCGGCGCCGCGCATCGCCTCGCGCAGTCGCCGCTTGTCTTCCTCGCAGTAGAGCATCAAAAAGCCGCCGCCGCCCGCGCCGGAAATTTTCCCGCCACTCGCGCCGTTGCGCCGCGCCAGCGTGTACCACGCGTCGATTTGCGGGTTGGTGATGCCGTGCGACAGCCGCTTTTTCGTCTGCCAGTGCACGTCCATCAGCTCGCCGAACCGCCGCAGGTTCCCCTTGACGATCTCGTCGCGGATTTCGAGTCCGATGTCCTTGATCTCTCGAAGACTCCCGACGACGCTCGCGTCCTTCTCTCGCGCCGCGCTGTCCTGGCGAGCCAGGATTTCCGTCGCGTCCCGCGTTTCGTGCGTGTAGAAGAGCAGCAGATTGTTCTCGAGCGCTTCCACCAGTTCCGCCCCCACCGGTAGCCGATCCACCTGCACCGCGCCGTCCCGATCGATCGTGAGCGAGGTCAGGCCGCCGAAAGCGGCCATGTACTGGTCCTGCTTACCAATCGGTTTTTTCAGGATGTTGAGTTCGATATGGCAAGCCTCTTCGGCAAGCTCCTGCGGCGCGACCGGCTTCTGCATCAGCGCCCGCAGCGCATTCAGCAGCCCCACCAGATAGCAACTCGAAGACCCGAGCCCCGTTCCTGAGGGAATATCCGCCACGGAGACGATTTCCACGCCTCTGGTCAGCGCAAACGATTTCATCGCTTCCCGCGCCAGCGTGTGCTCGACCTTATCGACGTGATCCACCAGTTCCGATTTCGAATACCGCACCCGTATTTTGTCGTCAATGATAGGGGTATTCACGTTGACGAACATGTACTTGTCGATCCCCACCGCCAGCACGTACCCGCCATGCTCGCGATAGAACGACGGAAGATCCGTGCCGCCGCCGCCGAGCGTCAGTCGAAAAGGAGTTCGAGTAATGATCATGATCGCTCCGCGTCGCAAGAAGGAATCTCGATCCAGGCGCGTTCCCCGGCGCTCCGATACGCTGCCTCGACGAGTTGCTGCGTCCGCAGGCCCTGCTGAGCTGCGTCCGAGGAGTACACGCCGTCCTCGATTCGCTCCAGAAATTCCCGCCACTCGCGATCCCAGGAAATGTCGGCTTCGTCGAAAGTGAATACTTCCTCGACGGGCCGTCCATGACCTGGCTGCCGCTTGCCCCACGTCAAGCGCTGGGGGCCGTAGTGGCCGTCGCGGCCTTCCAGCCGGAGATATCCGTCCCGGCCGAAAATTTCTATCTCGAGGATATTCTTCCATTGGGTCCAACTGACGTGCAGTTGAGCAAGCTGGCCGGCGGCTGTCTCAAACAGGCAAAAGCAGTTGTCTTCCACTTCAGGGAAACCCCAGAAATAGCGCCGAGTTTCCGCCATCACTCTGACCGGCTCGTCGAGGAATACGCGTACTAAGTCGACCATGTGAATACCTTGCTCCTGCAGGACACCGCCCCCGGAAAGGTCTGCATCGGTGCACCAATGCTCCTCGTAACGCGGACGCCCGCCGTGGCCATAGCGACAGCGCAGAAAATAGGCGGGCCCGATCGCTCCGCTCCCCAGCAGTTCCTTGGTCTTTCGGACGTGGCCCATCTGGCGGTAGTTGAACCCAGTTTTCAGAACGCGCCCGGCACGCCGAGCTGCTTCCACGATCCTGCAGGCCTCATCCACCGTGCGGGCCAGTGGTTTCTCGCATAGGACGTGCTTGCCGGCTTGAAGAGCTTGAATGGCGATTTCCGCATGGAATTTGGTCGGTGTAGAAACGACAACGACATCGACCTCCGGGCGCGAAACCGCCTCGCGCCACTCCGTCGTGGCGGCGGCCGAGCAGAGCACGGCCAACTCCTTGGCCCGTTCCGCGTTGACGTCGGCAACCCACGACACGCGCCCCTGTTTTGAATCGAGAATGGATTTCGCGCGGATGCGCCCGACGCCGCCCGCGCCGACGATGGCGACCGATACCATGGCTAATCCAGCGGCATCCTTCGCAGCGTCCACGCCTCGGACCCGGCAAGTTTTTCGACGTGGGCTTCGATGTTCTCCCAGTCATCCCAGAGCGCGCTGATCAACTTGCCAGTCACCCGATTGGATCGATCCGAAGCCAAGAAAACGGTGAGCGCAGCGGCGCGATCGGCTGATGCACCGCCGGTCTCCTCCATCCGCTTCAGCTCCTCGATCAGCTTTGGCCCACCGGCGCTGCCCGCCGACCGCATCTCGTCCCACATGCGGCTTCTGATCGGCCCTGGCGCCACGGCATTCACTTGGACGCCCGCGTCCTCGACTTCCTGGGCCAGACTCTCGGTGAACCGCACGAGCGCGGCTTTGGCGCTGCTGTAGGCGGAGAAGTAGGGGCGTCCGTAGGCGGCCCCTCCTCCAGAAAAGAAGATGATCTTGCCGTGGCTGCGGCTCCGGAAAGCTGGAAGAACGGCCCGTGCCAGATTGACCGAGCCGGTCAGGTTGACCTCCAGCGTTCGGTTCCACTCCTGCGGATCGGTATCTTCGAGCCTACCAATGGGCCCGATAGTTCCGGCGCAGTTCACGAGCACGTCGATGCCCCTGAAATCCATTTCCACTTGGCGCAGGGTCGCCTGAACCTGTCCCCAGTCGGTAATATCGAGTGGGTAGAAGCTGGCACCGCGCCGGTCACCGGATAATTCGCCACCTAGCTCTCGCGGCCGCTCGGTGCGATAGGTGAGCGCGAGGCGCGCTCCCTCCTGAAAGAAACGCCGAACCATCGCGCCGCCAATCGCCCCCGACGCCCCGACGATCACGCAGACCTTGTTCTGTAATTCCATGGCGCTTGTCCCGCCGGGTCTCCCTTCTGGAAAGCGTCAGGCCATCGCTTGACTTGCGTTGCCCGCCGACTGTTGGAAATAACGCACGGTGCGCCGCGCCCCTTCTTCGAGCGAAACGCGCGGTTCCCAGCCTAGCAGGCGCCGCGCTTTCGAAATATCCAGGTAGATGCGGTCGATCTCGCCCGGGCGCTTCGCCACACGGTCAGGTTCCAGGCCATCGATGCCGAGCCCGTCCCGCACCCGTTGGAACACTTCGTAATCGTTCGTTGGCACGCCATCGCCGATATTGAAAATCTCTCCCGTCCCGCGTTCGAGCGCGAGCAGATTCGCCTGCGCCACGTCCTCGATGTAGACGTAATCCCGCACCTTGCTCCCGTCGCCGTAAATCACCGGTCGAATCCCCGCTAGCATCTGCTCGCAAAAAATCGCGAAAACGCCTGCTTCCCCTTTCGAGCTTTGCCGCGGCCCGTAGACGTTCCCGTAGCGCAGCACCACATACGGCAGCCCGTAGAGCACCGAGAACGTGAAAAGATAATGCTCGACGGTATGCTTGGTGATACCGTACGGCGTGATCGGATTGATCGGATAGGTTTCCGGCACCGGCAGGTCGTTCGGCTCGCCATACGCCGCTCCCGCCGTCGAAACGTAGACGAACCGCCGCACTTGATGCGCCACCGCCGCCTCGAGCAGGTTGATCGATCCCAGAATGTTCACCGAGGCATCAAACACCGGCTCGCGCACCCCGCGCCGCACGTCCATCTGCGCCGCGTGGTGATTCACCGCTTCCGGTTTCTCCGTCGAGAAGGCGCGCTCGACGAATTCCCGGTCGCGAACGTCGCCCTGGTAAAACCGGGCTCGCGGATTCACGTTGCTCATCGACCCTCGCGAAAGATCGTCCAGAATCGCCACGTCGTGCCCTGCGGCGATGTACGCGTCCGCTACGTGCGACGCGATAAACCCGGCTCCGCCGGTCACCAGAATTTTCATTTGTCCCTCCCAAGCGGCCGCATACCACCCTTATCGAGCGGCACCACTCAGCTCGGTGCCCGGTCGCGCGCCGCGAGAACCCTCTCGTGTATCCGCATCAGCAACTGATAATTACGTTCGGGGGTGTACTTTGCCTCGTATTCGGTCCGCGCGTCGCGGCTCATGGAGTCAATTTCCTTCGGATGCGTCCATGCCCATTCGACCTTAACCGCCAGAGCCTCGGCATCACCCGACGTAAAGTGGCATCCCGTGCGTCCATCCTCAACGATCTCTAGCATCGAACCCATCCGAGACGCAATTACCGGAAGCCCGCATGCAAACGCCTCGGCGATCGTGAGCGGCAGCCCCTCGTACCATTCGCTCGGAAACACGAGGAATCGCGCCCTCTTCATCTCGGCCAGGACGCCATGGCCGTCCAGCCGCCCCAGGAACGTGACGCCGCGAATATCGCGCTGCCTGGCTTCCGCTTCCAATTCGGGTCGCAAGGGGCCGTCACCGGCAATGCGTAGCGGCATTCGACCGCCCAAGCGCTCCCACGCCTTCAGCAGAGTCCGCAGTCCCTTCTCTGGCGAGAGCCGCCCGACGAACAATACGTTGTCGCCTCGCCCGTGGCGAAGCCCGGGGTCGAGTTGCACAAAACACGGCTTGACCACAACCTTCTCCGCTGGCAAGCCCCCTTCGATGAACTTCTGCCGGGCAAACTCCGTGCGCGCGATATAGCAATCAACTTTCCGCGCCCACGTTCCCATCGCTCGGTGGCTGGCAAGCATCAGTGCGATCGTGCCAGTCTGCGCGGCGGACTCGTGGTAGCAGCGGTACCGGACGCTGCGAAACAAACTGTGTTCCACGCATTCCTCGCAAATTCGCCCTTCGCGCAACAAAGTTCCGGCCGGGCACAGAAGCCTGTAATTATGCAGCGTCTGCACCACAGGCACTCCCGCTTCCGCGCAGGCGTAATAGGCCGACGGGGAAACCAGTGGCACGATGTTGTGGAAATGGGCCACGTCCGGCCTCTCGCGGGCGAGCAACGAACGAATATCGCGACCGGTTCGCCGCGACCAGACGGCTTGAGTGCCTAACCTCATCCGGCTGGGAAGCCCATTGAGCACGATCTCGTCACTCGAGCGGCTGTATTCCACAATGCGGTGCCCGGCTCCGGCGAGCAGGTCACGTTCTTGTCGCACCCCGGCATCCTCACCACCGGCCTCCCGGTAGTAGTTATGCACGTAAAGGATCACCATCGGGAGCCCAACCAAGCATCACCACGCGTCCCACCGGCCGAGACGCTCTTGCCCTCAAGACCCGCTCGACGAAGCTCCCTAGCTGTAAAGAATCTCCCGCGCCGGGGCTTTGGTGCCACTGGAGGAAAAGTCGCGCACATGTTGTTGTCCAGTCCGACCAAATCGAGGCCCTGAGCCGCGAAGAATCGGACTGCTTCCGAGCCGATGAGCCCGGCGGATCCTGTCACCACAACGATTGACATTACCTACCCCTAACCCGGCGTAGCCGGAACCAAACAGGAAGTTGGACTTTCCCAAAAATGCCCTCGCACCTGCATAAACATTGGTCGAAAACCACCTCACCAGAAATTTCTTGCCAGAAAAAGCAAGCATTTATGTATACAGGTACTAACTGAGGAACGCCGAAGGTAACCGGCCAGATCGCACGCTGACCTCGGCTCGACCGAGCGACCGCCCCGCTCCCACTGCGCTAAACGGCGTCCCCCGCTCCGAACCGTCCGCCGCCTCAAGCCCGCTGCACTAGCACACCGAGCAACGAACCCCACGACCGCAAGACTACGGCGCGGAGGTCGACGCCCCACACCGAGCAGCTTCTGCCGCGGACCCGACCCTGGCAGTTGTCACGACGCGGCGCGATCATGGTCCGGTACCAACACAAACAGCATCGTCTTCCTCAGCCGTTTCGGAAGCATCGGGCTCATCAGCACCATCAGCCTGCCGAACTGTCGGTATAGGAAGGAGGGGTCACCCGGGCCATAGTCATCGATCAGGTCGAAGTGTGAAACCCTGAACCCGTTTCTCTGAGCAATCTCGGTCATCGTCCGCAGACAGAACCAGCATGTGTGCTCGGGGTTGTAACAGGTCTTCGGATATTTGACAACGGCGTAAAGGAAGTATGCCACCGAAAACGGGTTGGGAGTCGTGAGAACCAGCCTCCCGTCCGGCTCCAGGTGCGCCCGCGCCTGTCGGAGAAATAGGCCAGGATTCGCCAGATGCTCGATCACCTCGCCGGCCACGACCGTGTCGAATTTTCCCGGCAATTCGAAGGTTTCCGCGCTCGCCACGTGGACGTCGCCGAATCCATGCCTCTTCAGCGTCTCAACGTTTTGCGCCGAAATGTCAATCCCGGCCACCGACAGAAACTTCTCTCTTAGCCGTCCGTGAAGCCACTCGGCCGACCCGATCTCCACCGTGTGGGAGGTGCACCCCACGTCAAGCACTTTCGGGCCCTTCACCCAGTCCAGGATTTTGTCTGCCCTCGAAAAACCCATTTCCCTATATCCTCAGGCCAACGTAGCCCGCATTCCTGGCACCCGTCAGCGATGCCCGAAATTGCGATTGAAAATAATTTCCGCACCTTCACGCGCGAGCCAGGGCTTCAAGACGGGGCTTTTTTCCACGCAGCAGAAGAACTTGTTGCCCTGCTTCCGCACGACCGGCACCCGATTAAGGACACGCTGGGCGAACTGCAGCAGCGAGATGAAATTTCCCGTGCCCACCACCGAGGTGATGCCGCCTATGCGCGTCGCTTTCCTGGCGTCCAAATCCTCCTCGGTCAGGCTGAAATCCCAGTAGGGATACGCCTGGACGGAGAACACGCACTCGGGTATGTACGAGGAGACAGTCTGGGAAACCTCGGCCCGATCCCAACGATAGATGAAATTGGGAATCTGCGAATCGTGCACCCCTCCCGAGCGGTAGTCGTGGCCAACCACGGCCGGAAGCTCGTAAGGAAACGAGAACCTCATCCTTACAAGTAGCGACATGGCTAGCGAGTCGTTCGGTTCCTGGAACAGAACGTATCTCCGGCTTACGCGAAGCATCTCGCAAAGGGCGCGGTGCGGTGAGCTGCAGTGATGCAGTACCGCATGAGCGAAAACGAGATCGAAGGAGTCACTCGGGAGGTCCATCTCCTCGGCGTCAAGGGCCCTGTGCTCCGCCCCGGGAGATGGTTCGCCGGCGGCCATCCGGCCCATGTCGCTTGGCAGGTTCGAGTTCACGATATGCCTGAATCCCGCCTCCCGAAGAACCTCTTCGTCTTCCGCGCTTCCCCCAACGATCAGCACACGCTGGTCGAGAGATATACGGCAGGCCTCGATCCGAGAGGTCAGCACCCGAAGGAACTGCCTCCGAGTCCAATTACCGTTACTGAGCCCGGTACGATCCATCCGTCCCCTACCCTGGTTCCACCGGGCTAAGGTGCGGCGGGGTGCGCAGAGTCGCTGCGGGCACCGGGGCAACGACGACCCTCCTTGCCAACAACCCGCCAGCGAGCGCCATGCCAGCCAGCAGATAAAATGGGATCGCCCCAAAGGGCCCCTCGAATATTTCCGTAAACATAGAGAAAGCCACCATCATGCTCCAGAGCATCAGCCCGAAGGGTTCCCCGTTAATCCCGTAACTCCGCAGAAGCAACCGGCACAGCTCCAATTGCAGGAGACCGAAGAGCCCGACGCCGAGCCAACCGGAAAATCCGAGCGCGTACATGAAGTCGTTGTGCGGGGTCTGAATAAACATTCCCGGCTCGACCAGCGGATTCAGCTCCCCAATGGGATAGCCGTAACCGAATCCAAACAGCGCGTTCGACACACTCGCATTAACATGGCTCCAGATCGAGGCCCACCACACCAACCGCCAGTTCGCCGTCTTGGCAAAGAAACCAGCATCCTTGGACGGTGCCAGCTTGTCCGCCAAGTTCTTACTGATCGGTGCTACCGCCCTAGCAACGATATAATCGACGGAAATTCGACCACCACGCCCCCTCGGCGACTGCAGGTTGACTCTGGCAACGAACATGACCCCGAGCAGAGCGACGACCAACGCCGCGGCAATGAACATCTGGTGCAGACGATTCGTGCACCACGCGAACGTCAAAAGTCCCACCGTGAACCCAACCCACTCCGCCCGCTGCTGCACGCCCAGCATCACAAACGTATTCAGCGCCACCAGGTACCACACCCGCCGCAGCTTCGGCTCGAAGGCCAAAAGACCAAGAAGCGCGATCCCCGACCCATAGGGCTCCGTGAAGAGAGGCACGATGCTGGCTGCACTTGCCGTCCCCGGCATTGTCCACGGCAACCGGCTCAGAACCAGCACGTACGCTAGGCCATAGCATCCGTTCCACCAGGCCAATTTGCGAACCACCCGGCGCAGAAAGTCCCGATCCGCTAGGCCGACCCAGATCCCAAGAAATAGGAAGAGCGGATAGTAATCGAAGGCGGTATCGCGAGCGGCGGCGAATGCCGGATAGCCCTCGAGGATCCCGCGAAGCGCCTCAAAGCCCCCATAGCATAGCAACATAAGGAGCAGCCACTCGAAACGCCTCAAGTGCCGAACGCGCAGGGCGATCCTGACCCAGCGGCCCTGCTTACTCTCGGGCCCAAACAGCAGGAACACCACCAGAGCAATCTCGCCAATATACAGGCTGATCCAGGGAAGTCCGAGGTAGGCAAAGCCGCGGCTCATGCTCAGGTAGCCGATGATCAGGAAGCCGCAGAAACCCGCCCACCTTCCGCGGCAGATCCTGCGCCGCACGGGGAGGATGGGCGCTAGCGCGGATGAGGAACCCACCCTATCCATCACAGTGCAGCCCTGCCCGCGAGGACCCCCGCCGTGTCGCCCCGCGCTCCGGCCCAGACTGCGTAAAGGGAGATTCCGGCTTTCACTAGCGCGCAAATGCCCAGCCCACCGAGTGCCCCGGCGACTCCTCCCATCATCGCCATAGGCAGACCGACGCAAATAGCGGTGCCAGTAGCCCCCAACTGTGCTAGGAACGAGCCTTTCGGCAAGCCGAGTCCGTTCAAAAGGGAGCCTACGATCTCCGCCCAGTAGCCGAACGCATACGCGAAGACGCAAAGCCGCAGCGCCAGCTCCAGGTGCGAGTACGGCGACTGAAAGCCGTAAAGGAGCCCGAGAACGCCGTGAGGCCACACGAGGAGGACGATCAGATAGGGCAGGAAAAGCAGGGCCCCGCCGACCGCATACCCCAAACCGCTCCGCGATGCCGCGCGAACCCCTCGCTCGCGACGTGTCTTGGCGGCAGCGGGGACGATGAGGTTTTGCGCGCCGACGATCACTGGGTTGAACACCTTCAGTAGATTCACGACAGCCTGGAAGCTGCCAGCTTCCGCAGTGCCAAACAGCAGCCCAAGAACCCAGGGAAATGCCTGCTGGGTTAGTCCGTTACTGACATTCGTGGAGAATGACCAAGCGCCAAGGTGCCAGTATTCCCCAGCCAGAGCGCGAGCGTCGGCAGCACCCGCGAACCGTGGCTTAACTTGAAAGAGCTGCACGACCACCGCTGCAGCGGATGTGGTGGCGATCGCCATGAAAGCCGATTCAAGAGTCAGATCAGCCATCCCCGCCAGAACCAGGATGGCGGCCGCCTGTCCCAAATAACTCAGCGCGTCTCCCCAGGCAGCCTCTCGATGACCGAGACGCGCCATTAACGCTCGCCGCATGGTCTCCTGAAACTGCCAGAAGGCGAGCGCAAGCAACACAACGGCAAACAGGTCCAGGCGGTGCAGGACCGTAACGGCACAAAATACGATCGCGGCCTCGGGAAGCAGCAACCCCGCGTCGAACACGACCGATGCTCCCGCAAGCCAGCTGAGCTCTCGAGAGTCGACAGATGCTCCCTTCACCGAGAGCGGGTAGGTGACCACGGTGCCCACCGAGTTGATCAGGAAGAAGAGGACCCCATAGACAAGGGCGAAGACTCCGTAGTCGCTCCAGCTCAACTTCCGAGCAAGCAGCATCTGCGTCAAGAAATTTCCCAGACTCACCGCTCCTTGATCGAAGAGAGCCCAGAAGCCTGTCCTTAGCTTGATCCCTTTGAGCTCCCGCCTCATGCCCCAGCCGAGTGTACAGGCAGGGTGTGGCCCGTTGCGGAGGGGCAACACGATCGTGTGACGCCCGCTCTCCTCTCGACAGCGCTCTGACGATCACCCACCCTCATCTTCCCGACCCCGCAAGGGCCGCAGGAAGCGTCTTCAGGAGAATTTTCATGTCGAGCCACAGGCCCCAGCTTTCGATGTACTCAAGGTCCAGCGAAAGGTTGCGCTCGAAGGACGGATCCTGTCGGCTGTAGACTTGCCACAGGCCAGTCATTCCCGGCCTCACGTCAAGCCGTCGCAAATGTTCGAGCTGGTATTTCTCGTAGTCGTCGAGCGGATGCGGTCGCGGCCCGACCAAGCTCATATCCCCCTTGAAAACGCTCCAGAACTGAGGCAGCTCATCAAGGCTGTATCGCCGCAGGAATCCGCCGATGCGCGTCAGCCGCGGATCGTTGCTGATTTTGAAACATGGGCCCTGGCGCTCGTTCATGTGCCGCAATCCGTCTTTCAATTCGTCGGCCTCTGCCACCATCGTGCGGAACTTGTAGCAGACGAACTTGCGACCTTTCCAGCCGACCCGCCGCGAGCGATAGATCGCCGGCCCCGGGGAATCGAGCCGAACGATCAGCGCCAGCAGTCCCATGACGGGCAAGAGGAGAACGAGGCCGAGTGCCGACACGGAAACGTCCACCACTCGTTTCAGGAACAGTCCGAAGCCGGGAATCGGTTCCCGAAGCAACTGCATCACTGGGAAGCCGCCGAACTGGCGCACCGGTACCCACCAGCCGAGCCCGTCGAACATCTCAGGAACAACGTTCACCGCCAGATTCCGCCGCCGCGCCTCGAGGACCACCTGGGCAACCAGCTCCCGCTCCGAAGGGGGGGTGACGAAAACCTCGTCGATGAATTCGGTCTGCGCCAGCCTCGAAAGATCGCTCACGTTCCCGAGGGTGCGCGCATCGCCTTTGTGGTTCTCGTCCAGGAAACCTCTGACCACGTACCCGAGATACTTGTTTTCATCGAAATATCGGGCGAGCGCCTGGCCCACGTCACCCGCGCCGACGATCAACACGTTTCGCCCGTCGCGCCCGCTGAGGATGCGGTGCTTGTCTACCTCGCGCTTCCAAAACCGCCAGGCGGGAAGCGCGACGGCGTTCAGAGCGCCGCTGAAACCCACCACCAGCCGCGAAATCGATTTGTCGCCGGAGAGATAGATAAAGGCCGTCAGGAAGAGCGTCGCGAAAAGTACCGCTTTCAAAACGGAGAAACTCTCGTCGAGTGGCCCAAGGTTGCGCGTCGGCCGGTACAATCCCTGGTTTTCACAAAACACTCCCACCAGAACCGCGTAGAGCGCCAGAAAGCCAAGGTAATGCATGGCACCCAAGTGCTCGATCGACGGCCCGCCGTTCCAGAAATGTAGGTAGAACATCAGAACCGCATCCGCGCAGACCAGAAACAGATCGACCCCAAGCGGGGCGACTCGCGGCCAAACGGTGCCTCGAGATCGGGGCCGAAAACTTCCCCCCGGGCGGGATGCAGCCTCAAACCGGGAAGACGGGGAGGCCGTTCCGATCGAACGCGTCGGAGGGTTTGGGGAATGGACCGGAGTAGACATGGTCAGTTGCGGGACGCCGGATCTCTGCGCAGTTTCCCGACTGCTTTGTGTGCGATGATTGCGTGCATGACGATGGGGGTTCCGTGCCCGAGTCGGCTACGAATCGCCGTTGCCTCGGGCGTGCATCTCGGCGATCTGCTCGAGCGCTTTTTCGCCGTCGCGGTTGAATTGGCGAACGGTCTCGCGGGTGTATCTGTGATCGAGCATCTTTGGCAGAAACGGCGGAGGGATGGTGATGATGTGCGCCCCGGCCAGGGCGGCGTTCTGGATGTCCATCACGGTGCGGATGCTGCCGACGATGATTTCCGCCGGATAGTCCCAGTCATCGAGCCAGTGCCGCACGTTGCGGATCACGACCGCGGGATCGTTTCCTTCATCGGCCACGCGGCCGGCGAAGATGCTGACGTAGGTGGCCCCGGCCTTCGTGGCGACCAGGGCTTGGTTGAACGAAAGGATGGCGGTGGTATTCACCCGGATGCCTTCATGGGTAAGCGCGCTGATCACGCCGAGGCACGACTCCCCAAATTCATTCACGACGGGGATCTTGACAACGACGTTTGGCGCCCAGGAAGCGAAGACACGCCCCTGACGGATCATGTCCTCTTGGTCGTTCGTCGTTACCTCGACGCTCACCGGACGGTCACCGAGCAGCGCGCAAAGGCGCCGAGCGCCGTCTTCCATATCGTAGATGCCTTCCTTGAGCATGATGCTCGGATTCGTCGTCACGCCGTCGACCACGCCCTGTTGCAACCACTTCTCTACTTCCCGAGAATCTCCGGAATCCATAAAGATTTTCACGATCTCTCCTCCCGCGTGCCCAGAATGAGTCCCGCTTGCCGTTCAGCCCGAGTTACCTCACCGACTCGAGAATGCATGCATCGAGATCGACGAGTATTGACCGCTGTATCAAATCGACTGAGAGCACCACTCGCATCGCGCCCTTTCGCCGCACCAGGATTCCCTCCCGACCTGCGAGCGCGCCGGCGGTGATGCGCACTCGCCGACCCTCCGTCAGATAACGATGCGGAGCCGCCTTCACCCCTCCCGTGAGCGCTCTCCTCAGACCTTCTACCTCCTCGTCGCAGAGCGGCGTCGGTGCACCATTGGATCCCACCAGTCGCGCCACGCCCGGCACTTTCAGCACATCGAGCCGGTCCTTCAGCGCGATGCGCACAAACGCGTAGGCGGGAAAAAGTGGCAGTTGCAGAAGATGATCGCCGTTCTTCCATCGCCGTATCGTTTCGTAAACGGGCAGAAACGTTTCAATCTGTTTCCGCTCGAGCTGCTCGGCAACACTCTTTTCATGCCGCGAACGTGTCCAGATCACGTACCACCGCGGTTCCCAATAGGCATTCGCCATTCCCAACGAGGAAGCCCCACTACACCCGTGAAAGATTGCAGCCGCTTGACTCATTCGCGTTCAACTATGGCTCCGCCCCGTCACTTCGCGGGGCATATGTGACTTAACCCAATCTGCGTCAATAATTTACCGACGAATTACCTTTTTCCTTCACTCTCCGGGAGTGTTCGAATGCGTCCGGCGAAATCTATTTCGCAGCCAGCGTTTCGGCCCGCCGTTGGGCGAGTCGTTGTGCCCGTGCCAAGGCAAGCGCGCATGCACATCCGTCCAGACTTCGATTGCCACGGCCTTGCGCGGGTCCTTCGGATCCACCGCCTCCCAGGCCGAACTGGCGAGGATCCAGGTGGTGCCGAAGACGAACGCCAGCATCGTGCCCAGAATCATGATCAGCAGTCGCGGCGGAAACGTTTTCTTCTGCGGTACCTCGGGTGCATCAAGCACCTTCACGCTGGGAATCTCTTTTGCCTCTTCCATCTTCGCCAGTTCGTCTTCCTGGGTCAGCGTCTCGAAAACCGCCTCTTCCACTTTCATGCGGCGGAGCAGGTCGGCGTAGGTGACGCCGAGGAGTGGCAGTTCCCGCAGCGACGGATAGAGCTGCTCGGCCGAGCTTTTTTCGTTCGCGCCTTTGCCCGCTATTTTTTCGAGCGAACTGTGCAGTTCGTTGACGCGCGCTTGGACCGTGCGCACGCGAACGTTGCTGTCGGTGAAGACTTGCCGCAGGCCCTCGAGTTCGGCTTCCGCGGCAATCAGTTGTCCCTGCAGCGTGGCCGCCGCCGTCACCATCGCCTTGCCCTGGCTCGGGATGTCGATAGCTCCTTTTTCACTGGCGAACTGGCTGAACTGTTTCTCCGCGTCTTCGAGGTTCGCCTTCACCTGTTTCAGTCGCTGATCCAGGAACAACCGTTCGCGATGCGCCGAGGAGGTGCTTACGTGATTCACCACCCAGTTCAGCTCGTTGATGTATTCCTGTGCCATCACCGCCGCCCGCACCGGATTATGATCGACCACACTGACGCTGATGATGCCGCTCTTCTGGTCTTCGGAGAGGTCGGTGTGTGCCGCCAGCGCCTTGCGAGTGTCTTCGATGTAGTGCGTTCGATAGACCTTTTCCAGGTTAAATTTTTGGATCACGTCGTCCTCGACCGTGTCGCTTTTAAGGATGGCGATGAAGAGCGCCCCGGTCGTCTTCAACCCGAGCGCACTTTCCGCCATTCCGGAAAGCGCTCCGCCTACCCGGTTCGAAAGCGCCGCCAGTATCGCCGTTCCTGAGCCGACGGACTGATCGGGTGGCATCAGTTCGGCGGTGGATTTATATCGCTTCGGGATCAGGAACGCGATCGCCGTGGCGGCGATCAGGCCCCAAATCGCCGCCCGAATCAGGAATCGGCGCTTATCCCACAACAGCCGCACCCGCGCCACGTTGCGCTCGCGCGCCTCGCGCAAGGTGCCCTCGTCGACCATTTCGAGCACGAGTTCATCTGACGGCTGGGTTGCGAGCGCTTCCTGCCCCGGTTTTTCCGAAACGTCCGTCAATGCGTCACTCCATCTCAGGTTCAGCTCACATGGGTTTCAGTGAAGCCTCAAGTGCGGCCAGCACGTGAACTGCACCGAGGTTGTGAAGTCTGACGTCGGTCCGGGCCGAAGTACGGGAAAATCCCACTTCTCGTACTGCACGGAACTGGCCACACTGAACTCTCGCCCAACCCAGAAGTCCGCGCGGATACCTCCGTCGGTCAATGTGCCTCCATCGGGAATGAACTGCTGGCTGACCTTCTGGTGCCGGAAATTGAATTGCAGCTTGTCCTTGGGGCTGAACCAGTACGTCGCCCAGGCCTGCGCACCTTGTCCTTGCCGACCAATCCAGCTGCCCATGATGTTTCCCAGATTCGTGTAGCCGTTGAGGTACCGAACATTGAAATAGAAGAATCCGGTCGAATCCTGATGACGGGGCGTATCGGTGAATACGCCCTCCGCTCGGAAGTCGAGTTTCGGGATCTTCGGGATTTGCGGAAGGTAAATGCCCCCGGTCCAGGCCGAATCTTGAGCGTAGGCGATCGGAGACGGTTCGTCCTCGGAGAACCCGTCGCCATACACCGTGGCCCACTTCCTGAGCCCTGGCAGCCGGTATGAAAAGTCAAATTCAGATCGCCAGTCCCCCGGGTCGGACGCGCTCCCAGGAGGGCCATTCCCTTGCGAGAAAAGAGCCTGTAAAAGCTTGTGAATCGTGAATGGCACACCGGCGCCCGCAAAGATGCGGCTTCCGGTAAATCCGAACTCCACATTTGGAGTTGGTTTGAAGCTGAACTTCTCCTCTTCGAGAAATGGCTGGGGGTTCACCAGGCTCGAAAACGTTCCCGTGATTCCGGAGGGGCCGTTCACAAAATGGTGGCCGCCAAGCTGCCCGAGGAGGAAGTCAGCACGGAATGGGCCAAACACGCCGAGCACGCTGGGCAGCTTGAACGGAGACACCCGGTCGATTTTGATCATTTTGACCGGTTCCGCGTTATTACTAAAGATCATCGCCCCGCCCTGATCCGGACCCCACCACAAGGACTGCTTCCCGAATGTGATCTGCCAATTGTCGAAATTCATCCCCACGTATGCTTCCACAGGGTCGAACCGATCAACAGCTGGAGTGGGGGTGCTTGGTGGCTCGGCTGGCAGGCCGTCCACCTGCTGAATCACCTGTCGCGCTGAGGCAGGCAGCGCTGGAGATGACGGCGCATGCTGGTATTCGCCGCGCAGATAGCCGACAAATGGCCCTGCCGTCGCCCAGCCGGAAAAACCGGTCACATTGTTGAAGCCTTCTTCGTACGGTCGGCCATAATCATTGATTATGGTTTGGCCAAAGTGATATCCATCAGTCAACGGCTGTCCGGATATGGCTGTCGCTCGCGTATACACCGACTCGAGACGAATCTGCCGGTTGCTCCCTCCACCAAGCAAATTGATCTCCCGGGCGAACTCTTTCTCGAGGGCGTCATACAGCCGAGTCGCTTCCGCGCCATTCGATTCGTTCGCGGAGATATTGTCGCCAGCTTCTTCGACGAGGCGTGCGCATTCCAGCCGCGTCCATGGGCGCATTCCTTCAAAGTCGCTATGAACATAGCCAAGCGCGGCGAGCCGATCAAACGCGGGATACACCCAGCTATCCAGCGGCACGTACGGCGAGCCCATGTTCTGGGGTTGTGACATGGAGCGTTCCCACGATCTCATTCGGGGAAAATCCCACGCTCCGCCGTTGAGTTCCGGGCTGTGATGCTCCCGATACACGTACTGTCCAA
>Ga0307373_10004093_pt1 | contig 24792 bp, 15 predicted proteins | sample OX2MG_FD_202534 | JGI IMG/M metagenome (GOLD analysis project Ga0307373, IMG submission 202534) | Soil microbial communities from Risofladan, Vaasa, Finland - OX-2 | ecosystem: Environmental > Terrestrial > Soil > Coastal area > Acid sulfate soil | place: Finland: Risofladan, Vaasa | collected...
CCGAACTTGATCTGGCCCCCTTTTACCGAGTGGCCGGAAAGGACCCGGTCCTCGGAAAACTCGTGGATCGCTTCCGGGGCCTGCGCATTCCGCAAACCCCTTCGGTGTATGAATGCGTGGTCTGTGCCATCCTGGAGCAGCAGATCAACCTCTCTTTTGCCCATCAGGTCAAGAAAGCGCTGGTTGAGGTCTATGGCGAAACCATCGAGTTCAAGGGGCGGCGATACAGCACGTTTCCTGAGCCGTGCGCCCTGGCCGCAGCAACCCCGGCCGAGTTTCGGAAACTCCAGATTTCGGGTCCCAAGGCGCGGTACATCATTGAAATATCCCGCGCCATCGCCGGTGGCGGGCTTGATCTGGAAGAATTGCGGTCTGCGGCTTCCGCGCCGGCCCGCGCCCGGTTACTGGAACATAAGGGAATCGGGCCCTGGACGGCCGAGTACGTCTGCCTGCGGGCCCTGGGGAAACTGGATCACCTGCCGGCCTCCGACGTGGGCCTGCAAAAGGCCATCCAACTCTTCTACCGCCTGCGCAAGTTACCCTCGCCTGCCCGCATCGAGCAGCTTGCCAGAAAGTGGGCGGGGTGGCGAAGTTATGCCACTTTTTACCTCTGGTTGACCTACTGGGAACAAGCGGACTGGAAGAAGAGTCTGCTGGCGGAAATATATCCCGAGAACAGGACCCGAATCCGATGAAAAAACAACACGCCAGCCTGGCCTGCCCACTGCTGGGAGAAGCGCGCCGCATACTGGTGGAAGTTTACCCTCCGCGCATCACCCGCTGTTTGAAGCTGCTTTCCGAAGAGGAAATCTGGTGGCGCCCCAATCGCGCCTCAAACAGCGTGGGCAACCTGGTTTTGCACCTTCAGGGAAATGTGCGGCAGTGGGTCCTTTGCGGGCTGGGCGGCCAGACGGACCAGCGCGACCGGGACCGCGAATTTTCGGAAACCGGGCTGATTCCCCGCCGCTCGCTTCTGGCCGGGCTGCGAAAGACCGTGAAGGAAGCCGATCAGGTTCTCGCGAGAGTCAAAGAGCCAGACCTTGTGCGTAAATTTTCCATCCAGGGCTTCGACGTCACCGGACTCCAGGCCCTGTGCCACGTGGCCGAGCATTTTGCCTTTCATGCCGGCCAGATCATCTTTGTCACCAAACTGAAGTGCGGAAAAGATCTGAGATTTACGCGCCTGCCCGCGCAGCGGGAAGCCTCAAAGAAAACATAGTGTCCTGAGTCAGAGATTGGTTGCATCCGAAACGGCCACATTCGGGATGCAAGTGCTTTGTATGCAATGGCCGCTGCGCCCGAATAATGCAACGAACTTACAACTCAGGGCAATAGCGTCCCTTTGAATTTGTGCGAGCTCCGGCAAGCCGGCGCGGAAGGTCCGGGAAATCCGGTCATTACGCTGCACAGGTTAGAATTGCCGGACTTGCTTGGCCAGAAGGACCATGGTCCCGGCTGGGACCGGAACGCCGTTGACGGTGCTTCCCTTAACATCGAGGAACACCAGGCCGCGGACCAGCAAAGGAGTTGTCTGCGATAGGGTGCTCAGTCCTGTCAAGGGGCTGATAAAATTCGTCTGGGCGTCCGTCACCACCATAAAAGGATAGTTGCCCATAATGCCCGCGCACGGAGCCCATTGGAAGGCTCCCGTTTTGCCATCAGACCCGGGCGCACCTACCAGCGATAAAAATGTTCCCTGGACGGACTGTAGTCGCGGGTAAATCGAGTTGGCCGCCACACTGATCGGCCCGCTGGTCGGCTTGGTAAAAACCCCATTGACGACCACTTCCTGCCCAGGCGCGAGGGTCGTGTCATCAAGGGCAAGGCTGCCGCTGGACGCCAGGTTCACCAGATCGGGGGAAAGCAAGTAGGGATTGAAGGTGGTGGGCGAAGAAACAAGGACCGTGACAGTCGAGTCGCTTGGAATGTCCGTGGGGTCTCCAGGTTCGGTTTCGCGCGCCAGCATATCGAATTGAGTGACATTTCCATTCGAGTCTTTGGTCACGTCCAGGACGGGACCCACGTATCCCAGCAGGAGCTGACTGACGGATTCGCGGTCTTCAACCTGGATGCCGTTGGCAACCAGATTCCCATTCTGATTAATGTAGCCGTCAACTTCCACATAACTGCCGGTCGGCATTTGATCGATACGCGACACGCCAATAAGCTGTGTCTGATCGGTCAGGTTGACGCTGAGTGCCGGGCCTGCCCCACCAGAAGTCTGGGAAAGAGTCTGAAGCATGAAACTGCTGGTAAAGCCGGCGCCGGGGCTTGCGCTGCTCACACTGGTCACAAACCCGTGCAAATCATCCATTTCTCCGAAGCCGGTGGAGGTGGACGCAACCAGCGGCCGGCCCGTAAAAACCCAGTTGACCGTTCCGGTCAACAGCCCCTGGGAATCCACCGCGAGTGACTGCGGCAGGTTCAAATCCATCTGGACAGCGCTGATCTTGCCGGCCGTCACGGTAAGCGCAGGCTGAAGATTAATGGTCACACTGGCGGTAGAAACCGTTGGGACGAAATTCGCGACGGGTGGACTCTGAGTGGAATCAAAGGTGGAAGCATTATTCACGACGGCTTTCAAAATGACCTGATCGTAAGTTCCCGGCGTGACCTGGGCCAGATTGGCAACCGTCATAATATCCCGCAAGGTGCTCATTTCAACCACGGGCGAGGTCGGAGTGCTGGTCGTCGGCCATACCGTCACAATAGAAGTTGAGGGTTTCCCGGCCTTATGCAGGTCCATTTCCGTAAAGAACACGCCAAAGGCTAGAACATCACACGAAGGCGTATCGCCGACAAAGGTGTATAACCCTCCGTTGGTCGGCGTGGCCGTTGTCGCTGAGGACGGGCTGCTTGAGCCGCCGCAGGCTATCGTCATCAGTGCAGCGACGGAAACCAACAGCAAGCCGGCTGCCAGCCTTCCCCTGCGGATTCGCGCGCCACGATCCATAGGCCCGGACTTTGCCGGATGCCCCGCATGCCGTCCCAACCAGAATTTCAAGCTCATCAGAACATATCCTGTTGACTTTACAAATGAATGATCAGATGACAAAAACCGTCCTCCGGGTTATCTGTCGCAGCAACGCATTTCACCTTGTCAGCGGCAGGCTTCACAATCAACCCCTTCCAGGGCCGCCATGCCGCCGCGCCTGAAGGCCCTCGCAACACGCTGGCATAAGCACTGTTCAACTGGTGCGCATGCGCCGAAGACGCGAGACCCTGGAACACCGACCGGCAGCGAGATAAAAGCTCTGAATCTCACTACACTAAGATGGGCGGAATCGCTTCCTGCGAAGGCGCACCGTAAGCGCGCAACCCGTGCCCCTCTGTCCCTCGGGTCCGGAACTTTCCTCCGCCAACGCAATTTCTTCCTGCCGTGACCCACACCCGCTCTTCAAGCGGAAACTCAATCATGCGCCTTGGATGAACCCGGCTTTGGGAATAGGACCCCTGCGATGTTTTCGAAGGCGAACCTGCCGACAGGCAATCTTTCACACTACCAAACCGATGGCACCGTGAAAAACACAAACTTTCCCCGCAACCCACTGCCGGCTCGACCCGCTGAACCGGGTAAACCGACATTACTTACGATCATAGCACAGTCATTTCCCTGCTGGCACACAAGTAAACGGGTCCCCCCTCAGGGCCAGCAGGCGTTTCCGGATGGCTCATCCGTTTCTGAAGCCGGGGACGCAGTGCCGAAAAACGCCATGGGAAGCTGGCTTATCGGCGCCGCCTTCCTTGGAACAGGACCTCTCAAGGGCTTGACAATAAAAGCTTTCTTAGGTTCACCAACCTGCGCCATTGCAACCCTCCCGCCAGGCCAATGCTTCCCCGCCTGCTTGGCACAGGGCCGTGTTGGCGGCTATCTTTATCTATATATTGAACCTAGCCGCCGGCAGGGATAAAGCGAAGCGTTTGTTTTGCGCCCCCAGCGGAACCCCTATCCGTCAACAGAAAACGGGATCCCGGAGGGCACGGAAAAAAATGCCGAAACCCGAGAAAGGTGGAAACCCCCATCTCGGCACAAACGTCTAAAGCCAAGTAAGCCTTTGGAGTGGTTAAAAATGAAAAATGGGAAATTATGTCTTAAATGGATTGGCCCTTGCCTGATTCTTGCTCAGGCCCTGGCGGTCGCTCGATCTTCACCGCAAAACGCGCCAACTTCACAGGCGGTTCGGCCCATTGGCGTGGTCACACAAATCCAGGCGGGACAATTGACCCTGCACACGGATGCAGGTCCAAGTTTGACGGTCAACCTCCCGGACGGAGTTTCTGTTCTTCGTGTCCCTCCGGACGCAAAGAGCTTGAAATCGGCTGCCAAGATCGCTGTGGGCGACATTAGCCTGGGCGACCGCGTCCTTATCATAGGCCCCATCTCGGCCGATCAGAAATCGATTGCCGCCAAGTCCGTTATCGTCATGAGCAAGACGGCCCTGGCCAAGGCCCGTGAAGCCGAGCGCCTTGAATGGAAAGAGCATGGCATCGCGGGCGTCGTCAAGGCCGTTGACCCGGCCACCAGGGATATCACCCTGGCGGTGCCCAACACACCTCCGACACCGGGCAATCTGACCCGGCCCGTGACGGTCGCGCTGGCGCCCGACGCGTCGTTGCTGCGTTATGCGCCCGATTCGATCAAATTCAGCGACGCCAAGCCCGGCACCTTCGGTGAAATTAACGTGGGTGACCAGATACGCGCCTTGGGAACAAAGAGCGCTGACGGAACTCATTTCACTGCCGAAAAGCTGGTCTCCGGGACTTTCCGGAATATCGGAGCGACAGTGATTTCAGTTGACGCGTCACAGGGCACCATCAGCGTCAAGGACCTGGCAACAGGAAAGCCCGTCCTGGTCCATACGAATGCCGACTCACAGTTGCACCAGCTTACTCCGGCCGTTGCGAACACGATCGCGATGTTCAATGCCGGCCCCGCCGCAAACGGACCTCCGGGCCCGCATGGAACAGGCCGGGGCGGTGCAACACCCCAGCGGGCCGGTTACCAGGGCCCAGGAAGGCCAGGCGGCGCCAGTGCAGGAAAGGGCATGGCCGGAGGAGATTCAGGGAACTTCGAGCAAATGTTGCAGCGCATGCCGGCGCTTTCGCTTGGTGAGCTGAAGCCCGGAGAGCCGCTTATTGTCGTCAGCACCGAGGGAGCCAAACCGTCGCAAGTGACCGCCATCGCGGTGCTGAGCGGCGTGGAACCCATCCTTCGGGCGCGGCCGAAAGGCAGCAAAGAAGTTGCGCTGGGGCCCTGGAATATGAGCGTGGGTGGCGGTGGCGCGGGTAGCGAGTCGCCCTAATTTAAGTTGCCGAGAAAGTCACCCGGCGAAACCACCGAACCGCTTTATGGGCAAGAAGAGTTTGTGGAGGATTTTGAAATGAATGAAATGCTTGAAAAGTTCAAACGCCCCCTTTGGGCAATGCTGGCCTCGATCTGTTTTTCCGCTGCGGTTTTCGCGCAAACGGGAAACCTCAGACTGAGCGGCCAGGTCACAGACCCATCCGGCGCTGCCATTCCTGCTGCGACCGTTACCGTAACCGGCCCGGACCATGCAGCGAAAGTGGCGCAGACCGACGAACAGGGGCGTTACGCTTTCCGCGATCTTGCGCCGGGTGCTTACACGGTGGAAATCAGCACACAAGGCTTTTCAACGTTCACCAAGACCGGAGTTCAAGTTGCCGCCGGCCACCCGCAGGTTGTAAACGCCCAACTGGCCGTAACCATGGAAACGCAGCAGGTCACCGTGCAAAGTGAGGGCGAGCAACTCAGCGTCAATCCCGAAAACAATGTTGGCGCGATGGTGTTGAAGGGCGCGGCGTTGAAATCTCTTTCTGACGATCCCGACGACTTGGCGACCGAACTTCAGCAACTGGCCGGCCCGGCTGCGGGACCGAATGGAGGCCAGATTTACATTGACGGCTTCTCCGGAGGCCAGCTTCCACCCAAGGAAGCCATTCTGGAAATCCGCGTCAACCAGAATCCTTTCTCAGCGCAGTATGAGCGGCTGGGCTATGGGCGGATTGACATCACGACCAAGCCGGGCTATCAAAAGTTTCACGGCCACCTCTTCTCCTTCGGCAATGACTCGGCCTTCAACTCGCGCAACCCCTTCGTCACCGACCAGCCGGGCTACCACTCGCAGATGTACGCCGGAAGTTTCGGCGGCCCCATCGGCAAGAAAGTCTCGTTCTTTTTCGATATGTTTCACCGGAGCACTGACAGCACTTCCATTGTGAACGCTCAAGTTCTGGACCCAACCTTCAACAGTACCACGGGGGTGCCCTTCAGCCAGGCCGTTCCCAGCCCCGCATCGCGGACCAACATCAGCCCGCGCGTGGACCTTCAACTGAGCAATAACAACGTCATGTCCATCCGCTATCAGCGCTGGTCGAACGACAATACGAACAGTGGCATTGGCCAGTTTCTACTCCCTTCGCAGGCGTTCGACTCCACGGGCACCGAACAGACCCTCCAGATCGGCGACACGCAGGTGATCAGCACGCGCACGGTAACTCAGACCCGTTTTCAATACCGTCACCGAATAAGTGCTCAGACTCCGCTGAACCTGGATCCAACCCTGGACGTTATTGGCAATTTCACAGGGGGCGGCAGCAGCGCAGGGCGTTCTCTGGACACTCAGAACCAGTACGAACTGCATAGTTTGACTTCAATGACGCTGGGCAAGCACAGCCTGACTTATGGGGCGCGCGTACGGGACATCGACGAGGCCGTCAACACAACCAGCGGTTACAACGGCACGTTTACCTTCCCTTCGATGGCGACCTATACGATTTACCAGCAGGGCCTCTCGCAGGGTCTGACGCCTGCGCAAATTGTGGCTGCAGGCGGAGGCGCCAGCCAATTCTCGGTCACCGCCGGAAATCCGATTGCCAAGGTTAACAGGATCGACTTTGCGCTTTACGGCGAAGATACGTGGCGCGCTCTCCCCAATCTTTCAGTCACTCTGGGTTTGCGTTTTGAGGGCCAGGACCGCATTCAGGACCACTTTGACGTGGCGCCCCGCATCGGCATTGCCTGGGGGATCGGCGGAGCGGCTCCCAAGACCGTATTAAGGGCGGGGGCCGGCATTTTCTACGACCGCTTTGACGTGGGCAATATTCTCCAGGCAGAACAACTGAATGGCATCAATCAGCAGCGGTACGTGGTCAACTCACCCGATTTCTTTCCGCAGAACATTCCGCCCGTCAACACACTGGCGGGTGCTGCGACGTTCCCCACCATCTACCAGATTGCTTCGAACTATCAAACCCCTTATGTTGTTGAGGGCGCCATCGGGCTGGAGCGGCAAGTAACCAAGAGCGTCAAGACCTCTGTAACCTATATCACCACGCATGGAGTCCATCAGCTCCTCACCCGCAATATCAACGCACCCCTTCCGGGAACATACGACCCTCTCGTTCCGTCGAGCGGCGTCCGGCCGTTCGGCGACGTGGGGAACATTTACCAGTATGATTCTGCCGGTCTCTATAATGAAAACCAGTTGATTGCAAACTTCAACATCCGCATGGGAGCGGCCCTCTCGCTCTTTGGCTATTACACGCTCAGCTACGCCGATACCAATGCCGGCGGTCTCCCCATGAACCAGTACAATCTTGCCGAGAGTTACGGACCCGCCGCCTGGGCGATTCGGAACCGGTTTTTTGTGGGCGGATCGTTCAGTATGCCCTATGGCTTCAGCCTGAGTCCCTTTATGGTGGTGACCTCCGGCCACCCCTATAACATCACCCTTGGGAGGGATTTGAACGGGGACTCCATTTTCAATGACCGGCCTGCCTTGGCCACCTCCGCCTGCCCGACCTGCGTGACAACCTCGCTGGGGATTTTCAATATCGATCCAACCTCCGGCGCGGCCCTCGTTCCCATCAACTACCTCACCGGCCCCGGACAATTTTCAATGAATATGCGCCTCTCCAAGACCTTCGGCTTTGGCAAAGAAATAGAGGGTGGGGGTGGAGGGGGATTTCATGGCCACGATCACGGCGGTCTCGGAGGCCGCGGACTCAGCAGCGGTGGAGGCGGTCCCCGCTTTGGAGGCGCCAGCAACCGGCGGTTCCAGCTTGAGGTCGGTATCATGGCTCACAACGTCTTTAACAAGGTCAACCTTGGAACGCCGATCGGAAACATCAATTCATCACTCTTTGGTCAATCCAATTCCCTCGCAGGAGGGTTCTTTGGGAACCAATCGGCCAATCGCTCGCTCAACCTGTTCATGAGGTTCAGTTTCTAGCTGAAGCGAGCCGCTGCGGATCATAGTTCGAATTTTCTCCCGTGCTGCCGAATTGAGTCCTTCAATATTGAGCCCGTCAGATGCCGGCGGACCCACCGCCGGCATTCGGCCGCATACGATGGAAGTCTGGCTTCTCACTCCGGGCAGTCCTCCAGCTTCAAACCGGACCTGCACAGGGGTCCTGCAATAACCTCCTGCACACAGGCGAATTCAAAGGGTTGTCACAAGAGCGGGCCGAGGTATATAATTTTTGTTTGTGAGAGCCCGAAATGAAGATTCTGGTCTATGCCCTCTTGGGGCTCATCATAGGTGCCCCTGCTGCGTATCCATCGTCTGGCGCCCGTGAAAGTCCTGAACCGGCCTCGAATCAGTCCGCTCCCCTCAGTCGTGCGACGGAAGAATTCAAGGCCCTGACCCTTAAGTGGGGCATGAGGCCAAACAGCCCCGCATCTGCACAATTGCACTTCGGACCGAAGATGCGCTGGCATGGGCGTGTCTACGAGTATTTTCGTAACAACATGCTCGACGCCATCCCGCACGAGGTCAATCAAAACGGCGGGACGCAGTCGCCGCTGCACCGCAACCAGTTCGGATTCAATGTCTCCGGCCCTGTGGTGATCCCGCACCTCGTCACCAATCCCAAGAATACTTTTTTCATGCTGTCCTACGAGGGCGTCCGCGAAACCATCTCACGGGCTTCGTTGCTCACCGTGCCTACCGCTGCCCAGCGCAACGGGGACTTCTCAAAAACTGTGGACCAGGCTGGCAACCCGCTTATCATTTACGATCTGGCCGCCACAACCCCCAACCCGGCCTACAACCCGGCCCTGCCGGTCTCGACCGGCAATCTTCAGTACCTGCGGTCGGCGTTTCCTGGCAACATCATCCCTTCTGACCGCCTGGCGCCGGATGTCCAGCAGGCTCTATCGTATTATCCTTTGCCCAACGCGCACATCGGACCTTTCTATCAAAACAACTACTTTGTCAACGCACCGCAGTACGACACAGCGGGTGGAATCATTGCGCGGGTCGATCAGTCCATCGGCAGCCGGCATCGGCTGACTTTCCAGACGGCCATCTCCAACGGGTTCCTTAGCACAGCGCAATACTTTCCGAACATCGCAAGTCCTACGGCTCCAGCCCAAAACTATTCCCGTTGGCAGGCCGAGATCAATCATGTTTTCACCGTTTCATCGAAAACCGTTAATTCTGCTCATTTGACGGTGGAATCCAACGTTGTAAATGCCGGCACGGGCGCGCAATCTCCCTTCCCGGTCTACCGGCTTGATAGCAGCTATCTCTCAATGGGCACGGGTTTCCCCAACTCGCGCAACGCCCGTAACACGATGGCAGTCAGCGACTCGCTATCCACCCAGCAAGGCAAACACTCTCTCCATCTGACGTTCCAGGCCGTTCAGTACCAGGTGAATTCGTTCACTCCACTGTACCCCAGCGGTTACTTTGAATTTTCCTCGGGTTTGACGAGCCTGCCCGGCATTACCGATACGGGCGATCCGTTTGCCAGCTTCCTTCTTGGGTTGCCGCAAAATGCGGAACGGACAATCGTAACGGAACCTTCATACTTCCGGAACGCCTATCAATCCGTCTCCGGCGGCGACAAGTACCAACTCTCCAAGACCCTGACGGTCAACGCCGACCTCAACTTCCAGCGGCACACGCCGCGGGTGGAAAAGTACAATCGGCAGAGCACGATCGACCCCATGGCGATTGATCCTGCGACAGGTCTGCCAGGCGCGCTGGTATTCGCCGGCCGCAACGGAATTCCCCGAGGGCTGCGCCCAGCCAGTGCCCACTTCGACTGGGACATAGGTGTCGTATGGAACCCGGGGGCGGACTCCAAAACCGGAGTTCGCGCCTCCATCCACCGCTGGTATGGCCACATCCCAATCTATAACGGCCAGTGGGGCACGCAGGGATTTAATGCCACCCAGACTTTTACCTCGGCCAATAACCAACTGGTCCCTGCGCTCGACCTTGTGAACGGCATTCCTCCGCTGGCCACGCCTCTGCCGGACCTCAGCCCATCGGCGGCTGATAACACCGTTGCCGATTTTGTCGATATGACCAGCCGCGTACCCGTCTACCAGTCGGCTGCATTGTCGGTTGAGCGTCAGATGCCGTTTTCGATGGTGGTGACGGTGGGTACGGACTACAGCGCCGGCAGGGACATCCTGGTCGACAACAGCGTCACCAATCCCAACGCGGTCAACCCGAGTGACCTGAGCTATCGCGATGCGCTGTACAATCAGGCGTTTCGCCTCACGCTGCAACCTTTCCCCCAATTTACAAGTTTTAACCTTTACGGTCTTTATCCAGCCGGCCGCTACCATCGGAATGCCGGGTACGTCCAGGTGGAAAAGCGCGAAACCTATGGCCTTTCGTTCGCCGCCACCTACGAATACTCCAGGCAGTTGGACAATTATTCGGGCCCCTACGGGAACCAGGATCTAATCAACCTGAGCCATGACTGGTCGGCCACGGCCTACAACCCGCCGCAGTACATCCAGCTAAGCTATATTTATGACCTGCCATTGGGCTCCGGAAAGCCGCTGTTGGATCTTGAGAGCTGGGGGCGCCCGCTTGTCAACGGCTGGTCCCTCAGCGGCATGGCCTACTGGAATGGTGGAAGGCCCCTGGCGATGCGGCCCGAATTCAATAATACCGGAAACGTGATCTCCACGCTCTATGTCAACACAGTACCCGGCGTGGACCCCCATGTGCCGAACCCGGGACCGTCACAATGGTTTAACCCGGCCGCCTTCGCTCAGCCGGCGGATTTCACCCTGGGGAACGCTCCGCGGACGATATCAAACCTGTTGGGGCCCGGCTACAATTCGATGGACGTCAGCCTGGACAAGCGCATGCCGGTCGGGGCCACTTCGCTCGATTTCAACGTCACGGCATTTAACTTCCTCAACCATGCAAACTGGAATTATCCCGATACCACAATCGGCCCGGCAAGCGCACCCAACGTCGATGCCGGCAAGATCATCGGGTCCAATGGCGGACGCGTCATTCAACTTGGGCTGACCTTGAGCTTCTGATGCGGAAATCTGTCTCAGCTCTCGTACTCGCGCTTATAGCTGTTGCCGCGGCGGCGTCCGGCCGGGCGCAGACGCCCGCGGTCGCCATTGCCGCCCGGATTGAAAAGAGCAGTTGCTCCGGTGTTCCCGAGTTCAAGCCAACGCTCAATGGCAAACCGGCGCCCGTCAGGGCGAAGTTGGGACCCGCCAGCGATCAGGTCATCCTGATCGTGTTTGATCTCACCGGCGACCTGTCTCGCATTGAAGACGCCAAGCAGGCGGTGATAACCGAAATCTCCAAGCTGCCCCCGAACGCGTGGGTTGGCGTGCTGCGGGCGCAGGATGGACTGCACGTGCTGGCCGACCCTAGTCCAAACCGCCAGAAAGTGATCGCCATCATCCGCTCTCTGACCAGCAACGGCACTCCAGGGCTGCTGGAAACGCTACGTCCGGCGCTTTCGCTGGCCGACGCCATGATTCGCAAGTCCCCGGTGCGCGTCTCGCTGCTCTATATCACGGATGGAAGCGTCTATAACTATCGGGAGGACTATACAGATCCCGTCATCAATCCCAGCGACCCGCACGACCTTAGCCGGCGCTTCCCGGATGTGCTGATTAATGAGAAGATATCCAAGCTGGAAAGGCACATCGGTTCGCTGGAGGCGCCGCTGTTTGTGGTCCATCTCGATTACCGGCAAGGCGGCCTTGACCAGGCCTATCAAAATGGCCTGGAAACCCTGGCCAATGCGACAGGGGGCAAGACTGCCATGTGCCATTCGCTGGCGGAGATTCCGCAAGTGATCTCCGCCATGTTTGCCCGAATCAACGCCACTTGGAGGCTGAATCTGGCGGTTCCGCCCAAGGCTCACGACCACCTGCAAGTCGGTTTGAGCGCCTCGTGCGGCAGCGCAGACCTGCAAATCTCGTGGCGCACCCACTTTCACCTGAAAGAGGAGTAAGATAATGCGGATGAAACGTCTGCAAATCGCTCTGGTTTCGGGACTTGGGGTGGCCCTTGTTGCTGCGGGCGGCATCATTCTCCACCAGTCCAGAAAGCTTGCCGCGGTGCGGCAGCAACGGGAGACCACCTTTAAGTCATTGCGAGATGCGCAAGAAGCCCTCCGCCAAAGCGAGCTGCGTTTCGCCTCCCCCCTGCATACGGCTCCGAAGCCTGCGAGCGACGATAAAGCCATTATTGCCCGGCGCGATGCGACCATTGAACAGCTCACCAGCGAGCTGACCGCGGCGCAGGCCGGCATCACCCAGCTCCAGGAAAACCTTTCAGCCGCCAGGGACGAAAACGAGAAGGCGCTGGCAAGCTCCAGCCAACGTTACCAGGCCCTGCAAGCGGAACTGCAGAGCCGGCTCGACGAATTGCAGACAGAACTCAATTCTGCGCAGGCCGATGTCCAGAGTTCCCGCCAACGCAATGCCGCCCTGCAAGCAGCGAATGCTCAACTGAGGGCTGCAAACAGCGAGGGGTCCGCCCGGGCCGCTGAACGCGAGCACATTCTGAGCGGCCTGCAGGACCTGGATCGCCGCCGGGAATCCTATCTGACATCGATTGCCGACCGCTACCGTAACATCACCAGCCAATTCCGCACCATGAGCGGCATGCTGAACTCAAACCGCGGGCAGGATTCCAATGCGTTCAGCGGCGCAGCACTGGACCTCATCCAGAACGCCATATCCCTTTCCGACAATGACCTCCAGCGTCTAAGTGAGCTTAATGCCAAGGCCTTCCAGCTTGAAAAAAGGTTGGCAAAGCAATGACCCGACTGTATGCCGATCGGTCCTGAATCCGCCGCCTGCCTCCGAATCTGGAGAAAGACGGGATGAGCCAGCTTGAATGTTTGAGAGGCCAGTCCCTCCCTATTCGTCTCATCGCAGCATCCATGTGAAATGGATGGCATTAGCAGAAAGCAGATCATCCGCAGGTTTAAGCCTGTTTGCGACTGCTGCCGCCGGTTACGGTGTCGTTAGCTCCCAGGGGCAAGTAACTAGTGGAATTGGACAGCTCTACACTGAGGTCAGCGGCGATCTGCCGGCCGGACGGGGAATACAACAGGTCGGAGATCTCATGGCGGGACCTTTGGTTGGCATTCCAACGGTGGTGGCCACTCAGAGCGGGGCGACGGCGCAAAGGTGGGCAAATTATGAGAGCTTCTTTACAGCCGGGTCGGGTCTTGTCAATTCCAAGACAATTGGCGAGGGGATCCAGGGTGTAGTCGATTTTGGGTTAAGCGCAACGGGACTTGCTGGCGATGGTGGCTGCAACTAGTACTTACTTGCAGAAGTAAGCGCATTTTTAACCTGTTGATAATAAAGGCAAATCCTGCTCTAAGTCGATACGCGAATTAAAACAAGTAAGTACTAGGACGATAATCCGGTGACGCACGAATTCAGGTTTGTGATTCCGGTAGTGTAAGGGGAATAGGATGTGTAGCATTGCAAAAGGCCTCGTGAAAAGACTCGTCCTATTGTCTGTCTGTGCCGTGGCAGCGACGATACTATTGTCCACCGAATTTAATCATGGGGCTCTTTCGACCCGCGCGATTGGAGTCGTCCTTCTGCTATTGTATGCTGTTCTTGGAATTACGGTGATGTTGGTCGTCAGGAAATCAGCGCGAGAACTTAGACTAGGGGCCCCGCAGCTTGCAACTCCTATCGACGAAGCTACCCTCAAACGACGCCTGCTGGGCATACGGGTCGGAGAAGCAGCAATTGCTGTCCTAGCAGTGCTTCTCGTATTGGGCTTGGTTCGGGGAGGTCCCGTGTTGCCACTAGTACTTACTTGTTTTAATTCGCGTATCGACTTAGAGCAGGATTTGCCGTTATTATCAACAGGTTAAAATGCGCTTACTTCTGCAAGTAAGTACTAGTAGTGGGCGTGCTTGTCAATTTGGGACTTATAGCTGTCATCATACAGGTGGTGGTGCGACTAAAAAAAAGCACGTAGATACAAGCGCGGATTTTCCTGCGGCCAAAGCTCTGCGGATTTTTCCACTTCGTCGAGACGTTGCGCTGGAACGTCTGGTCCCTGTCTGCGGCGCGACGGGAGACGCCTCACCGAGGCGTCTCTACATCACACAGAGGCCGCAGACTTTGAAAACAGGTCTGTGCTACGCTGCTCCTGCGGCGATGGGCGCGCTCCCGAGAAACTACTGCGGCTGCAACTCATAGTGACGCGGTTTGGGCTGGGCGCTGGCATGCGCTTCCGCGACCAGGGAGTTCTGCCACTGGTCCAGTTTCGCCAGGAACTGGTTGATACCGTCCTGGATGCCCGGCGTACTGTCATTCCTAAGGGGCACCTGGATGGCGCGCCATCCGTAGAATCGCACGTCCACCCGGCGCCAGACCAGCGTCAGGACCTTGTCGGCCTGCTCCATCATCGGCGTGTCGTAGCGGGCCAGATTGATTCCCTGGGCCAGTTGTTCTTTGCTGAAAGTTCCCACCGGGCTTCCATCAATCTTCAGCGAGTAGGAAGCCGCCGCGAGGCCCGTCACCTTCAGCGTCTCCTGATCGAGATTCTGGTACATGTGGGTCAACCGCACCACCATTTGCGCTACAGGATTGACCTCCGGTCCCTCAAGCGGAGGCATCTTCCAGAAGATTTTAGGCGGGGAACCTGCAAATGGGTCGGGCGGAAACTGCGGCCATTTCGTTGAATGCAGAGTCATGATGGGATAGGGCAGCGACTCATCGGTTTGAGTCCAGGTTATGTCCTGCCCGGTGGCCGACAAGCCGCTCACCGTGGTGTTGACGGATTTTCCGACGCTGCCGCTCCCCGCGTTCAGGGCGACGCGAGTCACCGTCGAGGGCGCGTTCCAGGCTTTCAGCAGCGCCTGGGCCATGGCCAGTTCCCCGCTGGCGCCGGGATGCACCCGGCCGGGAATAATTTTCCCCGCCAGCGATGGGTCTGTTCTCTCGGCTTGCTCGAGCAGCTTCACGAGCGGTGTATTGAAGTCGACCACCATCAAATGGTGCTCCGCGCCCAGCTTGCGCACAAACTGGCAGTAATGCAGCAGCGTGCCGTTGTAACCCCCGGGAAGGTTACCGGGGTTGTTCGGGTAGGAGGGCTTCTGGGTCACGTCGTCCCAGGGCGACGGCTCAATCAACACGATCTTCACGCCGGGCAGGTGCGATTCGAGCGACTGGATGATGTGCTGGTACCCTTTCGCGTAGGTGTCAAAAACCGACGGGTCAAACGGCCGATAGGCCGCGTCATTCATGCCCAGCATGATGGTGATGACGTCCGGCTTGAATGGGAAAACGTCGCGTTCCAGGCTCTGATCTTCCGACGCGACGGCCCAGTTGCCGGTGACCCGCGCGCCGCCCACCGCAGAATCGACAAATTTCACCTGCAGGTTGGGAAACCGCGTGCGCACGTAGGTTTCAATCGCCACGGGATAGTACCGCTGCTCGGTGATGCTATCGCCATAGAAAAGCACTCGCTCGCCATCATGAAGATAAAAGTTATTCGCCGCCGCCCAGCCCGTCTGGGCCATTCCCAAAGCGAGCACAATCAATGCAAACTGCCATCTGGAAAGCTTCATCCCTGCCTCCTTGAATTTCGAACGCCCCTGACACCGGCACACGGCACGGCGCGAGCCTCAAGCATTCTACCATCATCAGAGCTTTTCGCCGCTGGCGCAATCATCGCGCGGGCGGCGCATCCAGGGCGTTCTTTGCAGCGTGTGTGATTCGCCGGGCGACCCTGTGTGGAAGGGCACGGATTCATCCGTCCGCATGGTCAACAGCTTGCCATGCAGCCAGGCCCGGCAGCTTTCCGGGTCATTCTTGGGCAGGCGACCCAGTCCCATCAGCAATTTCATGCGCTTAACCTGGATTATTCGTGAATTTTGCCTGCGAGGACAGGAGGGCGGGGCCTCGGCCCTGCCGTTACGGTCTGGCGGCAATTTCTCTTTCTTGCCTCGTGAACGGCTTGCGATGGCGAGCCGTTCACGAGGTAAGAGAAAAAGCGTAAGGCGGCCGCCTGCCGGCTCTTGCGCATGGCGATGGGCCGGCCGCGAACGGTGTGGTACGATGTCATCGCAGGCGCCAGGAAGCCCAGGGACCCGAGGCGGGAGGGTCAAACGGGTGCATCAAGCCCGGGCGGCATCCTGGTTCACCCTGCGATTGGGGCCTGCCAGCCGCGGCCGCTGGGCGTTGCTGAACTCTTCGGGGGGAAGACTCCGTGATCCAGAGAAGGCGAGGGACCGACCATGAAACTCCGTAACATCTTTTCTCTGCTACCGGCGCTGCTGGCGCTGGCGCTTGGGCCATCGGCCCTGAAAGCGCAGACGGTCATCACTCCGGCGGGGCGCCACGTGGCTCGTGAACCGATCGAGTGGGTCCGGCTCTGGGTGCCGAATGTGAATAAGACGGGCCTGCCGCAGGTCTTGCTGGTCGGCGATTCGATTACCGAGGCCTATTACAAAGACGTGGCGGCGGACCTGAAGGGCAACGCCTACGTGGGCTACTTCACCTCGTCGCTCTCGGTCGGCGATCCGATGCTTCCCATGCAGATCGCGCTGATTTTGCGGAATTACAGGTTCGACGTGATTCACTTTAACAACGGATTGCACGGCAAGGATTACAGCGAACAAGAGTACGCCCGCTATTTCCCGCAATACGTGAAGACCCTCGAGGCCAACGCCCACGGCGCGAAGCTGATCTGGACCAGCAGCACGCCGGTCCGCAGGGGCAAGGATATGGCGGAGTTCGATCCCTGGACCACGCGCGTGACGGCCCGCAACAAGTTCGCCGCTGCCTACGTCCGCAAGGCGGGGATTCCCATCGATGACCTGTATGCGGCGGTCCTGCACCACCCGGAATACTACCTGGGCGTGGACGGCACGCATCCCAACCCGGAAGGCCGGGCGGCGGAAGCGCGCGACGTGGCGGCGTCCATCCTGCGAGCCCTGGGAAAGTAGGGGAAGGCGCTACGCTGCCGAAGCCCGGTGCTCCAGGTAGAGACGCCCCGCTGGGGCGTCTCCTGTCCCGCCGCGGTTACAAACCAGCCGCTCCAGCGGAACGTTTCTACAAAGACCCGAACCCCGCGGAGATCGGGAGGCCTGCCCTGGCCAACCGGGGTTGTCCGATGGCGCCGCGGGCGGTACAATCAGACAACGGTTCAGCGCGTCCGCGAATCAAAGAACATAGGTTAAGGATGTCTGCGGACGGCCCGATGGGGAGAGACGTGAATTATATGAAGGACAGGCTTCCGGCATTGGTTTTGGCCCTCCTGGCGGGACCAGCGCTGCTGGCCGCGTCCGAATTGCCGAAGCCGGTGCTTCCGGTTGGGACAAGGGTTAGCGTCCAGTTGATTTCCGCGCTGAGCTCTTCCGCCGACCGCTCCGGCGATACCTTTACGGCGCAGGTTGAAGACCCGGTTTTCGCCGAGGGCATGGAAGTGATTCCGGCGGGCAGTACGCTGCGCGGCCACGTGACTTTCGTCAAGCCGCCCGGCCGCGTGAAGGGCAAGGCGGAGATGCGCCTGGTGGCCGACGGCATCGTGCTCAGGAACGGCCACGAATACGCCTTCACGGGGCAACTGACCGACAGCGACGCGTCGTCCGTCAAGGTGAGTGGTAACGAAGGAACTGTCCAGGGACAGGGCAAAAGCAAGAAAGAGGCCGCCAAAGAGAGCGGCATCGGAGCCGCCGCGGGAGCCGGCGTGGGAGCCATCACCGCTGGCGGCACGGGAGCGCTGTACGGTGCGGGCATCGGAGCGGTTGCCGGCCTGATCCATGCGCTTGCCAAGCATCACAAGGATGTGGTGCTCCAGTCCGGGACTGAACTGGCGTTTGTGCTGACCTCGCCCGGAAAAGAAACCGACGCAACCCACTCCAAGGGGCCTCCCGTGCCCTTTGTCTGCCAATCCTGCAAGTAAGCCCGGCGGCCCGGGACCTGCACCGGCAAACAGCAAACGCTTTTTCGCCAATTGCGGAGGCGGGCAACCTTGGAAGCGGCCTCGGCCCTCTGCGTTTGAGACAGGGCTTCACCTTCGGCAAGTTTTTCCCATTGGATTCCGGAAAGCCGTGCCTGCCTGTGCGGAAGCAAGCCGGCGTGCGCGCCGGAATCGCCGGCCCAGGTGTTATGATGGAATGAGAAAGAGGAGGCGCGAATGGCAGAGGAACTTCGGGGCAAAGTTGCAATTGTGACGGGCGGAACGCGCGGAATCGGATTCAGCATCGCGCAGAGGCTCCTGGCGGAGGGCACAAAGGTTTTCATCTGCGGGCGCGATGCGGGACACCTGAAATCGGCGCTGGAGGCGCTGCGGAAGCAGTCCGAGGGCAGCCTGGACGGCACCGCCGCGGACGTTCGCCGGTATGAAGACTGCCGCAAAGTCGTGCACGGGGCGGCGGAACGGTTCGGCGGCATTGATATTCTGGTTAACAATGCCGGATTAGGCTATTTCAAACCCGTGGACCAGTTGACGCCGGAAGAGTGGGACAACACGATCGAAACCAATCTCTCCGGGGTGTTTTACTGCTGCCGTGAAGCCATCCCGCTGATGCGCAAGCGCGGCGGGGGCTACATCTTCAACATCTCCAGCCTGGCGGGCGTGAATCCGTTTGCGGGCGGCAGCGCCTATAACGCTTCCAAGTTCGGGCTGAACGGCTTCAGCGAAGCCCTGATGCAGGACGTGCGGCACGACGGCATCCGGGTCAGCTACATTATGCCGGGCAGCGTGGATACGGACTTTGGCGGCGCTCCCGGAAGCAAACCCAGCACGGCGTGGAAGCTGACGGGCGAAGACATCGCTAAGGCCGTGGTCGATCTGTACCAGTTTCCGAAAACGGCGCTCGCCAGCCGAATCGAGATGCGGCCGTCGCAGCCGCCGAAAAAGAAATAAACGCCAGGCGCCGTGGCCCATTCCAGTTCGCAGACTGTGACGAATGGCTTGACCCATGCTGATCCTCGACGTCGGATGCGGAACGAACAAGCAGGAACCCGGAGGCATCGGTCTGGACCGCCAGAAAGGTTCCAGCGCAGACGTTCGTTGCGACCTTGGCCATTTCCCGTGGCCTATACAGTCTGGCTGTGCTGACAAAATTTACCTCTCGCACTTTCTTGAGCATCAGATGGATATTTTGGGGGCCATGCGGGAAGTCCATCGCATTGCCAGGCACGGCAGTGAGGTCGTGATCGTAACGCCTCACTACAGCTCGCCGGATTCGTACACAGACCCGACACACTTTTTCCACCTGGGCCTTCATAGCTTTGATTACTTTGTTCGTGACGCCTTTGAAAACTTTACGTACGGCGCGGGCGGATTTCAGATTCTTGAACGACGCCTGACTTTTGGCGGGAACTTCCTGCTCGACAACCTCGGGCGCCTCTGTGCGGAATTTTCCCCGGACTTTTACGAGAAACACCTGGCTTGGATTTTCCCGGCGCGGAATATTTTTTGCAGACTTCGGGTGATCAAGTAACGTGCACCCCTTCCCGAAAACGGCGCTCGTCAGCCGAATCGAGATGCGGCCGTCCCAGCCGCCGAAAAAGAAATAGAGGTTTCTGCCCATGAAGTTTCGACGTGTAAAAATCCTGTGTACAATTGCTGCCGTTTTTGCGGCGGCGGCATTTGTCTATTCGACAACCACGCGAACGTCCCAGGTTCCGCAGGTGAAGCTCCTGCGAACTCCCGGCGGCGGCATTCAACCGCAGACCGTGGTGGATTCGCACGGCGTGCACCACATGATCTACTTTACGGGAGACGCCGCTGCCGGCAACATCGAATACGTCCAGCGCGCGCCGGGCGCAAAAGGTTTTTCAAAACCCATTCGAGTGAACAGCCAGCCGGCGAGCGCTCTTGCGGCGGGCACGGTGCGCGGGCCGCAGATGGCGCTTGGGCCCGACGGGCACGTTGATGTTGTCTGGTTCGGCTCATCCGGGGCGAAACCGCGCGGCCCGGATGGTTCAACGCCGCTGCTCTTCTCGCGCCTGAACGCTTCCGGCACAGCCTTTGAGCCCCAGCGCAATCTGGTGCGCTACGCGAAGGGGCTTGACGGCGGCCTTTCCGTTGCGGCCGGTGGGAACGGCGATGTGTACGTGGTGTGGCACGCCACGGGCAAAACTCCCGGAGAAGCCAACCGGCGCGTTTATCTTGCGCGTTCCACCGATGGCGGCCGGACTTTTGCGCGCGAAGTTGCGGTTTCACCCGCTGCGCTGGGCGCCTGCGGCTGCTGCGGCATGCGGGCCTTCGTTGACCGCCGGGGCGCGTTGTTCGTCTTGTATCGCGCCGCCGCCGAAGGCATCCATCGCAACATGACGCTGCTGGTTTCGACCGACCACGGCCGCACCTTCCGCTCCTCAGAGGTTTCAGCCTGGAAGCTGAACGCCTGCCCCATGAGCACGGATTATCTGAGCGAAGGCGGGCAACGTGTGCTGGCCGCCTGGGAAAAGGCGGGCGAGGTTTACTTCGACAGGATCGATCCGCGAACGTTCCAGCTTTCTTCCTCCCTTGCCGCTCCCGGCCAGGGCAAGGACCGGAAGCATCCCGCCGTCGCCGCCAACTCCAGCGGCCAGGTGCTGCTGGCCTGGACGGAAGGAACGGGCTGGAAGAAGGGCGGCTCGCTTGCCTGGCAACTCTTCAGCCCTTCAGGCCAGCCCATTGGCGCCGTCGGCCACGCTCCCGGCGTCCCCGTCTGGGGCCTGCCCAGTGTGATCACCAGCGCCCACGGCAACTTCACCATTGTTTACTGACCTGGAATATTCAGGAATTTTGCCTGCGAGGACAGGAGGGCGGGGCCTCGGCCCCGCCGTTACGGTCTGGCGGCAATTTCTCTTTCTTGCCTCGTGAACGGCTCGCCATCGAGCCGTTCACGAGGCAAGAGAAAAAGCGTAAGGCGTCCGCCTCTTTCGGCGGGGCTGAAACCCCGCCCTCCTGACGATGCTTCAACGCTTCATGAATAATCCGCGCTAAGAAGCCGTGAGAAAAACGCAACGGCCTCTCGCCAAGGCGCAAAGAATGGATTCTTCGCTGCGCTCAGCATGGCAAGCGAAGGGCACAGCATGCGATGCCACTTGCTCCCCCTGATTGGCAATGTACTTCCAGGGCCGCAATTGTTATAGTGTTTTCTCTTCGGGGAGACGAGGTTGCCTTGCAGCGGCTTCGATTTTCAGGGCAAGACGCTGCAACCAGATCTGTCCATGCCTGACCACTTCACAAGGGAGAACCAACGATGCGACTGAGCCGGGTTTCAGGGGTCCGTTTGGTCATCAGTGCCCTTTTTATTTCATCGACCGTTTTCTTTTCAGGATGCGAAAAGCGTCCGGCGCGTGTGGCTGAACTTGTAGCGCCGGCGGGCGACCGGCCCACCGAAATCGTTCCGCGGGGCGAGACGGTGCTGCCCAACGGCCGCCTGATCACGCCGCAGGGAATACAGGTCCAGGTTGAGCCGCATCCTTACGGCCTGGCGCTCAGCCCCGACGGCAGGACGCTGGTAACTTCCAACAACGGGACCTGGCCGTTTTCGGTATCGATCATTTCCGGCCTGTCCAGCAGGCATCCGGCGGTGGAGCAGATCCCGCCGGGATACCCGCCGCGAAATTCGGAGACCGATCCCAAAAGCGTTTATCTGGGCGTGGCCATCGCTCCGAACAATCGCACGCTTTATCTTTCCGAAGGCAACAACGGCTGCATCGGCGTCTTTGACCTGAAGACGCAGCGCGATCTGGGCAGGCTGAGACTGGACGGCCGCTACCAGGGAAAGACTTACCAGCACAGCCTGGCGGGCGACCTGAAGCTTTCACCGGACGGCAGGGACCTTTACGCTCTGGACCTGGCGCATTTTCGGATGGTCATTTTTGACACACATTCCCGCCGGATGATCGCCAGCGTGCCCGTGGGGCGGCTGCCCTTTGGCCTGGCGCTCTCGCCCGATGGCAAGACGGCCTATGTGACCAACGTCGGCATGTTCCGGTATTCGCTGGTGCCCGGCTACAACCCGAAAGACGCGCTGCACACCGGGCTCGATTTCCCGCCCTTCGGTTTTCCCTCCAGGGAGGCCGCGAAGGGCACGGTGGTCCAGGGGAAAAAGATTCCGGGGCTCGGCAACCCGAACGTTCCGCAATCGAATTCGGTTTATCTGCTCGACGTGGCCGATCCCGCCCATCCTGAAGTGAAGGCCCGAACCCGGACCGGCATCCCGGTTGGCCCGCAATCGGTGGGAGGATCGAGTCCCGGAGCGGTGGTGGCGGGCCCCGACAAGGTGTACGTCAGCAATTCCGCCCAGGACAGCATCAGCATTCTGGACGCGCACACCGGCAAAGAGGAAAAGACGCTGCTGTTGCAGCCCGCGAAGAGCGTCCAGGGCCTGCGAGGCCTGCTGCCTTTCGGCCTGGCGCTCAGCCCGGACGGAAACCGCCTCTATGTGGCCTGCGCGGGAATCAACGCGCTGGCCGTGATCGATACGCAGCAGGACACAGTGCTGGGCTACATTCCCACGGGATGGTTTCCGGCGCGCGTGACGGTGGGCCCGGACGGCAAGACACTGTACGTGGACAATGCCAAGGGTTTTGGCGCGGGACCGAACGGCGGGCCGAATTTTCATGAAGGCCGCGCGGGAAACTACATCGGCGACATCACAAAAGGCGTGATCTCCATCATGCCGGCGCCGCAGACGGCAAAGCTCGCGGAACTGACGCAGCAGGTGCTGCGCAATAACGGATTCATTCCGCAGCAAGAGCCGGCGCGGACTGCTGATTTTCCCATTCCTCAGGCAGGCGGCCAGGCGAGTTCAAAGATCAAATATGTTGTTTTTATCGTCAAAGAGAACCGCACGTTTGACCAGGTTTTCGGCGACCTCAAATCCGCGGGCGGCGAGCAGGTAAACGGCGATCCCGCGCTGGCGCACTACGGCGACGATGCCACGGTCAGCGAGAAGGGTGAACCCACCTACGATCACGTCCGCGTCTCACCCAACCATCACGCGCTGGCCGAACGCTTTGGCCTGAGCGACAACTATTACGTGGATTCCGACGTCTCGGTGGACGGGCACCGCTGGCTGGTGGGGAACTATCCCAACACCGAGTTCGAATCCGCGTGGCCCGCCGGTTATGGCGGCCAGTTCGCCTTTGTGCCCGACCAGAGCGCGCCCGGGCGCCTCGAGATCGGAAGCACCTCACCCGCGCCCGAAGATTACCTGGAAGCGGGTTCGCTGTGGGAACACCTGTCCAGTCACGGCATCACCTTCCGCAATTATGGCGAAAGCCTGGAACTGGCCGGAGAAACGGAAGGCGGAGGGACGGAACCAACGGGCGTGCGCGAAGCCGTCAACGTGCCCATGCCGGAAGTTTTGTTCAAGAACACCTCGCGAACTTATCCCACTTTCAACACGTCGATTCCGGACCAGTACCGCTTTAAGCAGTTCAAGCAGGAGTTCGACGCTCGCTACCTGAGCGGCAAGGAACCGCTGCCGCACTTCATCTATATCTGGCTGCCTGACGACCATACGGCCAAGCCGCGGCCCAGGGACGGCTACCCTTACCGCGCCTCTTACGTGGCGGACAATGATCTGGCGCTGGGCAAGATGGTTCAGCTTTTTTCCCACAGCCCGTTCTGGAAGAACATGGCGATTTTTGTGACCGAAGACGACGCGCAGGACGGCCAGGACCACGTGGACGCCCACCGCAGCCTGCTGATGGTGATCAGCCCGTATTCGCGGCGCGGCGTTTCGCACGTTCACGAAAGCATCCTCAGCATCCTGAAGACGTTTGACCTGATTTTCGGCCTGCCGCCGATCAACCAGTATGACGCCGCAGCCGCCAGCCTGGCCGATTGCTTTACCGACCACCCGGACTTCAGCCCCTACAACCCGCTGCCGGAGGACCCGCGCATCTTCGATCCCGCAAAAGCCCGCGACCCGGATTATTTTGCGCAACACCACGAGCCGCTGCCGCCTTCGGCGGAGCTCGATGATCCGGCGGCCATCAGGAAACAGATGCAGCGGGAACAGCATGCGGGGCAGTGAGACTGTAGCAGCGGTCAATGACCGCCGGCTTTTGCTCGAAGGAAAGCGCAATTCAAGGACCGGCGGTCATAGACCGCCGCTACAGAAAATGGCGTCCTTATAATTCGTAATCTGTACTAAGTTTGCTATTGGGTACTCCTCGCGGGCAGCGGTGGTTTGAAGGACACCTCCGTTTTTCGCGGCGGCGCCGTTTGGTGGGCCTCCGGCGCATCGTGTACAATCGAGTCTTCGCACCTTGCTGATGGCGTGTTGCGCAATGCGGTAAGCGGCGGTCTGCTGCCGCCGCTCTGGAAAAATAGAAAGTAAAGCTTTTCTCCAACGTCGAAACGGGCGTTCGATAATCGCCGCAGCGAGTGAAAAAACGGGGACTGGCGGCGAGGGGACCGCCGCGAGAGCACACTTGAATCCGCCATGACATCATTACTTGAACAGCTTAATCCCCAGCAACGCGCCGCCGTGGAACACACCGACGGGCCGCTGCTGATTCTGGCGGGAGCGGGAAGCGGCAAAACGCGC
>Ga0307373_10004094_pt1 | contig 24790 bp, 25 predicted proteins | sample OX2MG_FD_202534 | JGI IMG/M metagenome (GOLD analysis project Ga0307373, IMG submission 202534) | Soil microbial communities from Risofladan, Vaasa, Finland - OX-2 | ecosystem: Environmental > Terrestrial > Soil > Coastal area > Acid sulfate soil | place: Finland: Risofladan, Vaasa | collected...
ATAGACGCGCTTGCCCTCACTTTGGAATTGCAGCCCGGGTATGCCCAGCTGATTGACGGCGTTCTCCTGGCGCGGCGTGAGGCGGCGATCGAGCCAGACAAAGCTCTTGTCCGCGCTGAGCCGCGCCTCGATCTCGCTCTCGGTCAGCTCGGGCAGGATCGCCGCCAATTTGCGCGCAGCGTCAGACTTGTCGGTGATCAGCTTGGGATTCGCGAACAGCGACGGCGTGTCGAGCGTCGTCGCCAGCAGGACGCCGTTGCGATCAACGATATCGGCGCGCGCGACGATCGTGTTCGCGGCACCGTGGCTGCGGGCCAACCGCGCGTCGCCCGCCTTGAAGCCCGCCACCTCGACGAGCCGCGCGCCGATCACCACAAAGGCCAGCAGGAATAGCGCGCCGGTGATCAGCAGCCGCGTGTGGCTCAGCTCGATGGCATCCTGCGCCGGACCCTCGGGCGGCGCGGGCGCACTTGCTTGCGGCCGGTAATGACGCGGCCGGCAGGGATCGTCACGCATGCCGTCGGGCAGACGCTTCACCGCTGGGTCCTCGCATTGGCAACCTGTGGCGGCATCGCGACCGGCGCGTTGCGCATCGGCAGCTGATCGAGCTGCGCCGGCTGCACGATTTGTGCCGGTGCGATCGGCTGCAGCTTGAGGAACGCGCCATTGAGCCGGTCAAGACGCTGCGGATCGTCGAGTAGCGTCCATTCGGCGTCGAGCACGCGGGTCTCTTGCCGGGTCGCCACGACCTGCCGGTTGAGATGCGCCAACTCGTCGTCGAGCCTGGCGACATGGAACTTGACCTGGAACATGGCGTAACCGGCGATCACGACCGCCAGCGTCCACAAGATCGTGCTCAGCCGGATCATGCCGCTTCTCCCCAGGCCGGCGCGGCGGTGCGCTCGGCCGCACGCAGGCGAGCCGAGCGCGCGCGCGGATTGAGCGCGATTTCGGCCTCCGACGGTGTCACCGGCTTAGGCGTCAGCAGCCGGAAGCTCGGCGCGCGCTCCCGCGCCGCCGGCAGGTGCCGTGTACCGCGCGGCGCGTGGCCGGAGCGGCCCCGCAGGAACGACTTAACGCGGCGATCCTCAAGCGAATGAAACGAGATGACGGCGAGACGCCCGCCGGGTGCCAATAGCCGTTCGGCGGCGATCAAGCCGCGGTCGAGCTCGCCGAGCTCGTCATTGACGGCAATGCGCAGCGCCTGGAACGTCCGCGTCGCGGCATCGATGGTGCCGGAGACGGGGACGGACCGACGCACCAACGCGGCAAGCTCGCCGGTGCGGGTGATCGGCGCCGTCTTGCGGGCCGCGAGGATGGCGCGCGCGACACGGCGGGCGAAGCGCTCCTCGCCGAAGTCACGAATGATCTGGACGAGCTCGGCTTCGGGCAATCGGTTGACGAGATCGGCGGCGTTCTCACCGTGCTGCGACATGCGCATATCGAGCGGCCCATCGCCACGAAACGAGAAGCCCCGGGTCGCGTCGTCCAGCTGCATCGACGACACGCCAAGGTCGAGAGCGACGCCGGACACCGCGTCGATGCCGAGCGGCTTCAACAGCGATTCCATTTCCGAGAAGCGGCCCTCGATGAGCGTCAGCCGGTCACGATAGCGGGCAGTCAGTTGCGCTCCCGACCGAATGGCCGTCGGATCGCGGTCGAAGGCGACAACACGGCAGGCCGCCGCATCGAGCAGCGCGCGGCTGTAGCCGCCGGCGCCGAACGTGCCGTCGAGGTAGAGCGCGCCGTCGCGCGGCATCAATGCGGCGATGACTTCGGCAAGCAGGACGGGCACATGGGCCGTGGTCATTGGGGCTCGCCCGGCGGCAGCGTCAATCCGCGTTCGCGGATGCGCGCCCGCATCTCTTCCTGGTGTTGACGGAAGCGCTCGGGCTCCCAGATTTGAAACGTCGGTCCGCGACCGACGAATACCGCGGCGTCCGACAGGCTGGCGTGACGCGAGAGGTCCGCCGGCAGCACGATGCGGCCCTCACCGTCGAAATCGAGCGGCTGCAAGTCGCCGAGGATGGCGGACAGCGCGTCGCGCTCATCCGAGAGCTCGGGCAATCGATCAATGCGCCGCGAAAGATCCTCGGCGCGGTCGAGACCGCTGGCTTCGATCGCCGCAAGTTTCACGGCGCGGTAAGCGACGATGCCCTTGGCGCTGATCGCGATCAGCGCGGCGCGAAAGGCAGCCGGGACCGAAACCCGGCCTTTGCGGTCGATCTTGTTGACGTAGGTCGACAGAAAAACCGCCAACGCTTCGCTCCCAAACGGCGCCCCCCGCGCCCTCTTGGCGCCGACGTCCCGAAGCCGTGCAAAGCGGCGGCGCAGGCTCGTTTATGGGACTGTATGGGATAGCATGGGATTAAATGGGCGGTCAAATGATTTTGCCGTATAAATCCGTAAGTTAGCCGTCTTTTTGAGGTCAATTTAGATGAACGCACGTAATCGATTCGAACTCGATCGAATCGGCCACAGGTATTACTTGCGAAAACAAGAACATAATAAGAACATATCGACAGGAAAATGCCAGACGGCCTGTAAGCCGGGTTCTGTCCCTGCTCACGCAGGGGATGACCATTCATCTGGGACGCCCGTCACCGGGCGCCTCGCGCGACCGACCCGGACGGCGGCCTCGGAAACCCGCCTGACCCTGTAAATCCAAAGACTTACAGGACGTGCCGTCCCTACTTGGTCTTGCTCCCGGTGTGGTTTGCCCTGCCGCCGCCGTTACCGGCGACGCGGTGCGCTCTTACCGCACCATTTCACCCTTGCCGGCCCCGAAGGGCTTAGGCGGTGTGTTTCTGTGGCACTGTCCCTGGGGTCGCCCCCGCCGGGCGTTACCCGGCACCGTGTTTCCGTGGAGCCCGGACTTTCCTCCCCCCGTTTCGCAACGGAAGGCGGCCATCCGGCCGTCTGGCGTGACCATAAGATGGGCTGGCGCGACGGAAGTCAAACTGCCGCGGCTCGCGGCAGTGTCCTAATTTGGGGAAGTATCAGGTTGGCGTACCATGAGCGATTCGGATACTAGGTCTGATGACAGGCCGACAACGGAGATTACTGAGGAACATGGTGCAAGCCGGTGGCAAGGTGCTGCTAGACAACGTGTTTTATGGCTCCATGCTTGACCCTATAAGTGCGGGGGCGCTGGCCCGGGCGGTTCTGGAAAGTGCGCTGAAAATCGCGGGTAAAAATCGTTGAGGGCATGACGCAGCCCAAGTGTTCCGAGGTGATGCGCTTTAAGGTCGCCAACCAATAGCGGATGATCTGCCTCGCCCTTTCGCAAGAGTTGGGCTTCGCTGGTATAGACCTCAAACCAAGAGGTTATTACCAGCGTCCCGCCGCTTATTGGGGCGCCCCCGATTGGGCTACCGCTGATGCCGCCGCCCTCCTCGGTCACGGCTGTTTTGGGTTCTACGGGGTGATGGGCAATCATATTTCGCACTGGCCTTAGTTTCTCGAACTTTGAAACTATCTCATTCCATAGCTTGAGGTCGGCGTGGGGCTGTTTGCCGCTTTTTGTTTTCGGAAGTATGGCTTGGACAAGTTCACTCGTTAGGGTCAGCCTATTTTCCAGCGCGGGACTGCGGAAAAACACGATTGCCGCTTGTTTCTGCGGACAGCTTAAGGCGTTCCAACAGATACGAAATAGCTCGTCCTCCACCATGGCCCAGTCAGCGATACACATGCCGACCCACATATAAAATTCGTCGTGAGCCTCTTGCAGCAGTTTTGGGATATTCGCCATGCCACGTCCCGGAGATGATAAGAACTACAGTGCCGCTGAAACCGCGCGTCGCCGCGATGCGCTATTACTCAGGCTCCTAAAGACTCCGCCCCAGCCGCGCCCCAAGTGTGAGCGCGAGGAGAAGAAGCCTACCCGCAGCAAGGGGAAGAGTCAGCGGCCAGAAGAGGGCTAGTTACGATGCCGATGAGGAGAACGGTCCAACTCGCGCTTGTACTGGCGTTTTTGTTAAGGCCCATCGGCGTTGCATTCGCGAACCCCAAAGAACGTGCCAACGATTGCGCGGAAGTCCTTGGATTTGCTACCGCTCCCACCAGATACCTCAATTTATGTGCCGAGGCGTTCCCAGCGCTAGCGCCGACTTTTCACATGGTGGGCACCAATTACGATGTAAGAAATCGAGGCGCCTTCAGTGCAGCTCTGGGCGAGTTGATTGAATTAGGCCGCGCGACCGGAACGCCGGATTGGACCGAAGCTCGCGTTCGGAACCTTATCTTCCACGGAACTGATGCTGCGGTCGAAACTACGTGGGATGACGCGGCACCCCGGAGATTGGATTTTTGCAGCGATGCCGTTCGAACTTACGAAACCGGCAAATCGGATATTACGGTTTCAATTCCCGGGAAATTCCGCGCTTGCGTTGGCTACCTGAAGAGTCTCCTGTACTAGATCGCATTCCAACCGAAGTCATTCGGTGGATTTCTGCTTTCTGCGCCAGCGCAGGAAGGCTCTCGCCTTTTGCTTAGGCGTCCGTGGGCTTGTCAGTCTGATGATAGAGCAGGCGCTTAGCGGACGAAGATTTTTATAAATTCTACGGTGGAGGATGTTTTCGCTGGGCAAAACGGGAGGAGCGGCGTCCTGCCCGCGTAAGTGAACGTGCTCATTTGTTGGATCGTGGCGAATGCTTCCCAGCAACGCATGGCATCAGCGGTCTTTGGAACGCCAAGCACGCGGTTATCTGATTCTACGCGCACATTGTCGATGAAGCCGCACCATGAGCGCATTTGCTCCATCGTTTGCGCACAGGCTTGGTGCGCGCCGAGGCATAGAAGGATAGTCAGCAAACGCCTCATCGGCGCTCCCCGCGATACTCCGTCACGATAGCTACCCGTACCGCTTCAACTGGCGAATTGATCCTGCCGGTATGCCCCGATCAGCGCCACATCTCAACTAGCCTATTGGAACGCCAGAACCTGACGATGCGTATGTCCATGCGCCGGTTCACGCGGCTGACCAATGCTTTCAGCAAGAAGGTCGAGAACCTACGGGCGGCCGTGTCACTCCACTTTTGCCATTACAATTTCGTGCGCGTTCACAAGACACTCAGGACAACCCCGGCAATGGCTGCTTGCATCGAAAACCCGCTATGGTCCCTTGAGGAATTGGTGGAAAGAACCAGTAGATAGGGAGAAGTCTTAAATGCGGCGCAGCAGCAAAGGTAAGGCTGTCTACACGAAAGTCGGTGTATGGCGTGAATCTGACGGCTCAATACACATGACGCTTAAGGGCGTGAAGAACGGTCATGTCGCTGTGAACGCGGACCCAATCAAGCGCAATGGGCATCCAACGCTATTCGCTCGACTGGACCAACTGCTGAAGGATGTCCCGCCGATACCTGAGACGATACAAATTGTATTTGTCTCTTCAGACGGAAGCCGGACGGACGGACCAACTTTCAAGATCGACCTGTCAAGTTAGGACACTACCCGGCTCGCGCGACGATCGTAGCGCGATTTCGCGTCTCATCGTCGGCCGCGCCGTCGACGCGCGCCGGACGGAAATGCAGTTGGAATGCGCGCACAGTCGCGCGGGTGTCGTCGTCGAGGACGCCGGTCGTCGGACAGCGATAGCCAAACGAAGCCAGGTCGCGCTGGAGTGCGGCGATATCTCCGGCGCCGTGCGCCAGTGCAAAATCAGGCCACAAGCCGACGCCGCGCCGTGCCAACCATTGCCAATCGAAGCGCTCGCCAGGATCCTGCTTGCGGCCGATGGCAACGTCGGAGTGGCCGAGCACATAGCGCGCCGGAATGGCATGACGCCGCACGATGTCGCGCGCGAGCTCGGCCAGCGCCGCCATCTGCTTCGCCGGAAAATCGCGATAGCCGAATTCGTGACCGCGATTGACCAACTCGATGCCGATCGACGCGCCGTTGATGTCGGTACGGCCGCGCCAGTGCGACACGCCGGCATGCCAGGCACGGCGTGCTTCCGGCACGAGACGGATCACCGTGCCGTCCTCGTCGATCAGATAATGCGCGCTGACCATTGCGACCGGATCGGTCAGCCGCGCCAGCGCCGCTGCTTGGTCGGGCATGCCGGTGTAATGGAGGATCAGCATGTCGACGCTGCCCGGCCGGGCATCGTGGTTGGGCGAAGGCTGCTCGACGATGTGCATGGATCGGCTGCGAAAGCCTAGCGGAAACCATTCGCAGCAGCCATGATCTCCTCGCCAATGGAGGCCGCTATGTCGTTCGCGATCGCCCTACTCTTCTACGTCCTCGGCAGCGCGCTGATCGCCCTCTGCCTGTTCGCCATCCCTGGTCATGGCGATCACGGCGCGGGCGCCACGCCAGCGCCGCACGGTCACGGTCCCAGCCACCATTAATAGCCGCCGCGCACTAATGGCGGGCTGGCAATTCTGGATCGACCGCGGCGGCACGTTCACCGACATCGTCGCGCGCCGGCCCGACGGCACACTGGTCACCAGGAAGCTGCTGTCCGAAAATCCCGATCGTTATCGCGATGCCGCGGTTGCCGGAATCCGCGAAATCCTTGGTATTGCGCCGGATGCGCAGCTGCCGGGCGACGCTATCGACGCGGTCAAGATGGGCACGACGGTCGCGACGAATGCGCTTTTGGAGCGCAAGGGCGAGCGTACCGTCTTGGTGATCACGAAAGGCTTCGGCGACGCGCTGCGCATCGGTTATCAGAACCGACCGAAATTGTTCGAGCGCCACATCGTCCTGCCGGACCTGGTCTATGAGCGCGTCATCGAGGTCGACGAGCGTGTGACGGCCGAGGGCGAAGTGCTGCGCGCACCCGATCTCGCTCATGCCGAGGTTGCGCTTCGCGCCGCCTATGACACGGGCTGCCGCAGCGCGGCGATCGTCTTGATGCACGGCTATCGCTACCCCGCGCACGAGCGGGCGATTGCGGAACTCGCGCGCCGCGTCGGCTTCGGCCAGGTATCCGCGAGCCACGCGGTCAGTCCGCTGATGAAGCTGGTCAGCCGCGGCGACACCACGGTCGTCGACGCGTACTTGTCGCCGATCCTGCGGCGCTATGTCGACCGAGTGGCGGCCGAGCTCGCCGGCGTGCGGTTGTTCTTCATGCAGTCCAACGGCGGCCTCATCGATGCCTATCGTTTTCAGGGCAAGGACGCGATCCTGTCCGGTCCGGCGGGCGGCATCGTCGGTGCGGCGCGCACGGCCGAACTCGGCGGCTTCGGTAAGATCATCGCTTTCGACATGGGCGGCACCTCGACCGACGTGTCGCACTATGCCGGCGAATACGAGCGCAGTTTCGAGACCCAGGTCGCCGGCGTCCGGCTGCGCGCCCCGATGATGCAAATCAACACCGTGGCGGCCGGCGGCGGCTCGATCTGCTCGTTCGATGGCGCGCGCTATCGGGTCGGACCCGATTCCGCGGGGGCGATTCCGGGGCCGGCGTGCTACCGCCGCGGCGGCCCGCTCACCGTCACCGATTGCAACGTGATGCTGGGCAAGATCCAGCCACGTTTCTTTCCGCGCGTCTTTGGACAGAACGGCGACCAGCCCCTCGACCGCGACGCGGTCGAGCGCGAATTTGCCGCGCTCGCCGATGCGATCGAGCGCGCCACGGGCAACCGCCGCTCACCCGCCGAAGTGGCGGACGGCTTCGTCAAGATCGCCGTCGAGAACATGGCCAACGCCATCAAGCAGATTTCGATCGAACGCGGCTACGACGTGACCGAGTACACGCTGTGCTGCTTCGGCGGCGCGGGGGGCCAGCATGCTTGCCAGGTGGCCGATGCGCTCGGCATGACGCGGATCTACATTCATCCGCTCGCCGGGGTGCTCTCGGCCTACGGCATGGGCCTGGCCGATCTGCGCAGCCTCAAAGAGCAGGCGGTCGAAACGCGGCTGGCGCCTTCGGCGAGCGCGGAGTTCGAGGGCATTCTCGGCCCGCTTGCCGAGGCCGCCAAATCCGAGCTGGCCGCCCAGGGCATTCCCGCGGCAGACATCACGGTCCTGCGCAAGGCACACGTGAAGTACGACGGCACCGACGTGCCATTGGTCGTCGATTACGGCGACGCTGAGCGCCTTCAGGAGAATTTTTCCGCCGCGCACAAACAGCGCTATGGCTTCGTCGTCGAGAACAAGCCCCTGATCGTCGAGTCGCTTGGCGTCGAGGCAATCGGTGCCGTCGGCCGGGCCGAGGATAGCATCTATCCTGAAATCTCGGACGCCACGCCGCAGGCGCTCGATCACGTCGGTGTCTTCACGGCCGGCAAGACCTGGGCAGCGCCGGTCTATGCGCGCGCGACGTTGGCGCCGGGCCAGGCGATCGACGGTCCAGCCGTCGTCATCGAGGACACGGCGACCACCGTCGTCGAGCCTGACTGGCGCGCGCGCATGGACAAGCGCCGCTACCTGGTCCTCGAGCGCGTGGTACCGCGGCCGCGCACGGTGGCGATCGGCACGGAAGTCGATCCGGTCATGCTCGAGGTCTTCAACAATCTTTTCATGTCGATCGCCGAGCAGATGGGCATCGCGCTGCAGAACACGGCCTATTCCGTCAACATCAAGGAGCGGCTCGATTTCTCCTGCGCGATCTTCGATGCGACGGGGTCGCTCATCGCCAATGCGCCGCACCTGCCGGTGCATCTCGGTTCGATGGGCGAGAGCGTCACGACCGTGATCAAGGCGCGCAGTGAGCGACGCGACGGCCGCGGCATGAAGCCCGGCGATGTCTATGTCCTGAACGCGCCATACAACGGCGGAACGCATCTGCCCGACGTGACGGTGATCACGCCGGTTTTTGCCGAGGACGACACGAAGGGCGAGGGCCCGGTGCTGTTCTATGTCGCGTCACGTGGCCACCACGCGGATATCGGCGGCATCACGCCCGGCTCGATGCCGCCGATGAGCCGCACGATCGAGGAAGAGGGCGTGTTGATCGACAACTTCCTGCTCGTCGACGCTGGCCGCTTCCGCGAGACGGAGACGCGCGCGCTGCTGGCGAGCGGCAAGTATCCCGCGCGCAATCCGGAGCAGAACATCGGCGATCTCAAGGCGCAGATCGCCGCCTGCGAAAAGGGCTCGCAGGAGCTGCACCGCATGGCGCGGCATTTCGGCCGCAACGTTGTCACCGCGTACATGCGCCACGTCCAGGACAATGCCGAGGAATCGGTGCGCCGCGTCATCGACCGACTGAGCGATGGCGAATTCGCCTACGAGATGGATTCGGGTGCCGTCGTCCGAGTCAAGATTACGGTCGACCGCGCCGGACGCAGCGCCGTGATCGATTTCGCCGGCACCAGTCCGCAAATGGAGAACAACTTCAATGCGCCCGAAGCGGTCTGCAAGGCCGCGGTGCTTTATGTCTTCCGTACGCTGGTCGACGCCGATATTCCGTTGAACGGCGGCTGCCTCAAACCGCTCGATATCCGTATACCGCCGGGCTCCATGCTGTCGCCGCGCTATCCCGCCGCCGTCGTCGCCGGCAATGTCGAGACCTCGCAATGCGTCACCGACGCGCTCTATGGCGCGCTCGGGGCGATGGCGGCCTCGCAAGGCACGATGAACAACTTCACCTTCGGTAACGCGCGCTACCAGTATTACGAGACCGTCTGCGGCGGCTCCGGCGCCGGTCCGGGCTTCGACGGCACGTCGGCGATCCACACGCACATGACCAACACCCGGCTCACCGATCCCGAAGTGCTGGAGTGGCGCTTTCCGGTACTGCTCGAGAGCTTCGCCATTCGCCACGGCTCAGGCGGCGCTGGCAGATGGCGCGGCGGCGACGGCGCGGTGCGGCGCGTTCGCTTCCGCGAGGCGATGACGGCCGCGATCTTGGGCGATCGCCGGCGCATCGCGCCCTTCGGTCTGGATGGTGGATCGTCGGGTGCAGTCGCGCGCAACTGGCTCGAACGCGCCGACGGCACGCGCGAGGATTTCGGCGGTACGCACGTCATCGAGGTCGCGACCGGTGATGTCTTCGTGCTCGAGACGGCGGGCGGCGGCGGCTATGGCAAGGCGTGAGGGCTCGCACTCACCCGGTCGCTAATCCAGCGGCACGACGATCGGCTTGCGTCGCGCGCTCGTGGCGAGCCAGACGCCGAACAGCACCACGGCGATGCCGACCACGTGATAGACGTGCAGTGCTTCGCCGAGCGTGAACACCGCCAAGACGGTGGCGAAGGCCGGCAACAGGTGCGCGGTGAATCCAGCGCGGTTGGCGCCGACCATCGCGACCCCCTTGTTCCAGCAGATATACGCCAGGAACGAGGCGAAGACGCCGATATAAAGCACCGCGATGCCCGCCAGCGGAGTCGCTTGCGGCACGCGGATGAACGCAGCTTCGACCACCAGGGCCGGCACCATCATCGCCAGCCCCGCGATGTTGACTGCGAAGAGCAGGCCGAGCGTGTCGAGGGATTTGGGCGCGCGGCGCAACAGCACGCAATAAAAGCCCCACGTCGGCATGGTGAGAAGGATGATCAGGTCGCCGATGTTGAATTGCAGGTGAAGGAGCTGCGCGAACGTGCCGCGCGTGATGATGACGACGATGCCGCAGAACGACAGCATCATGCCGAGCAATTGGCGCGGCGTTACCGTCTCGCCGTCGATGAGCCACGAAATCGCGATGATATAGAGCGGCGATGCCGAGTTCATCAGCACGGCGTTGATCGCGGTGGTGTAGCGCAGCCCGGTATAGACCGCGATCTGGAAGAAACCGATGCCGAAGAATCCGAGCGCTGCGATCAGCAACCAATGGCGCCGGAGCACCGCGCCCTTGCCCTTGAGCCGTGGAATTGCCAAGGGTGCAAGGCATATTGCCGATACGGTCCAGCGCCCGAAAGTCAATGCGACGGGCGGCACGACGTCGTGCGCGGCGCGACCGAGCACCCAGTTCCCCGCCCAGAACAGGTTGCACAGCGCCAACAGCAGGTAAGGATAAAGCGCCTCCGAACGGCTGACCGGACGGCTTTGCGCAGGCGCGGCGGGCATGGATGCTCCCGAAATCTCGGCGGAGATTGTCGGTCTCGCATCGCCGCGTCAATCGCGGCATGATGGGATTGCAAGGAAAGCACATGCGCGAATCGGTTGAATGCGTGGTGATCGGCGCTGGCGTCGTCGGGCTCGCGGTGGCGCGCGTCCTGGCGCTGAGTGGCCGCACCGTGCTGGTCCTCGAAAAAGAGCAATACATCGGCGCACACACGTCCTCGCGTAACAGCGAGATCATCCATGCCGGGCTCTATTATCCGGTGAACAGCCTGAAGGCCCGGTTCTGCGTCGCCGGACGCAAGCGCCTGTATGAGTATTGTGCGGCGCGCGGCGTTGCGACGAAGCGCGTCGGCAAGCTCGTGGTAGCCACCGATGATGCCGAGGCGCCGTTGCTGGCGAAGGTCATGGCGCGTGCCAGAGCGAACGGCGTCGACGACCTTGAACTGCTCGATGGCGGTGCGGCCCGCGCGATGGAACCGGAGCTGTCCTGCGTTGCGGCGTTCCATTCGCCATCGACCGGGTTGGTCGATAGCCACGCCTTCATGCTGAGCCTGCAGGGCGAAGCCGAAGCGCACGGCGCCACGGTGGCGCTCCGCGCCGAGGTTTCATCCGGCCGCGTCGAGGATGCGGGCGGCTTCACGCTCGAAATCGCCGGCGACGAGCCGATGACTCTCGATTGCGAGGTCCTGGTCAATGCCGCCGGTCTCTATGCGCCCGGCGTGGCGCGGCGGCTCAAAGGTGTGCCGCTGGCGAGCATTCCACGCGATTACTACTGCCGCGGCGTCTATTTCACGCTGCCCGGCAAGGCGCCGTTCCGCCGGCCAGTCTATCCGGTGCCCGAACATGCGGGCCTCGGCATCCACTACACGCCGGACTTGGCCGGGCGGGGACGCTTCGGGCCCGACACCGAATGGATCGACGGTATCGACTATACGGTCGACCCGCGGCGCGGCGCACTCTTCTATGCCGCGATCCGCAAGTATTGGCCCGGACTGGCGGACGGCGCGTTGCAGCCGGGTTACGCCGGGGTCCGGCCGAAGATCAGAGGCCCCGACGAACCCGCCGCCGACTTCCGCATCGACGGCGCCGAGCGCCATGGCATTCCCGGGCTGGTCAATCTCTTCGGAATCGAATCGCCCGGGATGACCAGTGCGCTCGCGATCGCCGATTTCGCGGCCGCGCTTATCAATGAGCCGGCGACGGTGGCGGCTGCGCCGCTCCATGCTCGACCTGCACGATGATTGTCGTGCTGCCCGCGACGGCGAAGCGCAGCGTTAGAGGAAAGCCGTCGCCGACGACGAGTCGTTGCTTCAGGCCTTGCAGCACGATATGGCGTCCGCCGGGTCGCAGCGCCACCGGCTGCTTCGGCAGTAAATCGAAGGCAGCGACCGGCTGGTTGCCGTATTCCTGGAACAGGACCGTGTCGGCGATCGGCGTTGCGGCGCTCGCAAGCCGGTCGGCTTTGGCACCCATATTCGCCAGCGCCATAAACACGGCGGCGACGTCGCCGGTTGTCGGTTCGGCCCAAGGGTGACCGATCTCGATCGCACCCAGGGTGTACGAACGCGCACGGACCCGTGCGGCGCCGAGCGGCACCAGCATCAGGGCGAGGGGCGCGAGGAACAGGCTGCGGCGGTTCATCCGCGATTCACCGGATGGAGACGGGGATGACGATGCTGGTCGGCGTGCCGAAGGAGATCAAGACTCACGAATATCGCGTTGGTCTGGTGCCCGGCAGCGTTCGCGAGCTCGTCCATCACGGCCAAGCGGTCATCGTGGAAACCGGTGCGGGCGCGGGTGTCGGTTTCGACGACGAAGCCTACCGCCGTGCCGGCGCGACGATCGCCGCCAGCGCCGCCGAGGTCTTCGCCAAGGCGGAGTTGGTCGTCAAGGTGAAGGAGCCTCAGCCGCCAGAAATCGGGTTGCTGCGCCGCGGCCAAGTGCTGTTCACATATCTCCATCTCGCCGCCGATCCCAGGCAAACCGAAGGCCTGCTGCGCTCTGGCGCCACTTGCATAGCTTATGAGACCGTCACCGACGAGCGCGGCGGATTGCCGCTCTTGGCACCGATGAGCGAAGTTGCCGGCCGCATGGCGATACAGGTCGGCGCGCACTGCCTGGAAAAGGAACAGGGCGGCGCCGGCATCCTGCTCGGCGGCGTGCCGGGCGTGTCGGCGGCGCGCGTCGTCGTGCTCGGTGGTGGCGTTGCCGGCACCAACGCCGCGCGCGTCGCTATGGGCATGGAGGCGCATGTCACCGTGATCGACAAGCAGCTGGCGCGGCTCTATGCGCTCGATCTGCAATTCGGCTCGCAACTCCATACGTTATTCTCGACGGTCGACAATATCGAGCGGGAGGTGGTCGGCGCCGATCTGGTGGTCGGTGCGGCGCTGGTTCCCGGTGCAGCGGCGCCCAAGCTGGTGACGCGCGAAATGGTGAAACGCATGCGGCCGGGTTCGGTGATCGTCGACGTCGCGATCGATCAGGGCGGCTGCTGCGAGACCAGTCGGCCGACGACGCATGCCGCTCCGACCTATGTCGAGGAAGGCGTCATCCATTATTGCGTTACCAACATGCCGGGCGCGGTGGCGCGCACCTCGACGTTCGCACTCAATAACGCGACATTGCCCTACGTGCTGGCCTTGGCGGAAAACGGCTGGAAGCGCGCCCTCGCCGCCGACCGCAATCTGATGGCCGGTCTCAACATCCAGGCCGGCCGCATCACGCATCCGGCGGTGGCGCAGTCGCTGGGCATGGCTTATGCGATGCCCGATCAGCCGCAGCCGCCAAGCGGCGGATAGCCGGATTTTTTCGATTTAGTGCAGCGTTTCAGGTAGCGCGGCGATCGCCTGGTCGACGAGCGCGGCGCGGCGCTTGGCGTCGAGATCCTCGGCCAGCACGCGGCGCACCGCGGCAATCGCGACGTCGACCGCGGCAGCGCGCACCGCACCCAGCGCTTTCCGTTCCTCGAGCGCCAGCTTCTCGGCGGCCAGCCGTTTTCGGCGCTCGAGCGCGGCCGCCAGGTCCTTGCGGCCTTCCTGCGCCGTGCGTTCGGCATCGGCGCGCGCCTGGGCAATGATCGCCTCGGCCTCTTTGAGCGCGTCGCGTTGACGTAGCTGATGCTGCGCCAGCGTCTTCTGCGCCTCCTCGGCAAGGCGCCGTGCCTCGTCGATCTCGGCTTTGATCTTTTCGGCACGTCGGTCGAGCATGCCGAGCAAGGCGCCACGGGCCTTCCACACCACGACCGCCATGGCGATCACGAAGGCGATCAGAACCCAGAATTCGGTTTCGCCAAACAGTGCGCGAAGGGTTTCCATTACGCGCGCTCCCGCAACACGGCATCGACGGCTGCGTTGACCCGCGAGACCTCGACCGCCGCGCCGGCGAGCTTGTTCGCCGCGTCGTGGGCGACGTCGGCTGCGAGCTCGCGCACGCCCTGAAGCGCCGTCGCCTTGGCTTCGGCAATGCGCCGCTCGGCCCTGGCGGTCTCAGCGTTGAGGCTTTCGGCGAGCCTGCGCTGCTGCTCCACTGCCTCGGCGGCAAGCCGCTCCGCGGTTTCGCGTAGCGCCTGCTGCGCCTTCGCACGCGCCTCGCTGAGCGCCCGCTCGTAAGCGGCGATTACGGCCTCCGCCTCGGCCTTCATGCGCTGCGCCTTGTCGAGATCGCCGGTGATCCGGTCGCGGCGCTTGGCGATGATTCCGCCGATCCGCGGCAAGCCCACCAGTGCCATCACCGCGTAGAGTGCGACGAATGTGATGGCCAGCCAGACGAGCTGCGACGGAAAGGTGGCGAGGTCGAGTTGCGGCATCGATCGATCGGGTTGCCTAGAACACGAACAGGATCAAGAACGCAATCGCCAGGCCGAACAAGCCGGTCGCCTCGGCGAGCGCGAAGCCGAGGAACGCGAACGGCGTGACCTGCGCCGCCGGGTTGCGCGCCAGGGCGTTGATCAGCGCCGCGAACACGTTGCCGATGCCGATACCGGCGCCGACGAGCGCGATGCAGGCGATGCCTGCGCCGATCATTTTTGCAGAAGCGAGATCCATTGCTATATCCCCAGAGGTTTCAGTGGAGGTTGATGGCGTCGTTGAGATAGAGACAGGTGAGGATGGTGAAGACGTAGGCCTGCAGCACTGCGACCAGGAGTTCGAGGAAGAAGATCAGCACGTCGAGGCCGAGCGGCAGCAGGCCCAGGATGCCGATGCTGGCGGCGAAACCACCGAAGATCGCCAGCATCGTGTGGCCCGCGAGCATGTTAGCGAACAGCCGGATCGATAGCGTGAACGGCCTAATGACGTAGGATAGCAGCTCGATCGGCACGAGCAGGACCAGCAGCACGATCGGCACGCCGTGCGGCACGAAGAAGCTCAGGAAATGCCAGCCGTGCTTCCAGATTCCGATGATCGTCACGCCGACGAACACCACCGCCGCCAGGGCGAAAGTGACGATAATCTGCCCGGTGAAGGTGTAGCCGTACGGAATCAGGCCGAGCAGGTTGCCGAACAGGATGAACATGAACAGCGAAAAGACGAACGGGAAATACTGCTGGCCTTCCTCGCCAACGGTCTCGTCGATCATGTTGCCGATGAACTCGTAGGCAAGCTCGCCCAAGGACTGAATGCGACCGGGCACGAGCTCCTCGCGGCGCGTGCCGACGATCACGATCGCCGCGATCACGAAAACCGCGATTGTCATCAGCAGCGCCGAATTGGTGAATGAAACGTCGATCTTGCCGATATGCAGCGGCACGATCGGCTTGATCACGAATTGCTCGAGTGGATGCAGTTCCAGCGCCACGTCAGTCCTCGTCCTCGTCGTCCCCCGCCGCGCCGGCGTTGCCGCCGCGCACGCCGACCTTCATCCCCATCCCGACGACCGCTCGGTACACGTTCCACATGCCCGCGCCGACGCCGAGAAAAAACATCACCACCATCGCCGCCGGCTTGGTCCCAAGCCAGGTGTCGATCGCCCACCCGATGGCGACCGACACCACCACCGCAACGACCAGCTCGACACCAATGCGCAGCCCGAATGCCAGCGCGTTCTGGTTCGGCGCCGCGCCTCTCGCCGCGAGCTTCGGCGGAAGCCCGCCACGCGCCTTGGCCAGGCGTTCGCCTAAACTCTTGAGGCTCGCCCGCGCCTCGCGTTCGTCCATCCCAACCACCGGGAATGCTTGAGAGATTCCCCCGCGGCGCGGGTGCGCGCGGCGGTCGACTCCGCGCCGAAAGGCGCGCAACTTCTAGAAGGCGCGATCAAGCGAGTCAAGCGCGGGAAGGCGCCGAATCAGGCGGTGCGACGAAGCTGCTCGACGCCCTGCAAATCGACTGAAACCAGCTGAGACACGCCCTTCTCGCCCATGGTGACGCCGTAGAGCCGGTCGACCCGCGCCATCGTCAGGCGGTGGTGTGTGATGATCAGGAACCGTGTCTCCGCGCTCTCCGCGATCTCGGCGACGAGCCGGCAGAAACGGTCGACGTTGGCGTCGTCGAGTGGCGCGTCGACCTCGTCCAGCACGCAGATCGGCGCCGGGTTGGTGAGGAAGACGGCGAAGAGCAGCGCAAGCGCGGTGAGCGCCTGCTCGCCGCCCGACAGCAGCGTCAGGTTCTGCAGCTTCTTGCCCGGCGGGCTCGCCATGATCTCGAGGCCGGCCTGAAGCGGATCGTCGTCCTCGCCGGGGTCGAGGCGCAGGTGGGCGTTGCCGCCGCCGAACAACCGCGCAAACAGCTTGCCAAAGTGATCGTTCACTTGCGTGAACGCGGCGAGGAGACGCTCGCGGCCTTCGCGATTGAGCGCCGTGATGCCCTGGCGCAGCTTGGCGATCGCGCCAACCAGATCTTCGCGCTCGCGATTGAGGCCGTTGAGGCGCTCTTCGATCTCACGCGATTCTGCTTCGGCCACGAGGTTCACTGGGCCCATGTTCTCGCGTTCGCGCAGTAGCCGCTCGAGCCGCGTGGTGGCGGCGCCGATCTCGGGCAATTCCTCGCCGGGTTCGATACCGGCCGCGGTCAAGACCTCGTCGGGTTTCGCTTGCAGCTTCTCCGCGATCGCGTCGGCAACGGTGGTGCGCGCAAGCGTCGCCTGGTCGCGTCCGCCCTCGGCCCGTACCCGCTCTTCGCGCGCTTCGCTCGCGGTAGCCTCGGCCGCGCGTGCAGCCTTGTCCGCCTCGGTGAGCTTGGCTTCGCCCGCTGCCAGCGCGTCCGCCGCTTGATTGCGACGGGCCGTCGAGCCGGCGATGGTCTCGGCGAGCTTGTCGCGCTCGGCGGCGATTTCCTGGGGCCGCTTCGCAAGCGCTTCGATTTCGCCGTGGAGCTCGCCGCGGCGCCACTCAAGCGTCTGGCGCTGGCGTGCATTGGCTTCAGCGCGCTGCTCCCATGAGGTCAGCTCGACGCCGATCGCGGCCAACCGCTCGCTACGCGCAGCAGCTTCGCGCATCAGCCGGTCGCGCTCGCCTTGATGCGCCTGTTGCAGGGCCCGGCGCTCGGCGAGAACGCCGCGCGCGGTCTGAATCTCATCACGGCCCTTGGCCGGATCAGCCAGCGCCGCGAGCGCGTTCCGTGCCGTTTCGACTTCGCCTTCGGCCTCGGTGCGATCGAGCTTCAGCCGCTGTGCCGCCTCTTCGAGCGCCGCACGGCGCGACACGATTGCGGCGGCGGCGCGCGCAAGCTCCGCCTCGTGGTTGCGGATGTCGGCGAGCGCGTCGAGCGCTTCGCGGGCGTGCTGGCGCGCCTGCCGATCGGCCTCGGCCCGTTCACGGTTGTGGCGTTGCGCTTTCTCGAGCGCATCGCGCCGCAGCGCGAGTTCCGCTTCGGCATCCCGCAGCTCGTGCGTCAGCTCGTTCAAGCGGTGACGTTGCTCGAGGCGCTGGGTGGCGACTGCCGGCGCGCCCGGCAGGCGGCGGAAGCCATCCCAGCGCCATAGGCCGCCGTCGCGGCTGACTAGCCGCTGGCCCGGGCGCAGTTCCGGCTGGAGCCGCTCGCCCTCGGCGATCGTCGCGACCACGCCGATCTGGTTGAGCCGCCGCGCCAGCGGCGGCGGCGCGGCGACATGCTCCGACAACCGCGGGAGGCCAGCAGGAAGCGGCGGCGCATCCGCGTAATCGGGGAGACCGAACCAGTGCGCCGGCGCAGCGGTGTCGGTCGGCGCGGTCAGGTCGTCGCCGAGCGCCGCGCCGAGCGCAGCCTCGAAGCCATGCGCAACCTGGATTGCATCCACCACCGGCGGCCATTTGTCCTGCTCGGGTCTGGCCAGCAGTTGCCGGAGCGCCTCGCTCTCGGCTTTAAGCTTGGCGCGGCTCATCTCCGCCGCTTCCAAGGGCGCGCGCGCCTCGGCCTCGGCCGCCTGCGCCTCGGTCAGCGCCCGCTCGGTGGCGGCGAGGGCGGCGCGGCTTTCTTCTGCGGCGCTTTCCGCCGCTTTAAGCGCGGCCAGGGTCTCGGGTCCGACGCCGCTGGCACCCGCTTCAGCCTCGAGCGCCGCGCGCTGGCGTGCGATTTCGTCTTCGCGGTCCTTGAGCCGGACCTGACGCTCGCCGGCTTCGGCGATCCGCGTCGTCAGCGCGGCGCGGCGCGCCTCGTCGGCGGCGACGCGTTCGGTGAGTCCGGTAAGCCGGGCATCAAGCACAGCGACCGCTTCGGCGGCGACCGCCAGATCGTCTGCCGCCCTCGCCTGCGCCGTCTGTTCGTCCTGCTGGGCCGCTGCGAGCGACTGGCGTTCCTCGCCCAGCCGCCCCAGCGCGGCGCGCGCGTCGGCGGCAAGCTCGTCCTCGCGCTTCAAGTCGGCGGCAAGCTGCTCGAGCCGGGCCTCGGCCGATTGGCGCGCGGCCATGATGCGGCGCTCCTCGTCGTCGAGCGCCTGGCGCGCCAGGGTCAGGCGCTGCAGCTCTGCCGAGGCCACTGCCTCATCCTGGCGCAGCGCCGGCAGCTCCGCGGCGGCCGCCTCGCGCAGCCGGTTGGCGGCGGCAGCGGCGGTCATGCGCTCTGCAACGACGCGCTCGGCAGCGCGCAGCCGCTCTTCGGCCGCTGTCAGCTCGCCGGTGGCGGCCGCGTAGCGCAAATGCAGCACGGTTGCTTCGGCGCGGCGGATCCAGTCGGACAAGCGGCGATAGCGCTGGGCCTGGCGCGCTTGCTTCTTCAGGCTTTCGAGTTGCGTCTCGAGCGTGCGCAGCACGTCGTCGAGCCGCGCGAGATTGGTTTCCGCGGCCTTGAGGCGCAACTCGGCTTCGTGCCGGCGCGAATGCAGGCCGGCAATGCCGGCCGCTTCCTCGAGCAGCATCCGGCGGTCGGCGGGCTTGGCGCTGATGATGGCGCCGATGCGGCCCTGACTCAGGATGGCGCTCGAATTGGCGCCGGTCGCCACGTCGGCGAACAGCAACTGCACATCGCGGGCACGAACGTCGCGGCCGTTGATGCGATAGTCCGAGCCGATACCGCGCTCGATGCGGCGCAGAATCTGGATCTCGTTGTGCACCTCGTAGGGCTGCGGCGCGTCGTGCGACGTGTTGTCGAGGTGCAGCATCACTTCGGCGACATTGCGCGCCGGCCGCGCGCTCGTGCCCGAAAAGATCACGTCGTCCATTTCGCTGCCGCGCAGGCGCTTGGCCGAGGTTTCGCCCATCACCCAGCGCATGGCGTCGAGGATGTTCGACTTGCCGCAGCCATTGGGCCCGACAATGCCGGTCATACCGGGCTCGATCACGAGCTCGGTCGGTTCGACGAAGGATTTAAAGCCGGAGAGCCGGAGCTTGGCGAAATGCACGATCGGGCTGTGGGCTAGGTACGCGACATGAGGGAACCGAACCAGGCCCGGATCGTCGCGATCACGCCGCGCTGGACGTCGTTGGCTGCCGTTGCTGGTCCCGCCATGCCCGGCGCCGCCGCGCCGGACTTGCCGTTCAGATATTTTACGAATTCGTCATAGGGCTCGTCGCCGACCACCTTGGTACCGTTGATGAAGAATGTCGGCGTCGAATCGATGCCATAGCGGTTCTGGCCCTCGAGCCGCGAATTGACCACGGCATCGGAGATTTTCTGGTTGCTGGCGCAGGCGTCGAATTGCTCCTGGCTCATGCCGCCAAGCTTGGCGAAGCGCGCCAGCGCCGTCTTGGTCGACGGCGCGCCGCGATAGGCCCATTCGTGTTGGTTCGCGAACAGCGTCTCGATGAACGGGAAGTAGCGGCCTGCCGGAAAGCACCGCGCGATCGTCGCTGCCAGCACGGCGGACTGATCGAGCGGATAATCGCGGTACACCAACTTGGCCTTGCCGGTGTCGATCCAATCCTTTTGCAGCTTCGGCAGCGTGTCGCTCGCGAACGCGGCGCAATGCGGACAGGTGAGGGACGCATATTCGAAGATCGTGATCGGTGCGTTCTGTTTGCCGAGAACGTGATCGTCGGGCTGTAGCGTCGGCGCATCGGCGGCACGCGTTGAAACCGCCACAGCCTGCATCGCAGCCATCGCAATTGCGGCAGCGAGGATCAGCCGATAGAAACGCATGAACAACTCCAAAATATAAAACGGCCCGATGCTAGGGCCTGCGCGACGCCAGTTCAAGCAATGCGCCGCTGTCGAGTCGCAAAAAATCCGCTCAGCGGATTTTGTCGCCGGCAGTCCCGATCACGGCTTCGCCGAGTCGTGTCAACGCGGTGCGCAGCTCGGCGTCGGCGACGCCTGCGACTCGTTGTGTCAATGCGGCACGCTCGTTAGCGGCAAGATCGCGTTGGCGGCGCGGCATTGCCGCGCGATCGGCGGGCAGCGGGCCCTGGATCAGCACGAGCCGCGACAAGGCGCGATAACCAAAAAAGGCGTTGAGTCGTTCGAGGATTTGCGGCTCCCGGTGCTGCGCCTCAAGCGCGAAACCGGGTGCAACCCGCAGCCGGAGCGTCCCATCGCGTCGCTGGCCAGGCGGGAACGTCAGCTTCTCGGGCATCATCCGCCGGGCAAGGTCCGAGCCGACGACATCAGCCCATTGCGCCACGAGCTGGCCCTCGACAAAGCCGCGCTTGCCCAGGACCGGCTTGACGATGTGCGGCACGTCGGCCGCCAGCGCGCGCATCCAGCCGTGCCGGGGATCGGACTCGCTTCCCTTGTTGGCCAACTCGCAACCTCCTTGCCAGCGTGCCAGGATAAAGCGTGTCACGCGCGCCGTCGATGCTCCATCCTCCTGCTGCCGCGCTGCCGGCAGCGTTGCTCGCTTGGTACGACCGGCATCGCCGGGTTCTGCCCTGGCGTGCGCGGCCTGGCGAGGTCGCCGATCCCTATCGCGTCTGGCTCAGCGAAATCATGCTGCAGCAAACCACCGTCGCGGCCGTCGCCCCGTATTACGAGCGGTTTCTGGCGCGGTGGCCCGACATTGAAGCACTGGCGCGGGCCGAACTCGACGACGTGCTGCATGCGTGGCAGGGCCTCGGCTACTACGCGCGCGCGCGCAATCTCCATGCTTGCGCACGCGTGATCGCGGAGCGCGGCGGCTTTCCCGACAGCGAAGCTGGCCTGCGCGAGCTTCCGGGCGTCGGCACCTACACCGCGGCGGCCATTGCCGCGATCGCCTTTGGCCGACGCGCGGCCGCGGTCGACGGCAATGCCGAGCGCGTCCTCGCACGTCTCTACGCCGTGCGCACGCTGCTGCCGGCGGCGAAACCACGCCTTCGCGAGCGCGCCGCCGCGCTCGTGCCAGTCGATCGGTCCGGCGACTTTGCCCAGGCGCTCATGGATTTGGGCGCCACGATCTGCACGCCCAAGCAGCCGCACTGCGACCTGTGTCCCTGGTGCGCGGACTGCCGGGCGCATGCACGTGGCATTGCCGAACAACTGCCGGGCCGCGTCGCCAAGCCGCAGAAGCCCAAGCGGCATGGCGTCGCATTTTGGGCGGTCAATGAAACGGGTGCCGTGCTGTTGCGCCGCCGACCGTTAAATGGCCTGCTTGGCGGAATGATTGAGGTGCCGTCGACCCCATGGCGCACCAAGCCGTGGGCTGAGGACGAAGCAAAAAGAGCGGCGCCGCTCAAGGCGCGCTGGCGGCGGCTGCCGGGCGCAGTGGCACACGGCTTCACCCATTTCGACCTCGAGCTGGTGATCCTTGCCGCTGCGGCGAAAAGCGCCGGGCCACGCGATGGGTTCTGGGTTGAGCCTGGTCGCATCAAGGACCACGCGCTGCCCAGCGTGATGAAGAAGGTGATCGCCTGGGCGCGGAGCGCTGAAGCGGCGGCCTAGCTGGCCGAACCCATTTCCGCGCGGAACTTCTGCCGCAGCACGTCGATCGGCACGGCGCGGCCTTTTAGATCGATATGCCAAAACGCCCAGCCGTTGCATGCGGCCGCACCTTGCACCTCGGCAGCGACCTTGTGGATGGAACCCTTGGCGTCGGCTGAAATCACCGTTCCGTCAGCCCGCACCTTGGCGGTCCACCGGCGCGAGACGTCGAACAGCACGTCGCCCGGCTTCAGGAGGCCGCTCTCGACCAGGGCGCCAAACGGCACGCGCGGCTCGCCGCGCTTTTCAGCCGTCGCGACGTCTTCGGCTGCCGCCGGCGCGACGGTTGCGACGCGCTCGCGCGCCAAACGGACATAATCCTTTTCGCGCTCAATGCCGATGAAGCGGCGGTTCAGGCGCTTGGCCACCGCGCCGGTCGTGCCACTGCCGAAGAACGGATCGAGCACCAGATCGCCGGGTCTGGTCGCGGCCAGCAAGACCCGATGAAGCAACGCCTCGGGTTTCTGAGTCGGATGGGCTTTCTTGCCGTCGCGCTTCAGGCGCTCGCTACCGCCGCAGATCGGCAGCAGCCAGTCGCTGCGCATCTGCACGTCATCATTGAGCGCCTTCATCGCCTGATAGTTGAACGTGTATCGGCTGTCGCGCGACTTGGCGCACCACAGCAGCGTTTCATGCGCGTTGGTGAAACGCCGGCCGCGGAAATTGGGCATCGGGTTGGTCTTGCGCCAGACGACGTCGTTGAGGATCCAGAAGCCGAGGTCCTGCAGCAGCGAGCCGACGCGGTAAATGTTGTGATAGGAGCCGATGACCCACAGCGCGCCGTCGGGTTTGAGTAGGCGGCGCGCTGCCTCGAGCCAGGCGCGGCTGAACCGGTCGTAGGTCGCGAAGTCGGCGAACTTGTCCCAAGACTCGGTGACAGCGTCGACGTGGCTGTTGTCGGGCCGGTGGAGTTCTCCGCCGAGCTGCAGGTTGTAGGGCGGATCGGCGAAGACGAGGTCCACCGAGTCTGCCGGTAGCCGTGCCATCACCTCGACGCAGTCGCCAACCAGCACCTCACCGACATCGTCGCCCGTTTCCCCCGAATCCCGCACCCGGCTCCCCGTCCGGATATCGGCCGACAGCGCGAGTCGCGCCGCGGATCCGAATCGACGCATCCTGCGCCGTCCCGACTCGTAGTGTCAATATGTTCGGAGAGTCAATGGCTTAGTCGAATTCCTTCGGGTTTGAATCGAATTCGAGGCTGAGTTGCAGCGGGGCAAAGGACATGCGGTGATGCCGCGTTGGTCCGAGTGCAAGCAACCCGGCGCGGTGTTCCGCGGTGGCGTAGCCGACATTGGTCGCCCAGCCATAGCCGGGATAGCGCCGCGCCAACGCGCGCATCAGCCGGTCGCGAGTGACCTTGGCGATGATCGAGGCGGCAGCGATCGACAACGACAGCCCGTCGCCGCCGACCACCGTGCGGGTGCGGCACGGCAGCGGCGCCGTCACGTTGCCGTCGACGAGCGCCCAATGCGGCACGGCCGGCAGGGCGTCGAGCGCGCGCCGCATGGCGAGCAGCGATGCTTGCAGGATGTTGATCCGGTCGATCTCGCCGGCCGACGCGGCACCGATGCCGATGCGGGCACAGGACCACAGCCGGGCCGCATAATCCTCGCGCTCCTCGCGCAGGAGCTTCTTCGAATCGTCAATCTGCTTGCGCAAGCCGCGCGGCATCCGCGCCGCGTCGATGATCACCGCCGCAGCCACGACCGGCCCGGCCAGCGGCCCGCGGCCCGCTTCGTCGATGCCGCAAACGACGCCGTCGCATTCCCGCTCGAGTACAAGGTCGGGCATCCCGTTAGGAGACACGTCGCACACCTCGCGTGCAAGCGCGCTGCTGGATGCAAATGCATGAATCCCGAGGATGAAATCCCGGCCGCCGGTCGGCTTAGAACAGCCTGAGCTGCGCGCTCGGCACGGGCGGCGGCGCGAATTTCGTCGTGTCCAGCCGCCACAACCGGCCGCGATTGAGATTGAGCTTCAGCCGCCGGCAGGCGGTCTCGAAGCGAATGCGCAACAGTTCGGCGTAGGGACCGGTGCCGCTCATGCGCTTGCCCCATTGCGCATCGTAGTCCATGCCGCCGTGGCCCTCGCGCACCAGCGACATGACGTGCTTGGCCTTGGCGGGGAAGTGATTGTTGAGCCACTCGATGAACAGCGGCGCGACCTCAAGCGGCAGGCGCAGCATGGTATAGCCGGCGCCGAGCGCGCCGGCCGCGACGCCGCGCTCCAGTATGGTTTCGAGCTCGGCATCGTTGAGCGCCGGTATCATGGGCGCCGCCATCACGCCGGTCGGGATGCCGGCGGCGGTGAGCGCCGCGATGGTCTCGAGCCGCCGCTCGGGCGTTGCTGCGCGTGGCTCCATCGCCCGCGCCAGCTTCCGATCGAGCGTCGTCACCGACAGCGCGCAGGCGGCGAGATTGTCCTTCGCCATGTCGGCGAGGATGTCGATGTCGCGCTGGATCAGCGCCGATTTGGTGACGATGGTGACGGGATGCCGAAACTCGCGCAGCACCTCAAGGATACCGCGCATGATCCGGTAATGCCGCTCGGCCGGCTGATAGGGGTCGGTGTTGGTGCCGAGCGCGATC
>Ga0307373_10004096_pt1 | contig 24787 bp, 18 predicted proteins | sample OX2MG_FD_202534 | JGI IMG/M metagenome (GOLD analysis project Ga0307373, IMG submission 202534) | Soil microbial communities from Risofladan, Vaasa, Finland - OX-2 | ecosystem: Environmental > Terrestrial > Soil > Coastal area > Acid sulfate soil | place: Finland: Risofladan, Vaasa | collected...
AGGTAGCATGATCCTCGCCATGGCAGACTCCTTTCGTTCTTGGTTTCCATTGTCCAACCAAGAGAATCCCGGCGCAAATATCGTGCCACACTGTAACGAATATGCGTTTTGTTACGGCCTCTAAGGGTGATTCGGCAGCTTTAGCGGCCCTAGCTGCCGCGCTCTTTCTGTCCCCGCCTCCCTTATGTCCATGCTCTCCTCCCGCTCGCTGTCGTCCCCTTGCCCCCGCTTTCAGCCGTGCCAGTATCTCTACGGCTTTTGCCGCGGATGTCGCCCTGCGGTCGCTGTCCAAGTGGCGCCGATGCAGATTCATGCTCACCACGAATCCGAGCATCGAGCCAGTATTCGTTCCGCCGTCATACGTCGCAAACCGCCGCTCGAAAAGTTGTGGTGCCGCGCGGCGTCTGCTATGGGCCAGCCAACCTTCATAGAAGCTACATAAGACCTACCTAAAATGAGACTTTCTAAGGCTTTCAATCGGCGCAATAAAAAACGCTATGCGATTGAACCGCAAGGGGTTACAATCACACAGCGTGAGTTGAAAAAAGCTACCTTTAAGACTGAAAATCCGTGTGTCGCCGGTTCGATCCCGGCCCTGTCCACTCGGACGTAACCCTAAATTGGAAATCTTGCGGAAACATACACGGCCCCCAAAACGGGGCCGTTTATCTTTCCAATGGGCCTGCATTCTTCGATAGCGGCAGGAAGGACCGATTGAGTTCGGTGCGGCTGCGCTGTGAACCGGCGCGGCGAGTTTTCCCGCCGCCGGTTTCAATCCACCGCGGCGGCCCTCGCTAGCGAACAAGGGCGAAGACGGCGCTATTGAGCCGCGATCGGCGAGCGGTTGATGCCGGCCTTCTCGAACGCAGGCGCCAGGTTGTCATACGAACGCTTGGCCGCGGCCAGCGGATCGTAGCCAGGCTGATTCGAAACCATCCCGCTCACCTCGACGCAGACGCAGCCGCGATAGCCGAGCGCCTCGGCCTTGCGCAAGAGCGGCACGTAATCGAAGCCCCCTTCGCCCGGCAACACGAACCTCGCGTTCCCTTTGTCGAGCACCGTGTCTTTCACGTGGATGAACCGCGTGAGCGGAATCATCTGCTTCAGCGTATCGTCGAGGGGCAAATCGCGGAACTGAAAATGGCTGTAGTCGTAGGCCAGCTTCAGCCAGGGACTGCCCATCTGGTTCACAAGCGCTACGGCATCGGCCGGCGCGTTCATGGCGCCGAAGCGGTGCGGCTTGATCGCCAGCACGGTCTGGGTTTGCTCGGCGACGCGAACCCAGCCAGCCAGGCGATCGGCGAAACGCTCTTTGATCTTGGCCCACTCGCCCGCTTTGCCGCCGACGACCGTTTCGATCAGCGGCGGCGCGTCGGGCGCCAGATCGCGAGCCAACTCGCCAACGGCTTTCAACCGCTCGAGTTGGCCGCGATCGGCGGCGTCGTCGGCCCCGAGATTCAGGTTTTCCATCAGCGCCGGCAACGAGAGGCCCAGTTCGGCCAACCGTTCGCGCAACTGCCGGCGAGCTGCCGCAGGCAACTTGCCCGGCGCGGCGGGCCAGTCGGGCATGGCGGCCAGTTCGACCGCGTCGTAGCCAATCTTTGCACAGCCGGCCAAGGCCTCGCCAAGCGCGAGCGTCTTCATGCCATAGAGGCTGAAGCCGAGCGTGATTTGGCGTTGTTTTTCGTCGGCGCCCGCGGCTTCTGCCAGCGCGTGCCGGCCCGCTGCAAGCAGCACCGCGCCGACCGCGGCGGCGCCGGATTTTAGGAAACCGCGTCGTTCGATGGGACCCGACATGAAAAGATTCCCGCAATTCTTTCGGTTAGGACTCATTCACGGCGCGACGCTCGCGCTCGGCCAACAGCAGTTCGATCCACTTGCCCACGTAGTGGCCATGATCGTGAAACGTGCGGCCGCTGACCAGGTTGCCGTCCACGACGCACGGCTCGTTCACGAAAATGCCGCCGCAGACCTCCAAGTCGAAGCGGCATTTGCCGACCGTGGCCATCCGCCGCCCCTTCACGCAGCCGGCCCTGGCCGGAATCTCTACGCCGTGGCAGACGCTGGCGATGGGTTTGTCGCGCTCGAAAAACCAGCGCGTTGCGCGGAGCAGGTCTTCGTCGTCGCGAATGTATTCGGGCGCCCGGCCGCCGCTGAAGAAGATGCCCAGGTACTCTTCGGGCTTGATGTCGCGAAAGGCGACGTCGGCCTCGATCGTGTAGCCTTCCCACTCCTTGGTGATGGTCCAGCCCGGCTTGACCTCGTGCAGCACCATCTGATAACGCCGCTTCTCCGGCGCCGCCACCACCGGCCGGATGCCTTCTTCCTGCACGCGGTAGAACGGGTAAAGCGTGTCGACCGTTTCGGTCGCATCGCCGACGACGATCAACACCTGGTCCATGCGAGTCCCTTTCGATGATTATCGTTTCGTCACGCACTCGTCGTGATTCATGAGCGCCAGCGCCACGACCGTCAAGGCGGCATGCTCGACGGCGTCGAGCTTCGCATCGCGCGGCCGTTCGCCAATCTGCAAAAACGCTTGTGCGCTCTCGGGCGCCGCAGCGAACTGCGCCAACTGCTCTTGGCGTAGTCGCTTGAGCACGGCCAACTCCTCGGCTGAAGCTGCGCGGCTGGTCAACAACCGGAATGCGGTCTGCAATTGCTCGTCGAGCGAGCCGTGCTCGAGCATCAGCTTTTCGGCCAACACGCGGGCGGCTTCGATGAACTGCGGATCGTTCAACAACACCAGCGATTGCAGCGGCGTGGCCGTCTGTTCGCGGCGCGCCGCGCAGATTTCCCGGCTGCCGGCGTCGAAGCTGCGCATGCTGGCCGGCGGCGCCGTGCGGCGCCAAAACGTGTACATGCTGCGGCGATACAGCCCTTCGCCGTGGTCTTGCACGTAAGTCTTGCCGGTACCCGACTCTTCCCACAAACCGGCGGGCTGATACGGCTTGACGCTCGGCCCGCCGATCTTCGGCGCCAAGAGGCCGCTGGCCGCCAGGGCGTTGTCGCGAATCTGTTCTGCCGAGAGCCTGTGCCGCGGCCCGCGAGCCAACAGGCGGTTCTCGGGATCTTCGGCAAACAGTCTTCGCTCGCGCGGCGTCGACGACTGCCGGTAGACGCTCGACAGGGCGATCAGCTTGCACAGCGCTTTCACGTCCCAGCCGCTGTCGATGAACCGCCTTGCGAGCCAATCGAGCAATTCGGGATGCGTCGGCGGCCGTCCTTGACCGCCGAAATCTTCCGGCGTGGCGACTAGCCCGCGACCGAAAAAAATCTGCCAAAAGCGGTTCACTGCCACCCGCGCCGTAAGCGGGTTGCGCTCGTCGACCAGCCACTGGGCGAATCCCAGCCGATTGCGAGGATATTCTTCCGGCATCGCAAACAGGCCGGCTGGCGCGCCCGGTTCGACCTGTTCGCCGCGGGCGTCGTAGGCGCCGCGCAACAGCACATAGGCGGGCCGCCGTCCGGACATTTCTTCCATCACCATGATCTGCCGCACCTGGCCGACCAGTTCGTTTTCCTGGCGCCGCAGTTCAGCCAGCTCTTCGCGCGCGGCGCGATATGGCTCGTCGCGGCGCAGCAAGTAGTGCGAAAAATATGCTCCTTCGCCCGGGTCGCCCTCGAAGCCGCCCAGGCGAGCCGCTTCGAGCGGCGTCAATTCGCGATTGAAGACCTCGAACTCGTCGACCGCGCCGTCTTCGAAGCCCACGTCGCGAAACCGCGCGCCCAAGGCCAGCTTGACCGCATTCACGTCGGAATCGCCCCATTCCGCGCGGTGCGTGATGTCGCGCGCGAGCTTGTCTCGCACCACTTCGCACTCAACCGGCCGGCCGCCCGCGTACAGCTTCACCCCCGCGGCATGGCTGCCGCCGTCGTAGGCGACGACCAAATGAGTCCAGTCGCCATTGGGAATGCTTTCGTGCGCACGAACCTGAATCGCGTTGCCGGGCCAAAAATGGACCAGCGAAAAGGTCGGATGACCGTCGTCGAGCGCGAGCGAATAACCGCGGAAGGCCGAATCTTCGGCGGCCCGCGAACGATGGAAGACAATCATCCGCGGCTTTTGCAGGGCCGGCTTGACCCACAGCGAGAAACTGAAGGGCGTCGTTCTCCCGAAGGCGCCTGCGTCGCCGCACGTAAAGGCGTCATCGCCGCCCAACCCAAGAGCCTGCCCGACTTTGCCCGGCACGGGCTTCTTGTCGCCTTGCGGCTGCACGTCGTCGAAACGAAACGCGGCGTCGGGCTTGAGTTCCGGCAGCGGCTCGTCGTGCGGCTGGCCGGCCGCTTCGAAGCGCGATCTGGCTGCGACGATCAGCGCATCGAGCGCCGCCTCTCGCTGGCGAATCTGCTCCAGCAATTCGCGGTGCTTCGCCTCCTGATCGCCTTCGTAGAGCAGCATCGTCGGCGTCGGCGCCGTTTCGGTGAAGTGCGAATAAAGCCCGCTTTCGTCGATGTTGCTGAAGAACGCGCCGAGCCGGTAATAATCCTTCTGCGTGATCGGGTCGTACTTGTGCTCGTGGCAACGGCAGCATTCGAGCGTCAGGCCGAGAAAGGCCGTGCCGTTGGTGTGGACGCGGTCCGAGACGTATTCGTTGCGGAACTCCGCGTCGATGCTCCCCCCTTCGTTCGTCTGGCGGTGCAGCCGGTTGAAGGTCGTGGCCAGCCGCTGCTCGCGCGTGGCGCCGGGCAGCATGTCGCCGGCGGTCTGCCAGACGATGAAGTCGCGGTAAGGCAAGTTGGCGTTGAAGGCCCGGATCACCCAATCTCGCCACGGCCAGACGTGCATTTCGCGATCGGACTGGTAGCCGAACGTGTCGCCGTAACGGGCCGCGTCGAGCCAATCGGCCGTCATTCGTTCTCCGAACGCTTCGGAAGCCAGCAAGCGATCGACGACCTTTTCGAACGCCTCCGGCGATCGATCGGCGAGAATGGCGTCGATCTCCGCCAACGTCGGCGGCAAGCCGGTCAGATCGAAGCTCGCGCGGCGGAGCCATTTTTCGCGCGTCGCCGGCTCGGCCGGTTCGATGCCGGCTTGCCGCAGCCGCGCGAGCACGAACTGATCGATCTCGCCAGCCGCCCAATGCTGCGGATCGTCGACCGCCGGCGGATCGATTTGCTGAGCCAAGGGGATGAACGACCAGTGCGAAGCGTATTCGGCGCCCTCGGCGATCCAGCGCCGCAGCAATTGCTTCTGCTCGGCGGTCAAGGTCTTGTTGGCCTCGGGCGGAGGCATCCGCAGTTCGTCGTCTTCTTCCAAAATGCGGGCGATCAATTCGCTCTCGTCGGGTTTGCCCGGCGTAATCGCGCCGGCGGCAACCGCCGCGTCGCGCTGGTCGAGCCGCAGTTCCGCCTTGCGGCCGGCCGCGTCGGGACCATGGCACTTGAAGCAGGTGTCGGAGAGGAGCGAGCGAACCTGCCGGTTACGCTCTGCCGGGGATTCGCTGCCCGGCGACTCTTCGCCCGGCGCGGCGGCGATGGCGCAACAAGGCGCCATCCAGTAAATCGCAGCGGCGGCCAAAACGAGCAGTCTCATCCGCAAAACTCGAAGGCGAAAATTCGTTGAGGGCAGGCTCCGCAGCGCAAGTCCGCGGCGGAGGAAAGTCAGGCGGGCGTTTGTGGTTAACCAAACTCCGGGCTGATCCAGTATAGCTGACACGCCCAGCGAGCCAAAGCGATTGGCGATCGGGGCGACGGGCAGAACAGGGAAACTTCCGACGCTGTTGTTCCCACCAAACCTTGCCTTCTCCGTCAGGATCGACGATAGTCAAAGTCTGTTGATGCGTTGGCGGACTCCTGGCTCGGGCGGGAAGTTTTGGGGGATGTCGACGCGAAGCCCGCCGAATCGACCCCGCCAAACCAGAGACAGTCATGGGCCGAATCCTCGCCAGCGTGATCCTTGCGGTCGTGCTTCTCGCTCCGCAGCCAAGCCTCGCCGCCGACGGCCGGGTGTTGTTCAATCGCGACATCCGCCCGATCCTGACCGACAACTGCCTGCAATGCCACGGGCCGGACAAGAACCATCGCGAGGCCGACTTGCGGCTCGACCTGCGCGACGAAGCCCTCGCGCGCGAAGCGATCAAGCCGGGCAAGCCCGAGGAGAGCGAACTCGTGGCCCGCATCTTTTCGAACGACGCCGACATGCTGATGCCGCCGGCCAAGTCGAACAAGTCGCTCTCGGCCGAGCAGAAGGAACTGCTCAAGCGCTGGATCGCCGAAGGGGCCGAGTATCAAGGTCATTGGGCCTATCTGCCGCCGGTCAAGCCGGCCGTACCGGCCGGGGCTAACGGCGTCGATCATCTCGTCCGGCAGCGGTTGGCGAAGTTGGGATTAACGCCGTCGCCCGAGGCCGATCGGCGAACGCTCGTGCGGCGGCTCTATTTCGACTTGCTCGGCTTGCCGCCCAAGCCTGAAGAGGTTGACGCCTTCGCGGCCGACAACGCCCCGGACGCCTACGACCGGCTGGTCGAAAGACTGTTGGCCTCGCCGCACTATGGCGAGCGGATGGCCGAAGGCTGGCTCGACGTGGTGCGTTATGCCGACACGATCGGTTATCACTCCGATACGCCGCGCAACGTCTATCCGTACCGCGACTACGTGATTCAGGCCTTCAACTCCGATAAGCCGTTCGATCAGTTCACCGTCGAGCAACTGGCCGGCGACTTGTTGCCCGGCGGTTCGCTGGAGCAAAAAGTCGCGTCGTGCTTCAATCGCCTGCTATTGACTACCGAAGAAGGAGGCGCCCAGGCGAAAGACTACGAAGCCCGAATGCTGGGCGACCGGGTGCGGGCGGTGGGGGCCGTCTGGCTGGGGCAAACGATCGGCTGCTGCCAGTGCCACGACCATAAGTTCGATCCGTTCACCTCGCGAGACTTCTATTCGCTCGGCGCCTTCTTCGCCGACATCCAAGAGCCGATCATTGGCGCCCGCGAGCCGGGCATGAACGTGCCGACCAACGAACAGTCGCGGAAGCTGGCCCAACTGCAAGCCGCCGCCGCCGACGCCCAGCGCGAACTCGACGCGCCGTTGCCCGAACTCGACGCCGCCCAAGCCGCTTGGGAACTAGCCATCCGCGAGCAGGCCGCCGCCGCAGAGAGTTGGACGCTATTGCACCCCGAGAAGATCGAATCGGAAAAGGGCGTGCAGTTCAAAGTCGAGCCAGGGGAAACCGTGTTCGCCGATCGGGCGCCGCAGCAAGGCATCGATACGTACCGCGTGACGGTCAAGACGCCGCTCAAACAGATCACGGGCTTTCAACTCGACGCCTTGAGCCGAGACGGCCTGCCGCAGCGCGGCCCGGGGCGAGCCGCCAACGGCAACTTCGTGCTCGGCGAGTTCAGCGTCGCCGACGCCGAAGGCAAGCCGCTCAAGTTCACGAGCGCCACGGCGAATTTCGAACAAGCGGGCTTTGCGGCCGCGGCGGCCATCGACGGCAAGGCCGAAGCCAACAACGGCTGGGCGACGGCCGGCATGTCGGGCGCCGAATGCGCGATTCGCTTTGAATTGGAAACGCCGCTCGCCGGTCCGGCGGAAGGCGCCGAACCGCTGACGCTGACCTTCACGTTGCAACAATTGCACGGCGACAATCACGTGCTGGGCAAGTTCCGTATCTGGGCTGCCACGGCGGCCAAGCCGCTTGCGCCCGTTCTCGCCGTCATGCCGCCGCCGGAGGTCGTCGAGATCGTGAAGCTCGAGCCGGCCCAGCGCAACGAGGGCCAGCAGGCGACGGTGGCCAATTACTTTCAGGCCAATTCGCCGACGCTGATCGACCCGCGAGCCAAACTGGCCGCCGCGCGGCAGGCGGCGAGTGATTTCGAAAACTCGCTGCCCAAGTGCCTGGCGTCGAACTCGGGCAATCCGCGCGTGGTGCGGATTCTGCCCCGTGGAAACTGGCTCGATGAAAGCGGCGAAGTCGTCAAGCCGGCGCTGCCGGCGTACCTGACGACCGGCTTCCAGGCGAACGCTCCCGCAACTGACTCGCCTGAACAGCGGCTCACGCGGCTCGATCTGGCGCGGTGGGTCGTCTCGCGCGACAATCCGCTCACGGCCCGCGTCACGATGAACCGCCTGTGGAAGCAGTTCTTTGGCATCGGCTTGTCCAAATCGCTCGACGATCTCGGTTCGCAAGGCGAATGGCCCGCCAACCCGGAACTGCTCGACTGGCTGGCCTGCGAATTCATGGACTCGGGCTGGGACGTCAAGCACATGGCGCGCACGATCGTCGCCAGCGCTGCGTACCGCCAGACTTCCGCGGCGACGCCCGAATTGCTAGAGCGCGATCCGCAGAATCGCGAACTGGCCCGGCAAAGCCGTTTCCGCCTCGACGCCGAGCAGGTTCGCGACAACGCGCTGGCCGTCGCCGGCTTGCTTTCGCCCAAGATCGGCGGGCCGAGCGTCAAGCCCTATCAGCCGGAAGGCTATTGGGAGAACCTGAACTTCCCGATAAGGCAGTACCAAGCCGATCACGGCGAGGCTCAGTATCGCCGCGGGCTGTATACCTGGTGGCAGCGTTCGTTCCTGCACCCCAGCATGCTGGCCTTCGACGCCCCGACGCGCGAAGAGTGCGCCGCCGACCGCACGCGATCGAACATTCCGCAGCAGGCGCTGGTGTTGCTCAACGATCCGACCTATGTCGAAGCCGCCCGGGCCTTTGCCGAACGGATCGTGAAAGAAGGAGGCGCCGACGTCGTAAGCCGGCTGACCTGGGCTTGGCGGCAGGCCCTTTCGCGTCCGCCGCGCGACGACGAGTTGCTCACGGTCGGCGACCTGCTCAGCAAGCAACTCATCGCCTACAGCCGCGATCCGGCAAACGCCGAAAGCTTGCTGAAGGTCGGCCTGCGGCCGTTGCCGGAAGGCATTGACCGTGTAGAGCTTGCCGCGTGGACAAACGCGGCCCGCGTGATCTTGAATCTTCATGAAGTGATTACCCGGAACTAATAACAGCCAGATATTGGCGCACGGAATGAAGATGGCGAATGCTAAACGCGAAGGGTGGCTGGCGGCAGAGCGAAGCGATGCCCCAGCGCTCTGGGGGCTTCGCGTTGGCTCAGCCCCAGCCACCCCGAGCGGTTTTTTATTTCCACGAAAATGATTCCCCGAAATAAGGCCATGACAGACCCATCCGAAAAACTCGTTCGCTTGATCCACCGCCGCACGTTTCTGGCCCGCTCGGCGATGGGGGTCGGCGCGGTCGGCCTGGGCGGCTTGCTCAACCCGCGATTGTTCGCTGCGACGGCGGAAAAGGCGGCGCAGGGCGTCGTCAACCCTTTGCACCACGAGGCCAAGGCCAAGCGCGTGATCTGGCTGACGATGGCCGGCGGCCCGTCGCACCTGGAGACGTGGGATTACAAGCCGAAGCTGGCCGAGATGCACGGCCAGCCGATGCCCGAAAGTTTCACCAAAGGGCAGCAGATCGCCCAGTTGCAAGGCCAGAAGCTGGTCTGCTTCGGCCCGCAGACGAAATTCAAGCAGTTCGGCGGCACGGAAATCTGCGAGTGGTTCGAGCAGATCGGCGCCGTGGCGGACGATATCTGCTTCGTGCGTTCGATGACCTCCGAGGCCATCAACCACGACCCGGCCCACATGTTCATGAACACCGGCTCGCAAATCGCGGGCCGGCCCTCGATGGGCTCGTGGGCGACCTACGGCCTGGGCAGCGAGGCCAGCGATCTGCCCGGCTTCGTCGTGCTCACGTCGCTGGGCCGCGGCGGGCAGAACCAGCCGATCGCCGCCCGGCAATGGTCGGCGGGCTTTCTGCCCAGCAAGTATCAAGGCGTCCACCTGCGCGGCAAAGGCGACCCGGTGCTGTATCTCAGCAATCCGCCGGGCGTCAGTCGCGAGCAGCAGCAGGAGGTGGTCGATGCGGTCAACGCGATCAACGCCAAGACCGACGCCGTGCTGCACGATCCGGAAATCGCCACGCGGATCGCGCAGTACGAGATGGCGTTTTTGATGCAGGCCAGCGTGCCCAATTTGATCGACACGAGCAACGAGTCGGCCGACACGCTGGCACTGTACGGCTGCCAGCCGGGCGACGGCTCGTTCGCCTCGAATTGCCTGCTGGCGCGGCGGCTGGCCGAGCGCGGCGTGCGGTTCATTCAACTCTATCATAAGGACTGGGATCACCACGGCGGCGTGAAGCACGGCGTGGAACTGAAGGCCCAGGAAATCGACCGGGCCTGCGCCGCGTTGATTCGCGATCTCAAGCAACGTGGCATGCTGCAAGACACGCTGATCGTCTGGGCCGGCGAGTTCGGCCGCACGCCGATGTCGCAAGGCGGCGACGGCCGCGACCATCACAACAAGGGCTTTACCGTCTGGCTGGCCGGCGGCGGCGTCCGCGGCGGGTTGAACTACGGCGCCACCGATGAATTGGGTTACGCCGCGGTCGAAAACGTCGTCACCGTCCACGACCTGCACGCCACGATGTTGCACTTGCTCGGCATCGACCACGAACGCTTCAGCGTCAAGTTCCAAGGGCTCGACGCCCGGCTCAGCGGCGTGGAGGGCGCGCAGTTGGTCAAGGGGATTTTGGCATGAAACGATTGAAACGGGTGGCTGGGGCGCAGCCCCACGCGCTTTGCGTCCTCAAGCCGCGTGGGGCTTTTGCGTCACCCTACGGCTGAAGGTTACGATTCGCAAAGCTTGCTTGCCGATTCTGCGTGAATTCCGAATAATGCGCAGCGGGGGAACGAGGGATCGGGATCCGCAGTAAGCGAGTAGGCCGTTCATGCGACGTCCATCGTTTTTTGGCGCAACGCTGGCCGCGTTGGCGAGCCTGGCGGGAAGCTCTGCCGCACGGGGGCAGTTGGAGTATCACGCAGAGCCTGCTCGCGCCGCCTTTCCTATCCGGCACGCCGCGCCGCCGCACGCGCCGCCGGCCGCGCCCTCCGGCGCCGGCCCAATCGCTCAAGATTCCGGCGGTGCAAACAGTCTTCATCATCATCACGTCGGGGGCTGGCGCGGCGGAGGCCTGGGCGGCAACGCCTTCCCCTTTTCAGGCGGCTATCCGTGGTATGCGCCAGGCTATCTTTCCCCGGCGTGGTATTATTTCGCTGCGCCGCCGCTGTTCGTGCCGGCGAACGGCTTGTTCGGTCCGCAAGCGGCAGGCCCGTTTCTCGGTTGGAACAATCCGGCGCCGCTGGCGTCGCCTAATCGGTTGGCCCCGGCTGCGCCGCGAGTCGTGAAGGCGCCGGCGGCCAATCACAAGGCGCGAGGCGTCGGCGGCTTCGGCGAGCTGGCGGACGACGGTGCGAAGCGCCCCGAGCGGCCGAAAGTGCGGAAGTCCAATGCCGAGGCGGCGGCTCGTGCTCGGCAGTTCGTCGCGTTCGGCGACGAGCACTTCCACACGCAACAGTATTCCGATGCTTACCAGCGTTATAAGAAGGCGGCTTCGGCGGCGCCCGACCTGGCCGACGCCTATTTTCGGCAGGGATTCAGCCTGCTGGCGATGGGGCGTTACGCGCCGGCCGCACGGGCGTTTAAGCACGGGCTGTCGCTCAAACCCGACTGGGCGAAGTCGACGTTTCGCCTCGACGACCTCTATGGCGACAATCAGTTGGCCAAAGTCGCGCATCTCGAACATCTGGCGACCGAGGCGACCGAACATCCGCAGAACCCCGATTTGATGTTCTTGCTGGGCATTGGGCTTTACATTGACGGCCAGGCGGAACGAGCGCGGGCGTTTTTCGAGCGCGCGGCGGAGCTGGGCATTGATCGCCAATCGGTCGCCGGGTTTCTCAAGGTCGTCCCCGCACCAGTGGCCGGAGAGCCGGCGCGCGGAAGGGAGCTATAGTTTTCAGTGTTCAGTTTTCAGTGTTCAGCAAACAAAGAACCATGGGGAAGGAAATGTACCACTCGTTCGAAGAGTTGGAAGTCTGGAAGCGCTCTTGCCAACTTGCGGTGCGTGTCTACGAGTCGCTTCGCGAATGCCGTGAATTCAGCTTGCGAAACCAAATGCAGCGCGCCGCAGTATCCGTCGCGTCCAACATCGCCGAAGGGTCGGAACGCGGCGGCAAGGATTTCCTGCGTTTCTTGAAGATCGCACGCGGCTCCGCCGCGGAGCTGCGCACGCAGTGCTATATCGCTTGCAAGATAGGCGTCATAACAACCGAAAGTATGCAATCTCTTGTCGCCGACCTCAAAGAGATTTCAAAGATGCTCACCGGGCTCGCGCGCTCCATCAAGCGCCGGCAATCCCCGCCCACTGAAAACTGAAAACCGAACACTGAAAACTAAGTTAGTTGTGTTCCCCGGGGGCGCCGTCTTCTTTGTTCAGGTGGCGCCGCAGATAGCGGGCTCGCTCGATGTTGCGGTCGGCCGTGTCGAGTTCCGACCCGCTGAGCTTCTGCAAGTGGGCGGGCTGCGTGTAGATGAACAACTTGTTCAGCGTGGGAATTTCCAGGTCGGGGATCAGTCCCAGGTTCACGCCCATCCGCACGCTGGATAGCAGGTGCATCGTCTCTTCGGAGCTGATCGTCTGCGCGGTGCGCAAGATGCCGTAGGCCCGGCTGACGCGGTCGTGCAGGTTCTCGTGGCTTTCGCGAATCAAAAAGTCGCGGGCTTTGCGCTCGTAGTCGATGATCGTCGGCACCACGTCGCCGACCTGCTTGACCAGATCCTCTTCGCTGCGGCCGAGCGTGATCTGGTTGCTGATCTGATAAAAATCGCCCATCGCCTGCGAGCCTTCGCCGTACAGCCCGCGCACGGCCAGGCTGATCTTCTGCAGCGAACGGAACAGCTTGTCGATCTGCCGCGTAATGACCAGCGCCGGCAGGTGCAGCATGACGCTCACGCGCATGCCGGTGCCGACGTTCGTCGGGCAGGCGGTGAGATAGCCCAGCCGCTCGTTGAAGGCGTAGGTCACCTTCGACTCGATCAGGTCGTCGATGGCGTTGATCTGTTCCCAGGCGGCGGGCAGATCGAGCCCGCTGTGCATGACCTGAATCCGCAGGTGATCTTCCTCGTTGATCATCAGGCTGACCTGCTCGCGCTTGTCGATCGCTACGCCGCGGGCCCCTTCGCTCTCGGCGTGCTCGCGACTGATCAATTGCCGCTCGACGAGGAACTGGCGGTCGAGCCCTTCGAGCTTGTTGACGTCGACGTAGTCCAGGTTGGCCGTTTGAATTTGCAAGATCCGTTCGCGCAGCGTGCGTTCCAGTTCGGCGCGGTCGCTGGGCGCGGCCCGAGAGATGAACGGGTAGTCGGCCAGGTTGCGGGCCAAGCGGATGCGGCTGCTGATCACGATGTCCGACTCGGGGCCGGAACCGCGCAACCACTCGCCGCTGCTGCGTGCTAGGTCGTCGATTTGCACGGCGTTACGGGGACCTTTCGATCTGTCGGATTTCGTCGCGAAGCTTGGAAGCCTTTTCGTATTCTTCGCTTTGGATGGCTTCTTTCATTTCCCGGCGCAAACGAATCAACTCGGTCTGCCGATCGGTATTCAAGGGCGAATGGCTCGGACGCTTGCCCACGTGCGCGCTTTCGCCGTGAATGTTCAGGATCAGCGGATCGAGCTCTTTCTGAAAGCAGATGTAATCGTGCGGGCAACCGAGGCGGCCCTGGTTGCGGAACTCGAAGAACGTGATGCCGCAGATCGGGCAGGCCTGCTGGTCGAGCCGGGCCAGTTCCTCGGCGGTGCCGCCGACCAACTGCTGCGCCAAGGCCCCGGTCAGGTTCGCGCCGCCCGAGGGCTCGTTATCCGACTCGGTCAGGTACTCGCGAGCGTGCTCTTCGCAGAGGTGCAATTCTTGCGGCTTGCCGCCGGTCAACTCGGTGATGTGAAAGGTCGCCGGCTTCTCGCACTTCTGGCACTTCATCGCACCCAACTTCGGCGCCACGCAGCGCACATTTGGTCACCTCGGAATTCGCTGCGGGAATTCTAACAGCACCCCCCTGGCTGTCAACCCAAGACGGCGCGGCGACGTGCGCCGTAAGCCTTGGCGATCAACATGGATAGAGGCGGAATGAGTTGCCGCTGGCTCGGCCGATTGTTAAGCTGTCGCCTAATGACCCATCATCCCGATTTCGAAACGTTCAGCCGCCTGGCGCACGGCGTGCAACTCGTGCCCGTCTATCGGCAGTTGGCCGGCGATACGCTGACGCCGGTGACGGCGTTCCGCAAGATCGATTCCGGGGCGTCGGCCTGCTTGTTCGAGAGCGTCATCGGGGGCGAAAAGGTCGGCCGCTACAGCTTCTTGGCCGCCGATCCCTATTTGCTCATCGAGGCCCGCGGCTGGCGGGTCGCCGTGACCGACTTATCGGGTTCGCAGCCAATCATCGAAGAGTTCGACGCCGAAGACCCTTTGGCCGAGTTGCAACGCCGCCTGAGCGCCGTGCGGGCGGCGACGCTGGCAGAGCTGCCCCCCTTCTGCGGAGGCGCTGTCGGTTACGCCGGTTACGACACCGTCCGCTATACCGAGCATCTGCCCGATGCTCCGCAGGACGATCGCGGGCTGCCCGACCTGGCCTTCGCCTTTTTCGATTCGGTCGTCGTGTTCGACAACGTGCGCAAGACGATGACCGTGGTCGCCATGGCCCGGCTCGATGCAGGGCAAAGCGCTGGAAAGCAGCCCGACTTGGAAGCGGCCTATGCCGACGCCTGCCGCCGAGTCGACGCGCTGGTCGACCGGCTGGCTTCCCCCAAGGTCGATCTGCGGCCGACCGACATCGACCTGCAAGGCGACCCGCAACTGAGCTTCAAGTCGAATTTCCCCGAGGGGGATTTCCAGGCCGCGGTCGAAAAGTGCCTGGAGTACATCCGCGCCGGGGATATTTTCCAGGTCGTGCTCAGCCAGCGGCTGCAAACGACCGTCCATTCGCCGCCGTTCGAGATCTATCGCACGCTGCGCGTGGTGAACCCCAGCCCGTTCATGTTCTACTTGCGCACACCGCAAGTGACGCTGGTCGGCAGTTCGCCGGAGATTCTGGTGCGCGTAATGGACGGCCGGGTGACGGTGCGTCCGCTGGCCGGCACGCGGCGCCGCGGCGCCACCGAGGAAGAAGACCGCCGGTTGGCCGAAGAACTGTTGGCCGATCCCAAAGAACGGGCGGAACACGTGATGCTGGTCGATCTGGGCCGCAACGACGTCGGCCGCGTGGCTCGCTACGGCACGGTCGAGCTGACCGACGTGATGACCATCGAACGCTACAGCCACGTGATGCACATCACGTCGAACGTCACGGGGCAACTGGCGCCGGAATGCGACGCATTCGACGCCCTGCGGGCCTGCCTGCCCGCCGGAACGGTTTCCGGCGCCCCCAAGGTCCGCGCCATGCAGATCATCGACGAACTGGAACCGCACCGCCGCGGCCCGTACGCCGGCGCCGTCGGTTACATTGACTTCAACGGTAACATGGATACCTGCATCGCTTTGCGCACGATCGTCGTGCAAGGCGACCAGGCCTACGTCCAAGCCGGCGCCGGCATCGTCGCCGACAGCGTGCCCGAAGCCGAGTACCAGGAAACCTTGAACAAGGCCCGCGGGCTGCTCAAGGCCATCGAGCTGACCGAGAAGCGGGTCGAAGAACACGATTACGCGGAACAACGCCGCGGCTGTTAGTGATCTGTCTGCGATGATCTGCCGAATGCGACCCTATCGCTTGGAATTCATTAATTCACGGCTGACAAAGCACGAGCGAAAGGATCCGCCGAATCCCCAAGCCGGCGGCGGGGGCGGGTAGTAATAGGGATAGGGGCCCCAGACCGGCGGGTCGTAATAGGGCTGTTGCACGATCACCGGCGGGGGAGGCGGCGCGGCGCCAGCGATGGGCTGTGGTTGAGGGGCTGAGCCGCTTGCATGGCTTCGATGACGCGTTTGCTGACGCCGTTTTGCTGCAAAGCGATCAGGTCGCGCGACTGCGGCCTTTGGACGACGCCGCCCAAGCTCGCCATTTCGCCAGGGCCTTTTCGCGGGTTTCGGGCTTGCTGAATCCCAAGCTGCCGGGATTGAACAGCCAACTCGGATTGCGCGAAAAGTGATCGAAGCCGTAATCGATCAACTCCTGGCCCGAAAGGTGAACCATCACGGCCAGCGCGACGTCGCGAATTTGCGTACGAGTCTGCTGGTTGTCGCGGCCGTGCAACGTGAACTCGGTCGCGTCGTCGAGCAACGGTTCAAGCGCCGGCAATTGGTCTTTGCCGCCCAGTTTGCCCATGGCGAGCACGCCGTAGGGCCGCAGATGAGCGGGAACTTCCTTGCGAAGCGCCAAGGCGGCGGCCGGCCCGAGGGCCTCTCGCAGATTGTAGCGCAGCGCCAACTGCACGTTCTGATACGTGACCATGTTGTCGTCGAAGCGGCGATGCACCCAGCCTCCCAGCAGAGACCTGAGCGGTTCGACATACTCGCCGGCCCTGATTGCTTCTTGCAGCGGCGTTTGATGGCTGAAGTTATTCACATAGGCCGCGCCTTGCGTCGAAAGCTCGACGTCGGGGTCGCCAGCCACGAACAGCAAGGCGCAAATGCTGCCCAAGGTCAGCACCTCGTCTTCTTCGTCGGCGGGCTGCATCGCCTCTTGCAGTTGCTGGCAACGCATTTCGAGCAATTCGCCCGCCACCCTCGGCCGAGCTTCGCTGATGGCCAACAATTCGCGTTCGGCCCGCTGCATCTCGACGAACAACCGCCGCGCGGCAAGGTCGCCGCCCACCTGCTGGCGAAACCTCCGCCAGCCCGGCAAGACTTGATCGGCGGCTGGCTCGCTTGCCGGATCATTTCCGGCCGGTTCGGGCGGCGAAGCGACGAAGTTCTCCAGCGAGCGCTGGAAATCGAGTTCGAGCGCTCGCTCGAGCAACTGTCCCGCGCGAAAACGGATTTCGGCATCCGCATCGTCGCGAGCGGCGATCAGCGCGTCTTTGACCGATACGCCCATCTCGCCCAACAGGCGCTGGGCTTGCTGCCGCCGCCGATACGACTTGTCGCCAAGTTGCCGCACGAGCTTTGCGGCGTCGATCGCGCCGGATGCGTCCGATTCGCAAGGCGCCGGTTCGGCCGCGGCCGCCGCGAAACCTGGAGAACCGAGCCACAGCGGCAGCACCCAAAGGTTCGCCGCACACCGAATCAAACCGCCGGCACGCATCGTCGATTGGCTCCTTCATCCGCCTGAGAGGGATGGCACGTTCGCTCCATTGTATCCGCCCCGTCGCCTGCAGGTCCATCGGATTCGTCCAGCGTCTGCTTGCGAGTCGTCCGGCCGACTATTAGAATCAGAGGCACTTGGGATTTGCGGCCGCTTGCAGCCTACACCTGCTAAAGTGCCATTTCCGCCAGATGGGATCGCGACGACTCGCCTCGGTTGAGACCGAGTGCGCCGCTGGGGAAATTCTACTAGAGCGAGCGTAAGCCGCGACCGCATTAGGCGCGTCTGCGGTTTTTTTATGCCGGCCCGCAAGTTCCAATAGGCCTGGCCTTCGATCGTCTTGGGCATGGAGGGCCGGGCGCCCCCGCCCGGCTGACGGGCGAGGGCGCCCGTGCCTCCATTATGGATGGACGACGGGCGAGGGCGCCCGTGCCTCCATGATGGACGGACGACGGGCGAGGGCGCCCGTGCCTCCATTGGGGTTGGTCTCCGACAGTTGATTCGCTTTACGCTTTTGGGACTTCGCAATGACTCACGATCCTGCCGCGGGCGGCGACTCGTCCGGCTCTTGGCGTCCTTCCACATTGGCCGTCCACGCCGGCGAAGACCGGCAAAAGCCGGGCAACGCCATCACCGACGCCATCTTTTGCACCTCGACTTACACCTTTCCCGACACGCAGTCGGTGATCGACTTCATCGAGCAAAAGTTGCCCCGCGAAGAATACGGCCGCTATGGCAACCCGAGCGAAAAGGTCGCCGAACGCAAGCTGGCGGCGCTCGAAGGGGGTGAGGCTGCGCTGCTCTTCGCCACCGGCATGTCAGCCATCGTCGGCCTCTTGATGACCAAACTCAACTCGGGCGACGAGGTGATCTTCTTTGACGAGTGTTACCACCGCAGCCGCGAGTTCTGCGTCAAGCATCTCTCGCGGTTCGGCGTGGTCACGAAGCAAGTCCGCGCGTGCGACTATGAGGCCATGCGAGCGGCCATCTCGCCGCGGACCAGGCTGCTGGTGAGCGAGTCGCCGACCAATCCGCACTTGAGCATCGTCGACCTGGAAAAGTTTGCCGCCCTCGGCCGTAAGCACGGCGTCGAAACGCTGATCGACGCGACGCTCGGCACGCCCTACAACGTGCGACCGCTGGCCGCGGGCGTCGATTACGTGTTGCACTCGGCCACCAAGTACCTGGCCGGTCACAACGACCTGCTGGCCGGCGTGATCATCGGCGCCGCCGACAAGCTCGAACCGGTCCGCAAGCTGCGCGGCATCATGGGCGCCATCAACTCGCCGCACAACATCCAACTGCTGCTCCGCGGCCTGAAGACCTTCGAGCTGCGGATGGAGCGGCACAACCAGAACGGCCTGGCCGTCGCGCAGTTTCTGGAAGATCACCCGAAGGTCGAGAAGGTCTACTACCCCGGCCTGCCGAGCCATCGCGACCACGACGTCGCCCGGCAAACGATGCGAGGTTACGGCGGGCTGGTGACCTTTTTGGTGAAAAACGCCGACTGGCGGCAGACGGCCCGCGTCGTCGACGCGGTGAAGCTGCCGCGGATTGGGCCCAGTCTGGGCGGCGTCGAATCGCTGATCGAGCAGCCGCTGGTGATGAGCTACTACGAGTGTACGCCCGCAGAGCGGCAACGCTTCGGCATTCCCGACAATATGATCCGCCTGGCGTGCGGCATCGAAAACACGGAAGACCTGATCGCCGATTTGGCCCAGGCGTTGGAGAAAGCGTAGATTTCGACTCTGAATGTGTGAATAGCTCGGCAATTCTATTCTGTAGGGAACGCCCTCCGTGGCGTTCCGCGAAGTGCGTTTGAATTGTGGATCCGCTCGCGGGTCGCGGAACGCCACGGAGGGCGTTCCCTACAACGTCCGTACCGTGTTGCAACCAAAGGACTTTTCATGCAGTTCCGCACCCGCGCGATCCACGTTGGACAAGAACACGACCGCCAAACGGGCGCCATCGTGCCGCCCATCCATCTGGCCAGCACCTTCGTGCAGCCAGGCGCCGGCCAATGGGCCGAATTCGACTACTCGCGCAGCGGCAATCCGACGCGCAAGGCCTTCGAGACGACGCTGGCCTCGCTCGAAGGCGGCGCCGGCGCTTTGGCCTTCGCTTCGGGCATGGCCGCCACGCACTGCGCGACGATGCTGTTCGAGCAAGGCGACCATATCGTCGCCGGCACCGACATTTACGGCGGCACGTATCGGCTGTTGCACAAAATCTGTAACCGTTCGGGCATCGCGACGACCTTGGCGTCGTCCACCGATTTAACGCAATTGGCCGCGGCCATCACGCCGCGGACGAAGCTGTTGTGGATCGAAAGTCCTGGCAATCCGCTGATGTCGATCACCGACATCGCCGCCTGCGCCCGGCTGGCCCGCGAGCGCGGCGTGCTGTTGGCCGTCGATAACACGCTGGCTTCTCCCGCGCTCACCCGGCCGCTGGAACTCGGCGCCGACCTGGTGATGCACTCGGCCACCAAGTACATCGGCGGCCATAGCGACGTGCTGGGCGGGGCGCTGGTCGTGAAAGACAAGCAGCTTTACGACCGGCTCTATTTCGTCCAAAACGCCACCGGCGCCGTGATGGGGCCCTTGGAATCGTTTCTTTGCTCGCGTGGGCTCAAGACGCTCGAACTGCGCGTGTTCGAGCAATCACGCACCGCATTGCGGATCGCCGAACATCTGGCGCAGCACCCGGGCGTGAGCCGCGTGCTCTACCCCGGTTTGCCCAGCCACCCAGGGCGCGAGATCGCCGCGAAGCAGATGACGGGCGGCTTCGGCGGCATGCTCAGCTTCGAAGCGGCCGGCGGCTTCGAGGCGGCGAAAACGATCGTCCAACGCACGAAGCTGTTCCAACTGGCCGTCAGCCTGGGCGCCGCCGAATCGCTGATCGAGCAGCCCGCCTCGATGTCGCACGCCAGCTACGACCGCGAGGCCCGGCTGGCCCACGGCATTACCGACGGTTTGATCCGCCTGAGCGTCGGCCTGGAGGCGTTCGAGGACCTGCGCGACGATCTCGACCAGGCATTGGCGCAGGCAAGCTGAACCATAGAAACCGGCGCCGGCAGGAGAGGCAGCGGTACGCCGGAGATAGGGCGATAAAAGATTCCGGCGTCGAACTGCGTCTGGCCGCCTCGCAGAGCCCATCGGTTCGAAAAGTTCCGCATTTCCGCAGTTCCTGCTCCGATTCAGTCGATCTTGACCCGCGAGCCGCTTCCTGAGAGACTCCCGCCCTCTCAACGGATTGTTTCTATCAGGAGGCGCAGCGGATGCGAATCAGCAGCTTGGGAATTTGGACGGCAATTCTTTTCGGCGCCCTTGCTGGCTGCAGCAAGACGGCAGACTCCGCCGCGACGGCGAGCAAAACGTCGGAATCCGCGGGTCAAGGCGCTGCCGAATCGTCGGCCGCCGATACAGGCGGCCCGAGCGAGGCGGTCGCCGCGTTCCTCGACGCGGTGAAAAACGGTCAGGACGCCAAAGCCAACGGCATGCTGACCAAGCTGGCGCTGCAAGAAACCGCGAAAATGAACATGGTGGTGGCGCCGCCCGGCAGCGATACCGCCAGCTTCGAGGTCGGCGAGGTCGAAACGCTCTCGGAAGGAGATGAACAAGGCGCCCAGGTGGCCTCGAAATGGACCGACCTCGGCGACGACGGCTTGCCGCACACGGACGAAATCATTTGGATGCTGCGTAAGGAGCCCGAGGGATGGCGGATCGCGGGCATGGCGACGACCGTCTTCAAAGGCGAACCGCCGCTGTTGCTGGATTTCGAGAATCCGCAAGACATGCAGCGTAAACAACAGTTGGCCGAAGAGGAAATGCAGCGCCGGCTGCGCGCCGAGTTGAACGGGGCCGAGACGGGCGAAGCTAGCGTGGCCGACGACGCGGCCGCAGCAGCCGAGGCGCAAGCCTCGCGCCAGGCGCAGCGTTCCACGCCGAAGAAAGCTGCTCGCAAGTAGCAACGCAATCGCCCGGCCTCTCATTAATCGCCCGGCCGGGCCGCAGTGCCTCAAAAAGACCCCCTTCATGGGGTCTTTTTTTCAACCACCCGCCTGAACGACAGATACTGATCTTCTTGCGAGCCCGGGTTTGGGGGTTAATAGCAACTTGGCGGGTGGTTGTTTATAAATCATCATCAGCGGAACGTCCCCCCGCGGCTTGCGGTCGGGAGATCGCCGGTGCCGGTCGAACCGCCCGGCCCTCGACGTCGCAAATCGGCGAAATCTCGCGAGACTTTCCGAGTCTCTAGCCTTTATCACATCGCGAGTTAACGCAAATCCCGGTTCTGCGAAACGCCGTGGCGATCTCTTCCTGATCGGCCCTTCTCAACGGGGTGAATACGGCCCGGCTCTCTCGTTTTCACGCGAGATCTCTCTTCGCCCCGGCGGCCTCCGAACCGAGGGGGCCTATAAATCGTGATTTTTCGCCTGGCCGAAGAGGTCTTTTCGGCTCGCCGAAAGCGCCGCTCGCATGCCTTGAGCTTTCCCGCCAAACCGTGCTCACTGTCCACACGGGTTTACGGTTTTCGCAGTCCTCGAAACAGGAGAGCTGAGCATGGAACTGAATCTCGAACAGCAACTGGCCGCGCTCAAGCGGGCCGAGGTCCGCGAGCTGCAGGCCCGCTACGTCGAATTGTTCGGCGAGCGGCCGGCTGGTGCTTGCCCCGTGCTGTTGTCGTTCGCCCAATTCGAACGCGAGATCATCAACCGGCGGACGCCTCGGGGCGTTGATCGCCATGCCCTCGCGCGGCAAGCCGCGCCGCGATTACGATGATCGATGCCGGGCGCCGCTGCGCTTCCAACCCAATCCGCCGCCGCTCCGGCTCCTCTCCCTCCGGGAGAGGCCGGGCGAGGGCCCTTTCCGTTTCCATCCCCACGCTCCGCAACCTCCGCTCCCCGCAACCTGCCATGCCCGTCAGCCGCCAACGCAAACTGGAAATCGAAAAGCGGCGCCTCAAGGTCGCCGAGCTGTCGTTGAAGGGCTGCCGCCAGACCGAAATCGCCGAGCGGCTGGGCGTGACCCAAGCCACCGTCTCGCTCGACCTGAAGCAGCTCCGCGCCGAGTGGCGCGACCGCCGCGACGACATCGCCGCGGCGGTCGCGAAGCAACTTGAAAAGTTGTCGCTGCTGGAGCGCGAGGCGTGGGACGCCTGGGAGCGCTCGAAGCAGCCGACCCACTCGACCATCGTCTACCGGGGCGGCGAGAACGAGCCGTCGAAGATGCGGCAGACGCTCAAGCACCAGACGGGCGACCCGAGATATTTGGACCAGGTGCAAAAATGCCTGGCCGCCGCCCGCACTTTGCTCGGCCTGGCCCCCGCGCGAGAGCATCTCGTGCGCGACGTCCCGCACCCGCCGCAGAGCCTCGACGCCCTCGACGCGCGCCGGATCGCGCTGGCCGAAGCCATCCAGTTCGTCCTGAGCGACGAGTCCTACCACTCGGCCCCGCCGCCCTCAGCCGACCGCATCCCGCCCAATCAGGTTGACCCCCTCGCCGCCTACGACCGCCTCGCCGCCGAGCACTGCCGTCAACTCGAACCGCCCCCGCCCGCCGCGCCGCCGCCGTAGGTTATGCTTCAGCATATCCGCGCGGCGGAGCCGCCAAAGTAGTAGGCATACTCCGTATGCCGTAACCCGCGACCGCCGCCTGCCGCAACGCGCGACGCTCGGGCGCCACTTGAGCGCCGGCGACGGCACACAGGAGTGTGCCTGCGACTTTGGCGCAAGCGTCATCCATGCCGCGATCTGACGCACCGCGGCTTTTTTGCTTCCCTGCCGGGGATGTTTGTGTTAGTTTTGCCCTCGCGGGGACGCCGTTCGCCCTGCCCGGCAGCGCGCCATGCGAGCGCGGCAAGCAACACAGGGGTTGTCGATGAAGCTGAAGCGGGCGGTTCTGGCCGAGTTGAGCCGCGAAGAGCTGAAGGAAATCGTCGATCAGCTTGAAATGGACGGCGTCGATCGCCGCAGCGCCGAGGCGATGCGCGAGGCGCTCCGTCGCAGCCGCCGTGCGGCGCCGGCCTTATTGCTCGAATACTTGGGCGAGAGCCAGGTCAAAACAGTTTGCGACGCCATCGGCGTCGATGCGCGCGGCCGCCGGCGGCAACTCATCGAACGACTGCTCGCCAAAGGCGACGATGGCCGACTGCGCGCCAAAGGCGGCAACGGCCGCGGCGCCAAGCCGGTCCCGTCCCCGAAAAGCGAAGGAAACAGGCCCATCATGGCACGCAACAAGCCGGCCGCTGCCGCCGGCCCGTCCGCGGAAAATTATCAGCACCCCGAATCGAAGGTGCTGTTGCGGCCCGACGTGGGCACGCAGGCCCAGTTCCGCAAGAAGAAGCCGCCGCAGAAGTACCGCTACGATTCGTCCCTCTCGCCGGCGCTCGATTGGGATAGCCAGAACTCGGCCCGCGAGTTGGGCGAGTGGCTGCTGGCCCTGATCGAAGAGGCCGCCTCGCTGCCGGCGCCGCACGCCTTCGACGCGCCGCGGCAGTGGCCAGCGGCGGGGGTGGAAATTCGCAATCTGCAAGAAGCGGTCGAGCAGCTCAAGCGCATCTCGCGGCCCTTTCTGAATTGGACGGGCAAGGCCGAGCGGCTCAGCTTCGACGTGCCGACCTTGCCGCTGTTCGTCCACGAAAGGCTCTCGACCAAGGCGATCATCGAAACGCTCGTCGGGCACAAGCGGGCCACGCACTCGCAGCTCGAACTGTTCGGCGACCCCGAGCACTCGATCGCCGACCAGGTGCTCAAGCCGTACGAATACGAAGACCAGTGGACGAACCGGATGATCCTGGGCGATTCGCTGGCGGTGATGAATTCGCTGTTGCACTACGAGCGGCTGGGCGGGCAGGTGCAGATGATCTACATGGACCCGCCCTACGGCGTGCGGTTCGGCAGCAATTTTCAGCCCTTCGTGCGGAAGCGCGACGTCAAGCACGGCGACGACGAAGACATGACGCGCGAACCCGAAACGGTACAGGCCTACCGCGACACCTGGGAATTGGGCCTGCACAGCTATTTGACGTATCTGCGCGACCGGCTGCTGCTCTGTCGCGAATTGCTGGCGCCGAGCGGCAGCATCTTCGTGCAGATCAGCGATGAGAACTTGCACCACGTCCGCGAAGTGATGGACGAAGTCTTCGGTCGCGAGAACATGATCTCGACAATAAGCGTGCGAAAGACGGGAGGCGCCACAAGCGACACATTGCCCACCGTCGTCGACTACCTGATCTGGTATGCACGCGACTGCGAGCGGATCAAGTATCGCGCCGTGTTCGCGCCCAAAACGTTGGGCGAAGAAGGGGCAACTGAATACACGAACGTCGAAGAGCCCGATGGTACGATCCGACGGATAACCGAAGACGAAGCCTCCGGACGCAGCGAATTGCCGCGCGGCGCGCGCATTTTCGCTACTGACTCTGCGGTATCAGAAGGTTTTCGAACAAATACTTCGGTTCCCTTCACATGGCGCGGCATCAAATTCGATCCGGGACGCACAAAGAACTGGAAAACGTCGATTGAGGGCATGCTCCGCTTGTGCGAACTTGGCCGAATTCTTCCGCGGCCGGGATTTCGAATTTGCTGACTCTATCGGATTGCGGGTGTGACTTGAAAAAGCCGGGTTTTCAGTGAACGCCTGATTCGTCATCCTTCTGCTGACCAAAGTAGGAGGATGCGAGAATGGACGCTCGCCCGAAGACCCGGCGT